>Ga0315904_10008583_pt1 | contig 13487 bp, 23 predicted proteins | sample LakEriMetagenome_6_FD_203529 | JGI IMG/M metagenome (GOLD analysis project Ga0315904, IMG submission 203529) | Freshwater fungal communities from buoy surface, Lake Erie, Ohio, United States - Buoy 12 MA120 | ecosystem: Environmental > Aquatic > Freshwater > Lake | place: USA: Lake Erie, Ohio... | reverse complement strand
GTGCCGTTATGACGGTTGAAGCCTGTACTTGGTCCTTGCAGCGTGGCGTAGGCGTTATCGCCAAAGCGGATCTGAACCTGCAGCCACGGACTGTTGTTGGGCGGGCTGTAGGGGACGTTTTGATAGGAGACGGGGTAAGCCGGGCTTTTGGCGAACTCGGTAGCGATGCGCGCTTCAATTGCGCTGCGAACATCGTTGAGGCTGCTGCTCATGACTGCCTCCCGATGCGCTCAGCGGCAATACGGACGCGGCCTTGCACATCCTTGGCAATGCCTTGAACCCAACCTGCAGGCGCTTTAGGGCTACTGCCGTTAGCCAGGAACTCGGCGTAGGAGAGGTTGTTATGGACGCTGTAAACGTTGCCCAACTTCTCCTGCTGGTACCCCAGCCGGTCAATCGGCGGAGTAGATGGGTAACTGCCTTCCGGCTTGATACCACCTGGCGCCGAGTTTTCACCGACCTCCCAGCTAGCGCGAAAACGACCCGTATCGACAGGGCTGGCGTTCTTGGCCAGGCTGTCGGTTTCTAAGACGGCTGCCCGCAGCAGCTGCTCGAACTGACGCTTGGCGTAGTCCCCAATGTCGCCAACGCGGATCGTGCTAGCCATCACACCCTCAAGATCAGTTCGTAGGTAATGGCCGTGTTGTCCTGCTCAATCGTGTTGACGCGGATCACCTGATGCTGGACATTGCCGATCAAGACGCGGTCGGCTGTGGTTGGCGTAAACGACACGTCGCCAGCACCGATGATCAGACGCTTGTCACCAGCCTGCACAAGGTCATTCACCTCTCGCAGGCTCACATCCTGCAGTACACCAAGCAGCGTGGTATCTGACACGGTTTCAGCTGAGCTGCCGGTGCTGGTGTTGTAAGCACCAGAGGTGATGCGCCGAATCGTGACCTGACCGCCAAAGCGGCCCATCAGCTTGGTGACAACCTTGCGTAGCGGCTTAGCTAAAACCATCAGAGCTTGTAAGCGACGACCTTGCCGGAGGCCAATGTCACGCTGGTGAAGATCCCTTCAATCTCATCACCCTTGCCAAGGGGCACAGAACTAAAGGCATTACCACTGGCGTTTTCAATCGTGGCTGTACTGATCACCGCATCGGCCACGGCATAGAGCTTGCGAAAGCGGCCGGTATGAGCAGCAGTGTCACTGATGTACTCAAAGCCAATGCTGTAGTAGTCCGACATAGCTAGCTCCGCTTAATCGCAAAGTTACCGGGTCCACTAATTCTAAGACCGGTCAGATAACGCTCCACCAGAGGCGGCACCTTGTCAGCGCCGATCGCGCCAAATCCGTTATTGGGCGTAACCGCAATCGGACCAATCCTGACGTTGACGTAATCCTCTAGCCCACTAAGGCCAAGACCGTCAGGGTTGTTATTGAGGTAAACCGCCAGAAAGACCTGAGCCTTTTTGATCTGATCAGGAATCTCGGTGTCGGTGTAGTAATCGGTGCTGATCCGAAAAGGGAAGCCGACGGCGTAGGTATTGATGTACGTGTCGGGCTTGCGTACACCCGTGCGCGGCCACTGCAAGCTTTGCGTGTCGGTAGCACGTGCACCGAGAAACCGCTCCCTGTCGAGCCGCTGCGTTGCGGTAAACAGAGCGCGGTTCTTTTGGTCGGTGGTAGCTGTCGCCCAGGCGGTGACATCGTCATCCTGGACGAGGCCATCAATGATCAGTTCCGCTGCTGCCAGCGTCAGATAAGAGTTGGCGTTTGCGCCGCCCACCGTTGCGTCGAGACTGACTGGCATGATCGGAATCGGTAGGCGCCGTTTGTGGCGTTGCTACTTCAAGTTTAGAAACGGGCTCTGCATTAGAAAAAGAGGCCCCAGCCGTAGCTAGAGCCTCCCGTTCACGCAGTCGCCGAAAGGCGTACATCGCCATCAGGCAGCAGCAGCCTTGATCACGGCAAAGTTGAGTACCACAGCTTCACCGGCGGTCGAACCGACATTGGAAACAGTGATAGCAAAACTACCGTCAGCTGTTGCGCTTACAAAAGGCAGGTACTTACCAGTGGTAGCACCGGACTTTACGGACACGAGCACTACATCAGTGGCAGCCACTTCGCTGTTGGTCACCGTAAAGGTCACCTCAGCATCAGCGGTCAGCGATGCGTTGTGCAGTGTGATAGCGCCACAGGGCTTATTCAGCGTGACGCCAGTGGACTTGCTAGTGGCCTGGGTAACAGCACCACCATTACCGCTGACGTAGCCAATGGCCTTGCCGGCGGTTACTTCAAAGAGGGAAGCCATGGTTTGTTACTCCTATCAGTCGTAGTTGGACGTGATCGAAGCACGCACGATTCCAATGTTCTTGGTCTCGTACACCTTGCTCCAGTTACCCACAGTGGCCAGCTGAGCGCGGGTGGGGTTTGCGGTGGTCACATTCCACTTCGCACCAACGGGGTGGTGGATGTAGTGCATGTCCACAGACATGGCATCCGACTTGGCGAGGATGTCGCGGTCGGTCTCAGTGCGCATGGCAGCTTGCTCACCGGTGGCGACAGCGCCATTGGTGAAGAAGTAAGCCGCGTAGACGCCACCAGCATTGGTGATGTCGTCCGAGACGATGACACGCAGACCCATATAGGTGGGAACGCGATAGTCAGCGTTATAGGCCGAAGCCACCGAGCCAGCGAATGCATCAGGCATCGAGGAATCGGGGGTGATACCCAGATCCGAAGCCAGGACGTAGTCGATCGCCTTGCGCTCAACCAAGTCGTAGTAGCAGGCGCTGTGGAGAGCCACAGCGGTCAGCTTGTCGCCTTGGTCGCCGAGGATGGCGCGAGCTTTAGACACCTGACGCGGGCTCAGAGCGGTCTGAGTGCTGGTGTCGAAGCGCAGTGCATCAAAGGCAGGGGAATCGCCACCGGTCAGGGAGCCGAAAACGCCTTCAAGGCACTTGTACAGGTCGATCTGCTGTTGGTTGGCAAGGTACTCACCAACCTTGGCGCCGATCGCGGCCATGGGGTCGGAACCCGCAGCAAGAGCTGCGAGGTCACGCGATTCCCAAGCACGCGCACGGTGCAGGATCACGCCAACTTGCTTATCGGCAACGATCTTGCCGGGGGTCAAGCTGGTCGAATCATTCATTACCTCCAGGTCGCCAGTGAGATTGGCTTTCCAGAACACTTGTGTTATCCCACCGGCTCTTTATCCGATGGTTCTGCGCCTTTACCATTGGCCGCAGGTCAGACTATCTCTTCACCCCCTAGTCAAAGACTGGTTGGGTGCGGGGCACTCGTGGGACCGTTACTGAGTTACCTCTCGGGTCCTAGTCGTTGAACCTTCCAGCTTGTCGGCTGGCTTGGCTGCTGATTGGCCTGCCCTTTCGGGTGGTGGCTTTTCCAGCAATTCACCCCGTTATCCCTAGGAATTACGCCCTAGGGGCCCTTTCCGGTTAAGGCACATTCACGAAATCGCCGCCTTCGGTGGCATTGAGCGCAGCCAGAGGCTGTGCCACACCGCTAGCCAGAAACTGGTTGCGCTGAGTGGTTTGCTCAATCAGGTAAGGCGTAAAGATTTCGGGAATGATCACGTCGGAGCGAAGAGTCGCCACGGTGAATACTCCTAAAACGGTTTACGGATTGGGCGCAGCCCGATACACCAGCGCAGCCGGTATCTAGATATTAACGACTCGCAGCTGCTTTCATTCGCTCGTACAAATCACGATCGGTGCGATACAACCGTGCCTGTTCAGTCAGATTGAATGACTCACGGGTGAATGGATTCTTCATCCCAGAAGGCATGCCACTCGGTGCCGTGCTGCTTGGTGCACCGGAACCTTGAGGCTTGGGTTGCTTCTGCATCCAGGCGGGAAGATTGCTCTTCGCCCAGTCCGTCACTGGTGTGCGCTCAAAGCCTTGGACCACGACGACAGTGCCATCAGCTTCGCGTTCGATCTGATCGGCGCTCAGCTTGGTCTTAAGCACCAGATCCGGATCGTGGACGATATCGGCCAGTGCAGTAACAGCTGGTGCTACTAGCTCCAGTTCACGTACGCGGGCTTCCAACTCAGCGATGCGTTGATCGCGCTGTGCTGTTGCCTCGCGAAACTGCTGCTCTAGCTGCTGGCGCGCCTCTTGGTACTTGCCCTGTGATTCGAGCTGCTGCTGCTCGTGGTTACGTTTGAACTCAACGAGCTCTTGGATGTTGTAGTCAGAAGGGAGCTGCTCAGCTAGCTGTTCATACTTGCGCAGCTTGCGCTTCTCCTCGGCGAGCTCTTTGTTCTTGCGCTCAAGGTTTTCGACACTGCGCTTGAGGGCTTCAACATCAGCCGCTGGAGTCGCTGACTCTACGGCTTGCATTTCATCGGACATTAATAACCCGCAGGGTTAATTGCTCCTTTACTTTACTTCTTGCCCTTCTTTTTGTTAGCGATGCCAGCTTCACTCAGGGCGATTGCAAGTGCCTGCCTGCGGCTTTTGACGCGCGGTCCTTTTGCGCGTCCTGGTTTGCCGCTGTTCAACGTCCCGCGCTTGTACTCCTCCAACACTTTGGCCACTTTCCTCTGTGCTTTGGCCATTACGCCAGTCGACGACATCTAGAAGCAAGCTACCGCCATCAGCTGTAGCCCAGCCCTTGTCGGTATAGATCGCTGGCTGCCAAGCATCGCCGAGCTTGACCTGCACAGGGTCGCTATGCACCGTGAAGATGCCGCTGTTGACGAAGTGGCGTAGATCAGGGTGTGCCATAACGCTTCTTCAGCTGATCCAACGTTAATTCTGATCCGTCATCACGCACCAGTTTGGCCATGGCATCACCAGGGCCATACTTTTCAGACAGCAGCTGGAAGTAACCCAGCTTGCTAGCACCTAGCACCTCTTCTTGCACGCTCTTGGGCTGTTGAGCTAACCACTCGCCGTAGCTCAAGTCAATTGGCACCTGACCATTAGTACTCGAACGTGTGGCTCGATCTGATGGCGGCAAGATCTCAGCGCGAACCACGGGCACCACAACACTGCGGCAGTTGAAATGCTGCGGTGGCCGCGGACCCTTGCCATAAGGAAACTCACGGCCGTCTAACGCACGACAGATCGAACTGGTCCGCGTATCCAGCGTCGCCACGTACCGGTAAGTCGTTGTCACATCTTGGTTCGCCTCATACACCTGCATCGATGAGGTGTTCGCAACTTGGTTAATGCTGGTGCGCACCAAGGCAACGATCTGGTTATTGGCGACAGCAGTGGCCTGACCACCGGCGGCCACCACCTGCTTCACCGTGCGGGCACTCTCCCCAAACTCCAGCTTGCCGACCAGCTGCCGTGCAATCTCCGGTGTCGCTATACCTTGCTGCAGTCCGCTACGGACCACCTGGGCGAAGCGCTCCGCCTGGGTTTCAGCAATACCGCGGAACGCCTTCGACACCACCTGCCCATTGGGCAGCGTGATCCTGGTGCCTTGCGCAGCGCTGAGGCTATAAGTCTGCTGAGCTCCTTGCACTGCAGCAAAGAGATCGTCGCTCAGTGTGGCCACGTTGAGCTGCGTTGGATCAGCGACGACAACGGCCTGACCAAAATTTGGGCTGACCTGCACGGGTACAACCGTGGGCCTGAGCGCTACCGGTAAGACCCTCTCAAGCTCTCGACGGACAAAATCTGTTTGCAGTTCGGCCAGTCCCTGCAATTCAGTGGCCGTCAACGCAACAGCTTGATCAGCCCAGTTCGCTAACGCTAAGCGCAGCTGCGACAGAATCTGCCGCAATGCTGATGCCTTCGCCGGTGCTTCTGCATCGTCAATGGCGCGCAGCTGGTTTGCAGCGGCCACCATGATCCGGTTGTACAGATTAATCAGCTGACGCGACACGCTATTGCTATAGCGGTTCAGGTCAACCACGTTCCGATACAAGCGGGCCGGAACACTCATGTCTCAATACCCAATTCCTTTGGCTGGTAAGACGAACTAATGCTGACGTTGGCGCCAGCACGCAAGGACGAGATGATCAACGTCGTGAAGTCGTCGTAACTGTGCTCACCCTGTTCGTAGAGCACTGTTTCGCCGATTTCATCAGCGCGGCCGTTTTTGTACCAGCTCACACGTACGATCGCCAGGATTTCATCCGGCAGGTCGCAAACGTGGTAATCCAGCTCCTGCCGGCGCGGTGGCTTCGGCTCCAGCATGATCATCCAATCAATTAGGTGGCTGGTTGTCCAATCGAGCAGGTTGTAAATCAAGCCCCGCATTGGCCGTTGCTCCTATTTCTTCCTCCACGTTAAAGTCATCTCCCAGCACTTCACCATCGGCTAACTGCTGCAGCAGCGTTTCCTGCGTGATTGTGCCAGCGGTATAGAGCGACAGTAACGCTGTGATCTGCTGCGGCTCTAGCTGTGCACCAAGGAAATCACGATTGACCAAACTGCTACCTGCTGCTTGGTTTTGACCCAGGAATTGAGCGTGGTACTGCAAGGCATTGTCGATCATGTCTTGCACGTTCTGAGCGATCACCATCATGGTGCTATCGCCTTGGCTGCGATCGATCATCTTGGCGCTAGCCGTTTCACCGACAAGCTTTTGACCCAGCACAGCGGATAGACCCAGTTCATTGATCTGACGCTCTAGCTGATCAAGGCGCTGGAATTGCGAATCAAACGCATCGCTAGGTGGTGCGATGTACTCGGCGCGGCCGTCGGCAGGAAAGGCGATCGCTTCACCAGGACCGGCGGAGACTTCCTCAGCAGCAGAGGGGAAGCCAAAGAATGCCAGCATCGGCACCGCTGAGATATGGAGCTGGTTGTCTAGGTCCGATTGGATCTGATACGCCTTGAGGTTGAGCTCGGCGATATCTTCGAGCGGCGGTCGCGATTCGAGGTAATTGATGCGGCCGCAATAGGCCACAGAGAATGGGATTTCATCGAGGCTGGTCGTTCCTTCGTCGACCACCTGGTATTCACCGTTATCGGCTTGCTGATGGATCTGGTAAGCGCCAGGCGTTAAGACACGCACCTGCTGCACGATTCTTTCGCCGTACTCAGCCTCTGGCATCGTGACGGTTTCTTGTAGACGCAACATGCTCAGACGCTGCTCACCGTTGCTTTGCTCTGTGCGCCAGCCAAGGATCTGCCTAGGGGTATAAGTCACCCAGTAAGGCCGGCCACCATCAGACGGTGCATCGACCAGTGTGCCGATATGGCCGTATCGGATCAGCTTGCGCGCCGTTTCATAGGTCCAAACGTTGAGGTCATTGCCTTGCAGGTCAACATCAAAGAGCTGCTCGCGAATCGTGTCACTGGTGTCGACCAGCCTTACAGGCTTTCGCGTCAGCATGCCAGCCAGCATGCGCTCCAAGCGCTGGTAATACGGCGGGCAAACGCTACGCGCTAAACGGTTGTCGTAACTTTCATCGAGCTCACGTGGTTCTTGCGGTAGATATCGCCGATGCCGTCTGCGCATGCCATAAGTGCCATGCAGCAGGTCTTCAATCAAAATCCAATGCGGTTCTTGAGCGAACCAGGCTGTATTGGGGTCGCTGACTTTTACTACCGCACGTTGCGCTAGCGGTCGGTCGTATTGCCTAAAACCTGAATACACAGCGCCACCGATGCGATGTGATCAGTTTAGGCAATGAGCCCCAAGGGCTATAGGCAATAAAAAAGCCCTGGCCCCACCTCCAGAGCTTGATGTGGTTCGACAAAATCAATATATGCGTATTCCAGTGCTTCTGCCAGCGCCTGAATGTAAAGGATTAAATTCACGCCAGATCAGGTAGCCAAGCGCATCATTCATGTGGTCGTGACCAGCTTCTTTGCACGATTGGCGCCACCCATGCAGGCGTAGAGGTCGTGGCACAGACAAATGGGGTGGCCAGAAGCCGCCGGGGTGTCCGAAGAGGCCGCCGGGTTCAACTGACCGCACCAAGCTTAGTAGATGCGAGTCATCTGTCACAAGTCAATAGACACGCACGCCACGCACTGCCTTGCCAGCTGTGCTTTTCCAAGGATGAACTGGATCGAATACACCGATCACGCCATAGGACAAAGCATCCCAACCATGATCCCAGCCGCCGTCCTTATCCGGCATGTTCGTGCCTTCCTTAAAGGTCAGGTTGCGCAAACTCTTAATCGTCTGTTTGCAGTTGGGGTGGATAAACAATCGACGGTTGCCATTGGCATCGCAGACCATCGCATTGATGGCATTGCGCTTGTCGTCTTGCATGTACGGACGCTTGTTCTCTGACACCCAGAGGCCACGGCTGCGGAGGATCCCGTGGTCGGTCTTGCCGCCTGCCGAAGTCTTTCGGGCATGGCCGGTGGGATCGGGGTAGACGCGGATCGTGCGGTCGGGGTAGCGGCGCAGCAGTTCGGAGGCAGCCTCATCGGTATGGGTCTCGCGGATATGGATCTCGTCAAAGCAGTGCAGCTGGTTGCCAACCTTCTGGCCAATGATCCAGTGCATGGGTGAGACGTTGAAATCAGCGCAGACGATCAGCTCACCGCCCAGATCGGTTAGGTCGTCGCTGATGTTGTCATCACTGAAGTCAGGCACCACGCGGCCAACGAGGTTGACGAAGGAGGCCTCGTATTCCTGAGAGAAGGTGCGGGGGTCAAGGGTGCGACGTGCCGCCTCAATTTCATCGGCGCTGACTTGACCGCCTTGCAAGGTGTTGAAGGTGAAGGTGGAGGCGTCGGGATCTTCGTCGGCAGCGTCCCAGGCTTCCGCGAACCAGTTCAGGCCCGCTGGTGTGGTGGTGAACCAGGCCGGGCCTTGCTGATCGGAAAGGGCAGGGCGGAGCACCATGGTCCAGGCGTCTTCCCGCACGTAGGCGGCTTCATCCACGACGCAGCCGGAGAGGGATACCCCACGAAGGCGATCTGGATCTTCTGCACCTTTGAGAAAGATCGTGCTGCCGTTAGCCAGGTGAACCGATAGCTCGGTTTCGTTTTTGTGGGAGAAGATCTCTGGGGGCACCATCTGCTTGAGCTGCACCCAAGCGATCTGCTTGGCCATGCGGTAGGTGGGTGCCACGTAGTAGAAGAGGCCGCCGGGACGGTCCAGCCCCCAGGTGATGAGGCGCGTGAGGGAGAGGTAGGTCTTACCGAAGCGACGACCGGAGCAGAGATAGGTGAAGCGTGTGGAGGCGTCGTAGACCTGCCGTTGGGCGTCCGTGAGGGAGGTGTAGAGCGATTGCTTCAGCGGCCTGAAGTCGAGATCGAGCTTGAGCGGTTGCGGCGGCTCTAGGACTGATCCACCAGTGACGGCGGCAAGGATGCTCACGAGCAGAGCTGAGCCAACTTGGCTGCGGTATTGATGGCACCAAGTGCGATGTGATATTGACCAGCGCGGCGTGCTTCGAGTTGGAGGGTGGAGCACTGGGAGAGTAGGTCGGCAATCATCTGAGGGCGTTCGATGTCCCAGTCAGCCTTGAGCTGCTCGCGTGCGAGCTGCAGGTAGGCATCGCAGGTGCGCGGTCCGACCCCCCAGTTTTCCGCTGCAAATCGAATGCAGTCAGACCTACGACCACCGGTTGCAATGATCCGGGCGAAGCGATTAGCGCGGTCGATTGTTTCTTGTTTGGTGCTGCGGGGGGCTGCCATTAGAAGGCCTCCTGCTGCTCCGTGGCGAAGTGGGCGTCGGAAGGCTGACAGATGGCGGTGTTACCGGTGAAGTCTTCCCAGCGCTTGACAATCACGTCGCAATAGGCGGGGTCGAGTTCCATTAGGCGAGCGTGGCGACCTGTCTCTTGGGCTGCGATGAGCGTGGATCCAGAGCCGCCAAAGAGGTCTAGGACAATTTGCCCTGGCATCGAGCTGTTACCAAGGGCTTCTTTGGCGAGGAAGGTGGGCTTTTGAGTGGGGTGCTGGTTTTTGGACTTGTCGTAGCCACCAAAGTCCCAGATGGTTGTTTTAGTGCGGTCTTCGGTATGGAAGGGCGAGCCTTTGACTGCAAACAAGCAGATTTCATGAGCCCACTGGTATCTAGATCGTCCTAAAAGCATTGGCTTTTTCCAGATCAGAGTCTGATTAAAGCAAAATGAAGATGCGAGCAAGGCGCTTAAGCACTCTGCCAGGTACTTGTCAGCTAGCCAGATATAAGCAGCGCAATTTGGCTTCGACGCAATATCTGCGCAATTAAAAGCAGAAGCCAAGAAATCTTGCAGCTGCTGTCCAGTCAGTTCATCGTTCTCGATTGTTCCGTGATTCTTCTTGCCGGGCTTTGGTCTAGCAGTGTGGTCGTAGCAGACGCCGTATGGCGGATCAGTGAACACGATGTCTGCCTTCTGCCCATCCATGAGGCGTTCGACGTGCTGAATGTTGGTCGAGTCTCCGCAGAGCAGGCGATGGTTGCCGAGGATCCAGAGGTCGCCGGGTTTGGTGATCGGCTCTTCGGGTGCCTCAGGCACCTCATCAGGATCGGTTTTGCCTTCGACGGTCTCTAGCTGCTCGGCCTGCTCCAGTAGGGCCTCAAGGTCTTCCTGCTCAAACCATGGGGCAATGTCGTGCTCTTCGCTGAGCTGCTGCAGCATCTCGGCATCCCAGTCCGAGAGTTCAGCGGCGCGGTTGTCGGCCAGGGCCAGACCTACTTTGTCGTCTTCGGAAAGACCGGAGCGTCGGACGGCAATGATCTCGTCACCAGCGGCTTCAACGACCTTGAGCTTCGCTAGCCCTAGCGCTTTAGCGGCTTCAATGGTGCCGTTACCGGCCAGGATGCGGTTCTCTTCGTCGATGACAATGGAGCGTGCGGCACCATAGCGCTGCAGGGATTCTTGTATTAGGCGTGCAGAACTATCAGTACGCTTACGTGCATTCTTATGGTCGAACTTCAGGTCGGAGATATTTGCCATGGCCGGAGTTTAACAGGGAGACGGCATGAAGAGGGTGCCGTCTGAGGCTAAGACGGTGAGGCGCAATTCAGCGTCTGCGAGACCGTAAGCCCAGATGGTGCCCATGCGCGGGAGTGTTTCGGGTGAGACGGTGAAGGTAAAGCAGTAGTTGCCTTCGGGGTTGTCCTGGGAGGCAGTGGGGATGTAGAGACCGGTGAGGCGGAAGGTAGCGAGGAGTTGGCGGGCGATGTATTCAGCTTCGGCCATGGTGGAGTCGTCATTGAAGACGAGACCAAAGGGTTCACCGGTGTAGGGGTATTCAGCTACGACGGACCACGGGTCATACATGGTGCCAGGACTGGCTGGTTTAAGTTGCCGCAAGGGGGATGATGGTGATGAGAGCACCGGGGCGTTCATCTGGGGTGGTGTAGCGCTTGTGAGCGGATAGTTGAACCACCTGAGAATCGTCGTGAAGAAGCGTGCCAGTGAGGGCATCAAGGACGGCACGGGAGAGCTTGTCGATATCGCCTTTCTGTTTGGAGGTTAGGTGGGTTGGCGCTTTGGGAGATAGACCGGACTTGTTGAAGTGGGTTTTAGGGCGTAGGAATCTGAAGGTGATGGAGATCGAGACGGGTGCGGTTGTGAGGGGGTAGTTAGTGGACAGTGCGGCGTCAGTGATGTGAGAGCGCCAGGGGCGAAGTCGTTTATTGGTTTCGAGCATGATGCCGTTGGGCATGGCGCGTTTTGAGCCTTGCGTAGCGGCTTCCATGCCGATGACATCGAAGGTGATGGCTTCAGGCTGCGGCAACGGTGGTGATGACGGAAGCGACGACGGCTTCGAGTTGACAGCGGGGGATGCCGGAGACGGTGCGAGCAGCGTTGTCGATGGCACGTTGATAGGTGGAGATGTCAACAGGAGGTGGTGCGACAGCACCGAGGGCACGCTCACGAATTAGTTGGCCGCGTGAGGTGTGGAGTGCAGCAGCTTGGTGATCAAGGGTTTGGCGTTCTTGATCAGTTAGCCAGATTTTGACCTGCTCGCGTTTTTGCATGAGTGGCTGGCAGTAAAGCGCGGATGATCAGTGTGGCGAGGGGAAATCGGGATTGCTGGCGTTGGAGATACCAGCGTTCGGCGATGAGGGCTTCGGAAGGATTGTCGGAGAAGGTGCCGAAGGGGGTTAGGTAGGAGCCGGTGACGGAGATGAGCCAACAGGGCTGATGATCGTGTGGCGTCATGCACCACGCACTTCCCAGAAGTATTTGAGGGTTACTTGGGAATCTTCCTGAAAGGACTCTGGGATGCACATGGTAGTTAAGGTGACTTCTATGCCTGGCTGGACTAACCCAGCGAGCCATACGGTTTGTCATCGCTGAGATCATCGGCGTCAACGGTCTCGATGTCACGCCATTCGCCCCCGTGTTGAGACCAACCTTGCGTCCAGGTGAAGTATCCCTGCAGCTTTAGGTGAACCTGTCCCTCCTTAGTGCGGAAGCGGACCAAGCGATAGGCGTCAGGGATTACTTTGGTGATCTTTACAGCGCTGATAGTGGCGTCTGACAGGCCAGTCGGAACTACGAAGGTCGGCTGGCCGTTTGTGTTTTCGATCATGGGTGATTAGTGGAAGCGACTACGAGGTGCGGACTTCCCAGAAGTGCTTGAGGGTTACCGAGGCTTCGCCCAAGGCGAGTGATAGTCGTTCGGATGCCTTGAGCTGCTCGCGTTGCTCAGTGATGTAGTCGGGGTAGGTGACTGATTTACGGGTGCGGCGGGTGATTTTGCAGTCGTTCCACGTGAGTTGATCCTCTGCTTCACCCGCTTCCACCATTTGATCCAGTAGGTCAAGGAGTTGTTGGCGTCGGTTTTGGATGGCCTTCTCACTAGCTGCTAGGGAGGTGAGTTCCTCCAGGGTGGCGTCAAGAGAAGGCGGTGTAGACGAGTGCAGCGATGAGGATGCAGGTCCAGAGGAAGGTGATGAGATCGCCATGACGCTCAAGGAATGATTGGGGTTTGGAGGTTTTGCGGTGCGGGCGTGATGGCACTGATGGGTGTGTTGTGGTGCGGGAGTAGACGCGGCGATTGGTGCGGGTGATGAAAGGGGGGAGGGATGGGGAGGTCATTGTTCGGTTGGGAGATAGATGCGTTGCAGCCATTGATCGAATTGCTGATCTGAAAAACCTGAAAACGCCGGCTCTGGCATGGGTTTGCGGTTGTAGTTGCACCACATCTGGTGAACCCATTGGGCGTAGAGGCGGCTTGATTCGCGGTAGTAGGCCGCTTCGAAGGGAGTGGCCGGAGGTGCATCGGCGGTTGGGATGCGACCAGAGCAAGCGAGCCAAGCGCGGTAGCGGATGCAGGGCGTGAGCGTCATGGTGTTGGTCTCCAGCCGTTGCGGTAGGCGAGGGTGATGAGTGTTTGACGGTTGTGGGAGAAGAAGGGGATGCCGTGGTCGTCGAGGTACTCGGTGGCGTCTTCTTCGTGGATGTCGTTGGTGACGGCCTGCTCCAGCAGAAGAGCTAGCTGCCGCTCGCTAGCGCTAGTCATTGATGCTGCGCAAAGGAGTTACGGGAGGACGCGGAGCGGCATTCGTCTGCCCAGCTGCTGTCATCAGCGCGGATAGCTGGCGGGACGTATTGGACGGTGTAGGGGATGCCTGCCGCGAGGAAGGTGGCATGCATGTCGTCGAGATCGTGCTCGTGACACCAGTCAGAGAGGATGGCGCTGTT
>Ga0315904_10008580_pt1 | contig 13493 bp, 21 predicted proteins | sample LakEriMetagenome_6_FD_203529 | JGI IMG/M metagenome (GOLD analysis project Ga0315904, IMG submission 203529) | Freshwater fungal communities from buoy surface, Lake Erie, Ohio, United States - Buoy 12 MA120 | ecosystem: Environmental > Aquatic > Freshwater > Lake | place: USA: Lake Erie, Ohio... | reverse complement strand
GGCAACGCGACCAGCAACGCCGTGAAGGTGGGCGATGCCGCATGGTCAAACAACGTCACCGCCAGCATCACTAACGGGCTGGCAACGACGAACTTCGTGAACACCGCCGTCGCGGGCCGAGTGGCCACCAATTCCATCCACGATCTTCTCAGCGTCGGCAACGCCGGCCTGCTGACCAACGTGCCGCACATCATCGCGGAAGCCAGCTATGGAACCAACGACCTCGCCAACAGCGTCGCCGTCTCGACTAGCTGGGGCGAAGTCACGAACAACTGGGAACTGACGAGCGGCAGTATGGCCGGGTGGAACGTGGTATCCAACGGCATCCAGTACGTCGGCAGCAACCCGGCGATGGTACATAGCGCAACCACTCTCAGCTACAAGGGCGACAACGCCAGCAGCCGGGACTATTACTTCGCGATGGGCGTCAACGGCTCTGTCTTGGAGCGCGGACGCATCGTGGACAGCGCGACCAGCCTCAACACCGAGTCAACGGCCATCCATACTTTCATCACGGTCAACAGCAACGACGTTGTGCGGCTCTACGTGCGCAGCCCTAGCGCGAGCGGCGTGACGGTCATCACTATGAACTTTGTAGCCATGAGCCTGAAATGAGCCTCTTGCTGCGCCAGTGCGGCACGTCCAAACTGTTGCGACTCTGCAGCTCGTCCAAGTTGATGCTGTCGTGCGCGTCAACCGACCCCTGCGACTACGACGAGATTCTTGCCACCGTCACCGGCCTGTCCTTGTGCAGTTGCGCAGACCTCTTTGCGCTGGGCGAGGGCTACGTCTTCCAGAACCTGTCACTTTACTCAATGCCGGTCACGCTGACAAAGGTGACGGCTTGTTGCTTTGAAGCGCAGATTGGCACCGTGGACTTGTACTCATTCGACATCACCGAAGACCCGCCGTGCACGACGCTGACGTTCGTCGCCACCATCCCGCTCGCGCTGTTCGCCTATTGCTGGTCGGGCAATACGGTCAACGTGATTCAGGCTACGGGGCTTGGCGGTTACGGCTTAGAGACGGCGCAATGGAGCGACGGCGGCGTGAATGGCTGGACTGACTGGCCCAACCCGAACTTCGGCACCTTCACGCGCTTCACCGCAGACTGCCCAAGTCCGGGCATCCTCACCAGCGGCGGCACGGTTACGTTGGAGGCACCGTAAAGGCGTGGACGGCAACGCAAGCGTGTCGCAGCCGCGCCCATTGCGCCGCGTGTCTCGCCGGCAAGTGGCACGGGCGCAACAAGTGCCCCTTTGGCGTCGCGGCCCCCACGACTGCGCAACCTACCGCCGTCACATTCTTTCAGCGTGTGCACGCCACTGTCCGGCGTCTAGGCTTGGCTCCAAGGCGATGTGGCTGCGCTTCCCGTGCCCGGCGTTGGGATGCGCGGGTTGCGCAATGGCTGACTTATTTCCGGCGCGCACTAGCTGCGGCGGTTGACACCCTGACCCAAGACGAAAGGCCCTCCAATGGCATTCGCTAAGAACCATAAACTCTACCACGTTGGCGACGATGCCAGCGACTTTGACCACTTCTTCCACCCCAACGAGGCCGGCAGGGTGCGCGGGCGGATTGACCTCGACCTAGCCAGCCTTCACCGGCTGCGCATCCAATGCGTGACGACCAAGGACTTCTCGCTGTCGGCAACCGGCACCGCGCCGTCTGCCGCCGTGCGTTCGCTGGCGGACGTGACCAATGTACTCGTCGGGCTGAAAAGCGCCGTCACGGATGCCGATTACGAGGAAGCGTGGCTTGGCGTGGACACGACCGACACGGATTGGTACTCGCTGGCGAACGGGCGCATCTCCGTGCAGATCGCGCCGACGATTGCCGCCGGCAGCTACAAGCTTGGCGTCCAACTCAAAGCCGGCACTACCAACATTGACCTTGGCTGGGACGCGCTCGACTGCGAGTTGCGGACAAGCCTGAACGCGGGCGACGAACCAAGCGCGCCGGTCGGCGTCGCAAACAACACCGGCACCGCCACCATCACCAACGGCAACAGCAGCGTCACCGTCACCGACGCCGACATGACGACGGGCGGCATCGTCCTCGCCTCGTGGCTTGGCGAGCCGCAAAGCACGCTTTCGGTCGTGTGCGCGGCGGGTTCGTTTGCGATCACGGCGGGCGGGCCGGTAACTGGCAATGCCGGCGTGGGCTACTACATCGTGCGGAGGTCGGCGTGAAGCGGCTTTTGATTCTCGCGTTGTGGTTGCCGGTCACCGTGTGGGCCGCCAACACCAACAGCTTCCACAACCTCTCGACGAGCAATCTGATTTCCACCGGGGCCATCACCCTCAACGGCGGCGCGTTGACCGTCAGCAACAACACGCTCAAGCTCAACGGGGCGGCGGTTACCAGCGGCACCTTCGACCACTCGGCGCTGTCAAACGTACTTTGGACGGCATCGGGGCACACTGGCACGGTCGGGCGCATCGCTGGGTTCCTAGAAGGCGGCGCGGCTGGATTTGTGGTTGTCGGTTCGGGGCTTGAGCTTGACGGAAGTGACAACTTGAACGTCACCAACTCACCCATGGCGACGTTTGCCGTGAGCAGTGGGTACGCCACTAACTCACTCAGGTGGAATGGTGTCTCGTTGGGTGGAAACAACACCGAAGGCTATCTCTTGCGCATGACCGGCGAACCAGCGCCCAAGGCCGAGTTCGTTGACCCGGCCACTGTCTCGGTCGGCACGGCCACGTACTCCGCCGGCAGCGGATACGCGACCAGCAGTGGTTACTCGACGAACGCGGGCGCGGTTGGCGGCGTCGCGCTCGGTGGACTGGTGCAGACTGGCGCGTTGACCTCGGCACAGTGGACTTGGGCCAGCATCACCAACGCGACCCCGCGCACGACCACGACCGTCAACGTCTTGGACTTTGGCGCATCGGGTTCGCCAGAATCAACGACGACGATTGGCACACTGACCAACGGCTCGGACGTGGTTTTCGTGGCGTCCACCAACACCTTTGCGGTGGGGCAGACGGCTTCGATACAGGGGGCGGGCTGGTCGGGCAACTACCACATGGGCACGATTACGAGCATGACGGCAACCAGCATCACCTTTACGCCGGTGACATTTACCACGGTCACTTCGGGCAAGACCGTCCGGCATGACGAGACGGCTGCCATTCAAGCCGCCATTAACGCTTGCACCAACGGCGGCACGGTGTTCATGCCCGCCGGGTTCTACCGCGTGAACTCAATCAACTACGCGGCGGGGACTGGTAGTGGACGGATTGTGTTGCCGACGTGGGGCTACAGTTCGACGAATCAAGCCTATGCGTTGCGCATTGTCGGGGAAGGCAACCCAGCCATCGGCGTCACCAACGGTTGCACCATCATTCAGACCGAGCAAACCCTCGGCTACATTTTGAGTGGCAAAGCGACCGCTCCGCCGGGCGGCTGGAGCGCGGCAACGCATCTTTGGTTGTCATTGGAAAACCTGCTTTTCCGCACCTACGAGAACCCGCAAATTGGTGCGCTCAATCTGGAGTTCGTGGCGGGGGCGACCCTCAAAGACGTGGTGCTCGACGTGGGTAAAAACTCGACGTGCGGTTACAACGCTGCCTGCACACTGACGAACGGATACAACACTGCCGGGATTGGTGTGGCCATGCCCGGTTCGCTGAATACGTCGGCCTGTTCACTGCGCAACGTGGCCATCCAAGGCTACTACATCGGTGTGAAGGCGAACGGTTCGGAGCACCTACTGTTGGACAAGGTGTACATGACCCACTGCACGCAAGGGCTTGCCGTCAACGCGGTCAATCACGGCATCATTGCGAACCAGTTGGAGACTGAATACTGCGATTACGGCATCTATATTACGGGCGCGGTCGGCGCGTTTGACGTGCGCGGATGGAACACTGAGCACACGCACGTTGCCGACTTGTATGACCTCACTTCACAAGCGTTCGGCGTCGTCAGTTACAGTATGCTCCAAGGCCCGATCATCACGGGCGGCACCAACTTGACCCTGCGCAATCTGCGCAACGGCTCGAACGTAGTGGCGGGAGCGCAGACGTTCCTTGGGCCTGTGAGCGGCGGCGGGCTGGTGCCGACAAACCGGCAACTAATCGCGGGGGCGGGCATCACGCTTAACGGCGGCACAGACCCGGTACCGCTCAATACCAACGTGACCATCGCCAGCACGGGCGGCGCGGCGGCGACGAGCAACATCACCGCCATCGTGGCTGATTATCGTGACTGGACTTGGGGCACGGGAGGCAACTCGGCGAGCAATGCCGTCGTGCCGGTGTACTGGACTCAGACGACGGCTGCCGGTGACCAGTTGGCGCTCGGCTGGACTAGCTCCTCGACGGCGACACAGCAGGACCGGTTCGCCTACACCGCCCTGCGCGGCATTGACAGCGCGACGGGCTGGGCGAGCGAGACAGCCGCGTGCGTTTGGGTGCTAACGTCGTCGCCTTCGGTGCTGACAAGCTGGATTGCCTCGGTGCGTTTCACGGCTCCCGATGGTAGTCAGTTCACCACCAACAACCTCGTCAGCAGCGCCGCGAACACTTGGACGCCAATCTGCATCCTGACAAACTCGCTCGGCGCGTGGCAGGCCAACGGCACCGGCACGAACCGATGGACGGTGCGCATCAACCCCGTGGCGTGGCAGTCGCAGACCGCCGCCGTCGCGCAGGTCGAGTTCAACATCAAGGTGGTCAAGTGAGAGCCGCGCTGACACTGTGCCTGCTCGCCGCCGCCGCCGTGGCGCAAGTCAACCCGCCGTCCCTCGGCTGGGTGGACGACTCCGAGACGCGCTGGCTGGTGACGACCGAGAGCGGGCGCGGCGAGAACTACGCGCCAAACGGCCCGTTCATCGCCGTATCGTCGTCGGGGAACGCCGCGTGGGTGCCGGCGCTGGGCCGGCACATCGTCAGCAACTTCGTATCCAACAATGTCACGCCTGCCGACATGCGTCACCGAGGGCCATGCACTTACGGCGGATGGACGTATCGCGCCACTTCCTCATCGCAAAGCGTGGTCTTTCAGAACGGCAACCCCGGCACACGCGGCTGGGACTTCGGGACGGCGGCCAATGGCAGCGGCGCTGGACGGTTCGTGCGGCTGGCTTACGGCGGCGTTGATAACCAAGCACTGCTGAACTCCGTGCAGGTTGACTTGGGCAAATGGCATCAAATCGTCTTTGTCGCGACGAACGCCACGCATCAGGGCGTCGCGTACTTGAACGGAGATTTCCTGACGACAAACGAAACGACCTCGACGCCCCTTGCGCCGACCAGCGCAAGCAAGGTGTACCAATACTCAACCGACACGACCAACGCGGCTGACCACTCGTTCTACATTCCCCGCGCACTCACTGCCGCCGAGGTGCAGCAGCTTTACCAGTCGCAACGGAGGTTCTTTCCATGACACGATTCGCCGTATTGCTAGGACTGTTGGCGCTGGCGTTTGACTGGCCAGCCGACGCGCCCAAGGACAGCATCCAACGCGCTCGCTGGCTGGCACAGCCGGTGGCATGGGCGACGAACGCCGTCACCAGCACCAACATCGTCGAACGCGATGCGCGCTTGGTCGCGCTTGAGCGTTCCCTTCTCGGCATCCTGCGCGTGTACGGCGTGACCAACATCGTACCCGGCAGCATGGAAACGGCGATGCAGCAGATGAACGCCGCCGCCCAGACCAACAGCGTCGCGGTTCTGCACGGCGTCAACGCGGTTGCCATTCGCCAACAGATCGAAGCCATGGGCGCGTCAATCTACGATTGCACAGGGGAAGCCGTGCGAACCAACGTCAGCGAGACAGTGCAAGTAACGCCGACCGCGTGGCGCTGGCAGCAGTTCGGTTTCACGGCAGCGCCGACCGTGGCGGATTTGGAGAAGAAATGATGAGCGACCAGTGGCGAACATTCTGGCAGCGTTTGGCGATATGGGCACTCTGCGCTTTGGTTGCGGGGCTGTCGGCGGTCAACTCGTGGGCGCTGACGGAGATCATCGCGCTAAAGAGCCGTGCCAGCGTGACGGAGAGCCGCGTCGAGGAAATCCGCGAGACGCTGCGCGAGATACGCGGCGACCAGAAGGAAGTGCTGCGACGATTGGGAGGGCGTGATGCTACGCGACCCTGAGCGGTTCATGCTACTGGCAACGGTGCTCGTCGGGCTGGCTGCAGTCACGGCGATTGTGCTGGCGAGGATGATATGAGACAGCTATTCGCCACGCAGAGCGTCCTGCTGATTCTGCTCGCACTTAGCTACGCGGGCTTGACCTTCTACGCCTTGGTGCGGTGGAACGCCGAGGTGAGCTTGGTTCTTGTGACTGGCTTCGCCATTACCGCGCAGTCCGCGGTGAGCGGCTTCTTCCGTTGGCTCCAGCAGCAAGACCAAGACGCGGACGGCAAGCCGGACAAGGGCGGTGCGGCGTGAAGCTGCTCCTGCTCGCAATCGTCGCGCTGTCAAGCGGCTGCTCCGTGTATTACGGTCACGGCCAGTTCGCCTTGGACATCGGCACCGGCAAGCGCACGTTCGCCGCCAACAAGTCGGGCGTCGTCACCGCGCACAGCGAGATTCCGCAGACGCTCGACGCTACCGGCAGGCTCGCCGAGAAAATCAGCGAAGGCGCGGCACGCGGCGCAATCAAGGGGCTTGTTCCATGAGTAAGAAAATCCCCTACGGACTTCACGGCGACACCATCCTAGTTGACGGCGGCTGGGCACCCATCAGCCTTTTAATCAAGCGCCGGTTGGCAACTGACTGGTCGCACGTCGGCATCATCGTGGACGACCTCACCGTAGCGTCGGCGCGTTCCCACGGCGAGAAGTACGTCAAGGACGGCGGCGAGGGCGTCTGGATTGCGGAAGCTCTGCCGGGCGGGTTCACGATTCGCCGGTCGAGCGTGTACGCGGGGAACGCTTGGCGGGTGCGCACGCCGGTCAAGCCGCTCGACGACGACGCCACGAAGATGCTGCGCTTCTGGATAAAGAACCGCGTCGGCACGCCCTACGATTGGCCGGGCGTGCTGTTCGGCCACATCACACGGCGGGCCGCTTGGGGCGAGAACGCGAAGCTGTTCTGCTCAGAAGCCGTCGCGCTGGCTTACCGGTCAATCGAGCGAGACATTATCAGCGGCGACTTGCCGGCTTCGCTGATTCCCCCGCACTTCTTCGCCACTACACCCGCCCTCAAGACGACTGACTGGCACATCCGCCGGCCCGAAGGCTGGCCGGGCTAGCCATCAAGTGCCGGCGGTTGGGGTTGTTCTACTGTTCGGAGTACGGGTCGCCGGGCACATGCTCAGGGTTGAGTTTCGCAGGATGCCTTCCGCGAGGTAGCACCAGTCGTCTTCTGGATAGGCTTCCACCCGGAAGCGACAGCCCTTGCATTTTCCAGCCTCATCGGCGCAGTTTTCGTTGGCATAGCCGGTCACGACTTGTTCGAGTTGCTCAAAGGTTCGGCGACTCCGAACCCGGCGTGGGAGCGAACCGCGATTACGCGCTTGCTTCGAGGTGGCAGTCATTGGCGCGGTCGCTCCACTCTGTCGTTCCCCGGCGTCACCTCGCCGCACTCGACGGCGGCGGCTTCGAGTCCCGCGATGCGCTTGTCCCGTAGAGCCAAGCCGTCTTCCGCAATTCTTCGCCACGCCCACAGCGATTGTAGCACGTTCGTCGGCGCGTTGGCGTTCAGCCATTCGTTAGCCTGCGGACTGTCGCACGGCATCTGCTCCAGTTCCTTCACGCGGGCTTGTGCCTTGGCCAACTCATTCAGCGCGCTCTGGTACTGGACGTGATGTCTGGCGCGTTCTTCATTTAGAGCGGCTTCGGAGGCCAGTCGGTATCCATCGCTTTGCGCCAGCGCCTTGAGAGCATCAACACGAAGCTCGTACCACTCCTCCGCCGTCTTGCCTTCGTAGCGCGTGTGCTGCGCGATGATCTCGCCGATCAGTACGCACTTGGCGCAATACGGGCTTGCGTTGTGGTCGTGGCTGTTGATGTCAGCCGCCGCCCGAAGTTCCTCTTTGCTGGGTGTCATGGTTCCTCCATTGCGGCGAGGGCTAGACGTAGCCGCTTCTCGCGCATTTCTTGTTGCGCCAGTTCTTCATCGTTGCAGATAAGCCAGCGGCTCGACTCGTAAAAGTCTTTCGCCGCCTCAACGACGCGCATCGCCTTCTCGGCGCAATCGCAGACGGCGAGGATGTCGGCGTCGTGTTGCAGGTTGTTTCCTTTGATACGCGAAGCAACAACGCTTTCCCGCAACCGCTCAATCGCCTTCTTCAGTTCGTCGTTCATGGTTCTCCTTCTAATCCCGTCCGCACAGTGGGCAGTCTCCATTTAGGTGCGATGCTTCACATTCGGCAATTGCATCTGTGGCGGAGGCGTGTGTGCCATAGAGTTCTCGCGCAATGACGTAGCGAAGGCTGATTTCTGTTTGTGTTATTCGCCCGTATTTGTCCCATGTTTTAAGCACGACTATATCGTCAGCGTCTCTCGGTTTCATCCATTGCTTTCGTAGCCTCATGCTTCTCCTTTATCGCGCTTTTGCGCTTGGTTTGTCAACCGACCGGGGTGCGTTCGTTTCCAACAGCCTCGCCAGCGCGACGGCCAGCATCCGCGAATACCACCGGGCGCGTCCGTAGTGTGTGCCGTCCACGACGCAGAACTCTTGGTGGTCAATCCGCAAGTATGTATTCCACGCGCCGCCGAGCTTCACGACTCGCGTGTAACGCTTGCGCAGCCGGTTGAGGTGCGCGGTTTGTGCCTTGGTGCGTTTCATTTTCGTCATGCCACCCTCTCGGTAATCCGCAGGCTTGGCCCGTGGAAGTTGCAAGTGATGATCTTCCCGGACTGGCCTTTGGTGTTCTTGAGTATCTTCACGTACAGCGTTTCCGCGTCGTTGGAGTCGCGCCACAACCCAAGCACCAGCCCCGCGCTGTTCTCGATGCTGCCGGTCTCTTTGGCGTCGTGCAAGCCCGGTTCGGCGGCGTCGCCTTCGGGCCGGCGCACTTGGCTAATGACCACCCACACGGCGTTTGTCCGCTTGGCGGCAACCTTGATGGCTTCCGCCTCGTTGCTGAATCGCTCGTAGCGGTCTTTGCCGCGTCCGCGTAGCAGTTGGAAGTAGTCCACGATCACCACGCGGAAGGGGTTATCGGGCCGGGCGGCGTTGTGAGCCATAACCCGGCGCTCTACTTCTTCGACGCTCAACCCGCTTGTTGAGTCAAGCCAGACGTGGGCTAGGAAGGGGTCTGCGTGCCAATCGTCGGCGCGGCCTTCCCGGTGGGCATGATAGACCTCGGCGATGCTGATGCCGTGGTGGATTTGGAGATAGCGCGGGTACGTCAGTGTTTCGGGTAGCTCTAGCTCGAACAACGCGGTCTTGAGTGGCGACGCCGCCAAAGACAGGTTTTGCGCGCAAGCTGTCTTGCCAACGCCAGTATCGGCCAACAAGACAACCATCTCGCCGCCGGCCAATGCACCGGCCCCTTGCGATAGAGTCGGCAACCACCGTCCAAGGTTCACGGCTACCGCGTCCCGGCGCTCGCACCATTCCCGGTAAGCCGTCGCACTCTCGGCAAGCGGGCGCAGTGTTCGCGCTATACGCCCCTCTGCGCCCTTGGCAATGCCTTGGACGGTTCTTGCTGCCATCTCGACCTGTTCCGTCGCCCCCAGGACATCATCGTAAGCGGCAAGGCCAATGTCGTGCGCGGCTTGGATAAGCTGCCGGCGCATGGCCTTCTCTTCGACAACGGCGATGTAGTCCTCAACGTTCTGAGTCGTGGCGATGCTGTCCAGCACGGTCAACAGGTAGTCCAGCCCGCCGGCATCGTCCAACAAGCCACGATCACGAAGCCGCTGCTCTAGCAAGGGCACTTCCAGCGCAACGCCTTCGGCGCGCATCGCTAAAAGTTCGCGGTAGAGTAGGGCATGGCGGGCGGCGTAGAAGTGCGCATCGGTGAGCCTCTGAAAGACGACTTGCGCGGCTGACGGGTCAAGTAGAGCCGACGCCAGACAAGCCCGTTCGGCGGTTTCGCTGTGGGGTAGGGGGCGGCTCATAGACGGTGCTTCCGTAGCCAGCGTGCGATTGCGGCTTCGTACTCGGCTTGTGTTGGTTTCTTGGCGCGCAAAGCGGCCTTGAATCGCTCGTATTCAGCCCAAATGTTGGCTTTCATATGTTCGGCCCCTTCCGCGTCGCCGTGAAGGCCGGCTTGCGCCACCGCTCTTTGAGGCTGTCCCGCTTGAGCGCGGAACGCCAGTTGGCCGCGTACCGCCATTCCGTAGCGCATTGATCGTGGAACCACTCCTCTACGCGGTCGGGACGGAATCCGCAGTGCGGGTCTATGGCGTAGGCTTTGACCTCGGCCAGTGTCGGGCGGCTGGCATCAGTAGTGGGCGGCGGCGCCGTTTGCACCACTTCTCTACCTTCTTCCGGAGAAGATACAGAAAGAGAGGCAGAGGTTAACCCCTCGTTAGACCCTGTTAGACTGTTAGACTGTCTAACATCGCGCATGTAGCCTCGCATGTACTCGCGCTTGTACTCTTTGCGATCTTCGCCGGCTCCGCGCATCCGGTGCTTGCGGTAGTTCAAGATGCGCCAGCCGCCGTCAATCTTCTCGATGCGTCGCCCCTCGTGCTCTTTGGTGCGGCTGTACGGGTCAGGACTTTCGAGCTTGGCAACTGCCGCCTCGCAGGCTGGCAAGTCCATGTTGGCGACACGGGCAAGGCCGGGAAGCGCGGCATAGACTTCGCCGTGCTGGTCGCAGATGGCGAGCATGGTGACGAATAGCAGGCGGGTCTTGTCGTCCTCGCTCCATAGGCTGCTGGTGACAATATCGCTGAATAGCTTGGTGAATGTGGGCATGTTCATTGGGGGAAAGAAACGCCACGCGCTGAGAGCCAATGAGTGAGATTGGGGCGGGTCTTAGCCGCTCGCGTGGCGTCAAATGGTCTGATATGTAACTGCTGGTCACTCATTGCTCTCATCCCTTATTGTTGGTGTCAACTGGCGGCGCGGCCCGGCGATAGGCCGGGCACGGGAAGAAGGCGACTGTTTTCCGTCAAAGCCCGCTCCGTTGTGGACGCGCCGGAAATCATCGCTTCTCCTTCTCGCGCTCGGCCAGCATCGCGTCGGCGCACAAGCCACGCCAGCGAGCATTAAGTTCGGCAAGTTGCTGTAGAACTCCCGTATTCCACAACGGCATAGTCCCAACATCACGAAGAAGCGCAATCATGCGGTCTTCCAGAACGTCGTCGGGTATTGGAGGTGCCGCCGCCGCGAAGTAATCGCGCAGGGTCATGCCGGTAGCGCCTTCGTTTACAAATCCGTGGTCAGTTGGCACCGGGAACGCCGGTATATCGTTGGTATTCATCGAGTCTTCTCCTTCTTGGTTTGTTTTCGCCGCAGCGCCAGCCGTTCAAGCTTCGCCTCGGCCTTCGCGGCGTTGACGTTGCAGCGGTACGCGCACGCTCGCAGGGCAGACGCGCATTGCTCGTAGTATCGCGCCGCCAGCCGCCATTCCGCCGGCGACTCCGCGATCATCGCCCATACGTTCGACAGCCGTAACCGCTCGGCGGTACCGATGGTCAGCAGGTGCATGGCTTCGTTGTGGTTCATGGTTCCTTTGGGGTTGAGTGTTATCCGCCCGCCTTCGGTTCCGTCAGCGGCTTGTCGGGGTGCTGCCACTTGATCGGCCTCGGCGGTGCCGGCGGTTCGCCGGTGTACGGTCGCAGCCACGAACAGCCGGGAGCCGTGCATTGCCACGCCGTAGCAGCGTTGACGATGCCGCAGCCTTCGCACGCCCACGGCAGAAGCGGAGTAGGGGTGGTGGGGTTGGTGGGGGTCATGGCTTAATTGTCAGCCAGCGCGATTTGACAGCCTCCGCACTGCGCCCCAGCTTGTTTGCCAGAAGGCCCCTGTTCACGCGCCCGTAAAACCGCCGCAAGACTTCATCCTCCGCCGGTGTCCACGGTTTGCAGCGCGGCTTGTAGAGTTTGGCCGCTTCCTCTAGCTCTTTGACGATGCTCTTGTTCATGCTGGCTGATAACCTCCAATGGCGACGTAATGCAGCCCCGTGCGCGGGTGTTTGCGCAGGGCTAGTTCAATTTCGATGGTGCCGATGTTGCTAGGCTCAAAAGCCTTGTCCACGACATACGACGGCAAGCCCGGCTCATACCCGCAATAGAAGCTGCCGGTGCGCCCCACGAACCGCACGCTATCCACGACAACGGCCCGGCCAGCCACTAGCCGAGAGTCCAGTTGCGAGCCGACCGGCACGATGCCGCGCTGGTGGTTGTCGCCCATGAGTCCGATGCTGGCGTGCCAGCCGTTCAACATGCGGATAACGCGGTTCAGCCCGCCGCCGATTGTCCCGCCGCCGCCCGCGCCGTGGTGGATGATCAACTTGACTTCCGCCCGCTTGCCGGCCTTGCCGTCGTCCAGAGTCAGGACAAGATGCGATTGCGTGCCGAGGTATTCCACGCCCAGCAGGTTCGCCAGATGCTTGTCGCTATGGACGCGGGTCGTCTCGCCCTTCTTGCGAAAGACCAGTTCCATCCAATGGTTGCCGCCAAGCAAGCCGATAATGCGCTTGCGCATGGGTCGCAGTTCTTCGGCCAACTCTTCCACGGTGCGCTTGCCGCCTTCGTTCAGCCGGTCTTGCACGTTCTCCGCCTCGATCTCTGCATGTGCCACCAGAGCGCGGGTATGGGCGCGCATGAAGTCGCAGTAGTCTCCCATGCCGAAATACCAAGCGGGCCGTGAGTCGCCGGTAACCCGTCGCAGCCACGATTGCCACTCGTGCGCGGCATGGTGGGGCGCGTCACGGTGAACATCGCCGAAGGGACGCAGCCAAATACTCTCCCCGACTCGGCAGGGAAGTGTATAGAATCGCGGCTCAAAGATACCGTCTGTGCGCAGGCTCACTTCGTCACCTCCGGCTTGGGCGCGCCGCAGCCGACAATCGGGCACTGGCCGACGTGGACGGCGTAGCATTGCGTTATGACGTCGCCGCCTCCTGTGTAGATGGTTACCGTCTTGGCGTCGTCTGAAAGCTTGCAATGTTTGCACCACACCGGCACCGGCGGGGCGATGAGGGCGCGGAGGGCAGCGGCAATGGCAAGCTCGGTTTGACTCGGCCCGTTGAACAGGCGAGAACAACTAACACGCGCCGTGTATATGCACTCCTCAACCGCCCGCTTGCGCTCGGCCTCGCCGAACTCGACCAGAAGCTCGGCGGTTGACCGCATACACGGGCTGTCTGCATAGTCCGAGTAAAATCTGTGCGCCCTGTCCTTCACTGTCTCACTCATTGGTTTGCTCCTCTTGTTCTTGCTGTTCTTCTTTCTGCCGTTGCAACTCGCGGTCGCAGTCCAGCCCGCAAGTCTGCTCGGTGGCATTCTCGTGGCGGAATAGAGCCCCGCACACAATGCACCGCGCTTTGCTGTACTCGCTCACGCCGTAGCTCCCGTGCGTCCGCGTTCGTGGGCAATCACCAGCAACTGCTCCAACTGGTGCAACTGCGCCG
>Ga0315904_10008578_pt1 | contig 13494 bp, 13 predicted proteins | sample LakEriMetagenome_6_FD_203529 | JGI IMG/M metagenome (GOLD analysis project Ga0315904, IMG submission 203529) | Freshwater fungal communities from buoy surface, Lake Erie, Ohio, United States - Buoy 12 MA120 | ecosystem: Environmental > Aquatic > Freshwater > Lake | place: USA: Lake Erie, Ohio... | reverse complement strand
TGCACCGGTAATTACAGGGCAAGATGTAATTTGTAACAACAAAAACTATGGATACAGCACTCCATTTGTTCAAAACCACAACTTTAGTTGGACCGTGGTTGGGGGAGAAATTATAGGAAGCTCTACTTTAAATTCAGTGCAGGTAAGATGGATCACTCCAGGATTTGGATCTATCAGTGTAAATGAGATTACTGAATTTGGTTGTGGCAAAAGCGTGAAAAAGTCAATTACCGTTCAACAAACCCCTGTGGCTGTTGTTCAAGGTCCTGATAGTATTTGTTATAAAAACCTAACAACATTCTATTCAGGTACAACCAAGCACAACAAGTCATGGAAAGTAATTGGTGGCAAAATCATCGGTTTTGCGAATAGAGACTCAGTAGTGGTTCAGTGGGATTCTGCTGATTACGGCACCGTGATTTTGAGATTAAGCTCAACCTATGGTTGCGACAGCACAATGAAAAAAACCATTAAACTGTTGAAGCTTCAAGATATTCCAATTCTTGGTCCAGAATCCATGTGTGTTTACAAGAGTGAAATTTTCCAGGCTGAGGGAATAAAAGATGTGAGTTACGATTGGACAGCCAATGGTTCCATCTTTGTAACGGATTCAACGAGCAACATTACGGAGCTACTATACAAGAATCCAGGGATTTACACCATGAGTTTGTTTTACAAACACAAGAATGGTTGTAAGGGTCTTGCGTATAAAACAGTAACTATTAATGAACTGCCTGAGCCTGAAATCAAGGGAAGTTTGAAAGCCTGTGCTTATACCAAAGGCAACTCATACAGTCAGAACACCTACATGGTTCAAAACAGAGCAAATGACAGTTTTGTGTGCACTTGGGAAGTGGTAGGTGCCGAAAATATCAACCACAAAAACAACAGCACCATCCTTGTGGATTGGGGAGCACCAGGCGTCTATAAAATCATACTGCGTCAACGCAATGTGAAGACAGGTTGTGAGAATGCTACAGAATTGGAAGTATTGGTAGATTCTATGCCAAATATTGAAATTGTAGTGGGTGACTACAGCGGTTGTACGCCAATTCATGTTGATTTTGAAGAAAAAACAGGCAATCCTAAATTCAATTGCAACTGGGTGTTTGAAGATGAAAGTATCCGTGGAATGCGCAAAGTGTCCAAGACATATAACAAAGTAGGAACGCACAAAGTGAGCTTGATGGTTACCAATGATTATGGTTGCAGAGACACCGCTACGGCAGAGGTAACTGTGTATGAAAAGCCCTATGCGGCTTTCAATATTCTTACCAAAGGAACACTGTATATTGGCGACACAGCGACATTTATCAACAAGTCAACTCGTTCTGTAAGATACAACTGGGATTTGGCAGATGGGGATTATTCTCAAAGCAAAGACACGCTGAAGAAGTACAATAGTCCGGGCCAACATCCTGTAACACTGTGGGCTTACAATGCTAATGGTTGTGCAGATTCTGTAACCAAATTCGTAGATGTGCGCGTGAAACCATGGATCTATGTGCCAAATGCCTTTACTCCAGATGGCAACGGACTAAATGATAACTTTGAAGTACAATCGGAGTATATCACACAATTTGAAATATTAATTCTAAACCGTTGGGGAGAAATCATCTACCGCAGCAATGATGTAAACTTCAAATGGGATGGAACTTATTTGGGTGATCCTGTACCAGGCGGAGTGTATGTTTACAAAATATTTGCACGCGATTATTATGATGTGGCGATTCCTTTGAAAGGGGATATTACTGTCCTCAAATAAGCCACATGCGGGATTGACTTCAATTAAATGAAATATAACAAAAGAAAAGCCTCGATTCGGGGCTTTTTTTTTGATTTTAAATGCCATTAAAGAACAAGTAGGCCCAATGTATTGGAAAGGGGGATGCCCCGTAGATGCGTAATTTGGCAATAGATATAATATTTTCAGTTTGTTACAACTATTGATTTGTTAAATTAGGAATGTTAGTTTTGTTTGATGAAAAAATTTATAATAGCTTTAATTTTTATAGTTTGTGTAAAATTATCTGGACAAACGAGTTGCAATGACAGTGCGGGAAGTTGGCACTTTGAGACAGGTAATACCTTCATCGAATTCTTGGTTATTGATACTACATTAACTGACTCCATTACATCAGTTCAGCGAATAAATGAAATGCTATTGAGGATTGGAGGAAATGTAATTGTGGTGGGTAATACTCTAACAGCTCAAGTGGATAATTTTAACTTTAGCGATAAAGATTGTGGATTTGCAAGTCTTACCACACCTTACATCATGAGCAGACAAGTATCATTTAATGTTTCAGTAAGCTTCAAACAAGGCCGATATAAAGTAAAATGCAGTAACTTTATTACGACAATGTCATATAATGGCACAGTCTCCTCAGTAAATTGGAATAATGACATTTATAAAAAGAATGGCTGTGTTAGGCCATCCATTGGTTTGGATAATTTCAAAAAGGCAGATTGTCAACTAAAGAAAATGTTAAAACTAACTCCTATAATAAATTCAGATTGGTGAGTGTTCGTAGCAGTTAAGACTGCTGTTTTTTCCTTTGAAGATGGATTAGGTAAGCTTGTAATCTCCTGAGGAGGCGAAAAGGTGAAACTATTATAAGCACCATCGTGAATTTATACCCCACAAAAAAACCCCTGAAATACAGGGGCTTTTGCGGACTGGACGGGACTCGAACCCGCGACCTCCGCCGTGACAGGGCGGCATTCTAACCAGCTGAACTACCAATCCGTTAGAACTTTTATGTTCTCCATTCTTTCGAACGGGACTGCAAAAATAAACTTTTTTTTACGCAATGCAATCCCTGAAGCAAAAAAATTGTATTATTTGCCTTTGGCGATCACAAACCCAAAGGATACTGAGCCGTACAAAGCAGGCGAAAAGTAGCCACCAGGCTGCGAACTCATGAAAAATGGGTTGTTGAAATTGTCTACCACAAAAGGGTACGCACGGTCCAAATCGTTCTTGATATTGTAATACCCAAAGGCCGGACCACAGGTCGCTTCGAAATACATCATGGGCGAAATAGGCGCACGCAAGCCAAATGCCATGTGCAACCTGCCTGTGGTAGTGTTGTAGCGCGTCGTAGCATTTTCATACGAACTGGCATTGTTCCAATCGCGGGTGCTGGTGATGTCGTAACCCAAGGTTACATCCGCATCAAAAGCGAGTTGACGCGCAAACAAGCCCACCGCTAAAAACGGCTTGATATTTACATCATGGAAGCCCTTGAAATAATTCCTATACTCGAGCATGCCCTGCACTCCCGCATAGTTGTAACGCTGGTATATGAGGTTGTTGTCGCCACGGAAAAAGCTGAATCCCAATTCCGCATTCAGTGTTTTGTTGTCGGCAATGTCTTTTTCTACCCCAAATTGCAAGGCATATCTGCCCACGTTGGCAAATTGGCCAATGTTCCAACGGAATCTCCAATCGTCGGTGCGGGCTTTGGTTTGGGCAAATGAATACAGCGCGCTTAGCAACAGGGTTGCTGTGAATACAATCTTTTTCATTATGGTTTTGCTACAGGTATTTTGCTTAATAAAGTGAGGCTGTTGTTGCCATATTCATATTGAAACAGGCCATCCGCACCAATAAGTATGAATTCAGAACCGCGAGAAATGATATCAAAGCCGGCTACATTCTTCTCAAATAAAATCTGTTGTGGATTCACAGGATTTGAAGCATCGAACCATTTGAAACCATTGTTTCCCTCGGTAACAATTAAGTTTTTCCCATCAATATCCAAGCCATGCGGCTGTAGCATCGGAATGGTTTTCAACAAATATGGAGACTCTACATTGCTGATGTCAATAATCTCCAGTTGTGTCGCACCGCGGTTGCACAAGGTGCCATTTCGCAGTGTTACATAAGCGTAATTTCCTTGCACTACCACCGGGTCGCAACTCACCACGTGTTCGTAAGTGCTTATGTATACTGGGTTTGAGCCATTGGTAATATCCAAAATATGCATTCCCATATTGGTGCCCACAAACAGGTAGTTTTTATAAGGGAAAAGGGTTTCAAGTCCCGTTCCTGGATTGACATTGCGCACAAACGTAACCGTGCTGTCGCCCGAGATATCGTACACCTCAATGGTATTGCCACCGGCAATTCTGTAAAGATTGTTCCCAACAATGGTCATGGCAGCCATGCTTCCGCCTTCACCAGTGCTTCCACCAGAATCGCCAGAACCTGTGTTGCTGTCTGACTTGCTGCAGCCCAAAAAGAATAGAACCAAGAAGGTTCCAAATAGGAGTGATTTTAAGTTTTTCATTGGTTGTCCCTCCAGCATTTCGGTGAATTCAAGCGGGTATATACCCAACCTACGACAGTGCCTTTTTTCTTGTCAGGACACTCGAAATAGGTTCGCCAGCTCCAAGAGTTGGTGATGTCTGCCTGCGGTGGATATTGTTGGTATTTGGTATCTAGGGTTACATCTTGGGTAACCCGTGGATTTGCAATGTCGTGGATATCAATAACACAGATTTTTCCTGCATAATCCGCATACATGTAATCGCCTTTAATGGTAACGTCTACATTGCCCGGAATTTGAAGAAAGGCCATGTTTACCGGATTTTTCGAATCCGTATTGTCGATGACATGCACGCCTTCATAAGGTCTGTTTACCAACAATAAATTGCCTTTCACGTAAATTTTACCCGTCTCTGTTAAGGGCTTTGCGGCAGTTGATTTAATTAGATCTTTAAGATTGCCCGAGGAGGCGTAAATAGGCTTGAATCCCATGGTTGTAGGTCCTGTCATATTCATTCTGTCAGTATTACATCCAAAGAGAGCCAAACCCATGAAGAGAGATAGCGTAATATTTCTTGTCATGGTTTTTGGTTTGCTAAATATACAAGGTTTTGTGCCAACACCCCTATTATCTTTTGCTAAAGGTGGATAAAACAAAGTACCCGCCGACTGCAGCAATGGTGCTGGCCAGCAAGATAGACACTTTACCGAGTTCTATAAAAAAAGCTTGGTCAAAGGCCAAGTTGGTGACAAATATGGCCATGGTAAAGCCTATGCCTCCCAGCATACCCGCACCCCAGAGCATGGGTTTATTAATGGTATGTGCGATTTCCGCAATTTTTAATTTATGACTCAACAATGCCGCGGTGAAAATGCCAATGGGTTTGCCCAGCACCAAGCCCAACATGATACCCAAGCTCTCCGCACTGCCTAAATTGCCAAGGAGGTTGCCGTTGATCGCAATGGCGGTATTGGCCAAGGCGAATAAAGGAATAATCAACAGTGCCACAGGACGCTGCAACCATTCTTCCAAGCGGTGTGAAGCTCCGTGTTTTTCTCCCCGCTGGAAGGGGATGGCAAAGGCCAAAAGTACGCCAGCCAAGGTGGCGTGCACACCAGAGTGTAGCATTAAAAACCACAACACAAAGCCCAGCGACAGGTACACCGCCAAGCTGTGTACTTTTAGTTTATTGAGAAGCAGCAATAATCCAAAAAGACCCGCTGCAAGTAGGAGGTATGGAATGGAAAATCCAGAGCCATAGAACACCGCAATAATGACAATGGCACCCAAATCATCGATAATGGCAAGGGCGGTAAGAAACACCTTTAAGGCCGGTGGGACTTTATCTCCCAATGCACCCATGATGGCAATGGCAAAGGCTATATCTGTCGCGGTGGGAATGCCTATCCCACTTATTGTTTCAGGACTGTTAATATTCAATAAAAAGTAGAAAAGCGCAGGCACCACCATGCCGCCCAAGGCACCCATAACAGGTAGCAGGGCTTTTTTGCGCGAACTGAGTTCGCCTACATACAATTCACGGCGGATTTCCAAACCTACGAGCAGGAAGAAAACCGTCATCAGTCCATCGTTTATCCATTCGGCCAGGCTGTGGTGCAGGTGAAAGCTGTCGGTTTGGGGGCCCAATTCTATTTCCCAAAAATGCTGGTAGGCCGCACCAGGAAAGGTGTTGGTAAGTATGAGGGAAATTGCGGTGCAAATAAGAAGAAGCATTCCACCCGATTGGTTGCTTTGAAAAAATTGGGTGAAAACTTGTGTAAGCCTTGTACGTCTGACTGCCATTGTGCTACAAAAATACACATAACTTCGCAGCCATGTCCGATGCATATTACATGCAACGCTGTATCGAGTTGGCGCGCCGTGGCGCGGGCTCTGCCGCACCCAATCCCATGGTGGGCTGTGTTATCGTGCATGAGGGCAACATTATTTCCGAAGGTTGGCACCGCGCAACGGGAGAAGCGCACGCAGAACGCGACGCGATTCTGAAACTAGAACATAAAGAACTGCTGAAATCGAGCAAGCTCTATGTGAACTTAGAACCCTGCGCCCATACTGGAAGAACTCCGCCCTGCGCCAGCCTTATTACCGAATATGGCATTCCAGAAGTAGTGTATGGTTGCAGAGACCCATTTACTTTGGTAGATGGCAAAGGCTTGGATCATTTAACACAAGCAGGGGTAAAGGTTACAGGTCCCGTATTGCAAGCGGAATGTGAGTGGCTCAACCGCAGGTTCTTACATTTTCACCAGAAAAAACAACCCTATATCATCCTCAAATGGGCTGAAACTGCCGATGGCTTTATGGCACCCGTAGACGGAAGTAGAAAGCAAATCAGTGGTGCTGCCGCCCAAACGCTATTGCACAAGTGGCGCAGCGAAGAGCAGGCCATTATGGTAGGGGTAAATACCCTGTTGGCAGATACACCCCAACTCAATGTGCGTCTGTGGCATGGCAAATCGCCAAGACCGGTGTTTATAGACCCACAACTGCGCGGTGAGTATAGTGCCTACCCACAAGCCTTGGTGCTGAATGCGGCGTTAGACAAGCAAGAAGACGAACGGCGCTTTATATCATGGAAAGAGAGTTCTGTGTTTGACTGTCTCAACCAAACCTTATACGAAGAAAATATACTGAGTGTATTGGTAGAAGGAGGAAAAACCACCTTACAACAGCTGTTGGACGTGAATATGTGGAATGAAATACGCGTGATAAAAAGCAAAACAGTGAGCTGGGGCAGCGGAGTGCACGCCCCGCAAGCGGTGGGTGCAACTGTGGAAACCTTGGACTTAAATACAGACACCATAACGATTTACAAAAAACAATGATTTGGTTATTTTCAAGCATCGCGGCAAGCTCTGGTTTGTTTCTGATATTTAAATGGGTAAGCCACAGAAATTTGCCTGTATTGCCCGTAATTATTGTAAATTATTTTACCTGTTTTCTAACAGGAAATTTACTCCCTGGAAAGCCGCATATATTTCATGCGGAATTATTCCAAAACCAATGGATTGTTCCTGTACTTTCTATGGGATTTTTATTCATAGCAGGTTTTTTAACTATGGGCATGGCCACGCACAAGAATGGCGCTGCGCCTGCCTCCGTAGCTTCTAAAATGTCAGTAGTCGTACCGGCATTATTGGCCATAGTTTTTTTCGGAGAAAAATTATTGCTTTGGCAAATTATCGGCATTGTAATATCCCTTATTGCGGTATTTTTAATGGTAGAACCGCAGGAAGAGGGAAAGCGCATGCACGGCGGTTTTTGGCTCTTAATAGCCGTGTTTCTTACCTCCGGTGCTGTAGATGCTGGATTAAATGCTATCGAGCATTTTTATGGAGAAGAAACCGATGTATACACCACCTCTACTCTGATATTTGGAGTCGCGGGAATCTTGGGAACCCTGCTGTATATCTTCAAATTCAGACATACAGAAAGCCTGGCAAAAAGTGACGTAAAATCAGTAGTTATTTCTGGAATTGTATTGGGCTTGGTAAATTATTTTTCCCTCATTGCCATGCTGGCCTGTATTGAAAATTATGCTGGAAAAACGGCCTGGTTTTTTGCAGTAAATAATATTGGTGTGGTAACCCTGAGTTCAATATTGGCCGCCCTAATATTTCGCGAAAAGCACCATAAAGGCGCCTACATTGGCCTAGCCCTCGCACTGGTAGCACTATTGTGTATGAATATCGATGCTATTTTCTGATCAATATTTTCAAATAAAAAATAGCTGTCAATCGCAATTGCGCGAGAGGGGGAGCAAGTTTCTTGCCTATGCTTATCCTGTGTTTGACGATGAAGAAGTGCGCAGCAAATTGCAGCAGATTCGCAGTGAATTTCCAGATGCCACACACCACTGCTACGCCTATGTTTTAAATCCTGACAAGAGCAACCAGCGCGCTAGCGACGATGGCGAACCTGCAGGCACCGCGGGCAAACCCATTTTACGCGCCATACTCTCGCAAGACCTTACCAATACCATGGTGATTGTAGTGCGCTATTTTGGGGGTACCATGTTGGGCGTACCCGGTTTGATACAAGCTTACGGCGATGCGGCAAAACAGGTTTTGGCCTTGGCCGAAAAAGAGGAAAAATACATAGAAGATATATTTCAAATCGCTGCTGCATTTGAACATGAACAAGAAATTCATAGAATCATTTCCCAATACAAACTTCGTGTATTGGATTCAGCGTATACCGATAAAGTGATCTATCGTCTGGCTGTGCGGAGAAACCTGGCGGAGGGATGTTTAAAAGCCGTGCGTGAGCACTACCAATTGGAATTGAATCGGGAGTAAAACTGGGACAACTCAGGCTTCAGATGGATTTAAATCAAAGACCACAAATTTGATTGTGCGCCCGTCCTTCAGCCACATTTTTTCGTAGAAGGTTTTAATCTGCAATATTTCTGGAACCTCAGGCATGGCGTAGATATCCGAAATATTTTCATGTACCTTGAGCTTTTCTTCTTGCGCTGTTTCTAGCGTACTTTCATAAAACAAATCGCTGTCGCACTTTAGATGTATGCGTGTATTTGCCTTGGCTACCTGTCGGTAAATCTTTAAAAACTTACTCGAACTTAAGCGCTTGCGCGCCTTGGCAGGCTGCGGATCCGGAAAGGTAATCCAGATTTCAGAGATCTCGTCTGGGGCAAAGTGCTTTTCCAAATAATCAATTTGAATGCGCAAGAAACGCACATGGTCAAGCTTGTCATCAATGGCAGTTTTTGCCCCGCGCCACAAGCGATTTCCTTTAATGTCAATACCTATAAAGTTCTTGTCGGGAAACATGCGCGCCATGCCTATGGCATAGTCGCCCTTGCCGCAGGCGAGTTCTACAACGATGGGATTCTGATTGCCAAAAATTTCATGCCAACGGCCTTTGGTATCCGAATTGAAATCCAGTGTATTCTCAAAATTATCAAACTCGATGAACTTTTCGGTTTTGTTCTTGCTCATTACTGCTGCAAAAAAACAACAAACTATGCATTTTAATTGCATTTTTGCAGGATGTTTTTAACTCCTGAAATCTTATTGCAGGCATATATGGCAGGCGCCTTTCCTATGGCGCACCCCGACAGTGGGAATGCCATATACTGGCACACCCCTGCTGTGAGAGGAGTCATCCCGCTGGACAAGCGTTTCAAGGTTTCTAAAAATCTAGCCAGGCTCTACCGCCAAGATAAGTTTGACCTGCATGTAAACAAAGATTTTGAATCGGTAATACGCCACTGTTCCGAGCTGCGCAGCGAAGACACATGGATTTCTGATGAAATTATCGATGCCTACATTGCCCTGCACCACAAAGGATTTGCCCACAGCTTTGAAACCTGGCAAGATGGGGAATTGGTAGGCGGACTCTATGGCGTAGCCATTGGCCGTGCCTTCTTCGGAGAAAGCATGTTTTTCAAGGTGCGCGATGCCAGTAAAATCGCCTTGGTATTTTTGGTAGAAACCCTGCGCAGAAATAATTATAAATTGCTGGATACCCAATATCTGAATCCCCATCTGCTGCAATTTGGTGCCTATGAAATTCCGCACGAAACCTACCTGAAACAACTGGCCGAGGCAGTAAATGGATAAGATACTGCATCTTCATTCTATATTTGCCCTGTGCAAGTCATTCTACAGCACCATAACCAACAATTTCAAGCGCAGCTAAACGAGGCTATCGATATTTCGCTGTCATTTGGACCCGGTGGGGACAATCCAGATGCTTTTGGAATCCCGGTTTGCGAGGTTTCGCCCATCGTGGTGGGAGATTTTACGGGAAGCGTAGCCAAAGGCAGCGGTGCCAACTGCGATATCATTCGTTTTTGTGCCCATGGCAACACCACCCATACCGAGTGCTTCGGACATATCACTGCCGAACACCAGTCGGTTGCAGTTTGCATTGAAGCGGGCTTTTATACCGCAGATCTTGTAACCGTGGCCTTTGAAGAGGTAGAAGGACAGGCCGTAATCGGCACTTCCATCGCAGCCCAATTGCCCCAGCACGCTGCCCAAGCTATCGTGATACGCAGTTTGCCCAATACCGAAGACAAGCGCCAGCGTGTGTGGTCGGGCAACAATCCGCCCTATTTTACCCCTGAAGCCATGGCGCTGTTGGTAGAAAAAGGCTATAGCCACCTGCTCACTGATTTGCCTAGCGTAGATCCTGAAGTAGACGGTGGGGCGCTTACCGCACACCATGTCTGGTGGAACGTGCCCGCAGCACCCAGAACACAGGCCAGCATTACCGAACTCATTTTTGTGCCCAATCATGTGGCCGATGGCCTCTATCTGCTGAACTTGCAGTTCCCCAAAATTATGAGTGACGCTGCCCCTTCCAGGCCGCAGCTTTATTCCTTGCACGCCGTATGAAACTCCCCAGCAGCGAACAACTCTTATACCTGGCAAACATTCTCATGAGCCGATGGGTAAATGCTGCAAAAAACACTGCCGCCATTCAACCCCAAACCATACTCTGCGTCAAATACGACGAAATAGGAGATGTGGTAAACAGCACCCATGTATTTGCCTTGTTGAAAGAGAAATTTCCAAAGGCTACCTTGCATGTGCTCACCAAAGCTTACTCAGCACCGCTGCTAGAGGGCAATCCTCATATCGATGCGGTAATGACCGATATCGGGGCGTGGAAAACGCGCTATGACATGGTTGTGGAAATGCGCGGCACATGGCGCACCCTGTTTAAGACCCTACGCTATTACCCTAAACTGCGCTTCGACCGCGGTTGGGTTCGGTTGCAGCACCGCGGCAATCAGTTGCACGAGGTAGAAACCAATGCCGAAATTGTGAAAGAGTTGGTGGGAGATTTAGCCCCACAAGCTCCGCAGTTGTATCTCATGGAGAAACACAAGTTGGTGGCGGCCCATTTTATTTCAAGCCACAAACTCAGCCGTTTTGCGGTCATCCACGCAGGTGCGCGCAAGGCACTTCGGCGCTGGCCAGCCCAGAATTTTGCAGCCTTGGCAGACCATTTACAACAGCAGTATGGACTGCAGGTCGTGTTGGCTGGCATCCCTGAAGAAGTCCCGCAATTGCAGGAAATAGCCCAAAAGGCGCAGCATCCCGTGCACCTTTTTACCGACGGATTCTCTTTACTAGATTTAGCCGCATTGCTAGAGCAAGCGGGCCTATTTGTGGGCAATGAAAGCGGTCCTTTGCAGGTGGCGGATGTGATGCAAACCCCTCTAGTAGCGCTGTTTGGCCCTGGTGTACCCACCGTTTTCTATCCGCGCAATCCCAAGAGCAGGTGCATACACCATATTCTGGAATGCAATCCCTGCGACCAAGTGCATTGTAAATATCCAGAAAACACCTGCATGCAGCGCATTACACAGGCTGAAGTAAATGCAGCGGTAGCCGAGTTATTGCAGGCTGAAAATACGGTGATAACCTAGGAGTCCACAAGCCGAAGGCACCTCCAAAAAATCATTGTTTAAAAACTGTTACTTAATTCACTGGTTATATTTAGGGGTTAGCCCGCTGCTGGCTGTAATTTGCAGCAGAGAATGCATAAGGCTTTTGAGGTTACCGTTTTGGGCACATCTTCGGCATCGCCCACAAAATACCGCCATCCTAGCGCCCAATTTGTGCGCATGGAAGGGGAGTACTTCCTCATAGACTGTGGCGAGGGTACCCAATTGCAGCTTACGCGCATGGGACTGCGCATGCACCGCATTCGCTATATCCTCATTACCCACTTGCATGGCGATCATTTTTTTGGATTGCCCGGACTGATTACCAGCATGGGGCTCCACGGCCGTAGTGATAAACTCACCATCGCGGGTCCAGCCGCCCTGCAGCCAGTATTAGAGGCCATATTGGCCTGTGGCGAAACCACCCTGCCTTTTGAAATAGAATACATCGTCTGTGATCCCAACCGTTCGGAGGAAATCTTGGTGTCGCCCGCATTGAAGGTGGTAACTGTGCCCTTGAAACACCGCATTCCCTGCACAGGATACATATTGAAAGAAAATGGCCCTGAACTCAAACTCAATGTGGCGCAGTGCGAAAAACTGAAAATACCTGTGCAATCCTACGACGCCATTAAAAGCGGACTGGATTATGTGCAAGACAATGGCACCATCATACCCAATGCAGAACTTACCCTGCCGGGAAATAAAAACCGAAGCTATGCCTATATCTCAGACACCATATACGACGAAACCGTAGCTGTGGCTGTGCGCGATTGCACCGTGCTGTACCATGAGGCCACCTTTCTGCACGAATTGGAAGCCCGCGCAAAAGAAACCTACCATACCACCGCGCTGCAAGCAGGAAAGATTGCCGCCATGGCTGGGGTTTCCCAATTGCTCATTGGGCATTTTTCTGCACGTTACAACGACGCAGACGAGCTACAGACCGAGGCCAGAAACGTATTTGCCAACACCGAAGTGGCAGAAGAAGGCAAAACCTATACTGTGTAATATGTGTGTTCTATCATACACCCCACAGCAGGGTGTATAAGAAAAATGCGTCCTATCTCTGAGGCTTTTAAATTCGCGTGTTCAGACATGGCGAAAACCACAAAAAAGGACAATCTCGGTCCTGACTTCGACACCAGCACACAAACCGACATTCCCGGAAAAATAACCGGAAAGGATGTGCGCGACATCGCCTTCCTGAAAAACGAGCAAGCCCGCAAGGTATTTGGATTTTTACTACTCGTTTTCTCTGCCGTATTGCTCATTAGCTTCATTTCCTTCTTCTTCAGTTGGAAAAGCGACCAAGACATGGTGGCTAGCGCCGCCGATTGGGAACAATACAACGCCGGAGGAGAAGTGAGCAATGCCATGGGCATGTTGGGCGCACGTCTCAGCTACACCTTGGTGCACAATGGATTCGGCTTTGCCGCATTTGCCTTGTTGCCATGGCTCGCCCTTACTGGCCTGTATCTGCTTTTCGCATACCGTCCTTTCTCCCTGCTCCGCATCGGCATACACACCATTCTGTTCACCGTGTGGTTCAGCCTTTTCTTTGGATTCATATTCCAAAAATTGCCCAGCCTGCACATCCTTGGGGGTACTTTCGGCTTCTTTGGGGTGCAAAAGCTCAACCTGGCCATTGGCGGCATCGGTACCTTCTTTTTACTCCTAGCATACGCCGTTATTTACAGCATTGTTTTCCTCAACCTCAATCCCTTTAGCCGCATAAAAATGCCCGCTACAGCGCCCATTCCGCAGGCTGCTGCCACG
>Ga0315904_10008576_pt1 | contig 13495 bp, 8 predicted proteins | sample LakEriMetagenome_6_FD_203529 | JGI IMG/M metagenome (GOLD analysis project Ga0315904, IMG submission 203529) | Freshwater fungal communities from buoy surface, Lake Erie, Ohio, United States - Buoy 12 MA120 | ecosystem: Environmental > Aquatic > Freshwater > Lake | place: USA: Lake Erie, Ohio... | reverse complement strand
GTGACCGTGATATTGCCGACCGGGCTGACCGAAGCCGGGAATCCCGGATCCAGGGAGGGCGGGAATGTCGTCGCCAGGATGCCGCTGCCCGGGATCGTCGGAGAGTAGGCCGAGATGTGCCGGGTCACCGGATCCACCACGATCTTCTCGACCGTCGCCGATCCGCCGGCCCCGCTTCCGGCATCCACGCTGCCGCGCTCGGACCGGACCACCACATTGCCTCCGTCGTAGGCGGCGATGCGGGATCCGTTGACCCGGATGTCCCCGCCGGCGATCACGCTCACATCGGAGCGGTCCACCGTGAAGATGCCGCGGGCACGCGCATCGCTGGAGGTGAATGTGCGGGACCCGACACCGATCTGACCATCGGCGCGGACATCGATGTCGCCGCCGTTGAGCGACGAGATCGTGGTGGAGAACATGTCGAGGTCGCCCGCGAGGCTGACGCGGATGTCGGCTCCCCGGACGAAGCGGCTCGCCAGAGCGGCATTGGCGCGCGGTCCGTACGAAACGATGCCGGCCGTGGCCCCGAGGTCCATGTTGCGGGCCGACATCTCCAGGCGGCCCCCGCCCCCGATGCGGTAACCCGTGTCGGAGTTCTGCGGCACATCCTGACTCAGGTCGTACAGGCGGCGGGCCACCTCGGGCGGAAGCACCGAGATGTTCCGGGTGACCGGGTCGCCATTGGGCAGGAGTTGGGGAATGCCGTTGGCGTCGAAGACCCGCACCGGAAGATTCAGCAACAACTGGAGTTGGTCGCCGGTCATGCGACCTTGGAAGGTCAACTCCTTGCTGGTGGCGTTGTAGGAGAATTGGTTCTGGATGCCGGAGAGCGCTCCATTGAGCGGCGGGAACACCAGGTCGAGGAGGAACGGCGAGAAATCCGGGGCCGCATCGAGCGGCACCGAGGTGAACTCGTTGCGGTTGATGATGTCGCCGCCCACCCGGATGAAGGTCACGTCGGTCGGGTGGAGGTTCTGGCCGCTGAAGCGGGTGTTCCGCAGATCGCCCGCCACCGTGATCTCGGCCACCTTCGGAACGCCCAGCAGGATTCCCGACAGGTCACCCGCCACCTGGAACCGGACGGGAACGGAATCATCAAGATGGAGCAGTCCCCGTCCATGATCCGAGATGCCGAAATCATTGAAAGAACGGTACTGCGTCCGGTCGCTGTCGGAGACGATCCATTGGACGAGGTCACCGGGCCGGTTTCCGACCACCGATCCCCCGTTGCGCGTGGTGACCGTGAGATTGCCCGATGGCGACGGGAACAGCGTCACGTCATTGCCCAGTTCGACCCCGCCCGCCCCGGCCACGATGTCGAGGGTGCCCGGATAGATCGGCTTCATGCCCTGGGAGAATGCGTCGGCATATCGGGGGAGCGCCGACCCGCGCAATTGGACCGAGTTGCCCGCGCTCAACCGGACGAAGGCCTCGGAACCGTAGTCGAAGAGATGCCGGAAGGGGGAAGCCGTGGATCCCAGATTGTTGAAGAGCCCGTTGGGGTTGCGCACCTCCTGAAGCAGGATGTCGGCTCCGGCATCGACCGCCCACCCGCCGTCCACCAGACTCAACGCCAGCAATCGATTGGCCACACCGGCATTGCGACCCGCCTGGATGGATCCGGTCCCGTTCCGGAGCACGAAGTGGCCTTGGACGTCCCTGCCGGCCCGCACGGTCACATCCCCCGGCTGGGCTCCGAAAGCGCCACTGCCTGCGTCGGTCTGCAGCCCGCCCGCCAGCGGCAGGAGGCTGATCACATCCTGGCCGGCCTGAAGGGAGACCCGGCCTCCGGCCGCGGTACTGATTCCCCCCAATTCGGGATCGACGAAATACCCGTCGGGACGGAACTGGAACCCTTGGTTCCGGGTGCCCGTGTTGATGGACCCCGCGACCGCCTGGACCGAGATGTCGCCGCCGCCGGTGGTCCGGATGGCCCCGGAGCCGACGGTGACCTGGTTCCCGGCGATCAACGACAGGGACCCCGACGACGATTCCAGCACCGCATTGCCCGAGAGGGTGATGTTGCCGACGCCCGACCGGATCAACCCGGCGGCATTGAAATCACGCCCGGCCGAGAACGACACCGACCAACCATCGCCCGCGATGATCCGGGAACCCGGGGCGAGGCTGATGTTGTTGCCCGCTTCGAGTTCCAGTCGGCTCCCCGGCGTGGTCAACCCGGTGCTGGCCACCAGGTCCCAGACCGTGTTGGCCGTGAGCTGGATATTGCGGGTGGCCTGAAGTCGGATCTGGGACAACCCGACAAACGCCGAGTTCACGTCCAACTGGAGAGTGCCCGGACCGTCGCCGGATCCCACGCTGCCGGAACCGACCGAACCACTCCCCGAGTAGCCCAGCACGATGTCCTGAGGATCGATGAAGAGCGACCCACCCCGGCTTCCCGGCTGCGCGGAGCCGTCGATGCGGGAATGCACCGCGGGCAGTTCCGGCGCGCACAACTCGACGCGGCCGCCATCGCCTCCCAACCCGCCGCCGCGGAGGTCGATGCGCGATCCGGGCGCATCCTCGAGACGGCGGTCGGATTTCAGGACAACCTGGCCGCCGCCACTGATCGCCGCGGCCTCCCCGCGGGCCCGGATCTCCGACGTGGAACCCAGCGTCAGCGTGTCGGCCGCGCCCACCTCGATGACTCCGTTGCGCTCACGGATCGAATCGGCCTGCAGCAGTCCGGACTGGTTCACCACGGCCGCATGCAGGGCGATGCTGCCTGCGTCGGCGATCACGCGACCCGTGTTGTCGATGCTGCCGGCCGGAAGCCGCACCGCCGAGCTCAGGGCCAGACCATCGGGTCTTTGGCTCAGCAGCACCGAGGCTCCGGTCTCCAATCGAATGGATCCGCCCGGCGCACTCAACTCGCCATGATTGGCGATGTGCTCACCGATGAGGAACAGGGATCCGGAATCACCCGCCTGCAGGCGCCCGTAGTTCACGATCCCGGCGCGCGGGGGCGGTCCGTTGAACTGCCAGAAAAGCCCGCCGGTGGACTCGACCGGGGCCGCCAGCGCGGTGGACACCACGAGTCCGGCCGCCGCCACATGGGCCTCCGGACCGAAGTAGAATCCGGAGGGATTCATCAAGACCAGGAAGCCGTTGGAATCGATGCGCCCGAAGATCCGGGACGGCTGGACATCCTGGATCTGGTTGAACACCACCGATGCCGGCGACGGCTGGAGGAATCGGACCGATTGTCCCGGATCCAGGTTGAAGGACTGCCATTGGAGCAAGGCGTTCTGCGAAACGGTGATGTCCCAATGGGAACCCGTGACGCTGGCGGTCGCGGTCCCGGTGTGGACGCTCAGCCCCGAGGGGCCTGAAGCCAGGAGACCCGGGATGAGTCCCACTGCGGCCGCCATCCGGATGGCGCTAGAATACCACGCATGCCTCATCAGAACTGTCCTCCCACCGAGAGATTGGCCCTCGGTTCGCCGCGCTGACTGTTCAGGCTGTCGATCAACGGCCACCCGACGGTGACCTTGAGATCCAGGGTGTTGTTGAGACTGGCCGAGACCCCCACGCCGGCGCTCCACAGGTCCCGACGGTTCACCAAGGCCTCCCGAACCATCGGGTAGACCTGACCGAAATCCATGAAGACCAACCCTCTCAGCCAGGCCGGTGCCTGGGTGTCGGCGACCGGGACCCGAACCGCCCATTGGGGCGTGCGGATCTCCCCGCTCAGATTCCAGCCAGCGTCGGCCACGGAATCCCCCTCGAAATAACCCCGGACGGTGTTCATGCCGCCGACGGCGAACTGTTCATTGAAGAGGAGAGGCCCGGTGGCGATCTGACCGCCGGAACGCAACAGCGCCGAGTACCCTCCAGGCAGGCGTTGTTCGCGGATCAGGCTGAGGGAGGCTTTGCCGAAGTGGGCCCCACCGACGGGCGAATAGGCGATGGCATCGTAATCGGAGCCCGATCCCGCCAGGTTGTAGGTCAGCGCCAACGACGCGCTCGACGAGCCGAACTTGTCGGTTTGCGAGAAATCAAGACCGGCGGTCAGCGGGATCCCCATGAACTCCTGCCGACGCGCCGGTTGCGGCGAGGCCGAATCGCTGCGGAGCGTCTGGGTTCCCTGGCTGTTGGTGTAGGTGGCCGTGAAGGTGAAGTTGTTGGTGTTGAAGCTCTCCAGGCCCAGGCGTCGAGCCTCCAGCCCCCACGATACCGACAGCCGACGCGTGTCGCTCAGTGCAAACGGCAGGTTCATCCGGGCTCCGGCCGATTCGATGGCCACCAGGTTCCTCCCGGTGTCCTGCGCGGTGATCGAGGCCCCGGCCGACTGGGAGACCACGCGCGAAGGACCGAATTGGACGCCGGTGTCCAGCTTGGCCGCGTTGCCGAAGAAATAGACATCGGACCGGGATCCCGCCGGCGGCAGTCGAAATTGTCGGGTGGCCTCATCGAACCCGTACGACTGGGAGCGCCGCAGGGCGTCCTCCACCGATTCGGGATCGCCGAAGGGCATCCGATAGTAGGCTCCGTACGAGGCGATCAGCGGACGGTTGAACAGGAAGTCGAAATCCGGAGCCGGCTCGCTGAAACGCTCGGGGGAGAAGCTGTAATTCACACCGACCTGATGCTCGCGCTGCCACAGATTGTTGTAGCTCAACGACGAGTTCACCCGCCACTCCGGGGCCTTGGCCATGGTCACGTTGTTGACCTCGACCCGACCGTGCAGGGGAAGGCGATCCTTCACCTTCAGCGCGAGGGCGCTGGTGCCCGGTTCCGGTCCCGGACCCAGCACGGGGTAGATCTGCCGATCCCGGTTCTGGTTGGCGATGTCGAGTTCGCGTTGGAAGACCTTGCTGTTGAGCAGGGCGTTGGTCTTGAGGCTCGGCAACGCGGCGATGATGTTGTTGGAGCTGAAGTGACGATTCCCGGTGATCTGCACATCGGTGAGCGTCCCCTCGATGACCCGCACCCGGACCACCGCGTTGGTGATCTGCTGCTGGGGCAGACCGACCGAGACCGTGGCCCACCCACGCTCACGATAGGCCAACTGGAGATCTCCCAGGGTCTTCTGAAGCTGGGGGATCGTGACGTTGGTGCCGATCGCGGGTGCGACGAGGCGATCCAGGACCTCCGGTGCCAGGAGCGTATTTCCCGAGACCTCGATGCGGCGGATCTCGAGTCCCTTGGACGGGGCCGCGCCGGCCTTGACCACGGCACTGTTGGTGCCCGGGTGGATCGGTGGTGCCGCGCCTTCATCCACGATCACCAGCACCTTGCCGTCGTTCAGCCTCTGGGCCGGTACCCGGACCGTCGCATTCGACCAACCGCGCGAGCGGTAGGCGGATCGGAGAGCACGCAGCGCGCCCTCCAGCGAACTTCGTGTCACCGCCGCGCCGGCCGCGGGCCCGAGGATGCGATCGATCTCCTCGGCATCCAGCACCCGGTTGCCCTGGAGGACGAAGTGCTGGACCTCATAGGTGGGGACCTGCCAGGCCGAAACCGTGTCGCCGCCGGAGGTCTCCGTCACTCCCGCGGGTCGCCCGAACACCTGCAACCGGACCCAACCGGCATCCGGCGTTTGTCGCGACAGGACCACACCGGCATTGGTCAGGCCCGCGTCCCGGTAGGCCTGCTGCAGTCGCCTCATCGCCCGCTGGATCTCCGCGACACTCACCGAAGGCCCGATCGCCCCCGCCATGATCCGGTCCACAGCCGACGGATCCAGCCGTCCATCACCCTGGACGCGATACCCGCGGACCTCGAACGTTCCGGCATCGGCCGCACCGAGTCGGAGGACGCACTGCAACAGCAGTCCCAGGCACAGGGGCACCAGCCACACCACGGGTTTCGGCATCGCGGATGAGGCGGATCTCGGGCAGGCCATGGTGCCGGTCTGGAGAGAGTTCAGGGACACGGAGAGCGTCGGTGCCGTTGGATTTCCAAAGTCCCCGGTCCGAAGGCGGACTCCGGACCGGGGTGGTTGGGTTTGGGTCAGGCGATCGTGATCGTCACTGGATGGGCGCCACAGGAGCCCCATCGGCGGTCCGCTCGACGTTCAGACGGGAGATCGGCACCGAGAAGGCCGAGGTCTCCAATTGCTTCTGGATGGCGGCAACGAGGGCCTTGCGGAAGGTCTTCACCTGTTCGGGTGCGGTGGAGCGATTGAAGAGGTGCTCATAGACCCACAGCCCGTACTGGCCGTTGAGGAGAGGAGTGAAATCATTCGACACGTTGTTGAACGTCGGGTTGGAGAACGGGAGGGCCCCGTTGTAGCGAAGCACATTGGCACCTCCGCCGACCGCGAACGCATCGAGGCTCACGAGATAGCTGATCGCCGGACCGAACTGGTTCAGGTGATCACGGATCTGGGTTGCGTTGCGCCCCGTCGGGTCGATCACGAAGCGGTTGGACGCGGTGTTCCAGAAGTAGGAGATCGGGGCACCCGTGAAGAGCGACTCCTTGAACAGGGCGACGCGCTGACCCGCGGTCGGATCCCGGTTGATGAACGAGATCGTCGCCGTGTCGTTGGTGTTGCCGGTGAAGAACCAGGCCGGCAGCTGGCCGTTGGCCGCGAGGGTCTTGAACTGGTGCGTGGTGATGTTGGTCAGGGACGCCGGTGCCGAGGCGCTCTTGACGAGCACGATCGGGGTGGCGCCGAAGCGGACGTCCTCGAGCGTTGGGGTCAGGAACTCGGTGGACTGCTGGAAGACCGACGAGAACGCGATGTCGGACTGGAGGCTCACCACGTTGGTGTCTCCGGGGTTGGTGGAGGCCAGGAAGGCCACATTGCGGTTCTGGGTGAGGTCTTGGACACCGGCCACCGCCCCGTTGTAGAAGGCACGGACCGTCACGGTCTGATCGCCGAAGAGGGCGGGCAACTTGCCCGTCCAGTTGACCTTCAGCTCCGACGAGGTCTTGGGCCCGTCGGCCGGATTCTGGGAGGTCAGGTTGCCGCCAAAGAGGCTGCGAATGGCGAGGTAGGAGGTATCCCGGAACGCGACGGCGCCCGAGATGCGGATCTCGACCTGGGCGCTGGCGGGACCGGCGGCCAGGGCCGCGGCGAGGATGGTGGTGAGAAAGCGGAAAGTCTTCATGGTTCGGAAATGCTGGGAATGGGGTTCTTGGGACATGGAAGGGACTTCAACGCAGCGCCTCGACCGCATAGAAGCGGGTGGAGGAAGCGGAGGAATCTTGGAGTGAGCGGTAGGAACCGTCGCCGGTCACCGAGGCACCGATGGCCCAGGTCGACACCGGCCGGGAGAGGCCTGATTCATCGGTCGAGCGCAGACGGTAGGTCACGCCGGCCGAGGACCGGAACGTCACCGTCGAGACGCCTTGGGAATGGTTGACCCCGGAGATCAGCGGCACTGGCGTTTGATCACCGGTGCTGAAGGTCAGGGTGCCGTCGCCCTTCAACTCGAACACACCGACCAGACGTCCGGGAGCATCCAGTGTTCCCTCGGCACGCGTGCCAGGAATCAACTCATAGAGGTCGGATCGGGACACGTTGCCGGGATCGGTGTCGAAGTCGTCCGCGGTCACGGTTTCAACGCGACCCTGGAAGGTGCCCACCAGTGTCGGGGGATCGCCGAGAACCGGCCCTACGGCGAAGGCGTTGCCCACGGGGATGGCCACGGCCGAAGCGGTGTTGGCCGGACCCGCAGGCTGGGCACTGCTGAAGGCGGCGGCGTTCTTGCCGATGGCATCGATCTGGGCACCGGTGTTGCCCTGGACGAACTGTCCTTTGCGCAACCACGGGGAACTGGCCGATCCGGGGTCCAAACGGACACCACCGACCCAGAGCGTCTGCAGGGGGAACTCCGGGACGACCGGAGGTCGGTTGGCCGCAAGCACCGACCAGGCCAGTCCGTTGAGGCTGGGGAACGTGGCGTTGAGGAGCGTCGGGGCGAGGCGGGTGATGACCTCGACCTTGCCTGCCGGCACGGCGGAAAACGCGGATGCAGGACCGAGGTTGACCACCAGATCGGTGGCGTTTCCGGGCTGGCGCAGCGTCAGGAGCAGGTCGCCGGGCGCATACACGAACGGCGCACCCGAGAGCCCGGGGACACCCGCGAGCATCGCGACGGCCGCCAGGAGGCATGCCGAGGGACCCCGGGGGGGATTCTTGAGGATCTTCATGGGATCTACTGTGGGGATGGATGGTTTGTGCGACGGCTGGGAAACCTTCCCGGCCGGTCCGCTCAGGCTTCGGCAGGCGGGCCGATCGTCAGAGACGGAGTTGGTGTCGAATCCTCCCGTGGTCGGGTAGGCAAAGGGGTTGGACCTCATGGTCAGAAGGAGATCTGGAAGCGGGAGGCCACGACGTTCTCGTCTTGCGCGGTCACGGTGGCCGGGGTGAGCAGCGAGGCCGGGGCCGCCAGGTTCGGCGGAGCCCCGCCCCCGGTGAAGGAGGTGTGGGTGAAGCTGGTCAGCACGCGGGCATTGCGGTTGAGCCACCAGTTGATGCCCACCGACCAAGCGTCGGCACCGGAGGCCGAATAGTCCGGGTTGGCGAATGCCGGAAAGGCGTCCTTGTCGACGCTGAACTGGGAGAAGCGCCCCACCAACTGCCAGGCCCCCCAACCGGGCGAGCCCCACTGGAAGGGATTCTTCGGCGTGATGCCACCGAACGACGCAGACTCGCCGGTCAGCACCCAGTCGGCGGTGAGATGCCACCCCGAATGCGCCAAACGGGCGGAACGGAAGGTCGAACTGTTGTAGACCCCTTGGCTCGAAACCACGTATTCGCCGAGCAGTCCGAAGGGGCCCCAATACCAGGTCCCCTGCGGGGACAGTCGCCAATGGGCGCCGTCCGCCACCACCGGTCCGGCCAACGGGTTGTAGGCGAAGAACTGCTGGACCCCGGGCGAGGTGGTGTAGCCGGACTCGGAGCCTCCCACCGCCGATGGGAGACCCAGCGCATTGGAACTGATCTGGCTGAAGGACCCGCCCAGCCCGAAGCCCAGCCCTTGCACGGGCTTGAGGTCGGTTCCCTGGAACGGCCGGAAAAAGAGGCGCCCCGCGAACTCGCGGTCGTCGGTGAAATCGAAGTTCTGAGGATTGCGGAGATCGCCAGCGCTGTTGAAGACGCCAGCGCTGCCGGAGACGGCGCCATCCCACAAGGAGCCAGAGGCCTGAATGCCGATGCTGCGTTGGGGGACGAGACCGCTGACCATCGAGCGCTCGTTGAATGGAAGATGATTGATGGATTGCAGCAGTTCGAGACCGACCGGGCCCTTGAACTTCCCGGCCCGAATTTCGAAGGATTTCGTCGGTTTGAAGGAGATCGATGCGTCGAGGATCTGGACCGGTTCGGCCCCGTAGCCGCCATACTGCGGCACGATGAGGTATTCGAAGTTCCGGCCCAGGGTCCCCTGCGCCGCCAGACGCACGCGCCTGAGCACGAATCCGTCATTGCCTTGCAGCAGGGGATTGTCTCCGAGGAAGAGGTAGTGATCGGATTGTACCAAGCCCTTGAGGCTGAGGCTGAAATTGGTGTCGGCCGACGTGAACTGGAATCCGGAGGCCCCGAGGCTCACCCGCGGCTGCTGACGACTCCGTGCGGCCGCCGCCTCCGCATCCTGGGCGTTCTTCTTCTCGAGAGCCTGGATCTTCTGTTGGAGTTCGGTGGCGGACGGTGCGTCGTCCGGGGCGACCGCGATCTCCGGCAGGACCTTGGCTCCCTCCAACGCCGCCAGCTTCTGTTCCAACTCGGAGATCTTCTTGAGCAGCGGGGCGGTGCCCTGCGGGGCCGATCCCGACTCCGCCGCCTGCCGTGCCGCCTCACGACGCTCGAGTTGCTCGATTCTCTGCAGCAGCTTCTGCAGCAGGTCGGAATCCGTTCCGGAAGGGCTCGCAGGCACGGCATCGGCCGCGCGCACCAGATTCCAGGCCAAGAGAGCGATCAGGGCCCAGGCGGCGCGGGGGGCGGCCGGGGAGGGAAGGATGGTGGGATTGGGGTGCTTCATGACTCAGGTAGGCTGTCGGCACCGACAGTGGGGGCACCCAAGGAACTCGGTCTTTGAGTTCCGACGGGCAGATGCTGGGACGGACAGTCTCCTCGCGTCGGCCCTGTTCGGTGCGGGATTTTGGAGAATCGGTTTCCGGGATCGATGCCTGGGTGGGATGGAATGGGTTGCGGGTTTGCCTTTGGGTTCTCAGGGCTGCGCCAAGAGATCGGCCAGGGAATCACCCTCGGCATCGATGTCGGCGAAGAGCCACGAAGAGAGATACCGTTCACTGCTGGAGGGAACGATGACCACGATCACCTTGCCTGCGTTTTCAGGACGTCGAGCCACCTGAAGCGCCGCCCAGATCGTGGCACCACTGGAAATACCCACCGGGATGCCGTCGAGTCGGTTCACCTGACGGGATAGCGGTCCGGAATCCTCTTCCTGGACGCTGATGACCTCATCCACGGCGGCCCGATTCAGGTTGGCCGGAATGAAACCCGCACCGATTCCCTGCAGTTTGTGGGGACCGGGGTTGCCGCCCGAAATCACTGGAGAGCGGGCCGGCTCGACAGCCACTGCCCGGAACGAGGGTTTGCGTTCCCTCAGAATCTCCGAGATCCCCGTGATGGTGCCCCCGGTGCCGACGCCGGCGACCACGAAATCCACCGTACCATCGGTGTCGCGCCAAATCTCCTCGGCGGTGGTGCGCCGATGGATCTCAGGGTTGGCGGGATTGGAGAACTGCTGGAGGATGAGGCTGTTGGGAATCTTCGCGTGGAGTTCTTCAGCCTTGGCGATGGCCCCCTTCATGCCCTTGGCCCCCTCGGTCAACACCAGTCGGGCCCCCAGGATCTTCAGGAGCTTGCGCCTCTCGAGGCTCATGGTCTCCGGCATCGTCAGGATCAGTTTCAACCCATGAGCCGCCGCCACGAACGCCAAAGCGATGCCCGTGTTGCCGCTCGTGGGCTCGATGAGCACCGTGCCAGGCCGGATCCGGCCCGAGCGCTGGGCCTCGTCAATCATCGCCGCACCGATGCGATCCTTGACGCTGGAAAGGGGGTTGAAGAACTCCAATTTCAACAACACCTGAGCGACCGCCCCATGCGCCTGAGCAGTTCGGTTCAGTCGGACCAACGGGGTGTTTCCTATTGTGTCGATAATACTACTGTAGATTCGCGGCATAAAAATGATCAGATGTTCTGGGCAATGGCCTGCAGGTAGCGGTTCTCGACCAGGATGGTCTGCAGGGCGGCCACCAGGGCGTCGACCTGCCGGTGCAACGGGGCTTTTTGAGGGGTTTCGAGCGTGATCTCGAAGGGCGGTCGAGCCATCCCGGGGATGGATTGCAGCATGCCCGGATAACCGCTGTGGATGATGCCCGATCGGGCGTTGAACCCGTCGATCACGGCGCCGTGATTGCGCGGCAGGTACCGACCGGCCTCCAGGAGAGCGGGCTGCAGCAGGTGCTCGGACAGCACGCTGCCCTTCACGAAGCCGTAGAGTCCCTGGCTCGTGTCGTCGCTGTGCAGGGTGATGATGCCGTGGAAGGCCTGCATCCAGATCTCGGACTCCAGGAACCGCACCTCCGGATGGGAAGTCTGCTTCCAGAACTCGCGATTCAGGTCGACCCCGGCCCGGCAGTGACGGGTGCCGTCTTCATAGCCGGTGGGATTGCACATGGGATAGATGAAGAGCGCGTAACCCTCGGCGATCTCGGGCCGCTCCTCGAGGGTCTGCAGGAACCTGCCCAAGGCCAGCACGCCTTCGGGTTCGTCGCCGTGCAAGGTGGCGAAAATGCCGATGCGCTGCAGATCACCACCCCCCTGCCGCCCGACATACAGGTAGCGCGGGATGGAGTAGTCCTGGTCGCCGATCCGAACCCGAGCATGGGAAGTGCCCACGAGCCGGCGGGAATCCCGGGCCAACCGTTCCATCGGCTCGAGGACCTTGGTGATCGAGCGGGCCGATCGGGCCTGGGCCGGGGCCGGGGCCGGGATGGCCGAAACGCCGGGAGACGGCACGGGCGACACGGTCGATGATCCGATGCCCGGAAGCGTGGTGACGAGGCTCATGGGATTCAGTTCTTGCGGGTGATGACGTCGAAGGTGCCGCCCTCGGCGAAGTGCTGCTTCTGGGCCTTGGCCCAACCACCGAACACCGAATCGATGGTGAAGAGCTCCACCTTGGGGAACTGGGAGGCGAATTCCGCGGCGATCCTGGCATTCCGAGGGCGGTAGAAATGCTTGGCCGCCAGGCGCTGGCCTTCATCGCTGTAGAGATGCTGCAGGTAGGCCTGCGCGACCTCGGCGGTCCCCTTTCGCTGGACCACGCCGTCCACCCAGGCGACGGGCGGCTCGGCCAGGATGCTGACCGAAGGCATGACCCGCTCCAATCCGGCCGCGGCCGATTCGCGCTGGGCCAACCAGGCCTCATTCTCCCAGGTGATCAGCACATCGCCCACGCCCCGCTCGATGAAGGTGACCGTGGAACCCCGGGCCCCGGCATCGAGCACCGGCACATTGGCGTAGAGCTTCCGTACGAAGTCGACGGCCTTCGCCTCGTCGCCTCCGGACTGCTTGAGGGCATAGCCGTAGGCGGCGAGGAAGTTCCAACGGGCACCGCCCCCGGTCTTGGGGTTGGCGGTGACCACCCCGACCCCGGGACGGATCAGATCCGACCAGTCGCGGATGCCCTTGGGATTGCCCTTGCGGACCAGGAAGACGATCAGGCTCGTGTAGGGGCTGCTGTTGTCGGGCAGGCGCTTCTGCCACTCGGGCGTGACCAGGGTCGGTTTCTTGGCGATGGCGTCGATGTCGTAGGACAGCGCCAGGGTGACCACATCGGCCCGCAACCCATCGATGACCGAGCGGGCCTGCTTGCCCGAACCGCCGTGCGACTGGGTCACCCGCACGGAGTCCCCGGTCTTGGACTTCCAGTGTCGCGAGAACGCCTCGTTGTACTCGGAGTAGAACTCCCGGGTCGGGTCGTAGCTCACGTTCAGGAGTTGGACCTCCTTGGCCACGGCTGCGGCGGTTGCCCAAAGGCCCCCGAAGGCCAACAGCGCGGACATGGTGGTTGCGGCGAACCGTCTGCTCAGTCTCATGGATTTCCTTTGCTACCCTTCGAGCCGGGGAACCGAACCTTTTCGGTCCGCTCCATCTGCACCACGCGACCCTCGTGGACCACCAACTGGATGACCCCGAAGCGAAGCGACGCCACCCAAGGGGCGAGGGCCTCAAGCCATTCGGCCGACCCGTCGACCGCAATCCGATCCACGCGTTCGGGACCGCCGTCTTGCCTGTGATCCCCTGCGTCCGTGTCTCGGCGTGCGCTCATGACGGAATGAGCATCCCCGCCATTCTCGGTTATGTCAACTGGTTTGATGTAGTTTTTAGAAACACCCATTTTACCTTGTTTTTTGATGTTTCCTCGAGTTTTTGCCCGAAGATACCACACTAATTGAATCGGGTTTTATCCGTTTTGGAATCCCTCGAAGGAGAGCCTGTCCCTTGGGGAGAGCCTGTCCCTTGGGGAGAGCCTGTCCCTTGGGGAGAGCCTGTCCCTTGGGGAGA
>Ga0315904_10008572_pt1 | contig 13497 bp, 8 predicted proteins | sample LakEriMetagenome_6_FD_203529 | JGI IMG/M metagenome (GOLD analysis project Ga0315904, IMG submission 203529) | Freshwater fungal communities from buoy surface, Lake Erie, Ohio, United States - Buoy 12 MA120 | ecosystem: Environmental > Aquatic > Freshwater > Lake | place: USA: Lake Erie, Ohio... | reverse complement strand
TTTCCTCACTCCCGCGCTCGCGATCCTCCGCCAATCGCATCCCGCCGCGCGGCTGAAACTGCACGACCTCTCGCCGCGTGAGCAAATCGCCGCGTTACGCGCGGGCGAGCTCGATGTGGCGCTCATTGGCCAGGAGGGCAGCGTGGCGGCAAAGGAGTTTCACAGCGCCAAGCTATGCTCGCTCGGCGTGTGCGTGGCCATACCGGACACCGACCGGCTCGCTTCAAGGAAAAGCATCACGCTCAAAGAGCTCAAAGGCCGCGATTTCATCGGCATCGACGAGCGCGAGATGCCGGGCCGCAATCGCTGGATCACGTCGCTGGGCCGAAAAGCCGCGTTCAAGCCGCGCTTCGCCGCCATCGTCGATGGACTGACCAATGTGATGTCGCATGTCGTGTCCGAAGCCGCTGTGACGCTCGTCCCCGCTTACTTTGGCAAAGCCTCGCATCCCGGCGTGGTCTTCGTGCCCGTCAGCGACACGTCGGCGCGTTGGGATTTCATCGTGCTTTGGCAAAAGGGAGCCACGCCGCCGGTCGCACGCGCTTTGGTCGCCGCTTTGAAGGAAGTCGCCGCGAAGCAGTGAGCTACTTCAACTTCTCCAACGGAATCACCGCCATCTCGGCGCTGTTGTGATTGCCGCCGCGTCCGCCACTGTTGGAAAAGCCGATGTAGAGCTTGCCTTCGTGCTCGGTGGCGCAGGGATAGCTGAGCGAGGCCTTCGGATTCGACTCGCCGGGGCCGTTGTGCTCGGCGTGACGGATGACGAAGACCTTGCTGAGCACTTCTTTGCCCGGCTCGCTGATCGCGATGGTCAGCGGCGCACGCCGACCGCCGTTGTTCGCCGCATTCGTGCACACGAGATAGCGGCGACCATTGCTCAGCATGCCTGCCGCGGGCTTGCTGGTGGTCATCGGCAGATTGCTCTCGCCCATCGTAGTCCACGTGCGGCCGTAGTCCGTGCTCTTTGAGATCAAGGCGAGCGCCTTGCCGCCATAGCGGGCGATGTTCAGCACGTTCGGCCCATCCACGATGATCGACGACTCACCCCACAAGCGAATGCCTTCATGAACCGGGATGCCAACGAAGTCCCACTTCGTTAAGTCATCGCCATGACTGATCGCCACCGCGGCGGGGAAGACGCCGTTGTTTGAGTAAGGCCCCGCGCTGATGCCAGGCATGATCCAGTTTCCATCGGCCATCTTCACCGGCTGATTCAGCGCCCAAAAGCCGTTTTCGAGCACGACGCCATGCTTGATCCATTCACCGGTGCTTTCATCGAGCGAGTAAGCACGCGTGTGGATGCGCTCCATGTGGTTGTAATACGCCCCGTGAAACGCCCACAGCTTTCCACCCTGCGAAAGAAACACGCCATGACTCACCGCGAGGTCCTTTTCCTCACCCGCATCAATTACGCGCAGCTCACTCCACGTCCGTCCACCATCCTCACTCACGCGATACTGCGCTTCTTCGGTCACCGTGTTCTCATCGCCCTTGTTGTGCCCGATCGACGCGTAGAGCTTCCCCTTGTGCCAGCAGAGGCCGACGCCATGCAGGAAGGTGTAGCCATCCGCCTCCTTGTCCCACTTCTTGATCACGTGAAATTCCACGCCCTCCAGCACCGGCAGGTCTTTGGCCTCCTCGAGCTTCTGCGAGACATCCCAAAGCGGAAAATCCGCCGTCTTCGGCTTCGGCAGCTCATGCGTGCTCATCACCGGCTTAAAGGAGGCCGCGATCTCCTCCGCATTCATCGCCCGAGGCTCAATGCGCACCTCATCAAGCGCTCCGAGAAAGGTCTGCCGCGTCTTCCCCTCATCAAAAATGCCTCCCAACGTGATCGGAGCCTGCGTAGCCAAAATCGGCGTTTTCAGCTTCACCTCGCCCACGGGCTTCCCATTCAAAAACAGCCTCGCGAGCCCCGAATCGACCACCAAAGCCGCGAAATGCCACGAACCCGCCTTCAGCGTCTCCGCGCATGAAATCGTGCTCCAGCCCCCTTGATGCAGGAAGGCCTTCAACTTGCCATCTGGCTCGATGGTGATGCCCCATTGCCGTTCGTTGGGAGAGTAACGATTTTTGCCGATGAGCATCTGCTGCGAGCCTTCCAGCACATATGGATTGAACCACAGCGAGACGGTGAAAGAGCCGCTGGCGAGTATGGCGCTGTCCTTCAACTCAATGAGCGAAGCGCCATCCAGCACCAAACTTGATCCCACGGCTCCCGTGGCCGCTTTGACGACGCCGTGAGGCATCATCGAGTCATCGAGCGAATCAAGAGACCATGTTCCGGCCTGGGTGGAAACCGTGAACGAGAGCAGGAGCAAGACGAAGCGATACAACATGAGTGAAAAGATGTCTCCTCAACGCGACAACCAAGGCTGCTCTATGCCATGAACTTCTTCATTCATCCTTGTCCTTGGCCTTCTCATACTCCTTCGGCAGCGTGGATGTCCAGGCTTCGAGTTTGGCGGAGAGCTTCTTCACGATGTCCGGCTGCTTCTCGGCGAGGTTGTTTGATTCGGCAGGATCGATGACGAGGTCGTAGAGTTCGATTTCGCCGTCCTTTTTGCGGGTAGGCACGCGTAGCTTCCACTGGCCGTCTCGAATGAAGGCATCAGCACCGGCGCTGCTGGTCTTCCAGAGCAGCGGCTTGGTGCGGACGAAGGTCTGGCCGAACCAGGCGCTGCTGGCGTCTTCACCATCGAAATCAGCGACATTGATCTTCACGCCGGTGATGGCGCAGAGCGTGGGAAGGAAATCCGTGCCGCTGAGCACGGAATGGCTGTCCACGCGACCGGCGGGCACTTTGCCGGGCCAGCGCACGATCCAAGGCACGCATTGACCGCCCTGCCAGTGCGTGTGCTTGCCGCCTCGTTGTGCGCCGTTGAAGCCCATCTGGTTGTCGCGCAGGCCGCCTGCGCCTGCCTTGGTCATGTCCGCGCCCTGGTCGGTGTTGAAGACGACGATGGTGTTATCCCGCAGGCCGAGTTCATCAATGTGCTTCAAGATGCGGCCCACGCTGTCATCGAGCGACTCGATGTCCGCGAGGTAGCGGCGCATGGCGTCATCCACATCTCCGCCACCTTTCCGCACGGCGGCAAACTTGTCATGCATCTGGGTGGCGAAGTCGCCATCGCTTACCTTAAGATCGCTCCAGCGTTTCACGAGCGGCTCGACGGGATTGATTGGATTGTGCGGGATGTGGCCCCACACATTGACATAGAACGGCCCACCTCGGTGCTTCTCGATGAAGCGAATCGCATCGTCGTAAATGTGCGCATCACGGCCACGTGAGTCCTCAGCCTTCTGTTTCTTGCCACCGCCATCCTCCGTGCCGCCAATTTCATCGATTCCGTAAGTGCCAGGCTTTGTGTCAGGCCCAATGTGCCACTTGCCGAAGTGGCCTGTGGCATAGCCGTTCTTCTTCAAAAGCTCGGTAATGGCAGGACGATTCGCGAAACCACCATTCGCCGGATAAACCGGATAGCGTGCGGGTAGCCAAGAGGTCATCAAGCCTGCCCGAGTCGGGCAGCATGTCGCGCCGGTGGCATGATACTGCGTGAAGCGTGTGCCATCGCGAGCCAGTGAATCAATGTTCGGCGTGCGCGAGTAAGGATGTCCGTAGCAATGCAGATCCGCCCCGCCGAGGTCGTCCGCGAGGAGGAAGACGATGTTAGGCTTGCCGGTGGCACGGAGCGCAGTGGTGAACACGGCAAGCAGGGTAACGAAAAGGGGTATGAGTTTCATGAGTGTGGCTGAATTGACCTGCGTTAGATCATCGCTGTCTGGCCGCCTGTTAACGTCATGAATCCGCTGGGATTTCTTGCATTCCAGGCAAGTGAGAACCCATTGATCACACGCGATGGCCGATTGCCTTCAGCTTCTCCACGCCTTCCGTCCACGTGACCTCGTGCGGCAGTCGCTTCGACAATGCGGCGAGGGCGGCGGTGACGCCTGCGGCCTCGCCCATGGCTACGGCGTTGCCAGTAACGCGGTAGCTGGCATGTGCGATGAAATCGCCGCTGATGCAGCGACCGGCCATCATGAGGCCATCGACGTCTTTGGCGATCAACGCACGCAATGGAATGTCGTAGGGGCGCATCTTGAAGTCGCCGTTGTTGATGGGCTTCGTCTTGTTGGTCTCCTTTGAGTCGGCGTGAATGTCCACGCCGAAAGTCACCCGAGCGACAGCATCATCCTGGCGAGCGCCTTTGATGAGGTCATCGCGGGTCACTTGGTAGCGTCCATGAATGCGACGGCCATCGCGAATGCCGATCTGCTCGGCGGTGGAGGCGATTTGGATGCCTTCCCACGGTCCGCCGAGCTTTCGCAGTGCTCGCATGATGCGAAAGACCTCCGCACGCGAGCGCATGGTGGCCTCGCTGATGGCGGCGGCGTCCCACGGTTTGATGCCATACTCGTGATTCAGCATCAGCATGACCAGATCGTCGCGCACCGGAAAGATCGTCGGATGGCCGTAAGAGGCTTCGACGCCTGCTCGCTTCAGCTCGGCCTTAAAAGCCTCCACGCAGGTGAGATGGCCACCCGGGCCATTGAACTCGTCTGTGCCATTGAAGGAGATGAAGGGCGCGAGTGCTTTCACATCACGCACGACGGCCAGCGCATTCATCGTGAGCGGCTGACAGGGGCAATCCTTCGCCTGGCCGACATCCCAGCCACAGCCCGCCTGCGCACCGAGATCACCATCGCCGGTCGCGTCGATGAAAACAGGCGCACGCCAGGCCTGACGGCCGGATTTCGACTCCGTCACGAGGGTGCGCAGTCTGCCATCTTCACGAAAAGCAGCCGAGACACGCGTGTGGATCTGTGTTTTGACTCCTGCTTCGAGACACATCTCCTCCAGCAGGATTTTCATCTCCTCCGGCTCATACACAAAGCGGCTCGGGTTCGGGTTGCGGCGAGCCTCGCGCTCATCCAGACGGCGTGTGATCTCGCGAGTGAGGCCCGGTTTGTCGAAATCGAAGATGTAAGTCAGCAAACCGGCCGTCCACACGCCACCGAGGCATCCATGAACCTCAAACAGCCGCGTGCGTGCTCCAGCGCGCGCCGCCGTGATCGCCGCCGCGATGCCCGCAGGCCCCGCGCCGCACACGATGACATCCGCGTCGTCGTGGAGCTCCAGTTTCTGCGCGGGCTCTTCAAAAGCATGCGCAGATGGTGCGGCGAGCAGTGCCGAAGGGCTAAGGCTGCCGCCTGCAAGTGCTGCGGACAAAAAATGACGACGAGACGTGGGTGATGACGGCATGATTTGCAATTCAGCATCAAAAACGGCGAGCCGCTTGCCACAACTCCAATAGATGCTCACCGCGAGTCTGGCCTGTGGGCTTCGACTCGGCCTTTTCGGCCTTCGTGACGGCTTCGGCGCGTTTTTGAGGTTCCTCGAACTTTTTCTGCCAAACGGCTTTCACAGCCGCTGTGAGCGGTTGGTCGAGTTTGGCGTCGTAATCAGCAAAAAAGCCCTTCGTGGCAAAATACTGCGCTGCAGCCACACGCTGATCATTGGAAGCGACATCCACGTCATTGAAAAAGCTCAGCATCACGTGGCTCGCGGCGAGTTTGCGGAGCAGGGCATCGGGATCGAGTTTTGCGGGTGCGATTCGCAGCTGAACGGCCATCGCGGCGGCGTGGCCGGCGGATTCGCAGAGGTTCATCCACGTTGGTTCCAACCGGATCGTGCCCCACGCGACGTGGGTGCTGCTCAGGCACACGGGCACGAGGAGATTGTCCACGCCCTGTGGCAAGATGGACCGATACGGCACCTGCCCCGGGAAGGTCTCCACATCGAGCATCATCTTGCCTTCCTCGAGCGCTCCTTCGATGCGGCGCGGCGTGCAGGCGTGCGTGTCGAGATACCACTCGGTCACGCCAATGCTGTCCGTGTGCACGGGCGCACGCTCCAGGCCTTCGGCGAGCATCGCGTCGTGCTGGGTGAAGATGTATCGCCCCTTGATGCGCCGCGCTTCGCGCACATAAAACTCGTGCGGACGATGTCCGTTGTCGGCGAACTCGTCCTTCGCGAGTCCGAACTCCCGCCACGACTTCTGCCGCGCGGGATCGACGCTGGGATCGTTCTGCAAAAAGTAGAGCAGGGCCATCGTCGTGTCCCAAAACGCGTTCATGATCTTCTGCCGACCAGTCCAATCGGCTTCCACATACGCTGTTTGCATCCCGACGAGCTGCGGACGGTTCCAGCCGCGCTTTGAGTTCGGGATTGGCGATACGATGGAGCCATGCTCGAGCAGTTTGAGCTTCTCGGGATCATAATTCACCGGTTTTTCGACTGGTAGCCGGTTCGCCGGATCAGAGCTCAAAATCGTGCGGTAGTTGAAGGCCTGCACATTCCCATCCGCCTCGCCCGTGCTCTCCGGATTTTTGATGCGCTGAAAGCCGCTGAACTTCCGCAGCTTGAGCTTGTGGTGCAGCTCCGCCGCCCGCGCCATCTCGGCCGTGGTTGCCGATTTGACCGGCGACATGAAAATCACGCCCGCATGAGGCTCGTTAAACTCACTGCGTGCTTCCCGACCCACGCGATACGGCACCTTCGCCAGCGCTGCCAGATCGCCCTCGTAGCTGCAATCCGCGAAGATCTTGGCCTGCACCTCGATGGCTTCCACATTTGCCCATAGGTTCATGAAGCTCGCAGATTGAATCAAGGCGTCTTCTCGCTTCACCACGCTGATCACCCGATTCGTGATCACACGAATGCGCGGCTCCTTCTTCACCAAGCCCGTCAATACCATCTCCGCCACCTTCGGCTCAAATTTCCCATTCGTGTGCCCGCTCTTGCCCGGCAGCGCATCACGATACTGCGACGACTTCTCGCCATACGTCGTGCGGTAGTGATCAAAGATCGCCTGCCGAGCCTCATCGTAGATTGGAGCCCGTTTTCCCTCCCACAGCGTGTCCCAGACGCCGAGTCCGTTCGATAAAATGCCGCCCAGATGATCATTGTGATTCACCAGCACGACCGACAAGCCCTCCCTCGCCGCCCGCACAGCCATCGCGATTCCGCCGGGCGTGGCTTCATAGACGCAGAGATCGGCCTGGATCGTCTCAGCGGGGGCCAGTGAAGTGAAAGCGATGAAGAAGAAGGTGAGGAGCGATTTCATGATCCGGGGGATGCTCCAGAATCAGTCATGCATCAGTATTTCGGGAAGATGTCGGGGCTCGGGAAGCGCTCTTCGAGGTCGCCTTGGAGGTATTCTTCGCGCGGAACCTGGACTTGGGGCCAGTTCGTGGGACGGACGCGGACGACGCGGCCTGGGCGGATGCCTTCGATGATGAGGTCGGTCTCGAACTTGATTTGGATGCCGCTGCTGCCGAGCGGAGCGCTTCCGGGTGCCTTGGTGGCGTCGAGGATGGTGCCGCGTGAGGCCATGTGCGCGGGTCCGTAGGCTCCGTGGGTGTGTTTCAACGTGTTCTCGACGGCATTCATCATGGCGGGAGTGCCCTTTTTGAAATCGGCGTAGAGAGAGTCGTCCATGCCGCCAAACAAGGTCGCGGTGATGGTGGCACGGCCGAACTTGCCATACTCGACGGCATCGATCCAGGCGGCCATCCAGCGGCTGCGGATGAAAGCCTTGTGCGTTTCGGTCTGGTTCTTCGCGGCGCGTTGCATGGACGTGTCGTCGAGCCAGATATCAGAAATGTGAAAGCGGGTGAAGATGCCGTCGGGCGTGGGTCTCCAGGTGATGCCGAGATGCACGGGCTGGCCGCCGAGCGATTTTTTTCCCTCAGCAGGCCATGCGCCTTCAGCGATGAGTTCCTCGATGCTGAGTTGTTCGCGACCTCGCCAGAGGCGTGTGGCGGCGTCGAAGGTCATCTTTTCCTCGGTCGCTTTGGCATCGCCGCCTTTTTTTGGCTCGCGCGTGGCGATGAGGATGCCTTCGTGGTTTTTGATCTCCAGTTCCTTCAGTTTCCAGACGAGTCCCTCGCGCTGGCAGTGGCTGGGCTCGTCTTCGAGCAGCATGACATGGTTCTCAGCGGGTGCGATGCCGGTGCCGCGGTTGTGGTTCGCGTCCTTGCTCTTGTTATCCACCGGTAGGACCGGCACGGCAGAGGTTTTTGGGTCCGGAGGGAGAAAAGCGCGGACGTGCAGCACGGTGCCGAGCGGGATGTCCCGCAAATCTGCCGGCGCGCCGTGATAACGCACGGTGGCATAAGGCAGCAATGCGAAGGGATGCGGGTCATTGCGGAAAAACATGCCCGATCCCTGCACGCGGATGCTTCCACGGCGGTTCGCATGATCGACGAAGACGAGTTCGCCACGATACGAATGCGCTTTTTCCAAAGGCGGGAACTTGCCGGCTTCCGGGCGGAAGGGTTCAGTTGCGCTGGTTCCTGGTTCTTTGTTCTTGGTGCTTGGTTCCGCGCTGGTGGCGTTTGCGAGGATGACGAATGAGCACGCGAGGGCCAAAGATTTAGGAACGACAAACAAGGGACGAGGAACAAAGAACGGTTTCATAAGATGATCAGTAATTCGGAAAAATGGCCGGGGTGGGGAAGCGCTCGTCGATGCTGGAGGCTCCGTTGCCCAGATACTCCTCGCGCGGCAGGTGGACATCCGGCCAGCTTGCGGGGCGGACTTTGACGATGCGCGTGGGGCGCATGCCTTCGGTGATGAGATCTGTTTCAAATCGGATCTGGATGCCGCTGCTGCCCAAAGGGGCCTCGCCGGGCAACTTCGTGACGTCGAGGAGTTTGCCGCGTGCGGCCATCTGGGTGGGGCCGGCGGTGCCGCCTTCGGTGTGCTTTAAGGTGTTCTCGACGCCGTTCATCAATGCCGCGATGCCCGCTTTGAAATCCGCGTAGAGCGCGGGATCCATGCCGCCAAACAAGGTCGCCGTCACGGTGGCGCGGCCGAACTTGCCATATTCGACCGCATCGACCCACGCGGGCATCCAGCGGCTGCGGATGAAGGTTTTGTGCAGCTCAATCTGACGCTGCGTGGCGTTTTGCATCGCTTCGTCGTCGAGCCAGATGTCGGAGAGGTGAAAGCGAGCGAACACACCGCCGGGCGTTGGCCTCCAGGTGATGCCGAGCTGCACCGGCAGGCCACCAAGAGCCTTTTTGCCTTCGGCGGGCCATGCACCCTCGGCGATGAGGTGGTCGATGCGCAGGCATTCGCGACCGCGCCAGACACGTGTGGCGGCATCAAAGGTCAGTGTTTCATCGCCGGGCATCGCTTTGGCGTCGTGTTTGCTTTCTCGACTCGGGAGGATCGTTCCGGCGCGATCTTTGATTTCTAGTTCCTTGAGCTTCCAGACCAATCCTTCGCGCTGGCAGTGGCTAGGCTCGTCTTCGAGCAGCAAGACGTGATTCTCAGCAGGCGCGACGCCCAGCGCTCCGGCCTTTGTCTTCTCCCGGCTGTTCACGGGCAAGACAGGCACGGCGGATGTTTTCGGATCCGGCGGGAGAAACGCGCGGACATGCAGCATCGTGCCCAGCGGAATGTCGCGCAGATCGGCGGGTGCACCGTGATAGCGCACGATGGCATACGGCAGCAGGGCAAACGGATGCGGCGCGGTGAAGCGGAAGATGCCCGGGGATGCCACGCGGATGCTGCCACGACGATTGGCATGATCCACAAAGACGAGTTCGCCACGGTAGATGTGGGCTTTTTCCAAAGGCGGGAACTTTCCGGCTTCGGGACGAAATACTTCTGTTCTTGGTGCTTCGTTGGCAGCGTGCGCGGTGACGACGAGCGAGCCGACCAAAACCAAGAACCAAGAACGAGGAACCCAGAACATCACAGAGTGATTACCTTGTTGCTATCGCCAAACTGATCCGTCTCCACGCCCATGCGTTGGGCCATGAGGAGGAGGAGGTTGCTCATGTGGGCGTCGGAGTTCACCGGGCGGCTGCAGAGTTGGTAGTGGGCGGAGGTGAGGGCGCCGTCGGGGCCGAGGGCGTAACCTGCGAAGTCTTTCGCGGCCTTGTTGAAGTCGAGATGGCTGCCGTGCTTCAAGCCGAGGTCCGTGCCACCGGCGAACACGAGCGGGAGGTTGGCGTTGCCGTGGCTGTGGCCATACGACATGCCGCTGCCGAAAAGCGCCATGGTGGAGCCGATGAGTGGCTTGCCATTGAGGTCCTTCGTTTCCGTGAGCCGGGTGAGGAAGTGACCGAACTGCTCGATGGCAAAAGTATCGTAGTTCGTGAGCTTTTCCATGTAACCTGGATCGCCGCCGTGGTGGCTGAGCTGATGGCGCGATTCGGTGATGCCAATTTCAGGAATGGCGAAAGCATCCCCCTCGCCACCGAGGCTGAAGGTGGCCACGCGGGTCACATCCGTCTGAAAAGCGAGCACCATGAGGTCATAGACGGTGCGGAAGTAATCGCCTGCCATCGTTTGGGCGATGTCGCGGTTGGTGCGCTTGCGATCGGCGTCGGAAATGGTCGGAAGCGGCGTGTCGAGCCAAGCATCGGCGCGTGTTGTGCGGATCTCAGCCTCACGGACGGAGGTGAGATACTGCTCCATGCGGCCCTTGTCTTCCTTGCCCATCTTTTGCTCGAGCTGGCGCACTTCGGCGAGGTTGGCATCGAGCACGCTGCCCTTGCGGCGCAAAGCACGGCGTTGCGCCTCTTTTCCACCCTTCGGTTCTTCGAAGAGCGAGGCAAAAATCTCGCTGCAGCGACGCAGCGCAGGCAATTGCACGCCATCCGCCGTCCAGGCGAGCGAGTTCTGCGTGAGTGCGATCTCCATCGAAGCGACTCGGGTCTGCTGCGCGGTGATTTCGGCCATCTTCTGGTCCACGGAGATCGTGTTGCGATCCGAGGGGCCCAGTTTGCCGCCGGTGAGGAAGATATTGATGCAATTGTGGTGATGACTGAGGCTGCCCGGATGATGCAGACCGCTGATCGGCGTGATGACCTCGCGATGCTTCTCCAGCGGCTTCAACGAGCGCGAAAACTTGTAATCCCGGCCCGAGGTCGTGATCTGGTAGTTCAGCGAGTGAACGCCATTCGCGAGGTAGATGAACGCACTGCGCTTCGGATTCGATGCGATGGCTTTTTCGGCCGCCCGCAGCGGCACCATGCACTCCAGCATGGGCAGTGAGATGAAACTGCCGAGCGCCTTGAGCGCGTGGCGGCGATTGAGGAGCCAGGATTGAGTTTGGATGTTCATGGAAAGCGTTGGTTGTTGGTTATGATTTCCAGCAGATTCAGGGAGGCCAGCAGATTTCATTTTTGTTCAGGGAATCATTCAGAGATAATCTGCTGGCCTCCCTGAATCTGCTGGAACTTTCTTCTTGGGTTGTTGGACGAAAGTGCAGTCAGCGGTCGTTTTGCCAAAGTGGAAGACGATGCCCCATTCGAGATTGAGCCAACGAAGATGAGTTTGGAGGGTGGAACGCTCGGTGGCTGTTATGCCATCGTTGAGCGCCGTAACGAACACGGCGCAGGTGTCATCAATCACTAGGCTAGGCATCGTGATGTGCGGGTGATTGAGCACAGTGGCGCTTGGATTGAGACGGACTTTGATCCCCGCAGATTGAATTGCGGCGCAGACAAGTCCTCTCCAAGTCGTTTGGCGATAACCGAGGCCAATTTCGTTCAGGCACTCGGCCACGACATGGATGATTTCGTTGGCTAGAGATGGATTGGTTACGAAAGCGGGCGGTTTGATCTTAGGAAGGCTCGCAGTATGGGAGCGGTAGAGAAAGCGATCCCAGATCAGGCTTTGCTTTCCAAAATCGATCAGCAGGCTCGTGCGCAGCCGCCAGAACTTGCAGTAGCACACCACCTGAACCCAATGCTCTGGAGCGAAAGGGCCACGCAGACACTTCAATTCTGGAATGAAGTGATTTTCGACCACAAAGTCCGGCTCAAAGGTATCAGTGACGATGCCACGATAGACCAAGTCACGTCTCGGCTTGGAAAGATGCGAGATGCCAGCTGCTGTGAGTGCCGCGACAAGCTCCAGATGATAAATCTCCTCATCAAGCCCTGGCCCGACAGATGAATGCACCTTCATCGCATGCCCGATGAAGGCACGCGTGATAGGATCATCAGCAGATTGGGACTTGGGTTTCACGTTTGGCGAGGTTTGGGATCAGAATGAGTTTTCAGCAGATTCAGGGAGGCCCACAGATTAGGTTTTGAGTTGGATTTCATTCTGAAAGTCATCTGCTGGCCTCCCTGAATCTGCTGGAGAAATCGTTCTCAGCGTTTGCGGACCAAATCGGAGAGAGCGACGGCGCGGATGATGTCTTTGATGCGGTAGTTGGTCTTCTTCGCTTCGGCTTGGATCGCGTTGAGGTCGTCTCGGTCATCGAAGGACAGCGCGCGACGCAGACCGTAGGTGCACAGGTGCTCGATGAAGGCGCGGGCGATTTCATCGCGGTCTTCGAGGAGGCGTTGTTTGAACTCGTTGGCGTCTTTGAAGCTGCGGCCGTCGGGCATTTCACCGGCGGCATTGATGACGGGGTCATTGCCGACACCGGCTGCGATCTTCTCATGCGTGCGCCATTGGCCGATGGCGTCGTAGTTGTCCCAAGCGAGGCCGAGAGGATCGAGCTTCGCGTGGCAGGCGGCGCAGTTGGCGTCGTTGCGGTGAGCTTCGATTTTTTGGCGCAGGGTCGCTTTGGGGCTCTGCGGCGTTGGGGGCTCGATGGCAGGGACGTTGGCTGGAGGCGGTGGTGGTGTTTTGCCGAGAATGGCCTCGCTGAGCCACACGCCGCGATGCACGGGGCGATGACGCGTGCCGTCGGAAGTGAGACCGAGCACCGCGCCCATCGTCAGCAGGCCGCCGCGACGATCCTCGGGCTTCAACGACACACGCTCAAAGGCGCCGGTTTTGGATTCCGGCAGTCCGTAGAACTCGCAGAGCCGTGCATTGGCCACGGTCCAATCGGAATGGATGAAACCATCGATGGGCAGGTTTTTGGCGAACATCTCGCGGAAGAACTCCACCGGTTCGGCACGCATGCTGTCCTCCAGCCACGCGTCGTAGGTCGGATAGAGCTTCTTATCGGGTGGGAACATCCCCACACGGTGCAGTTGCAGCCACTGACGCGAGAAATCGTCGATGAAGCGGCTCGCTTTGCCATCCGCGAGCATGCGATCCACTTCCTTTTTCAATCCATCGCCCTTAAGCGAGCCGGCTTTGGCCGCAGTGAAGAGCGCGTCGTCCGGCATCGAGCTCCACAGGAAATACGAGAGCCGCGAGGCGAGTTCCGGGTCGGTGAGACGCTCCCGGGCCACCGGATCGCCCTCGACGAGGTAAATGAAGTGCCGCGAGGTCAGCACACCCTGCAGGGCCACTCGATAGGCATCCGCCAGCTTTTCGCCCGCGTCGCGTTCCTCGCGATACGACTTCAAATACTGCTCGATCTCCTCGCTTTTCACCGGACGACGCCACGCACGCTCCGCAAAGCGCTTCAAATGGGTCGCGACCACCTCGGGCGTGGCGTCATCGGGCGGCACCACATCCTTGCGACGCGCTTTTTCCGCCTCGGACACCAGCGGCCCTTCCCACTC
>Ga0315904_10008568_pt1 | contig 13501 bp, 11 predicted proteins | sample LakEriMetagenome_6_FD_203529 | JGI IMG/M metagenome (GOLD analysis project Ga0315904, IMG submission 203529) | Freshwater fungal communities from buoy surface, Lake Erie, Ohio, United States - Buoy 12 MA120 | ecosystem: Environmental > Aquatic > Freshwater > Lake | place: USA: Lake Erie, Ohio... | reverse complement strand
TACTGATTGACGTAAAGCGTAATCAGGGCTTGCGCCTGCTGATTGCGATTCATCGGTCAGCCAGGATCGCTCTCAGGCGCTTACCAAGATGCTCGTCACACTTGGAGTAGGCGCGATCAAGTGCCGCGTCGATAGTCTCGCCCTCGCGCTGGTCAGTCTCGATCTCAAAATCCAGTGTCACATTCTCGAAGTTACCTAGGTTCTTCAAGAACTTGATTGCCACCTTTACCCGCGTGGGGCCTACGGTGGTTCTAGTTACGGTTGGTCCCTCAGTCATCGTCATCCTCCTTGTTGAAGCCAATCGGCGTGCGTGATCGCTGTAAGTCTCTCATTGTACTAGCAAGTGTGCCCCAATGTCCAGCGACTTTCAACATCTTCTCAACGTCGCCGTCGCGTGCGGCCTGGTTCATCGCTGCCTGCATCGCCTCTGCCGACATCTTGATAAAGTCCTTGTGGTCGGCTGTATCGAACGTCTCTGCCCACTCAGGTGCGGGTGGGGCGACTGGTGCTGGTGCTTCTACCGTTGGCTCATCCTTCTTCCTCTTAAACATGTAGCCTCCTTAGATATCTTCGATTTCTCTCCACACTGGCTTAAACTCACCGTCTGGACCTTGGACGTAGAACATGGTATCCGCGTTCAGCATGGCCCTCAGATCGGTCCTAGACGGGGTGGGCTGTGGAGTGATCAACCCGTCCTTCCTTGGGAAACCAATGTGCTGATGCGCGAAGTAATCTTGAATCTCTAAGATATCATCTTCGGAGAAGTAGTAGGTGAACCTGGAAGGATTGTGCAGGGCGTAAGCCTTCTGCGGCTTCCTAATGTCACCGTCCAACATCTTCCTCTGAATCCACCTTCGCTCACGTTGAACAAAGTTGGCTACATCTTGCATCCCATAGGCACGCTTGTGATTCTTTTTGAGCCACACCCACGGGTACTGCCTATAATCGTGATCCATGTAAGAATAGGCTGTCGCCACATCCAGGGATCGATTGATGTGGATGATCTTGTGCAACTTACCGTCAATGTAGAAGTAGCGAAGTTTCTTTGGGTTCTTACGTTTCCATGTTGTAACCTCTGGATTGTTTGCTAAGTCTCGCTTGTGATGACGGGTATACTTGGGGGTACCGTCTTTATTCATACCCTCCATTATATCACCTTACGCGGTTGAGTTCCTGGTAGAGAACCTTGGCTAGCGGGTTCGTCTTTGCGTCCACCGACTTGCGCCAGCCGCATAAGAGACACGCCAGATCGAATCTCGTACCTTCGACCGTGGTCTTATCGACGTAGATGTTACCTCGACAGGCTTTGCAGTACATGAGTACCTCCTAAGATAGAGTTCGGCTTCGGTCAGCCTGCCAAGATCGTCGTCAATCAGACCGAGCCACCAGTTGCAGTTGTCGCACAGGAGCCCTCTAACGCACTCTCCGCAGGTAACTTCACCTGGACAGCAGGAGTGATCATGGTCTACCGAGAGACGCTTGCCATCGGGAGGCGTCTTGCAGATCGCGCAAGCACCGCCCTGTGAGAGTAGTATAGCACCATACGTCTCCGGTGTCAACTTGTACTGACGACGAAGTTTCTTCGCAAAGTGGCATTGCTTGCACCATGTATCGATCCCATCCTTAGACTTTTTCGACGGGTAGAACTCGTCTAATGTCTGATAGGTTTCGCACTTGTTGCACTTACGCAGAGAATCGCTTACCGTCAACATAGCAAGTGTAGTCCTTTGTGATCTCGATGAACTGCAAGTGTGGGTAATACCCGTCACGGGTGCCTTCCACGCCTGCCTCAATGGTCCCAACCATGAAGCCCTTTTGCCAGTTGTGCATGTTGGTGTAGCCCATTCCATCCGACTTCTCATCAGCCATGTGACCGATTTCCCACCCTCGCAGCGTCTCCTGACGCAACTCAAAGGTCTTGAAGTAGGAGCCTGCGCGGTGCGAGTGACCACGGATCAAAGATACGCCAAAGTTATCCACATCCTTACGGACGGACTCACCTGCGTTCTGCGAAATGGCTACGCCATGATGAACGTGAATATCCCCAAAGCGATGCTTAGGAAGATCACCATAGTAGATGTACTCCCAGCCGCCAGAATCAAGGCCCCATAGAGCCTCGGGGGTAACTGCTTCAATGTAGTCAGGAAGTTTCTTGTCAACGTATTCAAATACCCTTACATCGTGATTACCCAAGGCGGTGAACAGTTGCGCACCACGCTTGGCTGTCTTGCGGCACTCGGCAAAGAATTCCTTGGCACCCTCCGCTTCCTTCTGCATTAGAGGAAGGATGGTCGCGCCTTCACCGATCTTGTGAGCAGCAAGGAACTCGGCAGAACGACCCTCAGTGAATCGAGAGTAGCACGCCTGGTCATCCGTGTCACCAAGAATATCCACAACGTCTGGCTTGTATGCCTTCATCACCTTGAACCAAAGTTCAAGGGCACGGGGATCGTGGTACGGAATCTGCTGGTCGGATGAAATCATCCACTTCAAGTCGCTCATACAGAGCCCTTCTGCTAGGTGGTACTTTGACCACTACTATACAGCATGTAGGGCCGGTTTGTCAAGTCAGTTGATCTTGGCTGGTCCGAAGGCCACTACGTTGAGCGTACATGCTGTTGGGGCATCTGCCCAAGACTTGGAGAGTCTGGCAACGCTCAGTACGAATCCAGCAGCGGTGACTCTGTCGATATACGGCACCAAGAACTGCCCACCGTCCTGTGGAGTGACCACAACAATTGGTGGGGCGGCAAAGGCCTGCGGGTAATTTACAGTCCCGATAGCAGCCGTGTAGTCGCTCTCCTTGTTGGTGGTCTTGCGACGGACACGGAACGCCTGAAAAGCGATGTTGTCCTTGCTCGTGGTGTACTTGGTCTTAGCGGTGTCCCAGGCCATTCCAGTCAGGCGGTCAGCGGCGTCCAACTGGTTCATCCTCGTGATCATAGCATTGATCACTGGATAGTCAATAGGCTCACCGACGTTCAGCGTCTTAATCAATGGAATCTCCCTCTGCGTGTACTCTCAGATACTCGGAAGGAACGCTGTGGCAAACCTTATCGCCACCGAGCGCCTCATATACGGCAGGGTTGGCAATCAGCCTCTTCTTCGAATCAGAGATCAAGTACATTCTACCATCCCCGAAGTCCTGGCACACGGTTCCGTCGCGGAATCCGATCTTCCCACGCTCAGGGACCAGCAAGAGGGCGGTGTTTGTGATGCTCACAGGGGTCACACCCCAAGAGGCAAGGTGGATATCAGATACGGAGTACCTGCCACCAGCCTTCACATACCACACCTGACCACCAGGAGCCTTTACAAACAGGCCACTAGGTGGTACAATGTCAAGAGGAAGGGTCGGCTTGTTCTTCTTGAACACCGTTGTCCCTTTCCAGATTCTCAATCGTCAAGAGGTAGGAACGGATTCGCTCGTTCAGATCAGTGACCTGTGTCTGCAAGGATTCAGCATCAGCAGAGATACGATCCACTTCCTCCTGAGCCCTAACCTTCAATTTAGCGATTACGACTTCATAATTAGATACGATTTCACCGATTCTTGTACTAAGTTCATTGATGATCTTCTCTTGATCCATTGGTATCCTTGTCCTATTTCTTGCGATCCTTGTAGAATCTTATTGTAGCAGTTCTTCTTGCGCTTGTCAAGCGATTTAGGAAGCCGAGAGGAGGTGGCCCGAAAAGAACGCCCTGCGCGAGGTCGATGTCTCTAGGGCCACGGCAGCGGTGTGCCCGTTCGCGTACTGAATCTTCACCGGATCACCAGCCGAACAAAGACCAGTCCAAGTCAACTCAGTAGACTTTCTCGCTAGTGCCGAAGCCGAGTCGTTACTGTAAGAGATGTTCTCAAACTTTGAAACACTATTGATCATCAGGTTTGACTTCATGCTGTACGTCATCTGGGCCGACGCGTTGTGGCTGTGGAAGTGAGTGAACTGCCAGAGCCCCGCGACGGGGACTGTAAAGACTCCTGTTGTGGTATTGAATGCGTTGGCAGGGTCGTACACCTTGCTGTTGAACATGGTGAAGTCTGTCCACCCCGCCGACGCCGCAATGTTTCCCGTGGTAGCCTCAGCCCTAAAAGCGTAATTTGTCAACTTCACTGGCTGAGATAGCGTAATGAGGCTCCCGACCCTATCCAAGGTCAGGAAGTCCGTTCCAGCACCTGCGGCGTCGTCTACCGCAGCAACCCTCCAAGTGCTTCCACTGACGTAGTTAGACCACAGCCTAGAGTTGGCAGACCCACCCTCGTTATTTAGCCTGTAGCCCTTGCTCATGCCAGAGTTTGCTGTGATGGCACCTGTTAGCGTACCGCCAGAGAGGGCTAGGAAGTTGTTATTGACAGACTCAGCAAGCGCCTGCATGTCGGCGGCAAAGTCAATGTTGTCAGTGTTAGTAGGGTAGACAATACCCTTCGCTGTTGTTCCACTCATGGGTTCGTCGTCTCCGTTCCTGTGATGCTAAGTGAAAATCCTGCTTCGGCAACTGTCTTAGTGGTTCCGAAGTTGGTGGAAAGTGGCGTATCCTTGATCCAGATAGACCTGAACTGGCCTGGTGTGAGATTGCCAACGGTAATGCTATTACCAAAAGTTACACCAGCGGGTGCCCTCCATAGTCCAGCCATAGCCCCACCGCTCGTCCATGCCGTCTCGCTAGTGCTAACTGCCAGGGTGCTTAGGCCAATTGCGTATGACCTATTCTGAGCGCCTGAGAGCCTAGAGATACCAACTGTAATGTTGTTGTAGTTCTTGCTGCCAGTACCAGCCACCTGAACATTCTTTAGGTAGATGTTGGTATAGATGGGCGTTCTGTTCCAGGTGTTGTACTGCGGCATTGTTCCGGTAAATGGCTTGTTCTGGAACCACTCACCCCACACGGTGACATTCTGAACGCCAGTTGGGGCCAGTCCCTGAACAGTAAGCACCGTCGCTGTGGCAGCAGTAATGTAGGTTTCCAGTGTTCCTACTTTGACGAACCTTCCGACCCATGATGTGCTATATCCAGTTCCAGTCACCGTGCTTGTTGTGGTCAGTTGCGCTACGGTGCCGGTTGTGCTGGTATCAGTAGCAATGGGGCCACCAGGCCACCAGTCTGTGCCAGCAACGCCAGCACCAAGGATAGTGCCCGCGCTATACCAAGCGAGCGAAGTCGAACGAGAAGTAGCCATTTAGCCTCCAATCATGTTTCGTAAGTGTAGTTGATTTGTAGTTGTGGTGCATTGGACCCTGCGCTCTCTCCCGCAAAGTACCCGTACCTGCTCGTGCTTGTTGATCCACCAACCCAAAACATTCGGTACCCATTTGAGCCTCTTAGATACTGACCGAACGCGTCTGGGATGGTGTTCCACTGGTCGCCGGTGCCGTTGTAGGATAGGGTAGTTGAGGTGAGCGCACCACCACCAGAGAATGTGGCTGGCTCACCAGAGTTTACATTTCCAATGTACAGTGTAGTGTCGCCGCCGCTGCTGTTTGCCCAGTGCTGTGCGTGAAGAAACAACTTAACCCAGTTAATTGTAGCATCTGAGGGGATGCTGATGCTATCAAAGACAAAGCAACCTCTCTGCGCGCCACGGTTAGAGGAGTAATAGTCGTGGTAGATAACATCCCCGGTGTCGGTTTTCTTGTCTCCGTCGCCCTCATATCCCTGTGACCAGCGGCAGGTGTAGGACTTGGTTACTGTAACAAGGTCTACCTTGGTAGTACCAACCTTGCTGGCGGAATTGTTGGTGTACGAAATGTAAGGATTCTTGCTGCTGACGTAGTAATTGTATGAGGTGCTAGATGCCAGACCAGTTTCGGTCTGAATCGTGCCCGTTGTTTCCGCAAGGTAGACGGCACGGGTTGAGTTGCGCACCCTGTATGTAATTGTCTGACTTAGTGAACCAGACGCGGCCATAGGTCTATTTCCGTCAGTGGTCTGAGAGTCTACCCCGCTGTCTGTCGAGGCTGTCCAGTCAACGGTCAACTGCTTGGACACACCACCGTTTGATACGCTCGACATCGTCGGCGCGCTGGCTGGCACCACTGTCTTTGTGCTACCAACAGTGAAACCCTGTGTTAGGCTAATAACACCGACAGGGTCAACCTTGTCGGGCCACCAAGTTGTGCCGTCAGTAGAGATTCTCAGCATGATCTATCCATTATAGCAGGAATTGACGCCACGCCCCATCTGCTAGGGTGTAGTACCCACCGTCGTCTGGGATATCAATGTTGGCAACCCAGGCCCTAAGTTGGCTCTGCGGGATAAGCCTGTCGTGGATCGCCAGGTGAGAGACACTGGCGTTGCTTCCGGTATTTGGAGTGAGTCCGGTCAAGGTGGCAATAGTGCTAACACCAATTCCGAACTCCGTCAGGATATTTGGGAACCAACCGCTGATCTGAGTTGTGGACTGTGCGATTCCATCGATGTAAAGAACAATCTGTGTAGAGTTGGCATCCCTAGAATCGAATGTTACAGAGACAAGGTGCAGATTTCCGTCGTTAACCCTGGTCCCTCCCTGGACATAAATCGGCAACGCGCCCGTTCCAGCACCGGTCGCATACCAACCAAGGGTTGCCTCGGCGTTCGATGCAGTTGAGGAGCCATCGCGCGGGAACGAGACAATGCTAAATTCTAGAGGGTAATTGTTCATCAGGTAGAAGATTCGCTTGCTGTCTAGCGTGCCCAGCCATTGGTGAGAAAGATCATTGGCCTTGTAGACGAATGAGATTGTGCATTCCCTCATTTGGTAATTGTCCAGATAACTGCTGTAACAGATTCTATTGATAGTGCCGTCTCCACCGAACCCAACACCATAGCCAGTACCCCTGGAAAGCCTATGGGTTGATCTCTGCCAAGTCATGTTGGTGGAATACTCAACCATCCTCTGCTCATAGAGCGCATCAAAGAACACTGGGTCTGCCCTAAGCATAGACGTAGCCATAGGATCAACACCGTAGATGTCAGCCCACATGCTGGGAGACTCTGTGAACCCCGCGTAGGTGCCGTAAGAACCTGCCGTTGAGATCGTTGAGTACGCATTTGTAGGGCTGTAAATCGATCCGTAAGTAGCCATTATGCCAGCGCCTGAAATACAATTCCATTTAGCGAAACCCAAGCGACCGAGATGGAGTCTGCGGGATCAGAGTAGGTGGCAACTGACGGTGCCGCGTTACTAAATCCAAGGGCAGAGACTGGCACAACCGATCCATCTGCATATACGTCAACTCGACAGAAACCCTGACCGCCCGGAACGTTGGCAGCACATTGAAGTAGAATTCGCTTAGTCGGCCTGAATCCTACTGGCAACAGAAAAATCCTGTTCGCGGAGTTGTCTAGGTCAATGTTGACCAGCGACCTAACCATTCCAGAAAGATGAACAACACCAGCGGCGTCCTTGTAGTACCTTGCGTCATCATATGTTGTACTGTAGGTGGCCCAGTATGATGAGTTTAGTGTCGCAAGTCCACCATTAGCGGTGAATGACGCCTTGCCATCAGAGCCAATGCTTGCCACAATATTGTTCTGTGTCGTGTTGTAAACCTTGATTCCGTCAGTGAACTCCTTGCTACTAACAAGAAGGGCTGGCACAGTAGGTGGCCTAGATGTGTCAAACCACATATCACCCTCGGCCCTGGCAATCGGTGCAGCGGTATTAACCTGCGCGAACGTTGCAGGACCAGCAGGAATCTTTAGGTGCAGAGTGTTGTTTGGAGCATCTCCACTGACAATTGCCTCTGGCGGAACCGTTGAGTCCACGCTCTCTGCCGTAACGGTCCACTCAGTAGGAGGTCCAGCGGGACCCTGAATGTTACCAGCATCCTTCCAAGGCTTTAGGAACTTCTTGTCGTGGTAGGGGTCGTACATTACACCGCTGCCAGCCGTTACAGTTTCCGTTGCATTGTCTGCGACAAATACACTAGACTCAGAGATTACACCAGTGATGGTAGTATCGACATTGTTCCCAACCTTAATCCTCCTACCGAGGTCTAGGGTGGAGAACAGCGGTCCATTTCCAACCTGTCCAGTTCCTGTGGAGGCAACTGTAGTTCCGGCGTTCGCTGCTAGCGTAACCTGAGTTGGGCTAGTGTAGGTCAGCACAGTCGTAGAAAGAGTGGCACCATCAACACCCGCACCATCTACTGTAATTACCTTGTTTACCATTCCAGCGTCGAACATAGCAGAGGATGAGGTTAGAATTGCAGCACCAGATGTGATGCTCAAACCGCTCAGTGGAATCAGGTAGTTGCTAACGACATTCTGCCCGATTGTGACAGAGAATCCGTTAGAGTGCGTCTTTCTATCAGACCCAGACAGGACTGGCCTGGTGACGTAAATGTTGCCACCAGCAGCAGTAGTGAAGAACAACTGAGCCTTCGTAACTGTAGAATTAGGAACAGTAACGAACGCACCGCGCGTAGTGAATTCGCTAGTGATCTGAACGCCATTGTCGATATCCACGGCGGGACCCTGCTGGATGTTGGAAGCATTGAAGAAGAATACCTTGAAGTATCCGTTCTCAGTAACGGCAGAATCAGTACGGATTGAAGCCTGAACGTAAACTTCCTCTAGCGTCTCTCCGAACGCTGTTTCTGGGCTTGTGATGAATGCCGCATTTGGAGCAGACAGGAAGCCAAAGGCATCATCAACACCATCTGGGTCCCAACCGGTGTAAATCCAACCGTATGATGCAGGATCATCCTGCATAAACTTGGACCTTACTAGGTAGTTATCTGAAACGTCGTTGACTGTAAACATCGTTCCATCAACAGAAACGAAGTCGCTAGACCTTGGCGCGACGAAAGAGTTCTTCGCCGCAGCCTCAGCAAATGCGTCATAATCGGCAAACGTACCGAGGCCCCTTAGTTGACCAAACTCCAACTCGCCAACGGACAGCCTATCCTTGGCTACAATGTGGGACGCTGCTACCTGAGATGTTGCGTTAACCGGACCAGTCAGTGAGATTGAGTCTGCATTTAGCCTGATCTCAGTGGTCGGATCGGGATTTCCAGTCAGCGGGCCAGCCAGTTCGTTTGTGTTGGAAACAAGTTCCATGCGCGCAGCGCGCCTCTTGCGAGTAACCAGTGTCTGGTCAGCCTCACCCTCCATAGAATAGAGAGAGCCAGAGTGCAGGAATAGCGAATTGTTCGTAATCGGCACACTACCGTTTGGCTGAACGCTTGATACAGTGGTTACCTCAGCGGGGATTCCCTGAACAGCAGAGCCATCCCTAGACGTAGCAATGAACCTAACTGTCGGAGCAAGGAATGTGGCAGTATCAATGTCGATGCCAACGCCCAGATCGCCCTGCTTGCGGTTGGTGATGTCAACCCTACCGTAGTCGTTGACAATGTTCACCGAGCCTGTGGACTCTAGTCGAATCGAGTCGGTTGCTGAGTACGAATATCCGTAAGCGTCTGTGTAACCACCAGATTGCATTCTGATTCCATCAACGTAGCGCGTAGACGCCGTGGCTAGATTGATAGTCAGCAGCATGTGCGTGGCGCTCGACGGCGTTACAACTGATGATGACACCCTAGTTGACCATGCGTTAGACTCGTTAGCCTGTCCAGTACCAGTGAGGTTGACTGTTGTTCCAGCATTGGCCGCTAGCGTAATGGAGGTTGGGCTAGTGTATGACAGGACCGTGGTTGACAGAACGGCACCACCAGCGCCCGCACCATTAACAGTAATTGGCTGGTTGACCATGCCAGAAGTAAACTGTCCAGCCGTCGCTGTCAAAACTGCGGCACCGCTTGTAATACTCAATCCAACAAGTGGTACAGTTCTAGAAATGTCAAGGGTGGCAGCACTTGCCTGCGTTAGCCAATCTGCTGAGGTTGCACCATAGATAATGTACACAACCGGCCCGTTATTCTGATCAATGGCCGTTCCAGCATTAAGTGCGCTAGTAGACGCAATGTAGGAGAGCCTAGTCTTGGTTTCAACCGTCACCGTTCCCCAAGCAGCGAAGTAGTCCATATTGTTATGGGTCGCATCAACATTCTTTACGAGCAGGGTGATTCCAGTTCCAGACACCAAGCCGTGACCATCTGTGAAGTCAAGCCACCTCTTCGTACTTGACAAGCCACCCGCGCCAGCAACTGTTCCGGCATACATGGTGGTTGGAACAATTGCCTTCATCGGAACGGCATTCAGAGTTACACCAGAGCCTCCGTAACTATATCCAGAGAATGAGTATCGCTTGCCACCGCCAACAGTTAGCGGATCAGATTGCGCACCCTTATTAGACACGGTTGTAACGAGCGACATCGAGGACGCTCCAAACAGTCGCTGCGCCGTAGTTCTGGCAATCGTAGAGGACGCTGACTGTGTCCACCCTGTGGTTCCAGTTTCGAACAGTGAGTTTGGATTCAGCGCAGCAGTTGCCGCAGCGGTAACTCCCACCTGTGTTCCATAGAGGGTCCACGGATTTGTGCCCGCAGCGATGTTCGGCGCTGTGTTCGTAGCCTTACTAATATCAGAGGCCCTGAACGATGAAACCAGTGTAGTTACAGTGCCGTTGCCAGACCTAACGTACACATCAGAAACCTTACCGATAAGCGGAGTCATTGAGTTTCCAGGTACTCCACCGATCCTGGTGCGGCTAGATGTAATTACGAAATCAGAGGCGAGTGCCTGCTGTGTGTCGATCTCGAACCAGGGAGGAATTCCAGAACCAACCTCTCTGGCAGTAGCGGTTCCACCGTAGTAGAACCTAACCCCGCCCGCACCGACGTTAAGTGTTTCGCCAGTTAAACCACTAAACGCGCCTCCCGTTCTGTTAGCCACAACTCGGAGCCAGATTGCCTCTCCATCCTCCGCGATGTTCGAAGGGATCACAGCGCCTGCCCTGACAATGGTGGTACCGGCATTACCAGCCTTTAGCCACATCTTACCAGTCTCATCAATACCGAATGACCAGTGGTTAGCCACCGCACCAGCAGATGTTACTGCACCGACAATTACCCTATCTGTGGGTGTACCACCAGGGGCGAAGTTACTTGGAGAAACCTTGACCATTACATCTAGGGTTCCAGCAGCAGTAAGCGAATATGGAGAAGGTGACTCGACGTACTCCGTTGTAGTTCCTGGCAGGAACAGAGACTGAATTGATGATCCAGTTGAGATAATGTCGTCATTGAGCATCTCCCAACCACCCACGCGGCCCTGCGAAGCAAGCATGGTTCCATCAGAGTAAATCTTCATCTTACCAGATGCAGGGGCACCGGGGGTTCCACCAGCGTAGAATCTTACAGTTCGGTTTCCGTAGGCAGGGTCTGTTACGGCACCAGCGTCAATACCAACGGCATCCGTTGGGTGGTAGAGAGATGTTGAACTTACATTCCATCCACCAACATTTCCAGTGTTAACATCGATTGCTGTGTTTACAACCGCCCAAGTTGGATCAGCACCAGGGGTGTCGTTGGCTGGTGTAGTTCCATATGCAATTCTAGAACTTTCAACACCGGTTAGTCCATCAACTGCTGCCACGCTGTAGTAGTAACCAAAGTTGTCTACAAAGGTGAGTCTCCAAGAGGTTGCTGTGGTATCGGAAACGAACTGAGTCCTGTTTCCAGATGGTCCGTAGTAAACCCTATACCTAGTTGCACCACCCGCTGCTGTCCACGCGCCATTAACAGTGTCAACCGATTGCGTAAATGCAACACCGGATGGCCTACCTAGAGTAGGTCGAGCCGTTGTGTTCCCGTAACTAACGCTTGCGGTCGCTGTGCCAATTCTGTTAACCGCAACAACCCAGGCGTAAATGGTAGGCGTTCCAGTTAGTGTCAGTCCAGAATCCTGCAACTGCTTTGTGCTGATTCTGACAGTCCTCGCAGAAGTGTCAGAGTACGGCATGGTCGAAATGATAGTCTGCCTAGGGGTTGGGCTAGGCATTGAGTTCGTGACGGCGAACCTAACTTCATAGTGACTAAAGTCTACTGGCTGTACAACGGAGGTATAAACAACATCGACCTCTTGGTTATTGTTTACCCATGTAACAGTAGGCGCTGCGATGGCATTAGGAGCCGCTCCTGCTGGTACAACAATTGAGGTAGTGGCAGCAGACACAGCCCTATTGCCCGCACCGTCTACACCCCTCACTTCAACGGTGTAAGTAGTTGACGGGAATAGGTTGGTTAGTCTAACGTATGTAGTGCCACTCACCGTATCTGGTGGTGTAACGATAGAGGTCCAGTTTCCAGCAACCGGGCTCGTGGCCTTATAGATCAACTCGTAGTGCTGAACAGTTCCACCGCCCTGATCGGTTACGTTTGCCCACGAAACGTCATAGACGTAGAACCCAGTATTTGCAGAATAACTAACCTGGTTCTGGTTAAGCGAGGCAATAGTGTTGGGTCCGAGAGAATCGCTTGCTGCCACATCGACGGCTGCTAGCGCACTTGACACAGCGGAGGTAGTGGACAGGGCGTTGATATCATCCCATGCCTTTAGGGTTACGGTGTAGTTACCGGTTCCTGTTGTTGGGAATGCCAGCGAGGTTCCAACGGTTTCCTGTGTGGTGCCGCCCGTTCCTGTAATCTGAACCTGATACTTGCTAGCGGTAGCCAGTGCCGTCCATGTAGCGGTCATGGCCCTGACACCAGCAGTTAGTGTTGGGGTTGGAACTGTTGGGGCGTAAGACCTGTCAATCGTAGTGTTGGGACTCTTCGTTGAAATGCCGCTTGGGATGTCTCCCTCTAGCACGGCCTCGACAGAGATACCAGCGGCTGGCGATGCAACGTATGCAGGGAAACTCCTGACGTAATCATTAGCGGCAAGGTTCAACGCCTTGTTCATTTCAGGAGTTAGATTGAACTTTGTCTCCTTGGTGAAGAAGGTCCTAACCGTGCCAGCAACGGCGAAGCGCACGTTGTAGCCAATAACATCTGTTGCTAGGTTGACACCAGCAGTTACAGTTGGCGCGGCCCATGTAAGCCTAAGGGTTGAGTCAGTTGTCCAGTCTGCTGTAATGGCACCTGGCGTTAGTGAGGCAGCAGCGATATTCGCAACCTGATCCTCATTCGCGCTGGCACCAGCGGCTACACCAAGTAGCGCCGAACCAGTCGGCACCGATTCAGTGGAAACCCTTGCCAGGTTATTTCCAGAAAGGTCGAATGCCCTTACCCTAACAAATGTGTTACCAGAACCTCGTGTAAGATCGGTAATGGTGTGCTTCTTCTCATTGGTGGTAAATGATCCGATTGGCGCACCGAGCGAAGTTGTACTCCACTCAACGACGTACTTGCTAATTGTCTCGGCTGGGGAGTAGGCAGACCAGTCAACGTCGATCTTAAATGTTCCCATCGGCGTCGGCGTGGCAGTTGTAGTAATCTGCGAACCTAGAATTCCTACTGGTGGTGTTGTATCTGCACCCGCAATTGTTGTAGAGTTTGCAGTTACCACACTAGAGTATGTGCCAGCAGTTCCAACAACGCTCATACCCCTAACGCGAGAGTGATACGTCTGCTGCCCGGTTGTAGTCCAAGTTGCCTTTAGTTCCGTAGAG
>Ga0315904_10008567_pt1 | contig 13502 bp, 13 predicted proteins | sample LakEriMetagenome_6_FD_203529 | JGI IMG/M metagenome (GOLD analysis project Ga0315904, IMG submission 203529) | Freshwater fungal communities from buoy surface, Lake Erie, Ohio, United States - Buoy 12 MA120 | ecosystem: Environmental > Aquatic > Freshwater > Lake | place: USA: Lake Erie, Ohio... | reverse complement strand
GTGTGGCCTCCGGCGAGCCCCGTCGAGGCAAGAGGAAGCGCTGCCAGCATATGCGCCGCCTCGGGTCCAGCGGGCAAGCCCCATGGCGAGCCGGGGACGAGACCGGAGAGAGATGCGGCGCGTCGCGGCCGCGCGCGCGGAGCCTCCGGATCTCCGCCTCCAGCGGCTCGACCGCAACGGGGGCGGCGCCATCGGTCGCGCGGAGTTCTCGGGCATCCCGGCGCAGCGCGGGCAAGGCGGTGCTCGGGCTGGCGACACGGCACGCGCCGGCAGCTTGCGGCGCGAGACGGCGGTCCGAAGACGCTGCGGATTTCCTGCGACAGGCAGTCCTCGACCCTCTGGGCATCGACGCGTCGCGCTGGGCACGGCAGCGCGACGGCGAACCCGCCATGGGAGGTTCGGTGCGGTCCTGACCGCGCGGGACTGGGCGAAGTTCGGCGAACTGAGCCGCATCGGCGGGGCCTGGAGCGGAGGGACACCGATCCCCGCCGGCCTGCTCGCGGCATGGTCTTCCAGTTCGCGCGCGAACCAGGCCTATGGACCGGCGTGGTGCTTGAACCTGGCCTTCGAAGGCGCAAGCTGCCTCGAGCTCCTTGCGGGTGGCGGCTGATCGCGCCGCTGCGCGCGGCGAGAACATGTGTCGGCAGGGCGCAGGCCGAGGATAGGATAGACACCAGCGTCCCTCGTTCGGGATTGCCGATTACGTTGCGGAGACAGATGACCATGCGCCAGCGACCGTTCCAGCAGGTCGACGTGTTCACCGCATCGCCCTGTCTCGGCAACCCGCTCGCGGTGGTGCTGGACGGCGAGGGTCTGAGCGTCGAGACGATGCAGGCTTTCACGAACTGGACCAACCTGTCGGAATGCAGCTTCGTCCTGACGCCGACACCAGCGGGTGCCGCGGCCGGGGCCGACTACCGCGTACGCATCTTCTGTCCCGGGCGCGAGTTGCCCTTCGCCGGCCATCCGACGCTCGGCACCTGCCATGCCTGGCTCGGCGCGGGCGGCGCGCCGCGCGCCGGCGACATGGTTGTCCAGGAATGCGGCGTCGGGCTGGTGCGGATCCGGCGCGGTGCCGACGGCAGTCTCGCCTTCGCTGCCCCCGCCCTGATCCGAAGCGGGCCGCTCGACGAGGCCGACGTGGTGCTTATCGCCCGCGGCCTGGGCGTGGCGCGCGACGACGTCGTGGCGCATGCCTGGTGCGACAACGGGCCGAACTGGCGCGGGGTGATGCTGCGCAGCGCCAACCAGGTCCTCGCCCTGAAGCCCGACGCCGCCATCCTGGCCGGTCTGGATGTCGGCGTGATCGGGCCGCGCCACCGATCCGACGCGGCCGGTGGCCCGGGGGGCGACGACGCGACCGATTTCGAGGTGCGCGCCTTCTTTCCCGGCAATGCCGGCATGACCGAGGATCCGGTGACCGGCAGCCTCAATGCCGCGTTGGCACAGTGGCTGATCGGCGCGGGCATGGCGCCGGCGCGCTACGTGGCGGCGCAGGGCACGGCGCTTGGCCGCGCCGGCCGGGTCCGGATCGAGCGCGACGACGACGGGACGATCTGGGTCGGCGGCGCCTCGGTCACCTGCGTGCAGGGCGTCGTGCGGATCTGAGAGGGTCGAGGCCCGCGCGGCCAGAGGCCATCGGCCGGCTTACGCGAAGAGCCGGACCCCAATGATGCCCGGCGCCAGCAATCCGGCGGCCCAGATGAACGCCGATAGCGTGGTGGTCGCGAGGAATGCGAGGCGATCCATGGCGAAGATCCCGGCGATCAGCGTCACGCTGGCGCGGAAGGGTCCGAAGAAGCGACCGACGAAGACGCTGGCGATGCCCCAGCGGTGGAAGAACCGTTCGCCGCGCGGCAGCAGTTCGGGATGGTTGCGCATCGGCCAGACCGCGAAGACCGCGTGACCGTAGCGCGCGCCAAGCCAATACGACACCCAGTCGCCGATGATCGCGCCGACCGCGGCCGCGAACCACAGGCTCCAGAAATCGAGCGCGCCCGCGCCGACCATGGCGCCGATCCCCACCAGCACGACGGTGGCGGGGAACAGCAGAGACAGCACCGCGACCGATTCTCCAAGCGCCAGCAGGAAAACGACCGGTACCGAGAATGCCTTGTGCGTCTCGACGAAGACGAGCGTGGCGTGGAGTATCGATTCGAGGGTGTCCATGCGCGCGTGGCCGGGTGGCGGGGCGGGCATTAAAAGGGCAGGGTCCGCCCGGCCGCAACGCGTTTCTTTTCGCGCCTGCTGGAGCGCGTTTGGCTTTGGTGGCTGGCGTCGCGCGCAACGGCAACTCGGGCGCTATGGACGGCTGCCCCGTCGCCGAATACAGCGCGTCGCACCGCGCGCTCAGCCTCGCCAGCTAGAACAGGAAGGCGTTTTCCAGCGGCCTGCTAGAGCCAGGACGGCAGGCCCGCCGTCAGATCGGCCTTGAGCCCGACCGCCCCCGGGCCGACCAGGGCGAAGCCGAGCCCGGTGCCGTCCGGTCCCGCGAAGCGGGCGACGATCCCGTCGCCGACCTCCTCCTCGTGCCACTCTCCAGCGGCGTTCGGCGGCGGCGGCGACACGACGACGGGCATCGCCGGCGTCTTCACGACCACTGGCATCGCCGGGTAGTCGACCGGCGTGGGCGTCCCCGCCAGCGTGCGCGCCAGGGCGCGCGCGCAGCGCATAAGCGGCATGACATAGGGCAGGACGAGGCCCTCGACCTCGGCGCAGTCTCCGAGCGCGAAGACGCGATCGTCGCTGCCGCGCAGCCAGCGATCTACGCGCACGCCGCGTCCGGTCGCGAGGCCCGCCGCCGCGGCCAGCGCGACGCGCGGCGCGAGGCCTATCGCCGAGAGCGCGACATCGGCCTCGATCGTCTTGCCGTCGTCGAGTTCGAGCGCGAGCGCGCCGCCGTCGCTTCCTCGCCGTACGGCATGGGGAACGCGGCCGAGATGCCACGCGACGCCCGCGGCGCCGAGGCCGTCGCGCAGCCGCGTCGCCGCGCGGGGCGGCAGCAGACGTCCGAGCGGCAGCGCGGCGACGTCGACAACCACGACCTGCCTGCCGCTGGACGCGATGTCGTTGGCGAATTCGCAGCCGATCAGCCCCGCGCCGAGGATGGCGACGCGTCGCGCGCCCTCCAGGGCCTCGCGGAAGGCGGCGTAGTCGTCGAGATCGTTGACCGACAGCACCTCGCCGGCGGCGTCGCCGGCCAGCGCAAGGCGGCGTGGATCGGCGCCCAGTGCCAGCACGAGCTTCGCGTAGCCGAGCTTCGCGCCGTCGTCCAGGCGCAGCGCGCGCGCGGCGACGTCGATCGCCAGGACGCGCGTACGCGGGCGGATCTCGATCGCGAGCTGGCCCGCGGTCTTCGCCGCGTCGGCGCTCGCGAGCTGCGCGGCGCCGCGGCGCGCCGCCAGCGCCGTCGACAGCATCGGCTTGGAATAGGCCTCCGCGCCGTCGGCGGCGATCATCGTCACCGGTGTCGTCGGGTCGAGGCGGCGGAATTCGCGGGCGACGGCGTGCCCGGCGAGGCCCGCGCCCAGGATCACGATCGGGTCCAAGTGTTGTCTCCTCGGTATCGTCGGGAAGGCGGCTGGAGTGGCGCGCGCGGGACGCGCGCCACCCTGCCGGTGGATCGCGCGGTTCAGGCGGCGAGGTCGCGCATTTCGAAATCGGACTTGGCCACGCCGCAATCCGGGCAGGCCCAGTCCTCGGGGATGTCGTCCCAGCGCGTGCCCGGCGCGATGCCGTGCTCGGGCAAGCCCTTGGCCTCGTCGTAGACGAAGCCGCACACGATGCAGGTCCAGATCTTCATGTCGTGGGTTCCTTCTCTCTGCTGGCTCTTTTCTGGGGTGGAGCGGATCAGGCGGCCGCCCGGGCGAGCGCCCGGCGATACGCCCCGGCGTGGCGTTCCTCGACCTTGGCCAGGGCCGCGAAGCGCTTCGCGGCCTTCTCCAGCGTCGCCCGGAAGCGCGCGGCGTGCGCCTTCGATTCGGCGATCTGTTCTTCGATCTCCGCCACGGCCGCGGCATCGCCTTCCTCCGCCGCGACGCGGCGGAACCCGGGATACATCTCGCTGTACTCGTAGGTCTCGCCGGCGATGGCGATCTCCAGCGCGCGCGCGGGCGTGATCTCCGCGGCCGGGTAGAGCAGGTCCAGATGGCCGAAGGCGTGCTGGACCTCCTGGTCGGCGGTCTCCTCGAAGATGCGCGCGGTGGCTTCGTCGCCGGCGGCGCGCGCCAGTTTCGCGAAATAGCGGTACTTGATGTGCGCCATCGATTCGCCGGCGAAGGCGGCTTCGAGGTTGCGCATGGTCTTGATCTCGGGACGCGTGCTCATCTTGGATCTCCTCGTACGGACATGGGGTCGTTGCGACGCCGGGGAAGATGGCGAGGCCCATTGAATCGAGGAAACAAATTGAAATTATGCTTGTGATCGAATAAATCGATCTTCCGCGCGCGGCCGGACTTCATGCCCGCGTCGCAAGCGGTCTTCGGGAGCCGTCGCATCCATGCGTGACCTGCCGTCGCTGCGCCAGCTGCGCTACCTCGTCGCCGTCGCGGAGCATCGCAATTTCACGCGCGCCGCCGCGGCGTGCTTCGCCACGCAATCGACGCTCAGCGCGGGTCTGAAGGAACTCGAGCGGACGCTGGGCGTGCGGCTGGTCGAACGCGATCGGCATTCGGTGGCGATGACCGCGGCCGGCGAGGAGACGGCTCAGCGCGCCCGCGCGCTTCTGGCGGCGGCCGAGGACATGGCCGAAACGGCCGCCGGCGCCGCCGCGCCGATGTCCGGGCTGCTGCGCCTGGGCGTCATCCCCACCGTGGCGCCCTTCGTGCTGCCGGCGCTGCTGCCTGCGCTGCGCAGACGATTTCCCGCGCTGCGCCTCGCGCTGCGCGAGGACATGACGGCGGCGCTGCTGGAGCGGCTGGCGGGCGGCGGTCTCGACTTCGCGCTGATCGCGCTGCCCTACGAGATCGACGCCCTGCTGGTGCGTCCGCTGTTCGAGGACGAGCTCGTGCTGATTGCGCCGACCGGCGACGCCGCGCTGCCCGCGCGGCGCATCGCGGTCTCGCAGGGGCTTGCCGCCCGCCTGCTGCTGCTGGAGGAGGGGCATTGCCTGCGCGACCACACGTTGCACGCCTGCGGTCCGGCGCGCGTCGCGCACGAGGCGGGTATCGAGGCGACCAGCCTGCTGACCCTGGTCCATATGGTCGTCTCCGGCCTCGGCTTGGCGCTGGTGCCCGGGATCGCCGTCGCCGCGGGACTGCTTGCGGGCACCGGTCTCGAGGCGCGGCCCCTGGCGCAGCCCGCGCCGCGGCGAACGATCGCGCTGGTGGCGCGACGCTCCACAGCGCGGCGCGCGGAGTTCGAGCTGCTGGCCGCGGCCGTCGCGGCATCGCGTCGCGCGCCGCGCAGGGCGCGTTGAAGCCGGGCAACGCTTGCGCCTAAACTTCCGCAGGACATGCCCGGGAGGACGACGACATGGCTCATCTCACCGCCGCCGAGCAGGAGCGCTACCAGCGCGAGGGCTGGGTGGTGCCGCAATGGCGCCTGCCCAAGGCGCGCGTGGACGCGATGCGCGAGGCGCTCGACGCGCTGATCGCCGCCAATCCCGGCATCCGTCCCGAAAAGCTGGTGAGCGCGCATATCGAAGGGCGCAACGCCGAGGGCGTCCATGGCTCGCGCGCCTTCTTCGAACTGGCGACCGACCCCGAGCTGGTCGAAATGGTGGCCGACGCGATCGGCCAGGACGTCATCCTCTGGGGCTGCCAGGTGTTCTGCAAGCCGGGCGGCGACGGGCTGGAGACGCCCTGGCACCAGGACGGGCAGTACTGGCCGATCCGCCCGCTGGCGACCTGCACCGCCTGGGTGGCGCTCGATCCCTCGACGCGCAGCAATGGTTGCCTTCGCGTCATTCCCGGCAGCCATGCCGACCGCACGCTCTACAGCCACATGCGCGAAGACCGCACCGACGTCGTCCTGACCCAGCGCATCGACGATCCCGGATTCGACGAGGCCAAGGCGGTCGACATCGAACTCGAGCCCGGTCAGATGTCGTTGCACGACGTCTACATGATCCATGGCGCCAACGCGAACCGCTCGCCGCAGCGCCGCGCCGGCGTCGCGATCCGCTACATGCCGGCGACCTCGGTGTTCGAGCGCAACCTGATCGAGACGTCGAACAAGAGCGGCTACACGGTCGACTTCGCTTCCCGTCCGCTCTGGCTGCTGCGCGGCCAGGACCGCACCGGCCGCAACGACTTCGCGATCGGCCACCGGCGCTGACGCCGCGCGGCGTTCAGGCTTTCGCGCGCGGATGGGCGCGCGCATAGGCGTCGAGCATGCGCGCCGCGTCGACCGCGGTGTAGCGCTGCGTCGTCGACAGCGATGCATGGCCCAGCAGTTCCTGGATCGCGCGCAGGTCGGCGCCGGCGGACAGGAGATGCGTAGCGAAGGAATGGCGCAGCGCATGCGGCGTCGCGTGCTCGGGCAGTCCCAGCGCGGCGCGCAGACGGCGCATCGCCAGCTGCACGATCTCCGCGCGCAGCCGCCCGCCGCGCGCGCCGAGGAAGAGCGGCGCGCGCGGCCCGCCCGCGAACGGGCATAGGCTGAGATAGGCCTCGACCGCCGCGCGGACCGGCGCGAGCAGCGGCACCATCCGCTGCTTGCGGCCCTTGCCGACGACACGCAGCGTGTCGCCCAGCGGCAGCACCGCGCGGTCGAGCGCCAGCGCCTCGCCGATGCGCAGGCCGCCGCCGTAGAGCAGCGCCAGGACCGCGGTGTCGCGCGCGGCGATCCACGGCTCCTCGGCGATTGCCTCGACCGTGTCCAGCGTCGCGCGCGCGTCGTCCTCGCCCAGGGGCCGCGGCAGCGGCCGCGGGGATTTGGGCGCGCGCAGCGCCGCCAGGGCCGCGTTGTCCCAGTCGCCGCGTCGCGCGGACCAGCGCGCGAAGGTCCTGACCGCCGACACGGCGCGCGCGGTCGAGGCGGCCGCGAGCCCGGCGGCGTGGCGATGCGCAAGCCACGCGCGCAGGTCGCCGATCGCGAGCGCGCCCAGCATGCGCGGCCCGACCGCGCCGCCAAGATGCCCGCCGAGAAAGGCGACGAAGCCCGCGATGTCGCGGGCATAGGCGGCGGCGGTATGCGCCGAGGCGCGGCGCTCGTCGCGCAGCCAGGCCAGAAACTCGCGAAACGACGCCTCGAGCCCAGGCTCCGCGCCGGGCAAGGCGGCGTCGGAGGCGGGCACCGTCACCTGCGCAGCCAGCCGGCGAGACACGACGACAGCGCCCGGGCCAGGAAGACCAGCAGGTCGGTGCCCTGCCCGGGATGGAACCGCCCGCTCTCGCGCGCGCCGAGCGCCAGCAGGCCCGGCGGCCGGCCGTCGCCGATGTCGAGGCGCAGCAGCGCCAGGCTGCGCACCAGCGGCGCCGCGGCGCCGAACAGCGCGCGGTCCGCGGTGCCATGGGCCAGCAGCAGGACCTCGCGGCCATGCGGCAGCCAGGTCTCGACCCGGCCGCGCGGCCAGAGCCGCAGCCCGTCGGCGCTCAGCGCGAAGGGCGCGTCCGGATCCGCCTCCAGCCCGAGCACGACCGCATCGGCCTCGAGGTCGAGGGCGAGATCGACCGTGGCGGTCTCGACCAGCTGCGCGGGCGAGCGCGCGGCCAGCAGCGCGAGCACGGCGCGATGGATCCGCCGTTGCTGCACGAGCGTCGCGCGGCTGGCGGCGGCGAAGGCCGCATGCCCGTCGGCGACGCGCGCGAGTTCGCCCTGCAGGCGGGCGGCGACGAAGCGCTGGAAATCGGCGACGCCCGCGCCGTGGCGTGCCTCGACCGGGGTCAGGGCGTGCAGAAGGTCGGGATGGCGGACAAGGAAATCGGGATGCCGCGCGAGATACGCGGCGACCGATTCGTCGTCGGGGCCGGCGGCGGCCGGCGTGCGATGCGCGGCGCCCGGCTCCGACAAGCCGCGTCAGCCCAGGATCGACTGGCCGGTCTTCCGCCAGTCGGCGAGGAAGGCGGCGAGACCCTTGTCGGTCAACGGATGCTGGTACATCTGCCGCAGGACGTTGGGCGGCAGCGTGGCGACATGCGCGCCGAGCCTGGCGGCGGCGACGACATGGACGGGATGGCGCACCGAGGCGACGAGCACCTCCGTGCGGATCGCCGGATAGGCGCCGTAGATCTCGACGATGTCGGCGATCAGCTGCATGCCGTCGGTGCCGATGTCGTCGAGCCTTCCGACGAAGGGCGAGATGAACGCGGCCCCGGCTTTCGCCGCCAGGATCGCCTGCGCGGGCGAGAAGCACAGCGTCACGTTGACCATCGTGCCCTCGCCGGCCAGGACCTTGCAGGTCTTGAGGCCGTCCGGCGTCAGCGGCACCTTGACCGCGACGTTGCGCGCGATGGCGGCGAGCTTGCGGCCCTCGGCCAGCATGGTCGCATGATCGGTGGCAGTGACCTCGGCGCTGACCGGGCCGGGCACCAGCGCGCAGATCTCGGCGATCACGTCGAGCATGTTGCGGCCGGATTTGGCGATCAGCGACGGGTTCGTGGTGACGCCGTCGACCAGGCCGGTGCCGGCGAGGTCGCGCAATTCGCCGAGATCGGCGCTGTCGATGAAGAACTTCATGTCCGTGCCCGCCATCCTGTCCAGGCGCGGCCGACCCGCGCGCTTGGGGTGTGCCATAGCGCGCCCGCCCGCGTAAAGTCCGGGCCGATGACCATCGCGGCTAGTACCGACGAACGCCGGGTGCTGCAGGTGCTGCTGCCCCTGCCGCTCGCCGGCGCCTATGACTATCGCGCCGATCCCGGCCTGGACCTCCGGCCGGGCGACTTCGTGCGCGTGCCGCTGGGCAATCGCGTGGCCGTCGGCGTGGTCTGGGATGGTGCGCCCGGCGCCGATGCCGGCGCGCCGCGGCGTCTGAAGGACGTCATCGCCCGGATCGGCGGCGCGCGCCTGCCGGAGGCCGCGCGTCGCTTCGTCGACTGGGTCGCGAACTACACGATGTCTCCGCCCGGCGCGGTGCTGCGCATGGCGATGAGCGTGCCCGAGGCGATCGAGCCGGTCGCGCCGGTGCAGGGCTGGATCCTGGCGCCGGGCGCGGACATGCCGATCGCCGAACCGGGAGCGAAGCGGCTGACGCCCGCGCGTCGCCGGGTGATCGCCGCGATGGCCGATGCCGCGGCGGCCGCGAGCATCGCCGATATCGCGCTGCGCGCCGGGGTCGGCGCCGGCGTGGTGCGCGCGATGGCGGAGGCCCGATTGCTCGTCGGCGCCCCGATGCGGGACCGCGCTCCGCCTGGACCCGACGGCGCGCATCCCGGTCCTGCCCTTTCCGCGGCGCAGGACGCGGCCGCGCGGGCGCTCGCGGCGGGCGTCGGCGGCGGCTATGCGGTCACGCTGCTCGACGGCGTCACGGGCGCGGGCAAGACCGAGGTCTATTTCGAGGCCATCGCCGCGGCGCTGCGCGCGGGCCGCCAGGCGCTGGTGCTGCTGCCCGAGATCGCGATGAGCGCGCAGTGGCTGGCGCGTTTCGCGGCGCGTTTCGGCGCCGCGCCGGCGAGCTGGCATTCGGAACTCGCGCAGGGCCAGCGTCTGCGCACCTGGCGCGCGGTCGCCGACGGCACCGCGCGCGTCGTGGTGGGCGCGCGCTCGGCGTTGTTCCTGCCCTATCGCGATCTCGGCCTGATCGTGGTCGACGAGGAGCACGAGCAGGCCTTCAAGCAGGAAGAGGGCGTGATCTATCACGCCCGCGACATGGCCGTGGTGCGCGCGCGGCTCGGCGACCTGCCGATCGTCCTGGTCTCGGCCACGCCGTCGATCGAGACCGTGGTCAATGTCGCGCGCGGCCGCTACCGCGCGGTGCATCTGCCCGCACGCCATGGCGGCGCGCGGCTGCCGCGCATCGAACTGGTCGATCTGCGGCGCGAGCCACCGCCGCCGCGGCACTGGCTGGGGCCGCGGCTGCGCGACGCGATCGCGCAGAGGCTCGCCGCCGGGGAGCAGTCGATGCTGTTCCTCAACCGGCGCGGCTATGCGCCGCTGACCCTGTGCCGCGCCTGCGGTCACCGCCTGCAATGCCCGCACTGCACCGCCTGGCTGGTCGAACACCGGCTGAGCGGGCGTCTGCAGTGCCATCATTGCGGACATGGCGCGGCGCTGCCGCGCAGCTGCGCGGCCTGCGGCGCGGAAGACCGTTTCGCGCCCTGCGGGCCCGGCGTCGAGCGCGTCGCCGAGGAGGCGCGCGCGCTGTTTCCCGCCGCGCGCATCGAGGTCATGACGTCGGACACGATCGCGGGGCCGCGCGCGGCCTCGGAGTTCGTCGCCCGCATGACCGCCGGCGAGATCGACCTGCTGATCGGCACGCAGATCGTCGCCAAGGGGCATCATTTCCCCGGCCTGACGCTGGTCGGCATCGTCGACGGCGATCTGGGCCTCGCGGGCGGCGACCTGCGCGCGGGCGAGCGGACCTATCAGCTGCTGCACCAGGTCGCCGGCCGCGCCGGCCGCGCCGAGCGCCCGGGGCATGTGCTGCTGCAGACCCATGCGCCCGAGCATCCGGCGATGCAGGCCCTGGCCGAGGGCGATCGCGACGGCTTCATCGCCGGCGAGATCGCGGCGCGCGAGCGCCTCGCGCTGCCGCCCTTCGGCCGCTTCGCGGCGCTGATCCTGACCGGGCGCGATCCCGGGCCGCTCGATCGCGTCTGCCGCGACCTGGCCCGGCGCGCGCCGCGGGGCCCGGGCATCGACACGCTGGGGCCAGCGCCGGCGCCGCTGGCGATGCTGCGCGGACGGCACCGCCGGCGCTTCCTGCTGCGCGCGCCGCGGGACGCGCAGGTACAGGGTCTGATCGACTTATGGTTGAGAGATATAACTGTTCCGAACTCTGTCAGGTTGCAGATCGACATCGATCCCTACAGTTTCCTGTGAGCGCGCGGATTCGACTCCCCCGGCCGAGTATGGTTGTGCTAGGTTAATGGTGAATTTGTCGATTGGCGCCAGGCACAGAAGGGGCTGAAGCCATGACATCGATCAACAGCAATCTCGGCGCGTTGCTCGCCCAGCGCTATCTGCGCAGCAACGCAGCGGACGCAGCAGCCAACCAGACGCGCGTCGCGAGCGGGCAGCGCGTCGCCTCGGTCGCCGACGACGGCGCGAGCTTCGCGGTCGGCGCGTCATTGCGCGCCGATGCCGCCTCCTATGCGGCCGCCGCGTCCGCCATGCGCGGCGCCGCCGCCGCCGGGATGGTGGCGATCTCGGCCGGCGAGTCGATCTCCGCGCGGCTTGGCGACATCCGCGCCAAGATCGTGCAACTCGCGGACGGCTCGCTGAGCCCCCAGAACCGCGCCACGCTGAATGCGGATCTGTCTGCGATGGTCGCTGGCGCCAACCAGCAGCTGTCCGGCGCGGGCTTCAACGGGATGAACCTCCTGTCCGGCGGCTCGTCCGACCGCGCTGTGCCGACCGGTCCCGATGCCGCGCCCACGACGGTGCGCGGCAACGACGTGCAGCCTCTGGCGCTCGCGCCCGTGAACAACGCCAGCGACGCGGTCAACGCGCTGCAGGATCTGGACGAGTTCCGTCGCTCGCTCGACAGGGCGCTCTCGAATCTCGGCAGCGACGTGTCGCGGCTGCGCACGCAGACCGAGTCCGCGCAGCAGGCTGGCGAAGCGACGCAGATCGGTCTCGGCGCGCTGGTCGATGCCGATCTCGCGCGCGAGTCCGCCTCGCTCGCCTCGCTCCAGGTGCGCCAGCAGCTGACCAACCGCTCGGTCGGTATCGCCAACCAGTCGCCGTCGGCGCTGCTCAACCTCCTGCGCTGAGGCCTGGCGGCCGCGCCGCCCAGTCCGGGCAGACGCCGCTCATCCGCTTGTCCGGATCCGCAGACGAGGCGGCGACGATCACGCCCCGTGGCATTTCTTGAACTTGCGGCCGCTGCCGCAGGGGCAGGGGTCGTTGCGGCCGATGCCGCGAAAGGGATTGACGTGGGTGTCGCGACCGACCGACAGCCCGAGTGTCGCGGCCTTGCGTCGCGCCGCGATACCCGCCTCGGTATAGCCGTACCATTGCGCCAGCAGCGCGGCGGCATCCGTGATCGGCGCAGTCTCTTCGCGCAGCCGCTCGGCATTGGCCGCGCGCTCGGCCCGTGCGGCGTCGAACTCCGCCGCGCCGTATTCCAGGGGCGCGATGCGTCCATCGGCGATGGACAGGCGCGCGCGCGCGTCCAGTCCGGCATCGTCGAGCAGCGCGCAGCCCTTCAGCCACCCGATCCAGCCCATGTCGTCCGGCGCCAGCCCGGAATCGGCGATGCGCGCGAGCAGACGCTGCGCGCGTGCAGCGTCGATCGCCCCGTGCAGGTGCAACGCCATATAGGCGTCGATCGCGCTCCAGCGGCAGGTCGGATCGGTTCCCGGATCGGCCGTCAGGTCCTCGAGCGCCGTCGGGTCGCCGTCGAAGACCGCGACCAGGATCCGCGGCAGCGTCTCGGTCAGCACGTCGCCCAGCGCAGCTTCGAGCGTCTCGCCATCCTGGCGCAGCAGGCCGATCAGCGGCAGGAAGGCGCGGGTGTCGCGGACCTGGGCGACCAGATGCAGCAGGATCGTGGGTGCGTCGCCGTCGGCGGTCGGATCCAGCTCGCCCGACGCATAGCCGCGCAGCACCTCGACGAAGAAATCGCCGCACGTACCCCAGCGTGCCGCGGCCTCGGCCATCGCCGCCGCTGGAAGCTCTTCGGCGTCCGCGAAGGCCAGGAACAGACGTTCGCCAAGGGGCAAGCCGTCGTCGTCTTCGTCGATCGTCTGCGCCATCGTTTCTCCTCGCGCGCGCCTGCGGGGCGGCGCGGAGAATGCGTGCCCGCGGCGGCGGGGGCAACCGCCCAGTGCAAACCACGCAGTGCAAACCACGCAGTGCAAATCGACGCCTGGTGCCGCTATCCTTCCGACCGGGTTCGCGCAAGGGGAATGCCTGCCGCATGACCAATACCTCGCCGACGGCGCTGCTGCTCAATGCCGGTCATGCCCTCGACCATCTCTTCCTGCTGATCTTCGCCACTGCGGTCGGCGCCATCGCCGCCGAATGGGGCATGGGCTGGAACGACCTGATGCCCTACACGATGGGCGCCTTCGTCATGTTCGGCATCGGCTCGGTGCCCGCCGGCAAGCTTGGCGACCAGTGGGGCCGGCGCGCGATGATGATCGTCTTCTTCTTCGGTCTCGGCGTCTCGGGGCTGCTGATCGCGGCGACGCGCACGCCGTGGCAGATGGCCGCCGCGCTGACGGTGATGGGCTGCTTCGCCGCGATCTACCATCCCGTCGGCATTCCCATGCTGGTGCAGAAGGCCGTGCGGCCGGGCTTCACCATCGGCCTCAACGGCCTTGCGGGGAACCTGGGCATCGCGGTGGCGGCGCTGCTCTCGGGTTTCCTCGTCAAGCATTTCGGCTGGCGCGCCGCCTTCGTCGTCCCGTCGCTCGCGTCGATCGCCTGCGGCATGCTTTTCGCGCTGCTGGTGCCGC
>Ga0315904_10008558_pt1 | contig 13509 bp, 12 predicted proteins | sample LakEriMetagenome_6_FD_203529 | JGI IMG/M metagenome (GOLD analysis project Ga0315904, IMG submission 203529) | Freshwater fungal communities from buoy surface, Lake Erie, Ohio, United States - Buoy 12 MA120 | ecosystem: Environmental > Aquatic > Freshwater > Lake | place: USA: Lake Erie, Ohio... | reverse complement strand
TATGGGGACAAAAAACAGCGTCAGTTAATGATTCTGTGAGTAATGTTCCTAATATTTTTGAGCAGATATCTCAACCTAATCAGGAAATCAGCGATCGCTCAACTAATACAGCACAAAATCAGTATGAGCAGAAATCAAGCAATAATGCCCTAGCTGTTCAAGCGAGTCTATGGGATAAAACCGTTAAGAAACTGCAATCTAGCTTGTTAAATTCCAGCAAAACTCCTTTAGAAATTGATGTTTTAAAAGACGAAAAAAAACGTCAACTTCTTTATATTGCTTTGCGGCAGATTGAACAAAGTATGACTGATTTGCGGTTTTCTCAAATTAATCCGTCACAATTAGAAGTAAAAATACCAGATATTTTAAAAAATATTTGGCAGGAAACTGTAATTAATTTCTTTGGTAAATATTACGTTCTAAATGATATTGCTAATATTGATGCTGAGGTTAATGTTGTGGATGTTTTGCTTAATGATGTAGCCAGCATACAAATAGAATTTTTAGATAAGATCCCGCAATTTGATAATTTTCTATCGCATTTATTATTTGAAACAGAATTAATAGTTGATAATTCTACCGCTGCTATAGGAACAACTGAAGCGATGCAGAGGGTGGAATTAATCTTGGACAATTTGATTATTCAAATTGCTAATGCAGTAATTCAACCACTTTTAAATAATTTTGCGAATATTGAAGAAATCAAACATAATTTCTATCGCTACAATCTACTTGCTACTCGTGAAATTGAACGATTTCGCAATGATTTATCTTGGAAATATCGCATAGAAAAGTACATCTCTGACCCACGATTCATCTTTGAAAGTCGTCATATGTTGTTGACATTTTCTGATCACGGGATCAGAAAAGTAAATATCTATACGCCACGTAATCAAGAGTTACAAAACTTAGAAGGGGTTCAGCTTGCTGTTACTTTAGCGCTAGAGCTACAAGATGCGATCGCTCCACGGCTAAAATCTGCGATCGCCTTTATTGGTAGTGGATTTGTGTATGTGTTAACCAATGTGATTGGGAGAGGTATTGGCTTAATCGGTCGTGGTGTGTTGCAAGGAATTGGCAATGCTTGGCAAGATAGACGAACCAAAAAGTAAGTAAGTTGCAGTGTGAACACTGCAACTTACTTACTTTTTGGTTCGACTATTCTAAAGGGAAGTGCTAACTTGTTGGACTAAAATATTTTTCTGGATTTTTCCCATCGCATTGCGGGGGAGTTCAGAAACAAAAAATATTTGCTTCGGACATTTGTAGGCGGCTAGACGAATTTTGCAATGGGCAATTAACTCTTCAGGTGTAATATTAATCGCTTCATTAAGGGCGATCGCTGCCACGACTTTTTCGCCAAAATCATTGTCAGGTAAGCCCACTACTGCTGATTCTTTGACAGATTCATGGGATTCGAGAACATTTTCGATCTCTTTGGGATAGACATTAAATCCACCAGTGATAATTAATTCCTTAGCGCGACCGACTAAGTACAGTCTATTACCATCATCAGGATCTTGGAATCCGAGATCGCCTGTGTGAAACCATCCATCAGTGAATGATTCTGCTGTTTTGTCTGGCATTCCCCAATAGCCTTGAAAGATATTTGCGCCACGTATCCAGACTTCACCGACCTCTGCGATCGCCACATTATTACCATCAGAATTAACTATCCGAATTTCTACACCTTCTAAAGGGAATCCAACACTCTTGGCTTTACGATGTTCTGGCGCGATGTGATTTGAGGCATTCATTCCTGTTTCGGTCATGCCGTAGCGTTCTAGAATACGAAAACCTGTAATATTTTCAAATTGATAGAACTGCTGATCGCTCAGGGGTGCGGAACCACAGACGAATAAGCGCATCTTCTGTAAATCTGTCTGAGATTCCAATTTTCCCCACTCATTGATTAGTCGTTGATAAATAGTGGGAACGCCCATGAACAAGGTACAGTTTTCTAATGCTAAGGTTTCCCAGACTTGGCGTGGTTCAAATTTCTCAAACGCGATCATGGTCGCTCCTGCATACAAACAACCCAGAGCAGCGACATTAAGTCCATGCACATGAAATAAGGGCAAGACATGGAGCAAAATATCGCGATCGCTCCATTCCCAAGCTTTGTGCAGAGCTTTCATATTGGCAATAAGATTACGATGAGAAATCGCTGCGCCTTTGCAACGTCCAGTTGTGCCTGATGTGTAGCAAATCATTGCAATATCATCACCACCAGTGGGGTATTTTGGAAGAATTACTTCTGTTGGTGGAAGTAATTCTTCTTTGAGTAGGATTTTTAATTCTGTTAAATCCTGAATTGCAGATCGCACTTTGCTCAGAAGCTGACTATTAGTGACAAACAGTGAACTACCTGAATCCGTTAGAAAATAGACGATTTCTTCAGGGCGATAATCTGGATTTAGAGGCAGAGAGATTGCGCCTATGGAGAGAATCGCAAAATGAAAAAATAAAAACTCAATGCATTTTGGCAGTTGAATTGCTACGCGATCGCCTTTTTTGAGACCCAAGAGATCGAGGCTAGTTGCATAATTCTGTACTTGGCGATCGAATTCTTGGTAAGTCCAAGTTTTGCCTGCAAAGATGATCGCTGGTTTATCGGCATATTTTGCTGCGATTTCGGAAATTAGCTGAGCTAAATTCATGGCTAAATTCACCTAAATTTTTTTAATATAGATCGCTTAAATTGCTCTGCGTAGGGTAGTCAATGACTATCCTACTACTTGGCGCTGCTGCTAATTTTATACATAAAATCCTAAAAAGCTAGTAGCAGTGCGAAGCACTGCTACTAGCTTTTTAGGATCAAATTTATCTACAGCGATAGACTGATGCTATGGCTAACTGTGCGATGATAATTTTAACTATCTTGTCTTTAGGTTTTGTTGACTGTGAATACCGTTCGTACTGTTTCTGATACTAAAAAAGATTTTTATTTAGCCTTCCCCAAGCCAGTCAATCAAGTCTATAGACGGGTTGTAGATGAGCTTTTGGTGGAAGTCCATCTGCTGAAAGTAAATCAAACATTTGTTTATGATGCAATTTTTGCATTAGGTTTTGTAACAACTTTCGATCGCTTTACGGTAGGTTATAAGCCTGAATCAGATCGCTTTGCCGTATTTCATGCATTGTGCTCATCTCTGCAATTTGACTCCGATCGCATTCGCCAAGATGCCACAACTCTGAGCGACTTAGCGACGAGATCGCCTAGTGACATTAAAGCCATATTGACCAACTTAGACTCTGGTATCAACCTTGAACCTTTATCTGGGCAATTACACACGATCGCTAGCAAAGAAAACTTTAAATACAGTCGTCTGCTCGGCGTGGGGCTATACGCTTTGTTAGAGATTAGCGATCCTGATGATATTGCCGATAGCACTAAGCGGGAAGAAGTAATTAAGTTAGTGGGCGAAACGCTGAAATTTGGTAGCGATCGCTTACTAAAAGATGTTGACCTCTATCGCTCTAATCTCGACAAGATCGAGCAAGCACGTCAAATGATCGCTGATATGGTGGAAGCTGAACGCAAAAAACGTGCTCAGAAAGAAGCAGCATCAGTTAGTGCTGCAACTACCGATTCGACAAGTGACACTCCAGAAACTACATCATTAGGACTTACGCAAAAGAACGAGCCGTAGGGGCAATTCATGAATTGCCCCTACGGCAAAATGAGGCTTTCATGGCGTTTTTGCGTATTTGCGTAAGTCCTAATCATAAAAAATGGAAGGCATTGCCTTCCATTTTTTTATGTGATTACTGATGTTACGTGGAATGCAGATGATGAATCTCCTACTGCTAGCGTGACAGGGCAATCACGGGGGGCATTGTCCCCACCTGAAAATTCATATTCTGTAGAGGCTGCGCCACCATGCCAGTCCCCAACCTTGAGGATCGCAGGAATTCCTTCCAATTAATATCAGTGATAAATCATGTCAAGTACTGAACCAACTTTAATCGTGATCATGACAACTTTCCCTGAAATTACTCAGGCTCAAAGTATTGCCAATTTATTGGTTGAAGAAAAACTTGCGGCTTGTGTGCAGATCATGACTACCATGATGTCTACCTACATATGGGAAGATAAACTCTGTCATGAGTCGGAGCATTTAGCCCTAATCAAAACTTTACAAACCAATTATGAAGCGCTGGTGAGTAGACTGCGATCACTACACCCTTACGAAACCCCAGAAATTATTGCCATACCTGCGATCGCTGTTGATCGCGACTATCTTCTCTGGGCAAGCTCTACTTTGTAAAATAAAGAACCAATAAAATTGGATGGCGCGGCTACGCCGTGCCATCCAGTTTTAGGCACTGGACTATTAAAGAGGGATAAATCTCTCAAAGTATTTCTGGGCAAGCATTTTACGACCTTGCTACTCAATCACCATAAATCCTTGTTGGATAAGCCTTGTAGCTATTCATCACTTCTTTAACAACCAGTGCCAAACCAAAAATAGCGATTATTCAGATCAAATCCTGCATTTCTAGAATGCGCTAACTCGAACCCATTGCTGACTCATGGTTTGCTCATAAAGGACTTCTAAGCGATCAATATTTTTTATCAACGTATAACGATCTAAAACCCTTTGCCTTGCCTTAATGCCAATAATCTTTGCCATCTCAGGATGCTCGACAAATAGTGGTAAAAGCGTACAAAGTTGAGAAGTAACTTTATGAGAATCAAGAATAATCCCTGCTCCATTCTCAATTACTTCACCGTCAGCTCCCACATCCGTCGCAATGCAAGCAACTCCGCAGGACATCGCTTCTAGTAGTGATAGAGATAAGCCTTCCACCAGCGAAGGTAAGATAAATACATCCGTACCGCGCAAAATCTCAATACGCCTTTGTTCATCAGCAATATATCCCATCCAAACAATGCTGGAATCATGACCATAAAAAGTCTTTAAACCTGCTAGTAATGGACCAGTCCCAACGATCGCAAGTTTACAACCTTCAGGCATTCGACATTTGCGCCAAGCCTTGAGCAAAGCTTCGACATTTTTCTCAGCAGCTAAACGACCTTGATAGAGAAAAAGCACATCAGCTTTCAGTTCAGACTTAATATTAGAAGCACCTGGAGAATAGCGATCGCTATCTACACCATTGGGAATAACTGCAATTCTCGTATTGGGAACTCCTAACTTATTTAGAAGTTCTTTTTGAATATTGGAGAAAATAATAACTTGATTATAGTCGGCTAGTGATGGCGCATAAATTTGATAGGTGAGTTGCTGCGTGCTAGAGGCAAGATTCCGACGTTTCAGATCAAAGGGTTGATGAAATGTAGCTACAAGAGGTAAATCGAGTTCGGCACAAATCTCAGGCAATCGAAAATCGAGAGGAGATATGGCAAGGGATGCATGAATAATATCGGGTTTTAGCGATCGCAAAGAATCAACAAGAATCTTATTTGCCCTTAGCGATGGAACTGTGTAAATAGTAGATTTGTAGAGAAATGGTAAAGCGACATCTTGAGTCTCTTGTGCATGTTCTTCTAGCTCTTCGTGGTCTGAATCACTTTCTGGGGCAAAATGCATAAAGCTGACACGATGTCCGCGATCGAGTAACGCATTTGTAATCTCGCGACTATAGGTCACGTTGCCACAAGCAGGCGATTTTTTACCTAACCATGCAATATGCATGAACTACACCACATTATTACCAAAGGTATAATACCAAAACTAGCGGCGGAGCGAAGTGTCATCGCTATCTTTTGGAGCCAAAAAAATAGCTACAACTACGTTCTAGCTATTTTTAGTTATAGCTGTCGCCATTCTTGTTAGGGTATAAAACCCAAATAGTGTGAGGCAGCGCAGAGCGCCGCCTCACACTATTTGGGTTTTGATTTGTCCTGATACAGGTGACTATAGCTATATTTTATGGGTTGCCCGGGATTTGAACCCGGAACAAATCGGTTAAAAGCCGAGTACTCTACCGTTGAGTTAGCAACCCCTTTCATTGCAAGGTAAGATTTATTGCAAAGTATGAACTTTTGTTTATAAAATGCAAACCTTTCGTTTACGCGCTTGGCTAGTCTAACATGCTTTTAGCAAATTACACCAGTCAAACTAAATGGTCTTACCTCAGTAATTCTTATGGAAAGAGTTTGACCAATCAGATCAGCTAATGGTTTACCTGTGTTGTTCTCGGTGAAGGCGATCCGATTGGTGCGGGTGCGTCCCATGATTTGCAGAGGATTTTTGTGGTTAGTACCCTCGATCATGATCTCCTCAGTACGTCCAGCATAACGATTAGAACGCTCAGCCGCATTTTGATTAACGGCGTGATTAAGGCGCTGAAGGCGATCGCTTTTGATCTCTTCACTTAGCTGATTTTCCCAAACTGCCGCAGGCGTTCCTGGCCGAGGAGAATAAGCTGCCGTATTTACCAAGTCAAAACCAATATCGTTAACTAGCTGCACTGTGCGCTCAAATTGCTCTTCAGTTTCCCCTGGGAAAGCAACGATCGCATCAGCAGTAATCGCGGCATCGGGCATAATCTCGCGAATGTCGTCAATAATGCGGCGGTAACGCTCGTGGGTATAGCCCCGCGCCATTGCCTTGAGAATGTCATTATCGCCAGACTGAAAAGGTATATGAAAATGTTCGCAAACCTTTGGCAGTTCATAACAAGCTTTAATTAGGCGCGAACTGAAGTAGCGAGGATGACTAGTTGCATAACGAATGCGATCGATCCCTTCAATGTCATGAACGTAATAAAGCAAGTCAGTAAATGTGATTTTGCCGCCGATTCCTGCTCCAATACCACCTGCGGGAAGGTCTCGCCCATAGGCATCAATATTTTGACCGAGTAAGGTAATTTCTTTGTAGCCCTGCGCTGCAAGATTCATAATTTCTTTGCGGATGGATTCAGGCGATCGCGATTGTTCTCTACCTCTCACTGCAGGCACAATGCAATAAGTACAGTTTTCGTTGCAGCCATAAATAATATTTACCCATGCGGAAACTGCGCTATTACGTCGCGGTGTAGTGATGTCTTCTTCGATATAGGCTTCATCGGTGGCGACTACTTGGTTGCCATTAAATACCTGTCCCAACAGATCGCTAAGACGATTAACATGCTGTGGTCCCATAACTAGATCAAGTTCAGGAACGCGCCGCATTAGGGCTTCGCCTTCTTGCTGGGCGACGCAACCTGCGACAACAAGTGTTAATTTCGGATTTTCGCGTTTGCGCTTAGCTTGTCTGCCTAGGTACGAATAAACTTTTTGCTCAGCATTATCACGAATACTGCAAGTGTTATACAAAATCAAGTCGGCTTCTTCGGTCTCTTCGGTTGACTGGTAGCCCATGTTTTCTAACACGCCTGCCATGCGCTCAGAATCTGCTTTGTTCATTTGGCAGCCAAAGGTAATGATGTGATATTTCTGAGCAGTCATGAAAGTGTTTAACCAAGCCGAAATTATTGCTGTCCTATTCTAATATCTTTCAGCAAGGATTGTAACCAAAATCGGTTTCACAATGAGACTTGCTTCTGTGCTGATTATTTTCTCTTTAAATCCATGCTCATTTGAAAGCTGCTATCTGTTCTGCTTTAACGATTAATCCATCTTGAATCCGAATGATACGGCGAGTTCTTTCTGCAACATCATGCTCATGGGTAACCAGAACGATCGTAATTCCCTGTGAATTTAATTCTCCTAATAATTCCATGACCTCATGGGATGTTTGCGTATCAAGAGCTCCCGTTGGTTCGTCAGCCAGAATTAACGCAGGACGATTGGCTAAGGCACGAGCGATCGCAACTCGTTGTTGTTGACCGCCTGATAGTTGATTTGGACGGTTAGACAAGCGATCGCTAAGTCCAACTTTAGTTAATGCTTCAGTAGCGAGGCGATGACGTTTCTCTTTGGGGATATTGGAATAAATCATCGGCAGCATCACATTCTCGATCGCTGTTGAGCGCGAGAGTAAATTAAACTGCTGAAACACAAACCCAATCCGCCGATTGCGAATAAAGGCTAGTTCGTCATCGTTGTAAGTGGTCAACTCGCGATCTTCGAGATAGTATGTGCCAGACGTAGGGCGATCGAGACAGCCGATCATATTCATCAGCGTGGATTTGCCTGAGCCTGACATTCCCATAATGGCGGCATATTCTCCAGACTTAATCTCTAAATCAATGCCTTTAAGAATTGGTACATCAACTTCACCAAGGCGATATGCTTTACGGATATTTTCTAATCGAATCATTTTGTTAATCACCTGAGTTGTGTTTGAGAAAGAGCAACCCTTCGGGTTGCTCTTTCTCATAAATTAATCACTTCTAAGAGCTTGAATAGGATCTAACTTAGCGGCACTCCGCGCAGGAATTACTCCCGCAACTAAGCCAACCACCATTGATAAACCAAAACCTGCTGCTACTGACCAAATCGAAACCAGAAATGGAAATTGAAAAATTGTCGCCGAAGTATAGGCGATCGCAACGCCGAACCCAATACCAACTACACCGCCAAGCCCTGACACTAAAATCGCTTCGGTGAGGAACTGATTTAGAATCGCCGATCGCGTTGCCCCTAATGCTTTGCGGACACCGATTTCGCGGGTACGTTCTACCACTGAAACTAGCATAATATTCGCAATGCCGATGCCGCCAACGATTAGAGATATGGCTGCGATCGCGCCGACCATGAGCGTCAGCAAGCCGACTATATTTGTAAAGGCGCTCACGATATCTGTCTGGTTGACAATCCGAAAGTCATCGGGCTGTGGCGGATAAATTTTGTGCCGTAGGCGCAACAGATTAGTCAATTGGAATTGGGCTGCTTCCAGCTCTGTCTCATCAAGGGCTTGCACCCAAAATCCACTAACAGATATACCCTGTAAAGCATTATTCCCCACCTGTCTCGCCGACATGTTTTTGAGTGGAATAAATACGCGATCGTCTTGATCGAAGCCCCCAGAAGCTCCTTTTGATTCCATTACACCGATCACTTGATATTGCTCGCCTTGAATGCGAATCCTCTCGCCGATCGCATTACTACTACCAAACAAATCTGAACGAACTTTAGAGCCAAGTACCACCATTGATTTCGCATTATCAATGTCTTCCTGTTCAAAATATCTTCCTTCCACTGGGAAAGTATTGCGGAGTGGTGAATAGTTAACATCTGTCCCGATTACCGTCGTTGAAGTGTTTTGACCGCCATAGGAAACTTGCCTAGTACGCTGTAAATATGCGGACACCAACTTCACCGCAGGTGCTTTTGCCACAGCTTGAGCATCTTCTAAAGTCAAGGTGGAAGCCGAACCACCACCTTGACTAATGCCACCTGTTCGCGCTGAGCCAGTCAGGACATTAATTGAATTTGTGCCAAGGGCTTGTAGTTGGCTTTCTGTTGATTTTTGAATACCTTGCCCAATTGATGTAATCGCAATCACGGCGGCAATGCCAATGATTACTCCCAGCATAGTCAAGGCAGTTCGCAAACGATTATTCCAAAGCGACTCCGCCGCCATAGTCAGAATTTCGGCAAAGGGAACCTTAGCAACTTGAATGCGTGTTTTTGCTAATGGCTTTGACTTTTGCATAAATTTATCGCACTTTTTAATTACAATCCAGATTTATTACTTTCTACTAGCGAAGATTCTAAGAGATCCCCCTCAATCCCCCTTAAAAAGGGGGAAGAATTTAATTCTCCCCCCTTTTTAAGGGGGGCTGGGGGGGATCTAGACAGTTCTTAAATAGTTTCTAAGAGGTGTTGGGTTTGCTAGCTACGACTTCGTTGAGGAGAAGGTGATAATCCTGGAATACCTCTAGGTTCGGTTTTCGGGCGTGAACCTTCAGGAAAAGAGATAAAAATTTTCTCATCGCCAGTTAAACCCGATTTAATTTCTGTTTTATCATCAACAGTTAGCCCTGTCTCAATTGGTGTAAACACGGGAGTTTCACTTTTTTCGGTCTTGACATATACACCAGTCAAACCCTTCTCTCTAACGATCGCAACTGTTGGTACAACCAGCACATTCTTTAATTCACCAGCCTTAAACTCTAAGCTGGCGTTCATACCCGATCGCAACATTTGCTTATCTTGGGAGGTGATTTCAGCTTTTACTTCAAAACTGGTGACGTTTTGGCTGACGATCGCTTGCGGCGAGATGGAGACAACACGACCATTAAACTTTTTATTTGGATAAGCATCGACTTGTAACGTAACTGTTTGCCCAACCTTAATTTGAGCAATATTCGCCTCAGCGACATTGGCGACAACTTGATTATTGCTAGCAAGCGCAAGAATCGAAGAAGCTGTTGCTGAACTCACCGCACTTCCTGAGGTTGTCGGGGTCACAAATGCGCCTGGATCAGCATATTTTCTAACTACCACCCCATCAAAAGGAGCGCGAATGATTGTATCTTCTAGCTGAGCTTGCACGTTTTGCAAAGATCCTGCGGCAGCGACAACTTGCGCTTCTGCGCGATCAATTTCTTCAGGACGTGAGCCTGCTTGCTGCAAAGATACAGCCTCTCGTGCTTGCGTAACTCTGGCGCGATTAGCTTCCATTGTCGTTCTTGACGCATCCAGATCCCGTGATGAGATCGCCCCATCCTTATAAAGCTGTTGGTTTTGGCGATATACGATCTCTGATTGCTCAAGAGTCGCTTGGGCGTTAGTTAAATTTGCTTGGGCTTGAGAAATATCTTGAGGACGATTGCCTGCTCTTAATAGATCGAGGCTTGCCTGAGCCGCCGCCAAATTTCCATCAGCTTGAGTAATTTGCCCTAAAGTATTGGACTCATCCATATAGGCAAGGATTTGCCCTGTCCGCACATTTTCACCTTCTTTGACTAGTAAGCTCTTGAGTCTGCCAGAGCTTTTTGGACTAACATTAATAGACTTTTCGGGCTGAATTGTCCCATTGGCGGTAACGATAATGGGTAAATCAGTACGCTTAATCGCTACAGTGCGATCGCGTTTACGAGTTGATAGATTATTGGCAGGTGCAATTAGCTGGGTATAGGCATAGTAACCACCACCGCCAACAGCCACAAGAATTAGGAAGATGGCAATACGCCATCTCCATTTGCCCATAAACTTTTTTTTAGGGCGATCAAGTTCATCAGGGAAATCGGATAGATCATCGGTAATATCCACTTCCTTTGGTTCTAGCTCTTTTTCTGATTGCATGAAAGTTACGTCAATGGGTTAGTGGGTTTAGACTCTTATACTCGATCAAAGGTTCAATTTGGCGATCGCACAGCCCCAAAAATTGATAGGCGATTAAGGTGCGATCGCCTTGTTCGTTGGTTATGTACTGTAATGTTTCAGGCATAATCTAGCTCCTGTTTTCCTCTGTTTATCTCTCATGTAATGATGGCAAGCTATTCACAATTTTAACTGATTCGACGCTGACGCGGGTGATCGCACATAACGAGGTCGAGAATGTAACGCGATCGCCGATCTCGGTGACAGTTTTGAGGTGCTGAGACAGAAATTATAATTTTGGATGAATGGCAATTCGAGCCGTTCATCAATCAGTTAGGACTTACGCAAAAATGCCCTGAAAGCCTCATGTTGCCGTAGGGGCAATTCATGAATTGCCCCTACGGCTCGTTCTTTTGCGTAAGTCCTATCAGTATCTGCTATACTTACGGTAAGATTTGCCTAAAGATATGACTGTTGCTTTACCTAAGACGTTTCAGGCTGATACTCAAAGCACTCTGTACGAGCAAGATTATGCTCTGTGGTTAGAGCAAGCAGTCAATTTATTGCGATCGCAGAATTTTTCTGAGATGGATCTTGAGAATTTAATTGTAGAACTTGAAGGAATGGGTGGCAGTCAAAAACAAGCGATCGAAAGTAATTTAGAAGTTTTGCTGATGCATTTTCTCAAATATAAATATCAACCAGAAAAGCGTTCTAATAGTTGGTGCTATACGATTATCGAACATCGCCTCAGATTGACCAAAGCCTTTAAACATAGTCCTAGCTTGAAACGATATTTTTTGCAGGAGTTTTCTGATTGCTATCTGAACGCAAGGAAGTTAGCCAGTGCCGAAACAGGATTAGCGATCGCCACTTTCCCAATTGAGTCTCCTTTTACTGCTGAGCAAACGCTAGATGAGAATTTTTTGCCTGAAGATTAGTTGTTTCTGTAATAGCGATCGCTGATCTCAGTGATTGGTATCGATTACTAATCTTAGTTTAGTCATCCTTATTGTGGGTTATCTGGATCTTGTTTTTAAAAAACTCCAAACTTCCTTGAATAAATCCAACATAATCCGATCTAGGGTCAACGGAAAATGTAAAAGATAGAATCCATCCATCATTTACATATTTTTGAATTATGGAGATGATGTTAGCTTGATAGTTGTTGAGTAACATATTCGATCGCTTGCAATTTTTGCAGAGAATTAGTTAATCTGGTCTTGATTTTGGCTTCACCTGCCCAACTCACATATTCTTCATCGCCGCCTTTGAGGTCTTCAGCAGTTCAATCGCTGAGAAAAAGGTCAGATGAGATTTGATATTTGGTTTCAAATTCTTTTAAAACTTTATTGGTTTTATCTAGCGATCGCTGTAGGTTTTTGATTTCTGCATCAATTGCGGCTCTAACTAGGTTCTGCACGATTTCGAGATCGGGTGCATCGGATTTGGTTTCTAATTGCAACATAATGGTTTACCTCAGATCAGTTTTTAGGGTTATTGAGTTTTAACTACCAAGATAGATTTCTACATTTTGACTGTTCCATGTGGCGATGCCAATTCCAAAAAAGTCTTTGTCTTCTGTCCAAATGGGACAATCAAAGTGCATCGCTAAAGCGACTACTTGCCAATCGTTAGGCTCTCTTTTTTTGATTTTGACATATTATTTGGTTGCGTCTCTCCTTGCTTGTTTACGCATAGCGTTAAATTCCGCAATGATGTCATCTTCGCTAATGCCGTTATCTTTTAATATAGCAACGTAAGAGATAGATAGGACAATTCAAAACCCAAAAGATGGCAGAGCGAAGCTCTGCCATCTTTTGGGTTTTATGTCCTAAGCAAAGCTTACATTGCTATAGTTGAGCAAATTTTTGGGCAGATTGACGTATGGCAATTAGGGTTTCCTTTGTAGTTTTTTTCAGTTGGATGGTTTGAGTTTTCATGGTGGGTTAATGTTTTTGTCTCTATAGGTGTTTCGGGGAGGTGCTTTAGCTTAAAGGGCTAAAATGGTTGATGTGCAATGGTTTTAACGTCGGAGGTATTCGACATCTGAAACACCCGTCATGAAAAGCATTGAGACTTTTATGATGTTTGACCTCCCCGAAACGCCTATTGAGCCAAAAAAACAAACCCTGTAAGGGTTTTAAAAACACAAAATGGCTACACCATACTGTGTTTTGGTATAACGATCTTGCTTCGCAAGATCGTTACCCAGATATGCGTTTGACTATATTTTAGCTACGAAATAATCGCGAATATTGAGTTTCGTGGTTAGCACAAGCTAAACTTGTTCCCCAACCACACCACTCCAATTCGTCATCTAA
>Ga0315904_10008551_pt1 | contig 13520 bp, 12 predicted proteins | sample LakEriMetagenome_6_FD_203529 | JGI IMG/M metagenome (GOLD analysis project Ga0315904, IMG submission 203529) | Freshwater fungal communities from buoy surface, Lake Erie, Ohio, United States - Buoy 12 MA120 | ecosystem: Environmental > Aquatic > Freshwater > Lake | place: USA: Lake Erie, Ohio... | reverse complement strand
AACAATAGATATTGTCCTAAAGTTCCACTAATATTAACATTATTAGTAAAAGTTTTAACACTGCTTATAGTTTGAGCTCCGGTAGTTCGTATAACGGTGCTATCAACAGCAATACTATCTGCCGATACAGAAATGCCGTCGCCCTGACCAATATTGAAAGTTCTATCAGCACTAAGATCTCCTCCTCCAGCCAATCCGCTTCCGGCAGTTAAAGTTCTGGATGATAAAGCAAGGCCTGTTGCTGCTATTGTAATAGATCCAGAGCCATTAGTTATCTGAATATTAGATCCTTGAGTAAGAGTGTTAGCGGCAAGACTTGTGCCGCTACCAATTAGTAACTGACCATTAGAATATGCTGTTGCTCCGGTTCCGCCTTTATCTACAGCGATTGTGGATGCTCTCCATTCACCGTTAGTTATAGCAGCTCCTCCGACAAGATCAAAAGTTATTCTGAATGGGGCAGTTGTAACATCCGAATGAAGACCAGCCAATAAATATCCAGAAGACACACTTTGTTGACCAGTATAATAATCAAAATAATTGTCTCCTCCGCCACCAATATTCAAAGATGGGATATTAGAAAAAGATCCAGTATGAGATACTATGATCCTGTTGCCGAATGTTTTGATACCATTTACATTTTGATTACCGGTTGTTCTTACAACAGTACTATCAACAGCAATACTGTCTGCACTGACGGTGATGCCGTCACCCTGTCCAATATTGAATGTTCTATTAGCAGCTAATGTTCCTCCACCAGCTAATCCACTTCCGGCAGTAAATGTTACTGATGATAATGCTGTATTTTCAACATTTCCTAATCCAATATCTCCCTTAACCTGTGCTGCTGTTCGAGCTTTAATAACTCCGCCATTAGAATAATTTGTAAAAGCTGCAAAGTGAGTTCCTGACGAATCTGTAGTATAAGCAGCTATATCAACACCAGAACCAAAACCTCCGTCGCCTATTTGAACTCCAGAAGTTCCTTCTAAAATAACTTTACCCCAATCAGATTTTATGGTGATATTACCATTGGTTCCGTTTTCTAGTGATAGATCTTTATCATACCAGCCCAATGGATTAGATCTATAGTTGGTAGTAAAAAGACCAACAGAAAATGAATCAGCATCCATAGCCAAATTAGCTCCACCGCCATTGCCAGTACCAATGATTCTAATAGTATCTTCTACAAACATAGTAGATCTAAATGTTTTTTCTCCATTAATATTTTGATTACCGGTAGTATAAACGGCATTTGTTACGGAGGCAGCATTGCCATTAATACTTATTGGCCATGTTCCAGTAGCATTAGTTCCACCTCTTAGTGAATATGCTCCACTACCAGCTATAGCAGGAACTGATGTGGCTACTCCTCCTACGCCGCTACCGTAAGCATAATATAAGATATTATCATTTTCATTAAAAGCTAATTCTCCATTATATAAGCTAGATGCTGGAGACGGTGCGCCTGCTGATCCGCTTGATGGTCTTCTTTTGATGCGTAGAGTATTAGCCATTTTATATATTCCTTAATAAATAAGTTTAGAATAAATTTATATACACCGTTATATTAAGCCGCAATCTATTTGATCAGAGTTGCCCCACTCTGATAAAGAGTCATTATACTTTAATAAATTATTATTAATTGGATTAGAAATATTAATTCCATTTAATTGATCAAACTTAGGATTAATAAACGATTTTATTAAAAGCTTTCCATTAGTATTACTATACAATATAATACCAACAAGAATAATATTGTATCTAGGTTTAAATTTGGTTAGTTTACCATAGTCGTATGGGCTAACATATAAAATATCACCATTCGACCATGTTTCATTACCAATAGCGATATTACTAATATTACCAGTAGTGTCAATATCTGATAAAACACCAAAAGATATTACTGATCCTATTTGTCCTTGAGGTATATAGGAAGAAACTAAACCAATAAATTTTTGTTCGGATAAATCATTATTAGCACTGTATAGTTCAATCGAAGGAAGATTACCTACAGTATCATATCCCGTAAAACATACTGCTTGACCCTTATATAAAGCATATGGATTATTATTTTTTACAGTAATTGATATTAAAGTATTAGTAGATGTTAAGGTCTCTAAAAGACCACTAACTCTACTAGCAGGAAGGTCACCTACAGTATCATTTATAGAATACCCATAAGGTAAATCACTAATTAGAATCTTTTCAGTATTTACTATATCAATAGTATTGTTATTTTCATATGTAATAATAATATTATCTACAGGAATATCTGAGATACTTGTTTCTATTTCAACAGTACTTATTGCCGGTTCTAAAATTTCAATTATAAAATCGCTCATACTGAGCACTCTAATTGTGTGGATGACTGACTAAATCTCTTAATTACGGATATTGTTCCAAACAATAACTTAATAGTATACTTACCTCCTCCACTATATAAATCGTCCGGACTTTGTAGTTCTAAGTCATACTTTGCCGTATTGAAAGAATAGTTATTAGTAACAGAAGCAGGAATCATCAAAGTTAATTTACCATTAATTCCATCTATAGTAAATTTATATAAAGAATAATTAGTATTTTCTGAACTAAAAGATTGAGTATTATTAGTATTAGTTTTCCAGATTAATCTGGCACACCAATCGGTCAAATCTACAGGATTACCATTTCCATCCTTATAGACTAAACTAATTTTAAATGATGTGCCTTGCTCTATAGCAAAATCATATTTACTTGCTGCCATAGTTATTCACCTATTAGTGTTAGTTGTATACTAGACTATACACCCAATAAAAAAGGCTGGCACTAGGCCAGCCCTTTTCATGGTTATTTCATCGCGGTTCGTTAAATATTAGAGAGAACCAATTAGAACTCTACGATTGTCTAGAACAGCAAAGCCAAGCTCTGCCCATCCATAGAAGCCAGCTCGCTTCTGACGATGTAGTGTTTCGTCTTCAAAGATTTGAACTTCTTGACGAATTGGCATTATGAAACTGTCTCTCTTGCGAAGATCAAGACCAACAACAATTTCAGTATCGCCACTTGGAAGACTAGCGCCTAGTCCACCTGTGGCTGAACTATAAAATAGTTGATACTGTTGACCAACACCTAGTTCATCAAGGTCGTGAAGATTAACACCGAATACTCTATTAATAGCGCCATCATTGGCGGTATAGATTTCTCTGCGTGTTACTTCATCAACTTGATCGATACCCCAGTTACGGATGTCTTCCATAGCTTCTGGGCTAACATAAAGATCAGTTAGTAAACCTCTGTTGTTTGATGTGCTGTTACCGCCGCCGTTACGACGCATAACAGTTTTCATGAGACTTACTAAACGCTTGGTGAACTGACTGCTATTAGCATCGCTATCGTATACAACGATATTGCGATCAACGCCAGCAGCAAGTAGTGTGTGCCAACCGTCATCGTTCATCTTCTTAACAAAAGAAGCTTCTAGAACTTCCATAGCACGACCAACAACGTCCCAACGGGCGTCACGGGCATACTTTAGGAGATAATCAATACTAGCACCAACGTCATAGGTTGGAACCATGACGTAATCGCCTTCAACATGGCGCTCTGGAATATAGCCATGATTAGGGATTGTGTAGGCAACAAAGTCTTTCTCTGTGCCAGGAGCTAGGAAATCGAGTGGGAATTCAGGAGTAGCACTTTGAGCTAATTGAATGGGCTCGAAGATACCATCAAGAATATCACCACTAAGAATACCTTTACGAAGAGGAAGCTCAAGAGCTTTTGCAAACTCTGCATTAGCAGCAAGAGCAGTCTCTCTGTTGGCCGAACCAGAACGCATTAGAAGGTCTGTTAATTCTGGTGTTGGCTGAAATCTTTCGGTTTTAGCTGACATGTGTTTTTCTCCCTTGATTAAAAATGAATTATAGGTTAACTGATACTTTGGCATAACCGTCGGCGTCTTTGGCACTGAGGAACTGGCCAATCTTAACGGCGTTAGTTGAGCTTGTTCCAATTAGGCCGCTGACACCAACATAAGCATCAGCACCAGCAGATGGTGTTGTGCCTGCAACTAGCATGTTTGTTGTTACTTGACCTACTCGAAGTAGGGTGACCTTGCCACCAACCTGTGTCTCGTCTTTGTGCCAATTGATGTGTTGTCTTGTTAGATCAAGATTAACAACATCATTTAATAGAATGCCTACTGGCTTTGCATTAACGCCAGAAGAAGAAGCAGAATATGCTACTACGGCATTGCCATCATCCATCGAGACACCAACACCACTAGTGGCTGCTACGACACAAGCAACACCACCACGCTCAACATACGTTGAGCCAGCTGGGATGGATGTCATGAAGAATGAAACGTCAGTTAAAAGTTCGATACGATCTGGTTTTAGAGCCATTGTAATTTCTCCGTATTAGTTGGTTATTACTTGTTAGTTTTCTTGCCTAGTTTACTGGATACAAATTCGACCAAAGCTGCTCTAGTTGATTCTAGTGCAGATTCTGCATCGTCACTGCCAACACCTAGATTAACATTTGCTTCAACCTCGGCTGTTTCTAGTACCGATGGATCTGCTTCAACTGAAGTTTCTTCTGATGCTTTTTTGCGCATCATCATGGCTTCTTCTTCTTCTTTTTCTTTCTTTTTGTCCTTGTTTAACCAAGGTGGCATTTTTCCAGCAAAAAGAGAAGTCATAGCTTCAAAAGCTTCATCATCCAAACTTTCGAATTTGTCAACTGTTGCCTCTGCTGATTCGTTGTCGATACCAGCTTCAATTAAAGTGGCCATTCTCTTCATTTTCTTTTCTTTCTTAACCATAGCCTCTTCTTTGGCAACGTACTCTGCGATAGTTGTAAGAGCAGCTTCTAATTCACTCTTAGCCTTTTTCATTTCTTCTTCTTTTTTCATTTGGTCTTCGGTCTTTTTAGCTGCTTCTGATTTAATTTGTTCAATTTCAGCTTTTAGTGCCTCATTAGCTACTGTAAGCTCTTCAATTTTAGATGTTAGTTCAGCAGCATTAACGTCAACTACTTGAGTAACTTCTGCTTGTTCTGTCGAGACTTCTGTAGCCTCTGTAACTTCTGCAACGTCTTTAGTTTCCATTTCTGCCTCTGTTTTAGCTGAACTCATAGTTAAAGTCTCCGATTGTATATTGGATTGAAAATTTAATACACCTGAATTGACAATTTCTTCATTTTTTTCTTGAATATTATCATTATTAACAGTATTATTTACTGGCATGATCATATTTCTGGAAAAGATTACACTATCTTCATTAGCCGGACGATTTACAAAACCCTTACCGGTGAAGGTAATATTTCGTAAAACTCTACCAATTTTATAGTTTTCATGTTCTCCAACTCCGCCATATGAACGCAAAAATTTAGTTAAATATGCAGTATCTTCATTTCGTCCTAAAACATGATATTGACCAGTGCTCTTATCTAAAAGACCATAATCAAACCCTTTAAAAAAGCACTCCATACTTACATATTTAGTACCTTGTTCTATTTCTGATATTAATTTAGATGATCTGGCCCTTAATTCTTCATCACTAAATCCCTTATAGATAACAGATCCTGTTAAAATATGATATTTATCTGGAAGATTTTCTATTGGAGTATTTTCATCTATTAATATTCCATCTTCTGTTATTGGCCAATTTGAAACAATATGACCGATAATAGTATGTTCGTCGTGTTCTAAATTGGTTGGTTTGTGTTCTGGAGTATTTTTAGCATTCCATACTTCTACTTTATCAAAGATATCATCATTTTTATTCCACGAAGATGATACTAAAATAGATTGAACATAATAGAGATCTTCGTCATCAAAAGAAGCTATGCTTTTTAAATATTTAGGATCTTTTTTAGATCCGGGATATGGCTCAACAACACAAGCATATGAGATGGAGGCCGAGGCTTGCAAAGCCTGTTCTAGTCCATCATTTTTTTCTTGATCATATATTTTCATATTGTTAACCTTTATTTGGTTAGTTATCTATTTGACTATACACCATAGAATAAAAAGACGCTTTAGCTTGCTTAGTTTCATCAACGGATAATTCTCTGCCTAAATCTGATTGAAGAGCTTTTAGCCATATATAATATTTGTTAAGATAAGAACTAGTTTCTGATGCAGAAGATAGGCGATTTTGAATCGTCTCATCACTTATTGCGGAAAATGGCTGTATATTTAATAATATATTTGTTTTAATATCTTCTAATTTTTGACATTCAATATTGCTCAAACTTCTTAAATTTTTCTTTTGGAAAAACTCTAATATTATTGGATTAATAACTTCACTTATTTTTTCTTGTGCTCCTGATGCCCATAGTATTAACTTAGCGCCAGTCTGAGGTGAGAACTTTTTAGTTTGTCTTTTTTCGCTATCCTTAGATAACTTAGGGCGACCTTCTCCTGCTTGTTTTGGTAAAGAAGAAGTTTTTGGCGCACCTCCTCCAATCGGAGTGGCTGGTATTTTCATTTCAAGTGCTGATTTTTCGCCACCCTTTTTCTTTTCTAGCTCTAATCCAACTTGGCTAGGTGCAACTGCTCCTGTTTGCAATGCTATTTTCTTTAAAGAATTTTCGAACTGAGGATCAAACCACGGACCAGATTTAGCGACCATTCTGTTACTGTCCCTTTCTCTACTCTCTCTATTAAGTCTACTCTTTTCCATATCCGGATCAAAACCAAATCTTGTTTGTAATAGTTCATCACTAATAAGATTACGATCAGCTAACTGAACCAATAAAGCTTTTTCGCTATCTTCATTACTAAGGTCCATTCTGTCAAACTCAATCTTAGCAGGGTACTTAAAGCCCATAGCTTTTTGAACTATAGCAATTTCTTCTTCCCAAAATTCTATTAGTCTATCTCGACCATACTGTAGTCTTTGAGTAAGAGTCTTTAAGCTTATAAAATTATTTGTTGTTCCTGCTGCACCGAATGTTCCTGTAAGAGTCGGAGGAATTCCTAATCCTGCATATATAGCGTTAAGATGCGGAATATATTTACCTTCTCCTAAGAAATTATGAACATTAGTATTGCTTTCCATAAGCTCTATATCTGGTCCCCAAATTAAATCCATCGTTCCGCCACCAACATTATTTCCAAGAATCTGAGCAAGTTTGGATGTAGCTGCTTTTGTAGGAGCAATCTTATGTTCTAAACTACCTAGTTTAAATATTCTAATATTACTAATAGCCCCGTCTAATGCTGCCATATCAGCTAATTTAAGTTTTTCAACAACCGTAATATCATCCATAATAGCATAAATCATAGGATATGCCCATGCTTGCCAATCATCTTTTTTATAGTGGAATACTAATGTTTTATCATGGTCCAGAGGGTACGGTTTCTTGTTTTTTGCTGCTTCTATGATTTGTGCAGGTAAGTTCTCGATAACTCTTTTTTCATTTTCGGTTTTGGGATTATTAATAACTTTGCGTAATGTGGCTGGTAAAATTAACTCATATGTTTTATCATTTAAGAAAGATGACAGTGCCCCTGCTGATACTTCAACACATACAGGATCTATAAATGTATATTTCCACGGAATTTCTCTTTTCTCAACACTCACCTCTGGTAAGTCATTTAGCTGCATGTCTGCTGTTCCAAGTGCTTTATATAATTTGTCTGCAACTTTTATGCTTATTTTTGCGGTTCTTCTGTCTATGACTATATTGCCACTCTTATAAAGATTATTAAGGAATCGTTCACTTCTATCTTTCCCATTAATCTTTTTAAACCATCTCCTATAAAATCTTTCAATTCTTTTGTTTCTATGTACTAATCGTATTCCTTGACTGGCAAAATCACCCATAAGATCAATAACATTTTTTACCAATCCGACTCTTTGATAAATTCGCTCTGCTCGTTGCAGAATCATTTTTATCTCATTGGGTGGCGCCTCTTGAGGTCTGAATGTATAGTAATCGTCTTTGGTTAATCCTGGGCGACTTCCTGTTAATCCATCTAGACTAGAAAAATCCAGACTATATCTTCGGCCGCCAGCAGCAGTAGCTCTTTCTACCAGGGTAAATTCATCTAATGAAGCTCCAGCAGTTTTTAATGCTTCTTGCTTGCTGGATAGATCATCTCCCCATGTTACATAGGCTTCTGGTGGTACAGTATTGTTGGTTCCGAGAACTTCGTCTTTGGTTCTTTTTTTAGCCATAATATTTAATTCTATTATAATGTGATTGTAAATGAATTATCTTTAACATAATACACTTTATCTATAAATTCCTGTATATACATCGTCATTAGCGCCGTTTACGAACCATTCTGGTCCACGATACATATTGCCATTGTTTTTAACAGAGTCTCTGGCATTCTCTCCAATAACGTCATAATCAATAGGCTTTAAAGCTTTATTTAATTGTCGAGCTAACATATTAGCTATTACTAATGAGCTATATCGGTCTTTTCTAAGTCTTCCTTTTTTGCCTTGGCCTAATTTTGTTTCGGGGGTATCCCATCGATCTCTCGCGTTTGGACCTTGACTAGTTTGGGTCATTACTATTGTGGTCAACTCATTTTTAAGTTCTTCAATTTCTAATATGCATTCGCTTAAACTGTCATATAGAGGATTCAAATCCATTTCTAATATATCTTTACCCTCTCTTTCAATAGCTAATCCTAGTGTTAGATTGTCAAATGCTGGAAATAATAAAGCTTTATCCTCTAGGTCTTTTCTTAATCCGTGATTAGCTTGACTTGTCCACTCTGCTTTTGCAAATTGAATGAGTTCTAAGATATGTAGTCCTGGTTGATCATCTGTATCTTTTGCCTTGTCCTCGATTGTTGGCCAAATTAATATTTCTCCATCCTCCAATCTGTTCGGATCGTGTAGCGATTCCTCAATTGCTACTCCTCCGCCCTGTGCATCCATCCCTATCTTGATTGGCTTAAAAGTTTTCATCAAATTTCTAATTTTACGAGCACAGAATCCGTAGAAATCATGTTCCGTGATGAGTCCTGTTTTTTGACGCTCTTTAAAATTAGCTCTATTAGTAGTCCAGCAATACACGATTTTAGAATGCGTCGGATTCACTTCTAATATTACTATACTAAAGTTATCTTGTTCACTAGCTGGATCGATTCCGTATACATATTGCTTATTAGGATCTCCTTTAATAATTGCATCAAAGATTACTGGTTTGCCATCAATAATAATTTGATTGTTAGAAACTACACAACTTTCTATTAAACTTCGTCTAAAGAATCCTTCACTATCTTTAACAAAACATGCGGCATATTCCATATTATATATACCAGTATGAATAGTTGCTTTAGCTCGTGAAACTTGTTTATCGTCCATGAAACCCTTGGGTATCAATTCGTATGGTATGCGAATAATGCTATAATCTTTCCAATTAAAATTATCTGGAACTTCGCCCTTAAATATTTCTTCAAGTTTTCTTTTATCTCCTTTGCTTTCTATGATAGCCTTATATCTTTTCCAATACGAAGCAAAGTGTTTAAAGTCATAATCTGCTGTTCCTGATATTATAGCTTGATTACCCATTTTAGTATTTAATACTTCTAATTCTTCATTCCATATTCCTGCCTCAATCATTGCTTTCTTTTTTGCTTCTTCTTTAACATTTTGTATTGGGCTTGCTGATACTGCTGCGAATCCTGACACTACTGTTTCATAAATATCAGGACTTATAGACGCAAATTCGTCAGCGATGATGATGTGTGCGCGCAAACCTCTAATTTTACTACCGTCACCCATAGGAATAGCTATTGTCCAACTGTCTCCTAAACGGATAGTACATCGGTCAACGTCTCGTCTTGGTCCATCGTCATTACCATTAAAGATACTTCTTAATATGGGACTATTGCGCCAAATAGTTTCCATATATTCAAAGATAATTTTACTCTGACGAAATGCAGCACCTACTACAACTATTTTAGTACCAGGACAGAATGTGCATTTAATAACACAATACAATGCTAATAAAAATGATTTACCCCAACCACGACTAGCAATATACATAGGGAATGGTCGAATCCAGAATTCTTGCAAAATTAATATCTGTATAGGATGTAATTCAATGTTAAATAAAAGTTTTACCATGCTTCCTATATACTTAGGATTTTTTAAAACTTTCATCAAATGAAGATCAGGAAGCTCAATGTCACTTTCTGACCTGTGGATCATCACATTTTTATCTATGTTGATTTTACTAATGTCGCCCAGATCCAACCAAGCATCATCAAACGATATTTTATTAATAGATTCACTCATCTTGTTTTTTAACCATTTCTATATAATGTATTTTCTTAAAGATGAACTCGGCTATTTTTTCAGCATTTGCTGCGCTACCGCAAAACATAACTTTTATATTATGATTTAGTTGTAACTCAATAATATTCTTAATTAAAAATGAAGGAGTAATTTTAACTTTATCCCACATTCTTTTAGGAACAGTACTACCAATAGGATAGATTAATAAGTCTTCTAAATCAAATTCTAATAATAAAAATGAATATTTAAATTGGCTCAAGCGCATTACAACATCTTTGAATCGACTCTCAACAATGTTCGTTGCAAATTCGCTGGAACTCTTTTTTCTTTCGATGGTTAATAAATGCTCTAAGCCTTCGATACTATAATCTCCAGTATCCAGCTTCTTGTGAGCCTTGGCATAATTATCAAAGGTCCACGGTTGTTGTTCTCGTGTGTCTACTATTATTGTAAAATTATTATAAGTATTATTATTTGTCATGTTTTTTATTTTGCTTTATAATATTGTAAAAAACGGCCTCATAATAAGTTTCTACACCAGTAATCATTTTATGATGATCTTTACATAATGTTATTCCATTATCTATTTCAAATCGTAAGCCCGGACAATCTGCCCAGCGTCTTATATGATGTGCATTAAGTTTTTTCTTATTAGAGCATCCTGGCCACTGACACTTATGGTTATCTCTTGCGTAAACTTTTTTTCTCCATTTTTTATATTCAGGATCCTCAAAGTTTCTAATCATTTTGAAATAATTGTATGTCTGAAGTTACCATATCTTTAACCAGTTCATCAAAAGTAATTTCTGGTCGCCACTTTAGAACTCTTTGAGCTTTAGAGCAATCGCCGTGTAGATATTCTACTTCGGCCGGTCGATACAAAGCAGGATCAATTTCAACATAGTCTTGATAATTTTTATCAACTAGACTAAAAGCTGCTACTAAAAATTGCTCAACAGTATACGAGCGTCCCGTACTAATAACAAAATCATCAGCAATTCCATTAGCCAACATTCGCCTCATAGCCTCGACATAATCCTTGGCATGGCCCCAATCTCGTACCGCCTGAATATTTCCTAGTTTGAGTTTTTCGTTAGGCTCTAGTTTATTATTTATTAGTCGCCCAATATAACGAGTAATTTTTCGTGTCACAAAGTTTTCGCCGCGTCGTGGACTTTCATGATTAAATAGTATTCCGCTACAAGCGTATAAATTATATGCTTCACGATATATTTGTACTAAGCGATGACTGGCCAGTTTGGACACCGCATAAGGACTTTGAGGTAATAAGGTGGTTTCTTCGTTTTGGTATTTTTTCCCGTCCTTTTCCGTATAGTTGCAACCAAACATTTCACTGGTACTAGCCTGATAGAATCGTGTGGTGCTACTAAACTTTCTGATATTTTCTAGTAAGTTTGTTACGCCAATACTATTAATTTCAAATGTTGTTGTTGGTTGTTTGAAACTGGTGGCCACATGACTCTGAGCGGCCAGATTGTAAAATTCATTAGGACGATGTTTTGTTATAATGTCTGTACAGTCGCTAGGATCCGTTAAATCAAATTCCTCTAATAATAGCCTAGGATGATGTAGTATATGTTTTATTCTGGTAAAATTAGAACTGCTGCTGCGACGATATAATCCGACCACACCGTATCCTCTGTTTAAAAGATTCTCGGCAAGATAGCTTCCGTCTTGTCCTGTTATTCCCGTAATTGCTGCAATTTTTGTCATATTAATTTACGCTCTCTGAGTTTAAGAATGGTTTGTCTACAACTCCGTCCTGATAATTATGATAATCATAAAGTTTCTGCTTAACCTTGCTGGTGGCCATGCTGAGAATCTCCATTTCGCGACCTTCTTTTTCACGAATCTCTTCGTCTTCTAGCATTCGTATTAATCCGGTCCAGCTACTTTTGCCATCTTCTATTCTTTTGATTCGTTGTTCGCGCGTAGCCTTGAGGTCTTTGCTAATCTTTTGTTGTTCGTTTAATAGTTTAGTATATTCGTTAGTATAATTTGCGATACTGTTGCGAGCAAAACTTAGCTGAGTTTCTAGGTTGGCCAATTTCGGTATGTCTCTTGTGTCCTCGGGCTTTTCGTATTCTTTGTCTACTAATTTTTGAAGCTTGTCAGTTTCGGCAATATGACGCTTTCTTTCTTTCATACTTCGATTAATAAGAATATCAATAGTGATAAATTGTTTGATCTGAAGTTCTTCGGCCGGTAAAACGTCCTCGCGAAACTGCTTGATTAGTCCTATCCATGTGCTCTCAAAGTATTCTAGTTCGCCCGTTTCAACATCAAATTGTCTTGTGATTTCCGGCCAAAACGTTTTGGTATGAAGTTTTTGTTTTAGTATCTGATTATCAGCATTGCTGGTAATAACAGATAATTGATTCTCGTTAACGTAACGTTCTACGGGACCGATATTGCGATTAAGATGATCAGCAATTTGTTGAACGGATGATGAGGCATAATTGTCGCGAATGTATTTTTCTTCGTCTAGACTTAGTTGTCCTCGTTTTTTGGGAACATCTCTGTTTTCCAATTTTGAGTCTCCATAATTTTAGTTATGTGATTTTTTAGTTTTTTTAATTCTATTTTGTTAACTTTTGATCCGTGTTTCAGCTTGAGATATGTTTCTCTAAATTCTAATTGTATATTATCGTCTAAAAATTTAATAAGCTCTTTGTTTTCTAAAAAGTTTTCGTTATTTGATGATGGTGCAAGATGGGTGGAATTTTCAATATACCCTGGTTGGATAATATTTTTCTTGGCTTCATTTCTTTTGGCCCATGATGAGTATAGTTCACAATCGTTCTTGTTGGAATATTTTTCACATTGATTAATGCTAACTTTACAACCTTTGTCGAAAAATGGACAAGTATGACATGGTTTGTCGGGCCTTTGGTAGTTATTACGTTTGTAATTAAATAGTCGGTTACGAACGTGGGTCCATAAGAAGTTTTCTAGGGGTCTTTTCTTGTCATAATTTTTTAATCCTTCCAGAGCAAAGATAGCAGCTTGTTGCTTCATATCCTCTATGCTATGGTAGGCGAATCTAAATTTATGGGCCAATCTTTTGCTAATATTTTCCAAAACTAGTAAAAATTCTTCTGGGCTAACTCCGTTGGGCAATTCAGTTTTCTGGTTGGTCTTTTTTTTGGTCATTTAGTAGTTCTGCTATGCTCTTTCCATTTTCTAATAATAGATCATTAATAATATCGTCATTAATAGAGCCAGAGGCTTTTACAAATAGAACGCTAT
>Ga0315904_10008549_pt1 | contig 13521 bp, 2 predicted proteins | sample LakEriMetagenome_6_FD_203529 | JGI IMG/M metagenome (GOLD analysis project Ga0315904, IMG submission 203529) | Freshwater fungal communities from buoy surface, Lake Erie, Ohio, United States - Buoy 12 MA120 | ecosystem: Environmental > Aquatic > Freshwater > Lake | place: USA: Lake Erie, Ohio... | reverse complement strand
TTCGTTGCGCCATTTGCAAAAGTGAAGGGTGTAGTGCCGCAAGTCGTCAAACTAGATCCCGCATCCACTTGTGGGGGGGTTACAACCGTGAATGTGATTGTGTTGCTGGTATCAACAGCCGACGTCGTGCACAAATAATCAGAAGTGAAAATGCAACGCACCTGATCTCCATTTGCAAGAGCAAACGAAGTAAAAGATGAATCCGCATCACCGGTTGAAACACCGTTCACCTGCCACTGAAATGTGGGTAAACCACCGCCAAACAAGGGGATTGAGGTAACAGTAATCAAATCGCCTTCACATATGGATGTGCTTGCGATTCCTATGCTTATAGAGGGTGTTTCATATCCCAACACCGCCACCTCAATGGAGTTACTTGTAGCGGTAGACGGACTAGGACATTCCTCGCTGCTTGTCATATCAACGGTCACTACATCTCCATCAACCAGCGAAGAGGTTACGAATGAGCCGCTGTTCGTTCCTGCGTTCGTTCCGTTTATCTTCCATTGGTAAGTGGGTGTGTCGCCTCCATATTGGGGGGTTGCGGTAAAGGTTACGGAAGTCGCATCACAAAACGTCGTGGCGCTGCTGCTAATGGTCACGCCGGGTGCTACTACCGGATTAACAATAACAGTGGCGCTTCCTGTCATGGCACTGTTGCATGTTGCCGACGCAAGGCTATTGGCCACCACTGTGTAGACCCCACCCATAGTTTGGTTTCCAAATGAAAGTGCTGAGCCGGTTCCCGGTACTGCGCTGCCTTCATTTACTCCATCACGCTTCAACTGATAAGTGACACCGAGTTCTGAGTTGCTGATACCTACAGCCAGACCGCCTGAGCCTGAGCAGTAGTCGCCACCTCCGGTTACGTTATAAACCGTGGGTGTTTTGCATTCTGCGATAGCAAAATCTCCAAAGGTGCTTACGCCTGTGGCCTGTATGCTGGTTGCTGCGGGGGTCGCCACAGTTGGGTACGACCATGAGGCGCCGTAAACACCTATCAACATATCGGCAGTTGTTAAGCCTGCGTCGCGATCTGCAGAGACAAAGTTGAGCGTTGCAGAATAATTGCTGAATGCAGTTGAGTTATTTGTAACTGTGAAGTAGCGATTAACCGACAGGGTGGCGTCGAGTCCGCTGCTGGCAATTTGTGCTTGCTCTCCTGCTGTTGACTTCACAATTACGCCGCCGGCACCTGTTACGTTGTTGAAATCAAGTGTTACAGGAGTGTAATTACTTGCATCACCAATGGCGTATGCATAGCTGTTGGTTCCTGTCCCGATGCCTCTTCTCAGGTTTCCGATGATGTGACCGGAGCCTTGACGATCAACAGCTGTTGTTGCCGTGGCGCTTACGTTCAGTGTGTATGTTGCAGCATCAATGTTCGATGTGTTACTCGAAGAGAATACGAGCTGTGTACTAACCTGGACATCTCGTGCCAACACTACCGAGCCTGCGGTTTTATCGATAAAGAGATATGGGAATGCCGGGAATGATCCGTTGGAACCCGAGATTGTTTGTGTTCCGGCTCCATTCAAAAATACCGCTCGCGCATTGGGGAAGAAGTTGGCGCTCGTTCCATTATTCGTCCAATTACCTCCCACGAAAATATCCGAGCCCGATGCTCCACTGCCCGAGAAGTTTCCGTTCATATTCATATCACCCAACACAACAAGATCTTCTGTCATATTGAAGCCTCCGTAGTCGAGGTATAGAGATGATCCACTATCGATAGTCAAATTACCGCCCGTGCGGAAAGTAACACCGGCATTGGCTCCCGCCGTTCCTGCGGGGTTTAGTGTGGTATTATTCGAAATTGTGACGTGATGCGGATAACCTCTTCCTGTTGAAGCGCTCCATTCGAGGTTGCGTCCATAGAGAGCGCCAACATTGTACTGAAGCGTTGCACCGCTACCATAGAAAGGCGCGTTTGTATCAATATAGCCTCCGCTATTGATGCGGAAGGTTCCACCGTTCTGAATAGTCACGGTGCTGGTTCCGAAATTCACACCACTATTCGCATAGACGTTATAGGGGTTACAACTTCCACTGAAGCTTCCCAAGCCAACAAAGTTGATTGTACCACCCGCAGAGCCCGTTGCAAAACTTCCACTTGCAGCAACGATCTTACCGTTGGCGCTGATGTTGAGTGTGGCCCCGCTTCCAATAGCAAACGAACCCGATTGCAAGCTCAGCGAGTCTGTTGTCGTCGGCGCATTGGTAAGTGTAACAGTATTCGCACCGGATTGAATCGCTAGTGAACCGGTGATGTTCGTGGGCAGCGCAGTTCCGGTAATTTGCGCAGCAGATCCTGCAAAGATGTAATTAGCTGCTGCATTAAAAGTGCGTATAGTCGTTTGAATATTGCCGGTTGCACCGGTAGATGCAATACCGTCTGCAGAACCGATTGTGAGTGTTGCTGCGGACGCAAGTGAGAATGTTCCACCGGAAATAACGAATGCGCCGGTGTTCAAAGAACCGTTCACCAGCATCGTTTTACCGGCGTTCATGCTATGAGCAACATCCAACGCAATACTATGTGCCACTTGCACGGTTGTGTTGTTGTTTGCTCCGGGAGCCTGGGTTGCGGTCAGCCATGATGTTCCGTTGTTGTATTCCCAATTGCCCGGTGTACTAAAGTTACCGGAAGCTATTGTTCGGAAGTCTGCTTCGCTCTGCCCAACCAAGGTTGTAGTGGCAATTGTGTTAGAGTTAACCGAGGTTGAGTTAGAACCAACCGCTCTCACTACATAGCCATATGTTGTGCTCGACGAAAGCCCTGTTACTGTTTGTGTGGTTCCGCTTACCGATAAACCATTGTAGCCGGCAAGATTACCGGGAGCCGGGGTTATGGTAAAGTTGTCAATCACCCAACGCTCATTAGCTGTATTATTCAACAGGGTGATGCGCACGCGCAGTGCCGTTGTGCTTGGCAGGCCTGTAATGGTTACCGTACTGTATCCATCGGTTGTTCGGGCTCCTCCTGCTGCCGGTTGAAAGTCAGCCGAGGTACCGTCGCCGTCGTATGCTGTAGATGCCACTCCTGTGCCTGTATCGAAGCCCCAATAAGCGTTTGAGAAACCAAGTACACGCAAGGTGCTGCTATACGTATTTCCACCATCGGCGCTCACTTCAACCGTCACGATATCGGGTGCATCAGCTCCATTAGTTGTGCTTCCGATAGAGTAAGTAGCCAGTCTGAAACTACACTGCGGAGATGCGAGGGTTGTTGTATTTATGTTAGATGATGTGATGGTAACACTGCCGTTAGACTTACCGAAGCCATAGGTTCCATTAGAGGCGAAAGGAGAGGTTGCCGGACGATCACCTGTGCCTGTGCTTCCGGTGAAATATGAACCCGTGCCCGCTGTAGCAGTAAATAGAGTTGCTGTATTTTCAAATGAATCGTAAGTCAATGGGAATACATCCAACAAATACCCCGACGCACCCGCAACACTATTCCAGTTGGCAGTAAAGCTATTATCGGTAACAGAAGTACCCGCGGTAGCTATTGGAGCCCCAATAACAGTTGTTGCCTGCGACCCACTCAGCGGTGACGCTGTGAGGTAGTTGCGTGTACTTCCTGTTCCGTTGTAGCTGTATACTTCATAATAATAAGTGGTGTTGTCAATCAGACCTGTTTGAGCTCCCGTAGTAACCGCAGCACCCACATAAACAACTGTTGCATTGCCCAGGGTGTTGCCTGCTGTGTAGGAAGTTCCTGAAACGGGATTGGTATCCGGTGCGGAACCTGTTGAACGCAGCACAATATAGCCTGAAGGTCCGCCAGCGGCTGTTGTCCATGATGTTGTAATCGTGCTTGCTGTTACCGCTGTAAACGAAAGCGCTGTGGGCTGCGCTATGGGCAGAGACGCAAAGGTGGTGGCGTTAGCAGTAGGGGCGGAAGAAGTAAGATAATTGTAGGTTGTTGCATTTACTCCGTCCCACGTGTAAGGAACAAGCAGATAGTTATACGTAGTTATGGCAGACAGACCACTGCTTGAGGTAGTTGTGGCGGCTCCGGAAATAGAAGAACTCACAATTGTTGTGTTCGCACCGGCCGAAGGTGCCACACCGTTGCCATTTGCTAGCGACGGAGTGTTGGGCGAAGTAGCCCTCAATAATACATACCCTGTGGCCGTCGCTCCTGAAACAGGGAACGTAGCCGCTGTCCAGCTCAAATCAATATTGCTGGAAGATGTCGCAGAAGCACTTAAACCCGAGGCCTGTGAGGTGGGGGCACCCGATAATGTGCGGAAGTTTAACTCGTTGCCATACACAGTTCCCAATTCATTTGTCACGTAAGCCCGGACAAAATATTGAGTCTCTGAATTAAGTGTGGTCAAACTCGATGAGTAAGACGTTGTTCCTGTTCCATCACTGCTTGAGTTGTTCGCTAACGTAGGGGCTGTTGCGGTATTCCAAACAACACCCTTTGCTGAAATGCTTCCACCACCCGCATTGACTGCGCTTCCTCCGCTGGTTGCAGATGACGATGTGATGGAAGATATTGCAGTGGTAGCTACTGACGCCGTTGTAACGGCAACACCTGATGCGGTCGGCGCTGATGCTGTCAGATAGTTATAGGTTGTTGCATTTGTTCCATTCCAAGTAAACGGAACCAACAAGAAATTATATGTTGTTCCTCCGGTTAAGCCACTTAGCACATAGGATGTTGCCGGTGCTGTTGGCAAGTTCGTTGGTGTAATAGTAACCAGGGTTCCAACTCCCGCGGCAGGAGCATTTCCATTGGTAGACGACAGTGTTGGTGTGCCAGTGCCATAAATTAATGCGTAACCACCTTGTGTGGCCCCCGAAGAGGGGAATGTTGCGCCTGTCCAGTTAATCGTCAACTCGCCTGAAGCACTGGCTGTTGCAGACAAGCCACTTGCTTGAGCTGTGGCCGGGTTTGATAGCGTGCGGAAAGAAATTTCATTTCCGTAGCCTGTGCCTGCTGTATTCGTCACATAAGCGCGCACATAATAAAGAGTTTGTGCCGCGAGACCGGTTAGCGCACTAGTGAAGTTAGCCGTGCCACTTCCGTTGCTCGTGGTGTTGTCTGCGGTTGTAGGTGTTCCTGTAGTGTTATAGGCAACTCCCTTTACGGTAATGGAGCTACCTCCCTCAATCAAATCTGAACCACCGCTAGAAGCCGAGTTGTTAGTGATGCTAGAAGCCGCTGTGGTAATATCGACCGTAGGTAAACCGGCGTCCGTTGTAGCATTCGCGGTTGGCGCTGATGTTAGGTAGTAGTTGTAAGTCGCTGCATTGCTTCCATCCCAGGTAAATGGAATGATGATGTAGTTGTATTGCGTTGAAGCAGATAGCGCAGTGTGATTGTATGATGTGGTTGCGCCCGCGGTAATAGTGGTTACCAATGTCGTTCCTGATGGCAGCGACAAACTTGCCGGAGCAACACCATCGGTTACGCTCGTAGTTGTTGGGTTTGTGCTGTCGATGCGACGCAGGATGATGTAACCCGAGTTGCTGGCGCCTGCGCCAGGGAACGTGCCTGCCGTCCAGCTCAGATCAATTTGTGACGAACCGTTTGCTGTTGCGGTGAATGAAGTTGCTGCTGCTGTGGGTTCGTTGGAAAGCGTGTAGAATGTCAGTTCATTGCCATATGCGGTGCCCACATCATTGGTTACATAGGATCTAGCGTAGTAAAGTGTTTGCGCACTCAGTGAAGTCAGCGAGCTGCTGAATGAAGCAGTTCCTGTTCCGTCGCTTGTTGAGCTATTCGCTGTTGTGGGTGCGGTTGATGTATTCCAAACTACCCCTTTTGCTGAAATGGTTCCACCGTTGGCAGAAATTCCCGAGCCACCGCTGGCAGCCGCTGAATTGGTGATGCTTGTGATGGCCGTTGTTGTGGTAATCGCAGGGTTAGTAACCGCAACAGCAGAAGCTGTAGGCGCTGATGTTGTCAGATAGTTGTAGGTCGCTGCGTTCGTGCCGTCCCATGTGAAGGGTACTAACAGGAAGTTGTAGGTTGTGCCTCCTGTGAGGCTTGTCAACACGTACGATGTTGCAGGTGCGGTGGGCAAGCTGGTTGGGGTAATGGTAATGAGCGTACCAACACCAGCGGTTGGCGCATTGCCGTTAGCCGACGAAAGCGTTGGTGTTCCTGTACCATAGATCAATGCATACCCGCCTTGAGTTGCGCCTGTTCCGGGGAACGTAGCGCCCGTCCAGTTAATGGTGAGTTCACCTGAAGCGCTTACAGTTGCGCTCATGCCGGTCGCTTGCGCGGTGGCGGGACTTGAGAGCGTTCTGAAGTTGATAGCCGGTCCGTATCCTGTGCCCGCTGCGTTCGTTGCATAAGCGCGTACGTAGTATTGCGTTTCAGGACTGAGGCTTGTAAGGTTGCTAGTGAAGTTGGCTGTTGTCGTGCCGCCATCCGTGAGCACGCTATTGGAAAGGGTCGGCGTGGTAGTCACGGCCGCTGTGCTATACACAACTCCCTTCGCTGATAGCGAAGATCCGCTAATGCTTTGGCCGCCCGAGGAAGCGGTAGTATTGGTAATTGATGTCGCTGACGTTGTAGTTGTTATTGAAGGTATAACTAATGACATTCCTTCATTGCCTATTGCGAAATACGCCGTAGTGCCGCTAGTAGGAAGGGATTGCGTAAAGCCGGATCCCGCAGCGGTGAATGGGTTGGAACCGCTCACCGTCGCAACAGCTGTCGTCCAGGTAGAAGGTATATATAATCCAACATTCACCTGAGAACCGGTTGTGTACGTACCGCCTGTTTCACCGGTGTTATACTGCGCCGTGACACTCAAATCTCCGCCGCCTGCAGTGCCTTCGGTGATGATCCAACGGCGATTAACCGCAGCCGAAGAAATGGTTGCATCGGGCACTGTTCCATCCGAAACAATCACCCCATAAGTGTCGGAGGTACCCGTGTTGGTAATCGTAATCGGATTATAAGCCGCGCTGCCAACAGGAAATGTGAAAGCTGTTGTAAGCGAAGCTTTCTTCAATTGACCGGTGCTGTTGGTGATGATGTGTTTGGTTGAGGTTGCACCACTTATGGAGCCTGCAGCTCCAATAATGACGTCAAACGTACTAAGCGTCACCTTACCATTGGTCAACGTGAGTGTTCCTGTCAAAGACTGAACGTTACTGCTCAGCGTAACACCTGCGGTGTTGTTGACAGTGACGTTTGCAACAGACGCTGCTGCGCCTAGAGCGGTTCCCGCAGCTTGTGCTGATGAGCCATTGTAAGAATAATTAACACCTGTATTTGTGAATGTGCGGGTTGTTGTTTGCACCGAACCTGTCGCGCCGGCAGCATTAATACCATTCGTGTTCGACGTAAGCAATGTGGTTCCTGTCGCCGCGACAAATGACCCGCTTCCTGACAAGATAAAATTTTGAAAATCAAGTGTGGCATTATTGGCGGATGTGAATGCTCCGGTTCCCGTGCCTAAGTTCACGTCGGAAGCCAACTGGACCGTGTTGGTTGAGGTGCCTGTACCGGCGTTCCAAATAATGGTACCGGTAATGGATCCGGAGCTAGAAAACGTCTGCGTTCCGGTTGATTTATTAAAATTGATTGTAGCTGTTCCAGCTCCGCTTTTTTGCAAAAGCGCCGTGTTTGCCGATTGTGTAATGGCGATGTTTCCAGCCACGTTGAGAGTTCCTATTCCCGCGGAGGTAACATCGAGACGAGAGTTCGTCGAGCCACTGCTGGTGACATTTAAATTACCACCTATACCCAAAATATATGTTCCACTCGAGGAGAGGCGCAACACTGCTGTTCCCGTTCCCGTTGCAAGCACCGAAAAGTTTCCATTGATGGTTGGAGGTGTTATTGCATTCAACTGAATGTTACACGTAACTGATTGAGATGCGCAGTTCCATGTAAAATTGCTGAAGGTTTGTCCAGTCAAACCACTCGGAGGGTTTGTGTTGGATGTATATCCGATTATAGAACAAGTACTTCCCGTGCTCCAGGTCGCTGTGGGTATGGTTCCTGCGGCGGTAGTGTAGTTGTGTTGATACACTCCGGTGCTGCTAAAAGTAAGTGTGGTAGTTGTAGCGCCGGTAATAGTCCCAGCGCTTCGCAACGTTCCATTCACCGTACTTGTAGACCCTGTTAGGGTTAATGTGAATGTTTGCATGTTCAGCGTAGCGCCCGAATCAATGGTAAGGCTTGAAGATGCTGTAACGGCAACACCCGCGGTAACATCCGCCGCTGTATTCGAAATGAATAAAAACGCAAAACTTATACCGCCTGCAGAAATAGCTTGCGCCCCAGATCCATCAAACAAAACCGCTCTTGAATTCGCTGTAAAGGTCCCGCTATTGGTCCAGTTTCCACCAATGCGTAAATCACCGCCCGAAGCGGTCGACAGTGCCAAGAATGTGGATGCGCTAATAGTTAAACTACCCCTCAAGCGACGATACTGCGTGCTTGCACCAAAATTAACACTAGTCGATGCCGTTGATATAGTCACATTAAACGGAACGCCTTGCCCTGTCAGGGCGTTCGGTGTCCATTCCGTGCCGGCTCCATAAACCGCTCCTGTGTTGTATGTTAGAGTGGAGGCCCCGCCATAAGTAGGCGCGTTGGTTGAAACGAAACCACCCGCGTTCAAAGTAAGAGTACCATTAACCGTTGAGCTCGTTCCGAAATTGATACCCGTGGTTGTATTGATGTTGTTGAACGAAGCTGTGCCAGACACCGTGTGCGTTGCAGTTCCCGCGAAGGTTACAGCATGTGTGCCCGAAAGCGCCATGGTGCCGGAGTTCGTGAAGGTTGTTCCGGTTGTGTTGTTGCTAATGGTAAGCGTATTCGCGGTCGCAGTGAGCGTGCCGGTTGCGCTGATGGTAATGCTCGAGGCAAGAGCTGCAACGTCCTGTGTCACCGAGTGATTAATGGTCACTGTTCCGAGGTTCGTAGCTGTCGGTGGTATTGCGTTGGCCGTCCAAGTGCCAGCGGTTCCCCAGTTACCCGCTGCTGCGGTTGTCCAGCCTGATGCAACCGTATAGGTGTAGTTGGAACCACTATTGTTATTCAGGTTAATCGTGCTGAAATCCGCATCAGAACCGTTGGAGGCGGGAGCTGTGTCGCCGGAGGTGAACACGTAATAACTCACGGAGGCACCACTGATGTTTGTCGCTGCCGGAATAGTAGCGGTATACGAAGTGCCCGAACCCGTCATGGCTACTACCGTTGATGTAGAATAACTGTTATTCGTGTAACGCAGATAAGCTGCTTGACCTGTTGCAAAGGAGCCGCTTAACGTAGCCGTGACAGTTACCGCTTGTCCCGGGAAAACACTACCGGATGTTGGACTCTGCGCCACGCTGCTCACCGATTGCACGGTGCCCTGTATGACATAGGCAATGGCTCGATCCATTCCATCGTTGCCGCCGTCTGTTTTGAAAACAACATTGGATGTTGTGGTAGGGACGTTAATCCGCCAAGCATTTGAATTTCCGCAATTGGCATTAGGCGTTGTCACCGCTACGTTGTGAGTGAAAAAATCACCGTTCGTGTTTGGCTGATATTCACCGCATGGACTGCCATCACCAAAGAAGCGGAAGTACTTATCACCTGTAGTACTTACGCCTTTGGTAATAATCAACGACGTGCCCGCTGAGGCGCTCATGGATTGACCGCTTCCCCACGAACCCGTGCTAAAATCGCCTGAGTTAAGTGAATTTTGAGCCTGTGACTGAACGGCACAGAACAGTGCCATTACATGAATGAATAAAATCCGTTTCATGAACGTGTAATAAGGTTAATTAAATAGGTGCGCTGATGCGTAGTAATTGTTTTGGCTTTAGCAAGCCTAACAAATGTAGAGGAAATGTCATAAACACAAAGGAAATAGAATAAAAAAACACCTGAGCGCTCGGGTAGCAACACCTAATCGGCCCTGTCAACAATTTCACGTGTCTCTTGTAAGAAAAAGTAAATAATAATGGGAGCCGTGAAATAGAAAATACGTCCAGTGTTGTTACCGAAACCCGCGGCTATACTCATGGTTATGACTTGCACAAAAAGGATAACGGTAGTAGCGAGAAACCTTTTACTCCAGGTTTGCTTCATCCACTTTTTGTAGACGATAGCAAGCATATACAACACAAGTATGTTGCACGAAAGAGCTAGCTGTTTTACAAATGGAGCCCAATCTACCTGCGGGTGAAGAATGGACTGCAGAAAGAAGCCGGGCTTGGTTTGTCCATCGTGAAGGGGAGAATAAAACAGCGTTTTTCTCAGTACAAAATAGCCGGCAAATGCCACAACCGAGGCCAACAAGGTTATCAGGTAGTAGCGCTTTCGCTCGAAGAACCAGTCAACCGCCGCTACCATTCCAAATACCATCAGCGCATATTCACGCTGAAAAACACACAGCGCAAGGACGAGCATCAAACCATAACTGCGTTGAAGATAAAAATGAAACCCAAGGGCAATGAACAACACGCCGCAGGCATCATTGGCCGGTTTCAAGAGAAAGAAAACGGTGCCGAACCCAAGCAGAAAAAGCAGCGCGCCAAGAAAGGAATGGAGAGTTTTCAAACCCGACTTTATAGCTGTGCAATAAATTACACAAGAGGTAACTAGCACACAGAGATAATTGAAAAGAAGAGCATTGAAGAATGTTTTTCGAGATAACTCCGGATGCGCACTGGCAAAAACGGTTTCTGTATTGTAGTCCAATCCTGCGGAGTTCAATAAATACGTCCCAAACGAACCGATGATACGCATGTTAAACGGTGCCTCGGTGTGCGCTACATCCCACTCCTCATACATATGCAGATAGTGAAAATAATCTGCGCCTCCCATGTCGGGAAGCGTGTATTTATAGGAAAAGTAAAACAAGGGATAACTAAGAAGCATCAGCAACAGTGCTAGCGTGCCGGTTCGTAGTATGTTCGAGGAGTCCATTCCGAAGCTTCGACTGTGTTTCAATCTTAATATCCAAGTGACCTGCGCACATCTTGCAGCGTGCTGAGCGCGGTAATGCGGGCCTTGTCGGCTCCCTCATGCAGTCGACGATCAAGCTCTTGTTTGTCTTGCATGTAGTGATAGTACGCTTTTCGCTCTTCGGCAAAACGTACTAGTATGGCTTCCAGCAAGTCCTTCTTCGCGTGGCCCCAACCATAACCGCCTGCTTCCAACTTCGACTTCAATGTTGCTGCGTCTGTTGCAGGCGCCACCAACTTATAAAGCTTGTATACAACGCTGCCTTCCGCGTCTTTCGGCTCTTCCAGCGGCGTTGCATCGGTGACTATTTTCTTGTTGACGACATCTTTCAACTCTTTCTCCGGAAGGAAAACATCGATGAAGTTGCCGTAGCTCTTACTCATCTTCTGGCCGTCGGTGCCGGGAACATATTGCGTGTCTTCATTAATCTTCGACCTAGGTACCACCAGTGTATCGCCCACCTTATGATTGAAGGCCTCAGCAATATCGCGAGCAATCTCCAGGTGTTGAATCTGGTCTTTGCCTACAGGAACAATCTCGGCACCATATAACAGAATGTCGGCAGCCATCAAAACCGGATAGGTAAACAACCCGGCGTTCACATCGCTCAACCGATCACTCTTGTCCTTAAAGCTATGCGCGTTCGCCAGCATCGGAAACGGTGTGAAACATTGCAAATACCATGTAAGCTCTGTCACTTCAGGCACATCACTCTGACGGTAAAAGGTTGTCTTCTTCGTGTCCAAACCACAAGCCAACCAAGCCGCTGCAACGGAGTACGTGTTTTCACGAATCGCAACCGCGTCTTTCACAGCAGTGAGTGTGTGCAGATTTGCGATAAACAAAAAGCTGTCGTTGTCTGGCTTTTTACTCTCTTCAATAGCAGGCATAATAGCGCCCAGAATGTTTCCGAGATGCGGTGTGCCTGTGCTTTGGATGCCGGTGAGGATTCGAGACATAAGGGAGATTGTGGAGGCGAAGATAGAGAGTATCCTGATTACGGATTACGGATTGAGGCGGCCGTGATAAATGAGATCAAAAACACATCGAGATTCAATCAAAAACGGTCAACTATTTTCAGGACGGGTCACCCATCCCCGACCCTTCCCAAAGGGAAGGGAGAACCCTTCTCATGTATGACCTGCTGTTGACTTTAACAGATGGTTGCGGGGTTAGATGACCCATCCACGGGCCTTCCCAAAGAGAAGGGAGAACCCTCTTGATTAGTTGACCGGTGTGATTTCGAGACTAAAGATTTCACAGAACAGCCTTCACGAGAAGGAACCTCGCTTCCATTTGGGAAGGGCCGGGGATGGATCTGCTATATAAATGCAACACCTGTGCTTCTAACAAGGACACCCCGCCAGAAGGAACCTCCCTTCCCTTTGGGAAGGGTCGGGGATGGGTCTGATAGCTTTCCGGCCGATGCCTTGGTTTTACCAAACGCAACTATCCAATCTTTCAGGTATTTTGCGCTTCGTAATTCGTACTTAACAACGAAGCCCTCATGAAAACAACTCCCATCTTCCTGCTCGCGCTTATTTTCGCCTCCTGTAACACCCCCGTTACCCAACAAACCGCACAGCCTCCCATGGCCAATAAAATTCCCTTTGAAATGACCGAACACGGCGATACCCGTGTCGACAATTATTACTGGATGCGCCTCAGCGATGAGCAGAAGAACGCACCCGATTCCACGCGGGACCAGCAAACGAAAGACGTGCTCGACTACTTGAACGCCGAGAACGCATACACCAAGTCGGTGCTTGCGCATACTGATGCGTTTCAGGTGAAGCTCTTCGAAGAAATGAAGGGGCGTATTAAGGAAACCGACCAGAGTGTGCCTGTAAAAGACAACGGCTATTGGTACTACACGCGCTACGAAGCCGGAAAGGATTATGCGTTCAATTGTCGCAAGAAGGACAGTATGGAGACGGGCGCTGAAGAGGTGTTGGTAAATGGCCCTGCACTCGCTGCGGGTCACGACTACTGGGCGCTGGGCGGAATCGATGTGAGTGAAGACAACACGATTGTTGTGTATAGCGAAGACGTAGTGAGCCGTCGCATTTACACGGCGTCTTTCCGCAATATTCAAACAGGTGAAATGCTGACCGACAAAATCGAAGGCATTGCGGGTTGTCCGGTGTGGGCTAACGATAACAAGACTTTGTTCTATGTAAAGAAGGACCCAACTACACTCCGCGAATTTCAGATTTGGAAGCACACGCTGGGCACACCACAGTCAAGCGACGTAGTAGTGTTTGAAGAAAAGGATGAAGAGTTTTCATGCTTCGTTTACAAGACAAAGAGTAAGAAATACATGGTGATCGGTTCCAACCAAACACTAAGCAACGAATACCGTGTGTTGAGTGCAGATGCACCTGTGGGCGACTTCAAAGTGATTCAACCGCGCGAACGCAACCTCGAATACAGCATCGATCACTTCGGTGATCGCTTCTACATCACCACCAACCTCGAGGCGAAAAACTTCCGCCTCATGAGTTGTCCGGAAACCGCTACCACGAAGGAAAACTGGCAGGAGGTGATTGCTCACCGCGCCGATGTGTTGCTGGAAG
>Ga0315904_10008548_pt1 | contig 13524 bp, 13 predicted proteins | sample LakEriMetagenome_6_FD_203529 | JGI IMG/M metagenome (GOLD analysis project Ga0315904, IMG submission 203529) | Freshwater fungal communities from buoy surface, Lake Erie, Ohio, United States - Buoy 12 MA120 | ecosystem: Environmental > Aquatic > Freshwater > Lake | place: USA: Lake Erie, Ohio... | reverse complement strand
AAGGCGATCCAGGTGCCCGTGCTGCGCGAAGCGCCCGGGACGTCGTTCGCCGACACGCTCAAGCAGACGCTCTCGCAGGTGACCGAACTCAGCGAGACCTCGCGCGACTACGTGCAGGCGTTCCTGCGGGGCGAGCCGGTGGAGCTGCACCAGGTGATGGCCGCGTCCGAGGAAGCCGGCATCGCGATCGACCTGCTGATCCAGGTGCGCAACAAGTTCCTCGAGGCGTACAAGACCGTCATGACCATGACCACGTAAGCCGATGCCGCCCTTCGTCACCACCCTGATCGAGCGGATCGGCGGCCCGCGTCGCGCCCTGATCGCCCTCGCGGGCCTCGGCTCGGCCGTGGTCGTCCTGCTGCTGGCGAACTGGGCCGCGACGCCCACGATGGTGCCCGCGTACGCGAACCTCCCGGTCGAGCAGGCCGCGCGGCTCGACGACGAGCTCACCAAGGCCGCGATCCCGCACGAGCTCGTCAAGGGCGGCACCGAGATCCTGGTCGCCTCGACCGACATCGCCCGGTCGCAGGTCGCGCTGGCCAAGGCCGGCGTGCTCGGGCGCAAGACAGCGGGCTTCGAGCTCTTCGACCAGCAGTCGTGGGGGATGACCGACTTCACGCAGCGCATCCAGTACCGCCGGGCGCTCGAGGGCGAGCTCGAGGCGACGATCGGCGAGATGCGCGGCGTCGAGCGCGCCGAGGTGTCGCTCGCTCTGAACGAGACCGCGACCTACCGCCGGCCCACCGACACGCCGCCGCGCGCGAGCGTGGTCCTCGCGCTCACGAGCGGCACGACCCCGACGCCGGACGTCGTGCAGGGCATCCAGCACCTCGTGGCCTCGAGTGTCGGCGTCGTCACCGCCGAGCGCGTGGTGGTCCTCGACGACGTCGGCCGGATGCTCTCGCTGCCCGACGACGCCGCCGGCATCGCGGGCACCTCGAGCCGCCAGCAGGGCGTACAGAAGGAGGTCGAGCATTCGCTCCGCGAGAAGGCGCAGGCAATCATGGACCGCGCCGTGGGGCCGGGCAACGCCACCGTGACCGTCACGGCCGCGATCAGCTTCGACAAGGTGCAGCGCACGTCGTCGGTCGTGGACCCCGACCGGCAGGCGATCAGCACGGAGCAGAAGGCGGAGATCGTCCCGGGCGCCGAGGGCGGCGCGGGCTCGACGAACGTGGCGACGGCTTTCGAGAACACGAAGACCGTGGAGACATTCGAAGGGGCGATCGGGAGCGTCCGCCGCCTCGACGTCGCGGTGCTCGTGAACCACAAGCTCGTGCCGCTGGTTGACTCGACCGCCGCCGCAGGTACCGCCGCCGCAGGTACCGCCGCCGCAGGCACGGCCGCTGCAGGCACGGCCGCCGCCGAGCGCGCCGACTCGACGGCGGCGCGCGACTCCGTCCTCGTGCCGGCGCCGAGATCGGCCGAGGAGCTGGCCAGTCTCGAGCGGCTCGTGCGCACCGCGGTCGGGGCGGATTCCGCTCGTGGCGACCAGGTCTCGGTGGTCAACATGCCCTTCGCGCCGACCGTTCGCGCCGAAGCCGAGCCGGCGCCGTCACTCCTGGCCACGTTCGAGCGCTACCAGCGGCCGGCGCTGAGCGCGCTGGGGCTGCTGCTGGCGGCGGTGATCGGCGTCCTGACGCTGCGCGCCCTCAAGCCGCCGGTGCCGGTCGCCGCGCCGGCGAGCGCGCCGCCGCTCCTCGCGGCGGCAGCCACCGCCGCCGCCGCGTCGCCGGCCTCCACTCCGTTGCTCGAGGCCGGCGGTGGCGGCGGCGGCGCGGTCCTCGTGCAGAAGGCCGCCCCGACCTTCCGCGTGGAGGTCGGCAACACCGTCCTCCGCGACCAGACGGTGCAGGTGATCGAGAAGGACCCCGACGATGCCGCGCGGCTCTTCCGCGTGTGGCTGCGGGAGGGCTGAGGACCCGTGACCGGCACCGCCCTCCAGCGCTACACCAGCGCCGACCCCGAGCACCTGACGGGCCGGCAGAAGGTCGCGATCCTCTGCATGGTGCTCGGCTCCGAGCTGGCGGCGACCGTCACGGCCAAGCTCACCCCCGACGAGGGCGAGATGATCTCCCTCGAGATCGCGCGCATGGACGCGGTCAGCGGCGAGGTCATCGAGCAGACGCTGCAGGAGTGGCTGCAGCTCGCCTTCGCGATGGACAAGTACTCGGCGGGCGGCATGGACTACGCGCGCGAGGTGCTGGAGCGGGCCTTCGGCCCGGCGAAGGCGAAGGAGATGCTGCGCCGCATCCAGGACCAGCTGGCCGACAAGGCGGGCCTCACGCGCCTGCGCAAGGCCGACCCGCAGCAGCTCGGGACGATGTTCCGCAACGAGCATCCGCAGACGACGGCGCTCATTCTGGCGCACCTCGACGCCTCGCAGACCGCGGCGGTGCTCAAGGAGCTGGGGGCGGAGACCGCGAGCGAGGTGGTCTATCGCATGGCGAAGATGGAGAAGGTCTCGCCCGACATGCTGCAGCTCATCGAGCGCAGTCTCGGCAACGAGGCCGACTTCAACTTCTCGCAGGGGATGTCGCTCGCCGGCGGACCGGCCGCGGTGGCACAGGTGCTCAACCTCCTCGCCGGCTCCTACGAGAAGGAGCTGCTCGACGGCGTCTCGCAGAAGGACGCGAGCCTCTCCGAACAGATCCGGAACCTCATGTTCGTCTTCGAGGACCTCTCGAGCCTCGACGACAAGGCGCTGCAGCGCATCCTCCGCGAGGTGGACACGAAGCAGCTCGCGATGGCACTCAAGGCAGCGAGCGAGGAGCTCAAGGCCAAGCTCTTCAAGGGCATGTCGCAGCGCGCGCAGGCGGCACTCAAGGAGGAGATGGAGATGATGGGCCCGGTCCGCATGAGCGACGTCGAGTCGGCGCAGACCGGCATCGTCGGCCAGGTGCGGGCCCTCGAGGAAGCGGGCGAGATCGTACTGGGAGGCGGTGCCGATGACCTGGTCGTCCGCTAGGCCCGGCGTCTGGGCCCCGGCCCCTGCCTCGGCGGTCCCGTCCCCCGCGGGCCACGCCCCGTGGGCGCCGGAGGACCTCGCGCGACGCCCGTCGCCGGTGCCGCCGCCGCCGGTGCTCGAGGATCCGGTGCCCGTGCCCGATCCCGATCCGCAGGAGGCGATGCTCGCCGAAGCGTACGCGCAGGGCTTCGAGAAGGGGCGACTCGAGGGCGAGCGCGGCGAGCAGGCCCGCCTGCGCACCGCGGTCGCCGCGGCGCAGGAGGCGCTCGACGCGCTGCGCGACGGCGAGCAGCGGTGGACGGGCACCATCGAGGAGAACGTCTGCGCCCTCGCGGTCGCGATCGCGCGCCACGTGATCGGGCGCGAGGTCGAGGCCGACCGAGGCGTCGTCGCCGCCCACGTCCGCCGCGCGATCGGCGAGTTCGGCGTCGAGCGCGCGCTCCGCGTACGGGTGCACCCGCAGGACCTCGCCCTGCTGACCGGCCACGGCGCCGACGACGACCACGCCGACCGCCTCGGCGACGGGCGTGAGCTCCGGTGGGTCCCCGACGTCGGCGTCGAGCGCGGCGGCTGCGTCGTCGAGGGGCGCGAGCGGATCGTGGACGGGCGCGTGGACACCGCGCTCGAGCGGGTCTACCGCCGCCTGACCTACACCCATGCCTGACCCCGCCGCGCTCGAACGTCGCCTCGCCGACGTCCCGCGCTTCGCCACTCACGGGAAGGTGAAGCGCGTGACCGGCCTCGTCGTCGAGGCCACGGGCCTCGACATCGGCCTCGGCGATCTCTGCCGCATCACCTCCCAGGACGGCCAGTTCTCCGCGCTCGGCGAGGTGGTCGGCTTCCACGAGGGCGGCGTCCTCCTCATGCCGCTCGGCGAGCTCGACGGGTTGCATCCCGGCTCGTCCGTGCAGCCGCTCGGCCGATCGTTCACGGTGGACGTCGGCGAGGCGCTGCTGGGGCGCGTGCTCAACGGGCTCGGGCAACCGATCGACGGCGGGCCCCGGCTGACGAACACCGAGAAGGTGCCGCTCTCCGCCGAGCCGCCCAGCCCGCTCACGCGGCAAGTGATCACCGAGCCGCTCGAGACCGGCGTCCGCGCCCTCGACGGCGTCCTCACCATCGGCCGCGGCCAGCGCGTCGGCATCTTCGCCGGCTCGGGCGTCGGCAAGAGCACCCTCCTCGGGATGATCGCCCGCAACGCGACGGCCGACGTCAACGTGATCGCCCTGATCGGCGAGCGAGGGCGCGAGGTACGCGACTTCATCGAGCACGCGCTCGGGCCCGAGGGCCTCGCCCGCTCGGTCGTCATCGTCGCCACCAGCGACCAGGCCGCGCTCGTCCGCGCCCGCGGGGCGCTGCTCGCGACGGCGATCGCCGAGTGGTTCCGCGATCAGGGCAAGCAGGTGCTGCTGATGCTCGACTCGGTCAGCCGAGTCGCCTACGCGTGGCGGGACATCGGCCTCGCCGTCGGCGAGCCGCCGACGACGAAGGGATACCCGCCCTCCGTGTTCGCGAACCTGCCGCGCCTCCTCGAGCGCGCCGGCAACGGGCCAGTGGGCGGCATCACCGGCGTCTATACCGTGCTCGTGGAGGGCGACGACTTCAACGAGCCGGTCGCCGACCAGGCCCGGTCGATCCTCGACGGCCACGTCGTGCTGACCCGCTCGCTCGCCGCCGCCGGCCATTTCCCGGCGATCGACGTGCTCGAGAGCAAGAGCCGCGTGCGCGACCAGCTGATCAACGAGCCCCATCGCGCCGCCGCCAACACGCTCACGCGCCTCGAGGCCGCCTACCGCGAAAAGGAGGACCTGATCCTCGTCGGCGCCTACCAGAAGGGCACCGACCCGCAGGTGGACGCGGCGCTCCAGCTGCGGGAACCGATCCTCGGGTTCCTGCAGCAGCGCGCGGACCAGCCGACGGCGTTCGCCGACACCGTCACGTCGCTCGCGGCCCTCGCGCGCAACGCGCCCGCCCGACGCGGCTGACGATGGCGCGCCGCACGCGGTTCCGGCTCGAGCGCCTGCTCGAGCTCAAGGCCAGGCACGAGGAGGCGAGTGCCGTCCGCCTTGGCCTCGCGGAGGCCGACGCGCGCCGCGAGCGCGAGGCGGAGGTCGCCCTGCGCACCCTGCGGGACGCAGGGCGCGAAGACCTGCTGCCCGGCGGCGTGACGCGCGTCGGCGACCTCCGGCCGGTTGCAGAGCTGCTCGCGCGCGTGGACGAACGCCTCGACCGGCAGGCCGAGCGCGTCGCCGCCGCCGAGCGCACGGTGCACGACGCGCAGCGGCTACTGGTCCTCGCGCACCAGGAACGACGCGTGCTCGATCGCCTGCGAGAGAAGCACGTCGAACGCGTCCGACTCGAAGCGGCGCAAGCGGACCAGAAGACCACGGACGACATCGCCGTGGCCCGCTTCCTGCGCTCAAGGCCCCTCGACCCATGATGACCCGGATGATTCTTCCGTTCCTCGCTGCGTTCATGATCGCCGTCGCCGGCGGCTCGGCCCTCGCGCTCCTCAAGGCGAAGGACGCGCACAGCGCGGCCCTCCAGCGCTTCGCCGAGCTCAAGGCCAAGGCCGACAGCACGCGGCCGCCGACCGCCACGGCGGACAGTGCGGGGCACGCCGCGCACGATTCGATCGCGCACGCCGCGCCGCCGGCGAGCGCGCCGGTGCCCGTCACCGTCCCTCCGCCGGGCAAGCCCGGGCCGACGGCGCCTCCCGTGCCCTCGCCCGCCCCCGCACCGCCGCCCCGGGCCGACATGCCCGCCGCCCCGACCGGTGACGGCCGCGCGCCGACCCCCGTCGCCGAGGCGGCCCAGGCCGTCGGTGCCGAGAAGCGGCTGTCGAAGATCTTCGCCTCGATGGCGCCGAAGGACGCGGCCAAGGTGCTGCAGCAGATGGATGACGCCGACGTGCGCGTGATCCTCGGCCACCTCGGTCCGCGCCAGGCTGCGGCGGTACTCGGCAACTTCCCCCCCGCGCGTGCCGCGACGCTCAGCCAGCAGCAGCTCAAGGGGCCCGCCGTCCGAGGGGGGACGCCCTGATGGGCGATGCCGTCAGGGCCGTCGGGCCGACCGGCACCTCGCCGTCGAGCGCGCGGCGCGCCGAGCGCGCGCACGACTTTCGCGCGACCGAGGAGGCCGCGTCGCTGGCCGCGTCGCTGGCCGAGTCGCGCGCCACTGACGCCACCGGCTTCGACCTGCTCTTCGCGGCGCTGCGGGACGAACCCGCCGCGTCCTCGACCGGCGCGCTCGCGCCGCCCACGGCGTCCGCGCGGTCCGTGCGATCCGGGTCGGTGTCCTCCGCCGGCGCTCGCGCGGTGGAATCGGCCTCGTATGCGGTGCGCTGGGACTTCATGCGCGGCACGGGCGCCTCGTCGCGCACGTCGCCCGCGAGCCGGGTCACCCCGGCGTCGTCGGCACGGGTTACCCGCGCCGAGGCCGACGATGCCGAAGAGGCCGACGAAGCGGCATCGGCGGACGCGGCGACCCGTGCGGACGATGCCGCAGCGCACGACGAGGCGGTCGTACCGCCGGCCGCGGTCCTCCCGCCGGCAGCCGTCCCGCCCACCCCGCTGGCCGTCGTGCCGCCCGTCGCCACGTCGTCGCACGACGCCGCCCTCGCCACCGTCCAGCCGGCCCTGCGGGACCGGCTCGAGCGCGTGATCGAACGCATGCAGCGTGAGTTCGGCCACGACGTCCGCGTCGTCGAGGGGCGTCGGTCGCAGGCTCGGCAGGACGCCTTGTACGCGCAGGGTCGCACCGCCCCGGGACCGGTGGTGACGTGGACCCGCGATTCGGCGCACCGCGACGGCGCCGCAGTGGATGTCATGATCAACGGCGGCTACGACGACGCCGCGGCGTTCCGCACGCTCGCCCGCATCGCCGCCGAGGAAGGTTTGCGGACGCTCGGGCCGCGCGATCCCGGCCACCTCGAGGTGGCGACCGCGCCGGACGCCGGCCCCGCGAGGGGGACGGCCGCGATGCCGTCCCCGGTCGCCGTGGTCGCCCGCGTGGCGTCGCCGGCGCCGGTCGCCGCGCCCGCCGCCGCGTCCGCCGCCGTGGCGTCGCCGGCACCGGTCGCCCGCGTGGCATCCCTCGGCGGTCGACCGGGCGCCGGGAACGCGAGCCGCGACCGCACGTCGGGTCTGGAGCGCGAGCGGATGGAGGAACTCGCGGCGCGACTGGCGCCGCCGCTCGCCACCGGTTCGACGGGCGAGGGCACCGCGACCGTCCCGGTGGGGCAGCCCCGCGTGGACCTCACCGCCCGCCTCGAGGCCATCGCGCGCGTCCGTGACGCGCAGGCTGCCCAACCGCTCGCTCGGCTGGTGATGGACGTGCCCGACGACCTCGGTGGCGTGGACCGGATCGCGGTCTCGCTGCGAGGTCAGCGACTCGACGCTGCGCTCGCGATCCAGGACCCGGCGACCGCCTCGCGCGTCGCCGACCGCGTCGCACGGCTCGCCGAGGCGCTGGGCGCCCGCGGCTACGAGGCGGGCACGCTGTCCGTGACGACGGCGCGCGGCATCGCCCCCGAGTCGCTGGACCTCGTGCGCCTCGGCGCGCAGGCGCTCGAGCGCGAGGGCACGCGGGGCGTCGCGTCCATCCTCCAGGACGTGGCCGGTGCCGGGCTGCGCGAGCGGCACGCCGCACCGGGCCGTCAGGACGACCCGTCCACCCCGTCACGCGAGCACGACCGGCGCAGCGGTGACACGCCGCGTCGCCAGTCGCGCCGCGACCCCGGAGACCGCTGAGTGACCGCACCCGTCATCCCGGCCGCCACCGCCGGGACCACCGCTGCCCCCGCAGGGCGCAATCCGAAGTCCGTTCTGGGGAAGGACGAGTTCCTGAAGCTGCTCGTCGCGCAGCTCAAGAACCAGGATCCCACCAACCCGATGGACGGCCAGCAGATGGCCGCGCAGCTCGCGCAGTTCTCGAGCGTCGAGCAGCTCATCGCGATCAACGAGAAGCTCGGGGCGCAGGCGACCACCGACGACGCCACCGCGAAGGCGATCAGCAACTCGACAGCCATCGCCGCGATCGGCAAGACCGTCACGGCGCTCGGCAACCAGGTCGAGCTCCCGGCCGCCGATGCGCGCGTGCGCGGGATCGTGCAGGGCACGGGGCAGGGTACGCTCTCGCTGCGCGACGCCAACGGCACGATCGTCGCCAGGCGCGACCTCGGCCTCGTGCGGGCCGGCGACCAGTCGTTCGCTCTTGGCGACCTCGCCGCCGGCCTTCCCGCAGGCACCTACACCTGGCAGCTCGACGTCCGCACCGCGCAGGGCGCGACGGTTCCCGTGACGCCGTTCATCACGGGCCGCGTCACCGGCGTCGAGTACGGTCCCGGCGGCGCGATGCTCGTCGCGGGCCGCCTCCGCATCCCCGTCGGCACCGTCGTGTCGCTCGGCACCCCGTAACCGTCTCCCACTCCCGAGGTCCGTCCTTCCATGATGCGTTCTCTCTTCTCCGGCGTGTCCGGCCTGCGGAACCACCAGTTCCGCATGGACGTCATCGGCAACAACGTCGCCAACGTCAACACCGTGGCCTTCAAGTCGGGGCGCGTCGCCTTCAAGGAAGGGTTCGCCCAACTGCTGCAGGGCGCCACGCGCCCGCCCGGCGAGCAGGGCGGCACGAATCCGATCCAGATCGGCCTCGGCTCGGCGATCGGTTCGGTGGACACGCTCTTCGCGCAGGGCAACCTGGAGACGACCGGCCTGAACACCGACGTCGCCATCCAGGGCGACGCGTTCTTCGTGATGCGCAAGGGTGCCCAGCAGTTCTACACGCGGTCGGGCAACTTCCAGCTCGACGCGCAGGGGCGGCTGGTCTCGCCGACCAACGGCTTCGTCGTCCAGGGCCGGATGGCGGTGGACGGCGTCCTGCAGGAGGGGATTACCGACATCTCGCTGCCGTTCGGCCAGAAGGTCTCGGCCCGCGCGACGACGACGACGCGCCTGACCGGCAATCTCGATTCGTCGGCTCCCGCCTTCTCCGGCCCGTTCAACGCGGCGAACCGCGCCCTTGCGACGAACCGCGACTCGTACCAGTCGGTGTCCATCGGCGTCCACGACGCCCTCGGCAACAAGACGGATCTGAAGATCTGGATGTGGAAGACCGCGGACAACCAGTGGGACTGGGAGGTGGACGAGACGAGCCTGCCGGCCGGCACGACGCTGGGGGCGAGCACGCCCGGTGACGCGAACGCCTCCCGCGGGCGGCTGACCTTCGATCCCGTCACCGGCCTGCTCTCCGGGTCGGTGACGACGGCGAACGATGCCGTGGCGTCGCCGACGTACGTCGGCACCGGCCCGCAGCCCGCGATCGTGCTCAACCACCCGGGCGGTACGTCGCAGTCGATCAGTCTCGACCTCGGCGCGGGTCCGGTCGGCGGGACGCTGGCGGGGAGCCTCAGCGGCATCACGCAGTTCGCCGGCGAGAACAACGCGGTGCTGCGCGACCAGGACGGCTTCCAGAGCGGCACGCTCCAGGACTTCACGATCGACCGCACAGGCACGATCACGGGGTCGTTCACCAACGGCACGACGCTCACGCTCGGCCAGATCACGCTCGCCGACTTCAACAACCCGTCGGGCCTCCTTCGCGTCGGCGACAACATGTTCTCCGCCTCCAGCAACTCGGGGGGCGCGGTGCTGGGCTACGCGCTCTCGGGCTCGCAGTCGATGATCACCTCGGGTGCGCTCGAGATGTCGAATGTCGATCTCGCGCAGGAGTTCACCGCGATGATCGTCGCGCAGCGCGGATTCCAGGCGAACAGCCGCGTCATCACGAACTCCGACGAGATGCTCAGCGAGGTCGTGAACCTCAAGCGGTAGGCCGACCGCGGCGCGGTCGCCCGGCGGCACGCCGGGCGGGCCGCCGGCCCGATCGCGTCGGCGCGGCGTCGGCACCGGGATCACCGGAGGTCGGCGCCGTTCGTGCGCCCAGGCGGCAGGAATTGCCGTGTTCGTCTGGCACGACCCCTGCTTTTCCTCACGCGTGACCGACCATTCCTGCCGCCTTCCCGACCATGGCTGACCCGTCAACCGAAGCCCCCGCCGAACCGGCGCGCAAGGGCGCCCTCATTCCGATCCTCGCGGCCGTCTTCGTCGGCTTGGGGGCCGGCGGCGCCTCGGGCGCGATGTTCACCGGACCGATGCTCGCCAAGCGCGTCGTCCCCGCGGTCGATACGGCAAGCCTCGCCCTGCAGCTCGCCGCGGGCGGGATGCATGCCGACACGGCCACCGCCGCACCCGCGAGCGAAGGCAAGGACGGGGAACCGGGCGCCGCGATCCCGCCGGTGCCGATCCACCTGCTCGACAACATCGTCATGAATCCCTCGGGGTCGAACGGCCAGCGCTTCCTGCTGCTGTCGGTGGCCTACGAGCTCGCCGACGCGATGGGCGTCGAGAAGATGAAGCAGCGCGACGCCGAGATCCGCGACCTCGTGCAGCGCGTCGTCGGCCGTCGCACCATCGACCAGCTCGGCGACCTGCAGCAGCGCGACCTCCTGAAGGCCGACGTCGCCAAGGCCACGGAGGACGTGATCGGCCCGAAGACCGTGAAGAAGGTCTTCTTTCCCCAGTTCGTGATTCAGTGAGGCGCCCCGCGTGACCGGCGTGCCGGTGCCCAATACGGACCTCGACGAGCTGCTCGCCGGGTCGACGGCGCCGACGCGCTCGTCCACCGCGGTGCGCGCCGACGACATCCAGCTGTACGACTTCCGGCGTCCCTTCCGCGTCTCGAAGGAGCGCATGCGCACGCTCGAGGCGATGTACGAGCGCATGGTGCGCTCCCTCGAGGGCTGGCTCATCAGTCGGGTGCGGGGGCAGGTCGAGCTGCGCCTGCAGAGCATCGAGCAGTTCTCCTTCGGGGAGTTCACCCTGTCGCTGCCGACGCCCTGCGCCTCCTACACCTTCGACATCCACGACACCGGCGGCCAGCAGGGCGTCGTGGACGTGGGGCACGAGTTCGCGTTCTTCCTCGTCGATCGGCTCTTCGGCGGCTCCGGCGTCTCGACCTCGCTGGACCGGGCGCTCTCCCCGATCGAGCGCATGGCGGTCCGCACCGTGGTCGACCGCATCACGAACCTCGTCGCCGAGATCTGGCGCGACTACGTGCCGCTGGAGCTGACGCTCTCCGGCTTCGAGTCGTTCCCCGACATCCTGCAGGTCGCCAGCCGGGAGGACCCGGTGCTGGTCGCCAACATCGAGTGCACCTCCGGCAGCATGCGCTCGCTGATCCTGGTGCTCCTGCCCTTCGCGGTGCTCGAGAAGTTCTTCAACTCCGGCGACCAGCGGGGGCGCCTGTCCGAGGCGATGGTCCCCGATCGCGAGCGCGAGGCCAACCGCGAGCTCACCGAGTCGCAGCTCCGCTCGACCGGCGTGGACGTGGCCGTGCGCCTCCCGACCTTCCACCTGCCGATGCGCTCCCTGCTCGAGATTCCCGTCGGCGCGGTGCTCACGACCGGCATCCCGGCCGACGCATCGGCCCACGTCTTCATCGGCTCGCAGCAGCGCTTCACGGCGGCCCTCGGGCGCGTGAAGGCGAACCTCGCCGCGCAGATCCTCGACCCCATCACCGCCGGCATCCCCGGCTCCCCAAGGCAAACCCCGTGAATCCCGCCGAGATCGACGCCCTCGTCACCCAGGCGCAGGCCGGCCAGCAGACCGCCGCCCCCCGCGATGCGACGGCCCCCGCGTTCACCGAGTTCGCCGCCGGCGTCCCGGCGGCCACCGGTGAGGCGCCGCTCGCGATGCTGCTCGACCTGACCCTGCCCGTCTCGATCGAGCTCGGGCGCTCCCGCATGACGGTGCAGGAGATCCTCCGCCTCGGACGCGGCTCGGTGATCCAGCTCGACCGGCTCGCCGGTGAACCGATCGACATCTACGTCGGTGACCGCCGCTTCGCCGAGGGCGAGGTGGTCGTGCTCGGCGAGCACTTCGGCGTGCGCGTCACGCGCATCCTCAACACGCACCCGGTCACCGCCTGATGTCCGTGCTCCTCACGGGCCTCGCGGGCCCGCTCGCGCTGGTCGTGGGGCTCGTCTTCGTCGCCGCCGCCGCGTGGCGGCGCCTCCGCGGCGGCGTCGGCCATGGTACCCGCCAGGCCCCGCCGATGGAGCTGGTCCAGCGGCTGGCCATCGGGCCCAAACAGGGGATCGCCCTCGTCCGCATCGAGGGTCGGCTCTATGCCGTCGGGTCGGGCGAGGGGCTCAGCATCACCCCGATCGGCCCGGCCGGTCCGCGGGCCCATGCCGCGGACGCCTCGGCCGTCGTGCCGCTCGATGCCTTCGGCCCCGCCGACGGCCGTCCGGCCCGGGGCGCGGCCGGGCGGTCGTCCGCTGCGCGGTCGGCCGCTGCGCGGCCGGCCGCTGCGCGGCCGGCCGTGCCCGCCCCCGCGACGCGATCGGCGGCGACGTCCGTCAGCGCGGCGGCGACCATCCGCACCGGCGCCGCCCCACGCGCCACCACCGCCCTCGACGCCAACCTCCGGCGTGACCTGCAGGACGTGTTGCGGACGGCCCTGCGCAGCGCGACCACGCTCGGCGCGCTGCTGTCGCTCGGGCTCTCGCCCGCCGCGGCCCAGCGTCCGGCGGGACCCGGACCCGTGCCGCAGGTCGTGACGCCGCCCCAGGTGCCGCCCCAGGCGCCGCCCGGGCCCGCCGCGACCGCGGTACGGGCCGCGACGCCTGCCGGGGCCGTGACCGCCGCGACCGCCGCACGGGCCGCCGGTCCTGCAGCGGCCCCGGGGGCCACCACCGCCCCGACGACGACGCCCGCGACCCAGCCGGCGAGCAAGGCCCCCGCGCCGCTTTCCGCGATGCAGACCACCGAGCAGGTCATCCAGCGGCTCGCCCCGCAGATGGACCTCTCGGTCGGCGGGACGCCGGGGAAGTCGGACGGCCTGCGGATGAGCGGCACGGTGGGCGTGGTCGTGATGATGGGGCTGCTGACCCTGCTGCCCACGCTGCTGCTCCTGATGACGGGCTTCGCCCGCATCCTGATCGTGCTCGGCTTCGTGCGGCAGGCGATCGGCGCGCAGAGCGCCCCGCCGACGCAACTGCTCGCCGCGCTCGCCCTGCTGCTCACCGGGTTCGTCATGGCCCCCACCCTCGACGAGGCGAACCGCACGGCGCTGCAGCCGTGGCTGGCGGGGCAGATGGAGCAGGCCGAGATGATGGAGGCGGCGGTGAAGCCGTTCCGCACCTTCATGCTCCGGCAGACGCGCGACAAGGACATCGAGACGTTCCTCGAGCTCAGCCGTTCGCCCGTGCCGGCGACGCCGGAGGAGATCCCGCTGGTGGTACTCGCCAGCGCGTTCACCACGAGCGAGTTGCGCACGGCCTTCCAGATGGGCTTCGCGATCTTCCTGCCGTTCATCGTGGTGGACATGGTGGTCAGCTCGGTGCTGATGTCCATGGGCATGTACATGCTGCCACCGGCCATGATCGCGCTGCCGTTCAAGCTGCTCCTCTTCGTGCTCGTCGACGGGTGGACGCTGGTGGTGCAGTCGCTCGTGCAGTCGTTCCGCTGATCCGGAGGCGGACGAGCGCACAC
>Ga0315904_10008547_pt1 | contig 13525 bp, 10 predicted proteins | sample LakEriMetagenome_6_FD_203529 | JGI IMG/M metagenome (GOLD analysis project Ga0315904, IMG submission 203529) | Freshwater fungal communities from buoy surface, Lake Erie, Ohio, United States - Buoy 12 MA120 | ecosystem: Environmental > Aquatic > Freshwater > Lake | place: USA: Lake Erie, Ohio... | reverse complement strand
TGGCGGAGGCGGCAGGTTGTCCACCTCCAGCAACACCGCCTCGCCCTTCTCCCCCGGCCAGGCCTGGAAGCAGCGCCGCAACCGCGCCTCAAGAGTGAGCCCCTCCACCTTGCCCAGGCCAGGGATGAGGGCCTCCAGTTCGGTGACGGCCTCCAACACCATGGGTTCAAAGCCCTTGCTGGCATCCAGCCACCACACCCCTCCGGGGTAAGCGGCGCCATGGGAGTGGGCGTAGTGCCGCGCCAGGGTGGTCTTGCCCACGCCGGGCATCCCATGGATCACCACCTGGGCGGCTTCTGGGGCCAGGTCGGTCGCCAATTGGTGAAGTTCAGCGCTGCGGGCGACGAATCCAGGACGGACGGGGGGCAGATTCGTCAGTGCTCCCGCCACAGAAGGGGTGGATTGAAAATCAGGGGGAGGAGCTGGTTGTTGGATCGTGATGTGGATTGGCCGGCTTGGCTCAACGGGAGGCGGCTGTGGCTCCGGTGGCTTGCGGCCATGTCCCAACACATGGCCCAAAAACTGGCTCAACATGCTGATGGTGGCTTGGATGTTCTGGGCCTGAGTCAGGAACACAACGCCGACCACCACGACCCCGAGGACAATTCCACCCGCCTGGCCATGGCTCAGAAGCCAGCTGTAGACCTTTGCTTTGAACTCTTCTTCGCTCTTGGGCAAGGAGGTGGCGGCTGCCGCCAGTGCCTGCTCGTGTGCGATGGCCAGCAGGAGGCCAAGGGCAATCAACCAGGCAGACCGAATCTCAGGATCTCGTCGCCTTCGCTGAGCATCCTGAGCACGCTGTCGGACCCTTGGCACGCTGACAGTTGCGACACCACAATCTTAGCCCCGCCGCTGAAGGGAGCTGTTTGCTGTTCCCGCAGGGTTGATGTTTCCTTTGGAAGAGTGGTCAATCTCCCACGACTGGAGATTGATCAGGCAGACCATTCCCGGTGGAGCCGATAGCCAACGCCCCGACGGGCATCACGTGAGCAATCCATAACATCACCTCAAGTGTTCCACACGAGCCAATTCAGCAGGGACCCGTGGATAAACGATGGGGGATCACCGAACCGCCACCTTGATCAAGGCGCCCCATCCCATGAGCAGCAGCATCCAACGGACATCCAGGCGTCGCGGGTTCCAGGAACGATCGGATGCACTGCAGGAGGTGTGCAAGGGCTTTCTGCAATTCCTGGGTTATCCGGCCTACACCACCCGGATTACGGCAGAAGACGCGGCCTATGACATCCCACGAGATGGAAGTGAGTTGTTGGTGATTCACCACCTGAACCGACCGGTGCTCGTCAAGAGCTACATGGTCTACAGCGAGCCGGGAATGCCCCTGATAGAGGGCCTCTATCACTCCCTGGAGGAGTTCATCCGTGGCTTCTACCGGGATGAAATCGCACGCTCTGCCCGGCGGACAGCGATCACCATCCCCGGTTTTCCTCCCCCGCCTGGCACCACAGACATCACTGACATCGCCAATCGGTATCTCAAGGCTCTCGATGAGCAAAACGCTCTCCTGGAGGAGGAAGTGAACGAGTGGATCGCCGCTCCTGAACGCCTGCACCTCGCCCGGCTCATCTGGACGTGAAGCTATCCCCATGGAAATGACCCGCCGTGGGGAGGGGTTGATCACTCCCTGAGGAGATGCTCCGAGCGTTCTGGGTAGCCTATTGCACCTGCACTTCCGCATGGCACCCCACCGCACCTCCTCCCCCCCGGCGAAGGCAACGGCAACGGCGACTCGATCGGCTCCGATCAGCCCGGCGAGAGCAACCCAAAGGGCAACCACCAGGCCAGCGCCCCCCTCCTTCTGCCGGACCCGCCAGCGCCCGTGCCCATCGCCGGATCACGAGCTGTTGCTCCACAACGTGCGCCTGGCCAAGGTGCGCCAGGCGTTGCTCGACACCAACCGCATCGAACGCAAGGCGTTTCGCGAGCACGCCCGCGTGGAAAACGCCGTCGCCGCCTATGCCCGTGAGCTGGCCGCCCTGCTCGATGAGCGGGGTTTCACCCGAGACGTGCACATCAGCGCCCCCGCCACCTGCGGCGAGGCGGTGTTGATCGTGCAACTGAGCGACCTGCACTTCAACGAGCAGGTGCAGCTCCCCTCCAACCGCTACGACTTCACCGTGGCGGCGGCCCGGCTGGCCAAACTGGCTGGTCGCGTCAAGCAGTTGGGCCGCAGCTATGGCGCCAGCAAGGTGGTGGTGGCCTGTCTGGGGGATTTCCTCAACAGCGATCGGCGCCTCGATGAACTGCTCAGCAATGCCACCAACCGCAGCAAGGCGACCTTGTTGGCGGTGGACATCCTGCGGGCGTTTCTGCTGGATCTGAGATCCCAGTTCACCCTGGAGATCTACGGCATCACCGGCAACGAAAGCCGCGTGAAACAAGAGCTGGGCTGGAGCGATTCCCTCGCCACCGACAGCTACGACCTGATGATCTACGCCATCCTCCAGCGCGGCTTTGAGGGGGTGGAGGGGATCGACTTCTGTGGCTTCCAGGCCAATGAGCTGCTGTTTGAGGTGATGGGCCGCACGTTCCTCTGCCTCCACGGCCATCAAATCGGGGCCAACGTGCAAAAAAGCGTGCAGGAGATCACCGGCCGCCATGCGGCGCGGGGCATCACGGTGGATTACACCCTCTTTGGCCACCTCCACGCCACCTCCATCGGGGATTATCACGCCCGCAATGCCTCCCTTGTGGGCAGCAACGCCTACTCAGAAGCGGGGCTGAACTACTGCAGCAAGGCCGCCCAAAACGTGCACATCCTCACCCCCACCGCAATCGATGGCGTGAAGGTGGATCTGCAGGACACCACTGGCATCACCCCCTATCCCTTCGTGAGCGAGTGGGAGGCCTATGCGCCCAAGAGCGAAAGCAAGCTCCATCAGGGAGCCGTTGTTTACCAGGTGACCATCTGATGACGACCGCCACCAACCAACTCCGCCGCCCCTGCACTGGCCGCCACCGGGCCGGCCGCGCACCCACCAGGGGCCAGTGCCACAGGCACCTCCACACCGGGCACTGCCACGACGCTTCTCGCCCAGGGCCACTCCCGAGGCCTGGCCGCCCCTTTCCGGGGGCCTGCCGCCAGGAGCGCTCGCTGCGGGCCGCCATGGAGGAGCTCACCGACACCCTGCGGGTGCTCACCACCGCGCTGGTGGGTGAGGCGGCGGTGCAGGCGCCGGAGCCCTTGGCGCCGTGCCCCGGCGGGCTGTCGCCCGAGCAGGAGGAAGCCATCGCCGCCGATGCCCTGGAGCTCCTCGACACCCCCTGGGAGCGTCTCTCCGTGGTGGAGCTGCGGGCCCTGCTGCGGGCCTTACCGATCGACCGCACAGCCCTGCCCGCGCCGATCGAGTTCCTGCGGCGCCATGAACTGGTGGAGGCGTTGCTCCACCTCCCCGCCGTTTGCTGGTAGGGGCATCAGGCCCCGCTGGTTGGGGGCTGGCTGGCTGGTGGTTGGTGGGAGCAGCGCTGCCGCTCTGAGTCGTTGCTGGTGTCGCTCTCAGGCCGCCAGGTCCAGTCAGGCCCCTTGGTTTTTCTCGGTTCACGTTTTGCCCATTCGCTGCACACCCATGGCTTCCACTCGCTCCAACCGCTCTGGCCTCGCTTCCGCTGACCACTCCACTCCTTCCTCCACCACCCCCATGGCTGCTCCCACCCATCGCCCTGCTCCGCGCCGCTCAAGGGCCAAAGCCAGTGCGCCGGCTGCGGTCCAGCCCGTTGGCAGCCCTGACCCCAGGGCCATGGCGGTGCCTGCGGTGCCCCTTCCCTTCCCCAGCCACAGCAGGCCTTCCTTGATGCCCTTCCAGCCCCGTGCCTTGCTCGCCCCCGCGAAGGAGCCTCAGCCGGCGGCTCCGGTGAGCGGCAGCCCTGAGCCCGTGGAACAGGCTGCCGGGGCCGCTGCGGGAGAGGCTTGCACCATGGACGCCGCAGCGAGGCCTATCGCTGCGGATCCAGAAGCCATGGAACCCACTGCAGAAGGCATGGAACCCGCTGAGCCTGAGGCCCCCGAGACAGACGCTGCCGCCCTGATGCGCGAGCTGGGCATGGAGCCCGCTCCTGGCACCCCAGAAGCCCTCGCCCTGCTCGCGGAAGCCGGTGTCGCCCCGCACCCCGCCCCCGGTGAACCCCTCGGCCCGGATGATCAGCGCTTCTCCCCGATCGCCATCGGCCACCTCACCCATCGGCTTGTGGAGGTGAAGCGCCTCCTGGAGCAGCTCACCGCAGAGCAGAAGGCCCTCCATGAGACCCTGCGGCTCGCCCACTTGCGGGGGGATCTGCTCCACCTGCTGGCGCCCTCCAGCGAGGGGTGGTGCTACCAAATCGGCCAGGGGGTGCTCCTCAACCGGCGGCAGGGGAACAAAAAATGGACCTACAGCGAACTCTGGGCGGAGCTGGAGGCGCAGCTCAAGGCTCGGCAGACCTACGAGCAGGCCACGGGCGACGCCACATGGCGGCATGGGGCGGCGTTTTGGGAGTTGCGGGGGCTGAAGGGGTGAGGGCTCTGAGGGGGTGAGGACCTCTGTAGCCGTGAGTCTTCCCTGAGACGTTGATGGTCACTGGAGACTGCGATAGACAAGCCCTGGCGGGAGCTGGGGCTGTTTTGTGTGGAGTTGATGAGCGGGCCAGCGCACCCAGTTTCAAGCTTCCATGCCATGGTCGCTATCCTTGGCATTACTACAAAATGGCTGCTCAGCGTTTGATATGAGTTCACCGGGTCAAGCGGAAGCCAGAGAGCGAATTGCGGCGGAGCTCGCAGCGCCAACAGGCCGGCTTGATCTCTCCAAACTCCAGATCAGCGAGCTGCCACCAGAACTGAAAGGCCTGAAAAGCCTTCAGGAGCTTGACTGCAGCGCCACCCAGGTGAGCGACCTGGAGCCCCTGCGGGGCCTCCCCAGCCTTCAGACCATCAACTGCTGGAACACCCAGGTGAGCGACCTGGAGCCCCTGCGGGGCCTCTCCAGCCTTCAGAACCTCGATTGTGGGGATACACAGGTTTGCGACCTAGGGCCTCTGCGGGACCTCTACAGCCTTCGGAGCCTCAAGTGTGGGGTGAATCGTAAATCTCTCTTGGGAATTCTGCATCGCTTGTTAAGACCTCAGATTCTCAACAGCATTGGCACCACGGTGAACGACCTGGAGCCCCTGCGGAACCTCCACAGCCTTCAGACCCTCGACTGCGGCAGCACCCAGGTGAGCGACATCGAACCTCTGCGGGATATCCATAGCCTTCAGACCCTCGACTGCAGCGAAACCCAGGTGAGCAACCTGGAGCCCCTGCGGGACCTCCACAGCCTTCAGACACTCGAATGCAGACGCACCCAGGTGAGTAACCTGGAGCCTCTGCGGGGCCTCCACAGCCTTCAGTCCCTTGACTGCGGCTGGACCCAGGTGAGCAACCTGGAGCCCCTGCGGGACCTCCACAGCCTTCAGTCCCTCAGGTGCGACAGCACACAGGTGAGCAACCTGGAGCCTTTGCAGGACCTCCATAGCCTTCAGACCCTCTACTGCGGCAGCACCCAGGTGACCGACCTCGAACCTCTGCAGGATATCCATAGCCTCCAGATCCTCGACTGCAGCAAGACCGAGGTGAGCGACCTCGCGCCACTGCGGGACCTCCACAACCTTCAGATCCTTGATTGCAGCAACAGCCAGGTCTGCGACCTTGAGCCTCTACGGGAGATCACTAGCCTTAAGGTTCTCAGGTGCGAGGGTAAACTTTATAGTCTCTTTAGCAGCCTCCAGCCCACGGTAAGCGACCTTGAACCGCTGCGGGGTCTCACCAACCTTCAGGTCCTCAGTTGCTTTGGCACCCTGGTAAGCGACCTGGAGCCGCTGCGGGGCCTGCGTAGCCTTCAGACCCTCTCCTGCTGGGGAACTGAGGTGAATGACCTGGAGCCCCTGCGGGACCTCCACAGCCTTCAGGCCCTCAGGTGCGGCAGCACACAGGTGACCGACCTGGAGCCTTTGCAGGACCTCCATAGCCTTCAGACCCTCGAGTGCGGCAGCACCCAGGTGACCAACCTCGAACCTCTGCGGAATATCCATAGCCTTCAGACCCTCAACTGCAACCACACCCAGGTGAGCAACCTAGAGCCCCTGCAGGACCTGCGCAGCCTATGCACCCTCGACTGCAGATCCACCCTGATAAGCGATCTGGAGCCCTTGCGGGACCTTTCTAACCTTCGGACACTCAACTGCGGTAACACCCAGGTGAGCAAGCTAAAGCCCCTGCGGGACCTGCGCAGCCTATGCACCCTCGACTGCAGATCCACCCTGATAAGCGATCTGGAGCCCTTGCGGGACCTCTCCAGCCTTCAGACCCTCGAATGTGGCTTTACTCAGGTAAGTGACCTGGAGCCTCTAATCGGTCTCAAAATGCTTCGGAAGCTTACCTGCCCTAAACTATCCATAAAAATTTTTCCCCGCAAAATACTTTTCAGCGAAAGTCTTGAACACCTCGATCTCATTGGCGCAAGCCTCCCAGGTATCCCAGAGGAGGCCTTTGCAACCGGACCATTCGAAAACTGCCTCTTCTCCCTCCGCGCCCACATCCTCGACCTGGAAGTAGAAGCCATCCCCATCAACAGCGTGAAAATCCTCATCCTTGGCAATTGGGGTGTGGGCAAAACCCAGCTCTGCCGCCACCTGGCTGGCGAACCCTTCGATCCTTCGGTGCCCTCCACCCACGGCATCACTGTTCGCTCCATTGCGACCGAATCCGACGGAGAGGCCACCTATGTGCTCTGGGATTTCGGCGGCCAAGATATCTATCACAGTGCCCACACCCTGTTCATGCGCACGGCGGCGGTGTTTGTGGTGCTCTGGACGCCGGAGCAAGAGGCCCTGGTGGGCAGCGACGACAACGATCCCCTCCATCGCCGCCACCCGCTCCCCTACTGGCTCGACTACGTGCGCACCCTTGGCCGCCCCGACTCGCCCGTTCTGGTGGTGCAAAGCCAGTGCGACACCCCTGCCCAGGCGGTTCCCTTGCCGCCTGTGGACAAATGCCTTCTGGAGAGCTTCGGGTGCTTGAGGTCCTTGAGCTTCAGTGCCCAAACCGGGCGCAACGCCGCCAGCCTCAAGGACGCCCTGGTCGACGCCAACGCCTATCTCCGCGACCGCGATGGCATCAGCACCATCGGCCGGGGCCGCCACCTGGTGTGGGAGCAACTGGAAACCTGGCGCCAGGCCGATCAACGGCTGCCGACCCCGCAGCGCCAACACCGCAGCCTCAGCCAGGAGCAGTTCACGGCCCTCTGTGAAGAGAAGGGGGGCATCAGTTCCCCCGAAGCTCTGCTGCGTTTTCTCCATAACAAGGGCGTGGTGTTTCATAGCCAGGAGCTCTTCCACGACCGCATCATCCTGGATCAATCCTGGGCCCTGGATGCGGTGTATGCGGTATTCGATCGCGGCTCAACCTATCCGCTGATCACCGGAAACGATGGCCGTCTCACGCCATCCCTGCTCGCTAATACAGTGTGGCGGAACTACGAGCCCGAGGCCCAAAAGCTCTTCTTGAGCCTGATGCGCACCTGCGGCATCCTCTTCCCCTTCCGCAAGGCGGATGCAGACTTGGGCCTGGAGGCCGTCTACCTGGCTCCCGATCTGCTCCCAGCCCGTTCCTCCCCCCAGGTGGCGTTGCAGCTGCAGGGCCGCTGGCAAGGCACTGATCCCTCACTCTCACTCACCTACAGCTACGACTTCCTGCATGACGGCCTGGCCCGGGCCCTGCTCTGTGATCTGGGCAACCACGCCGGCGATGACGGCGTCTACTGGCGCTATGGCGCCTGGGTGTATGACGCTCGCCACGGATGCATCGCCCTTCTGGAGCGGGAAAAGACGAGCGACCGAGGCGGGCGGCTCGTCATCCGCTTCCAGGGAGAGGGCTGCGGCGAGTTGGCCGAGTGGTTCCAACAACGCCTCGCCGAGCGCAACCGCCAGTTCGGCTATTCCGATCTCCAGCCCTCCAGCTCCGGCCCCCTGGCTGGCCAGGAGCGGCTCAGGGGCAAGCGCCAGAACCTGGTGGCGGCTGGTGATGATGCAGCCCCAGCCGCGCCACCTCCTCAACTGGGGCCAGCACCCGTGGACACCTTCCAGAAAAGTGCCCGGGAAGTCTTCATCTCCTATGCCTGGGGGGATGACACCCCCGCCGGGCAGGAACGGCAACGGGTTGTGGATGGCCTGGTGGACGCTCTGCGCCAGCGACCCGAGGGAATCACGGTGCACATCGATCGGGATGTGATGCGGCCTGGTGACTTGATTAGCGCCTTCATGGATCGCCTTGCCGCCGCTGATCGGATCATTGTGGTGATCAGTGCCAAATATCTGCAGTCTGAGTATTGCATGTATGAGCTGTTCAAGATTTATCAAAACTCCCGCAAGTCGGCTGAGGATTTCCATCGGCGCATCATCCCGATCATCCTGCCCGATGCGGGTTTCTCTGGCGGACTCGCGGCACGATTGAAACCCGCTCTCCACTGGAACCAACAGGAACAAGACTTCACGTCTCTTATCTCTGGCAATCTTCAAGCTGTAGGCACAACAGCGTACAATAAATATCGACTTATTGGTGAGTTTGCACGCAACACCTCTGATATGATCGAATATCTCATTGATCAACTCCAGCCCCGCGACTACGACCGCCAGATCGAGGAAGGATTCACGGAACTCTGCCAGCAGATCCTGGGGGATTGAACATCATGGCCGATCTCATCATCACCACCCAAGACGAACTGCCGGGGCCGGATGGCGAATCTCCCTATGTGCTCTTCGTCAACGAGACCGATTACGGCAACACCCGCTTCCTGCACACCAACGTGCTCTCGGCACGCCCGGATCTCAAGAAGTACACCTCCATCCGCTTCCGCCAAGACCTCAAGCGCCACCCGGATGGGATGGGGCCGGGGCAGGAGCTGGTGATGGTGTTCCTGGAGGCGCTTGATCTGGATCCACCGCTCACCCTTCTCTCCAGTGATCAGCACCTCCTGGTGGATGGGTTTCCGGTGGAGCAGGGGGTGGTGATTGAGATTCCGCTCCTGCGGCCGGGGGCGCGGGGTCGGGGGAAGGGATTTGGGTGAGGAGCCTTTTTATAGCCCCATATCTTCCACAAACTCCGAGCAGGTGGTGCCGCTGGTGATGAGCAGGTAATCGCGGGCGCGGGTGCAGGCGACGTAGAGCAGGTGTCGTTCGGTGTTGACCACCTCGTCCAACTCGTTCTCATCAGTGAGTCTTTTGATGCGCTCGGCGTTGGGGATCACATCCTCATCACAGGCCATGACGATCACGGCACGGAATTCGAGCCCTTTGGCCAGGTGCATGGTGGAGAGGGTGGCCTGGCTGCCGAGGCGCATGGCGGTGGGGCTGAGGCGCTGGAAGGGGAGGCCAGCAAGCTCCAGGGCTGCCTGGGCACGGGGGACCTCGGCCTCGCTACGTACGAAGATTCCGAAGTGGTTGGCAGAGAGGCCTTCGCCGCGGCGCTTCTCAATCCAAGCGGCGACGGCTTCAATTTCGCTGTCCGGGTCGTCGCAGGCCTGGATCTCTGGATCTGGGCCGCTGACGACGGAGATGGCGCCGCGACGGTCCTGCACATTGCCATCCACATCATGGGATTCCACATCAAGCAGACGATCGGCCTGCCGGCGGTGATGTCCTGGCATTCATCCACCACAATGTGTTGATAGGGGCGGCTGACCGTGCGGTGGAGCTGGTCGGCGCTCCGGTGGAAGAGCTGGTGGTCGGTGATCAGACCCTGTTGATTCAACTCCTGCAGCACCTGTTCAAAGCCCTGCCAGAGCAGACGCCGCTTGGCCTCATTGAGGCGCGAGCGACGGCCGAGGCGACGCACATCGCGATAGCTGTCCCAGTCGCGTAGGTGGAAGGCGTCGACAATCTCGCGGAATTCCTCCACCACAAACGCTTCGCCATAGGTGCGGGTGATCTCCGGCGGGGCATGGAGGCGGATCAGGGCGTCCAGATCAGCGGGCGTGATGCGTTTGGGCGATCCCAGCTGGGCTGTGTGGATCCGTTCCCCCAATTCCTCCATGGCGAGCACATCGAGCCGCTCCAGCAGGCTGGGTTCACCTTGCACCAGGCGATGGAGCTTCTCCTGCAGCAGGGCCGCCAGGGGCTTGGAGAAGGTGGTGAGGAGAACGCGGGCGTCAGGATTACGGCGGGCGAGGAAGACGGCGCGGTGCAGCGCCACGACGGTCTTGCCCGTTCCCGCTGAACCCTGCACGCGGGTGGGTCCGTTGAAGGAGCGGCCAACCCAATCCTGTTGGCTGGGGTGGAGGAAGACGATCCAGCGTTCCCAGGGATAGTCCAAGGCACGAGCCAGTTCCTCGGCGCCGGTGAGGATGCGGAAGCGGCGCTGAGCGTCAGGGTGGGCGAAAGGATCAGTTTGGTCGGGCTCGGTGACCAGGGGCTTCGTCGGCGTGGTGCCCGTGGCCAGGTCGAGGACGGCCTCCGCCGCTTCCGCCGGGAGATGGGTGGCGATGGTGAGCAGGGTGTCTTCCGTGGCGGCCCGCACATCCGGGATCCATTCGGCGGGGACCCCATAGCTGAGAAGCTCTGCTTCTGTCCGTTGGGCCAGGGGCTGGCGGGCTTCTGGTGATCTGGGCTGCTCTTTGGGAACGTAGACGGGGATTTCGATCTCGCGCACGGTCTCGCGGATTTCCACAATCTGGGCGGCGCCCGTGACGGGATGGGTTTCAATCTTGCGACGGGCGGCCCAGTCGTAAGCAGCGTCGTGGTGGTCGACATAGACGAGCATCAGGCTGCTTGCGACGCGATGAAAGATCAGGCGCAGATCACGGTTGACACGGGCGGACCAGAAGTTCTTGTCTTTGATGTTCTCCAGCCGGTGGCATTGCAAGCCCGGCTGGGCTGGGTTCATCTGCAGCTCCATGCCAGCGAGCTTGGCGGCTTTCCGCTCCTCGGCAGTGAGCCGGTTGAGGCTGGTTTGGAAAGTGTCGGCAAGGAGAAAGAGCATGGGAATTCAGCTGATCTGGCGTTCAACGCGATCAATCCATGCCTTCGCCCGCTCACACCAGCTCGCGCGATCCAGGCCGAGCTCCTCAGGCTCGTCGTCATAGCGGAATTGCACGGCGTAGGCGGTAAAGGCACGCAGAGGGAGCAGCTCGCTGACGTCAACACCAGCGGACTGCAGGAGGAGCAGGAGGCGAGCGATGTCATGAGTGCGGGGGACGTCTTGGTTAAGGGCATGCAGCCAGCCCCAGCTGGCTTCCGCCACATCGGGATCGATCAGCCGGAGCGCCATCTGCAGGTCGCGCCGCGACACCCGCAGGAGTCGGAGGGCTTCAGGAGGGGTCATGGAGCAGGATTCCCTCGCTGAGGGCCTGATGCACCACTGAACCGACTTGGTTGGCCCGCCGTGCCGCTTCGCTGCGGGAGTGGAGCAAGAGATCAACGGACACCTCCGGCCGCGCCACCGCGCCCCAGAGCTGATTAAGAAGGGAAAACCGATCTTTGCCAGCCAACGCCTGATCGGGGGCGGTGATGAGCAGGTCGATGTCGGAAGCGGGGTTGGCCTCTCCCCTGGCCCGGGAACCGAAGAGCCGGATTTCCGCCTCCGGGAGAAGCTGACGAATGGCGGCGGCCATGGTGCGTTCCAGATGGTGATCCTGGTGTGGGGTGGTCATGGCTGGATGCGGTAGACCTTCATCACCTCATCCCCCAGGTGGTTGATCACCTTCACAGCGATGCGACCCGTTGAAGGCTTGGTGAACGGGACGGAGATATCGCTGTTGAGCGATTCCCAGGCCTCTTGGTCGATCTCGGCCTTGAGTGAAGTCTTGAGGCTCTTGTAGGGGTCGTTCTGGCCAAGGAAGTTGGCCTGTCGCACGAAGAAGCTCTCACCGGATCATTGATCACCAACACCTGCTTCTCCCCCATCAGCTCGCTCATCACCTGCTGGAGCATCTGTCCTTCGGGTTCCGTAGTGGTGATCTTTTCTTGGCGACAGCCCTCCATCAACTGGCGTGTTCCCTTGGCGAGATCAAGTAGCTCACGCCTGCGGAAAGCGTGGTAGTTGGTGATCACAATCCGAGCCTTGCCAAGCTCTGGCACAAGATCAAGGGGGACGAGCTCAATCCGCCTGAAGTAGCTCTCCGTGTCATTGGGCTGGGGCACCCGCAGCCTGTCTTTGATCGTGAGACCTGGTGCCACCACCAGAAACCCCGTTGTGAATCGACTGCTTGCCGAATGGCGTGCCGCATTGATCGTCTGCCAGGCGATCAACATGGCCATCACCGTGGTCTTCCCAGCCCCGGTGGCCAGTTTCAGGGCCATGCGCAGCAGATCCGGATTGGCCTCCCGATTGGCGTTGTCCAGCTTGTCGAAGATGTCCTTGCCCCGTTTGCCCAGATCCGGTGCCACCTCCGTCAACCAGATGGCCGTCTCCGCCGCCTCCACCTGGCAGAAAAAGGGCCGGATGCCCTGGAACTCGTGGTGGCGCCAGAGCTTCAGCAGCCGCGCCGTCTCTGACGTCACTCGCCATTGGCTCTCCGGCGCCTGCCGCCACTCCTCCACCAGAGAGCGGATGGAGTTGATCTGTTGAGTGAGTTCATATTGCTGGTTCTCATCGGAGAGGTCCTGGGCTTCAAACGCCAGTGCTTTCTGCTCCGCCTTCCCGCCCCGACTCCTGGGCTTGGGGATCGGTGAGATCAGCCTGGATTCTCGCCGCGCCTCAACGATCTCTTGTGTCGGGATCCCCTGCGGATCCAATTCCCAATGGCGCGTTGGCCTCTCGTAGGGGGAATTGAGGATCGGATCGTTGAAAAAGCGCTCGCTCACCGCTCCCCTCCCCCGGCAGGGGCCCCGGCGGCACGCCCCCCTCCGACCAGTGCTCACCAGCAAAACCGCCGTCCATGGCTGCAGGCCCAGAGGATCTGAACACTTGAGGGAGTCTGCCGGATCAGATGGACCGGCGCGGCTCCCGCGGGGATATTGATAGACATAGAAGAATGCAGCATCTGCATTGATGCATAGATTGCACGCGATCCCAGCTTCTGTTTGGGCTATTTTTAGGGACCCGGAAATGGTTAGATCTCCCACCAACCCCCTGGCTATCTCAAACTCCCGCTGAAAATCAAACCCCGCATCCTCACCTGGCAAGAGGAGCTGCACGCCAACAAAGAGGAGGCAGGCGGCCTGGAGGGCGCTGATGGGCTCGGGGTTGGGGAGGTGGCGGAGATGGAGGCGGGCGGCGGGGTCGTTGATTTTGAGGCCCTTCTGGCCGGCGGTGGCCACCTCCATCAGGAGCTGCTTCTGGGCAGCTGGGGAGAGGCTGGCGTAGGTCTGGAGGGCGCTAGCGCAGTAGGACACCACATCCATGCGGGGCTGGCCGTCGGCGTTGGCGCGGAGCACCTGGCGGGCGAGGCGGCTGTGGGCTTGGCGGAGGCGCTCGGCCAGATCCGGCGAGGGGCCAAGAGCCAGGGCGCGGGTGAGGCAGATGTCGGCTTCTTTGCGGTGCTCGGGGGTGTCGAGCGCC
>Ga0315904_10008540_pt1 | contig 13534 bp, 8 predicted proteins | sample LakEriMetagenome_6_FD_203529 | JGI IMG/M metagenome (GOLD analysis project Ga0315904, IMG submission 203529) | Freshwater fungal communities from buoy surface, Lake Erie, Ohio, United States - Buoy 12 MA120 | ecosystem: Environmental > Aquatic > Freshwater > Lake | place: USA: Lake Erie, Ohio... | reverse complement strand
TGCCGCGCGCCGTCTCTGCGGTCAGGAAATCATGGTCTGCGATACGCCGCTGAAGTGGAACATGGTCCACTTTGATGTGCAGCTCATCGGCGGCATCGCCCTGCATCGCGGCATGATCGCCGAAATGGCCACGGGTGAAGGTAAAACGCTCGTCGGCACGCTGCCGGTGTTCCTGAACGCGCTCACCGGCCGCGGCGTGCACGTCATCACCGTGAATGACTACCTCGCCCGCCGTGACAGCGAGTGGATGGGCTATCTCTACAAATTCCTCGGCCTCACCGTCGGCTGCATCCAGAATGACCAGCCCAGCCAGATCCGCGCGGAGCAATACCGCTGCGACATCACCTACGGCACGAACAGCGAGTTCGGCTTCGATTACCTGCGTGACAACGGCATGGCCTCCAACAAGGAGCAGCAGGTGCAGCGCGGCCATTACTTCGCCATCGTGGACGAAGTGGACTCCGTCCTCATCGATGAGGCGCGCACGCCTTTGATCATCAGCGGCCCCGTCGCCGTCTCCGAGTCCTCCCATCACTACGAGCGCTACAAGCCGCTCGTGGACCAGCTCGTGCGCCGCCAGAGCACGCTCTGCAACAAGATCGTCTCCGAGGCGAAGGACCTCGTCGCCACCGAGCCCGAGCTCGCCGGCAAAAAGCTTTTCCAAGTTCATCTCGGCCAGCCGAAGAACCGCGCGCTCCTGCGCTGCAAAGAAGATCCGGAACTGCGCCGCCTCATCGAAAAAGCTGAACTCGCCCTCTACCAGGACACGCAGAAGGTCGAGTACTTCAAACTCAAGGAGGAGCTCTACTACTCCATCGAGGAAAAGAGCCACGAGGCCGACCTCAGCGAGCAGGGCCGCACCTTCCTCAATCCGGACGATCCAGACGCCTTCGTGTTGCCGGACATCGCCACCATTTTCAGCGAGATCGACGGCGATGCGTCCCTCACCGACGAGCAGAAGAAACAGAAGAAGGTGGAGACTCAGGAGCGCCTCTCCCAGCAGGGCCAGCGCATGCACCAGATCAGCCAGCTCCTGCGCGCCTACACGCTTTATGAAAAGGACGTCGAGTACGTCGTCGAAGAGAACAAGGTCATGATCATCGACCCGCAGACCGGTCGTAAAATGGCGGGCCGCCGCTGGTCCGATGGCCTGCATCAGGCTGTGGAGGCCAAAGAAGGCGTCCACATCGACGCGGAGACGCAGACGCTCGCCACGATCACGATTCAGAACTACTTCCGCCTCTATCAAAAGCTCGGCGGCATGACCGGCACTGCGGAAAGCGACGCGGCCGAGTTCAACGACATCTACGGCCTCGATGTGCTCACGATCCCGACCAATCGCCCAATCAAGCGCATCGACCAGAACGACAGCATCTACAAAACGCGCCGCGAGAAATTCAACGCCGTCATCGAGCTCATCAAGCAGCTCCACGCCAAAGGGCAGCCCGTGCTCGTCGGCACTGCCAGCGTCGAGGCCTCCGAAATGGTCTCGCGCATGCTGAAGCTGCAAAAAATCCCGCACAACGTCCTCAATGCCAAATATCACCGCCAAGAGGCCGAAATCGTCGCCCGCGCTGGTTTGAAGGGCACCGTGACCATCTCCACCAACATGGCTGGCCGTGGCACGGACATCAAACTAGGCGAAGGTGTGTCCGAACTCGGCGGTTTGTTCGTTTTGGGCACGGAGCGGCATGAATCCAGCCGCGTGGACCGCCAGCTTCGCGGCCGTAGCGCGCGTCAGGGCGATCCCGGCGAGAGCAAGTTCTTCCTTAGCTTCGAAGACGACCTCATGCGCAATTTCGGCGCTGCGGAGAAGATGACGAAGATGATGGAGCGCTTCGGCATGAAGGAGGGCGAGGAGCTTCAGCACCCCTGGCTCAATCACAGCGTCCGCACCGCCCAAAAGCGCGTCGAGCAGCGCAACTACGTCTGGCGCAAGCGCGTCCTCGAATACGATGACGTCATGAACCAGCAGCGCGAAGTCGTCTATGAATGGCGCAACGACGTGCTGAACAGCAACGATACCCGCATCCTCATCAACGAGGCCGTGGAGAAAGGCGTGCGCGACCGCCTCGCTGAATTCCTGCCGCAGGAAAAAGGCGCCACGCCGAATTACGAAGGCCTCATCCACTGGGTCAACATCACCTTCCCCGTCGGCCTCCGCGCGGACGAGGCGGCCTTTGAGACACGCGATTTCGAAGGCAATGTGCAATACGTCAAAGACCGCATCCTCGGCGCTTATGACGTGAAGGTGCAGGGCGGAAACCCCACCGCGCTGCAGGAGATCGAAAAGATGATCCTCCTCAACGCCATCGACCGCCTGTGGCAGGAGCATCTGTATGCGCTCGATGCGCTCAAGGAAGGCGTCAGCCTCCGCTCGCACGGCCAGAAAGATCCGCTCATCGAGTTCAAGCAGGAGGCCTTTGGTGCCTTCGCCAGCCTCATGACGAACATCCATGGCGAAGTGCTCGGCAATCTCTTCCGCAGCACCCAGCAGCTCGCCGCGTTCGAGGCCTTCCTCGCGCAAATGGCCATGCAGGCCGCCGGTCAGCACCTGGAAAACGAAGCCGCCGCCAAAAAAGCGGAGAAACCGGAGCCCGAAGCTCCTTCCGATCCCGCCGTCACCGGCCCGCGTCTCATCATCCCGACCCGCACACCTTCCGCCCAGCAGCAGCGCTTCCAAAACGTCGGCCGCAATGACCCTTGCCCCTGCGGCAGCGGCAAAAAGTACAAGCAGTGCTGCGGCCGCACCGCGTAATCACCTCGAGGCGTGATCTGGCGAAGCAAAGTAGTCATCTCGCTCCGCGAGATGAACGAGGCGCTTTCGCCAGCAGCAATGATTCCCATGACTCGTAAACCGGGTGAGGTTTGAGAGCACCGAGCTCATCTCGACGGAGCGAGATGGCTACTTTGCTAGCGCCTCATTCGATACCGACGGCCCAAATCAAGCCGTCAACGCCGCCACAGCCGCGTCGAGACTCGCCACATCCTTGATGCTCAGCACCTGCACGGATTTGTCGATCTTGCCCATGAGGCCGGCGAGGGTCGCGTCTGGGCCGCATTCGATGAAACGGGTGTGTCCGGCGGCGATGAGGCTCTGCATGCACTCGACCCAGCGGACGCTTCCGGTGACCTGGCTGGTCAAAGTGGCGCGAATTTCTTCCGCAGAGCTCACGGCACGTGCGGCGAAGTTGCTCACGACGGTGCAGCGCGGCGTTTGCAGCGCGGTTTCGGCCAAAACGGCCGCCAGCTTGTCCTGCGCGGTCTGCATGAGGCGGCTGTGATACGCGCCAGCAACCGGCAGCGGAATGGCGCGCTTGATGCCTTTGTCTTTGGCCTTGGCGGCGGCGGCCTCGATGCCTGCGGCGCTGCCGCTGAGCACGATCTGGCCGGGAGCATTCAAATTGGCCACATCGACAGCGCATTCCGCGGCGAGTTCGCGGATCGCCGCCTCTTCACCGCCCAGCATGGCCAGCATCGCGCCTTGAGTGGCAGCGCAGGCCTCCTCCATGAAACTGCCGCGCTGAAACACGAGCTTCAGGCCGGTGGCGAAGTCAAACGTGCCTGCCGCGGTATGCGCGGTGAACTCGCCGAGTGACAATCCGGCCGTGGCGGCGATCTGGAGCTGCGGCACCTTCGATTTCAGCACTTCCAGGATGGCAAGGCCGTGCGCGTAGAGCGCGGGCTGGCAGCGACTGGTCTTCGTCAGCTCCTCCATCGGGCCTTCAAACATCACTTTCGTCAAAGAGAAGCCCAGCGCGGCATCCGCCTGCGAAAACAACTCCGCGACGCCTGGTTGCGCGGCGGCCAGATCTTGGCCCATGCCGACTTTTTGCGCGCCTTGGCCGGAAAAGAGAAGAACTGCGTTCATTAGGGAAAAAGAGTGATGATGCGGGTTGGACGACCTGACGTGGCGAGAGTTCGCCGCCGGGCAAGGGACAATTCCACGCCGTGAATCTTGTGCTTGCGCCGTGGTTCAGTCCCAAGTCATAACTGCCTCCTCTGTGAATCCCGCGCTCAACGAACCTGACTCGCCCTTTGACCTCGCACTCCGCCCGGCGGACTTCGCGGAGTTTCATGGCCAGACAAAGGTGAAGGAACAGCTGCTCGTCATGGTCGAGGCGGCCAAAATGCGCGGTGAGGCGCTGGATCACGTGCTGCTCTGCGGCCCGCCCGGCCTCGGCAAGACCACGCTGGCCAATCTCATCGCCAGCGCGATTGGCACGAAGCTCCACACCACCAGTGGCCCTCAAATTGAGCGCGCTGGCGACCTCGCAGGCATCCTCACAAACCTGCAGGAGCGCGACATCCTCTTCATCGATGAAATCCACCGCCTGCATCCCAGCGTGGAGGAGTATCTCTATCCCGCGATCGAGGATTTCCGGCTCGACATCATCATCGACCAAGGACCGAAGGCGCGCACCATCCGCCTCGATCTGCCGCCTTTCACCCTGGTGGGCGCGACCACGCGCGCAGGCATGCTCACCGCGCCGATGCGCAGCCGTTTTGGCATCCCGAACCGCCTTGATTACTACACCACCGATGAGCTCGCCCACATCCTGCTGCGCAGCGCGCGGCTGCTGAATGTGCCGGTGGAAAAAGAAGGCGCGCATGAGATCGCCCGCCGCTCCCGCGGCACGCCGCGCATCGCGAACCACCTGCTGCGCTGGGTGCGCGACTACGCGCAGGTGAAGGCGCAGAGCATCGTCACCGGCGACGTGGCGCAGGCCGCGCTCACCATGCGTGACATCGATGAAACCGGTCTCGATGACATGGACAAACGCTTCCTCGAAACCGTGATCGGCAAATTCGACGGTGGTCCCGTCGGCCTGAACAGCGTCGCCGTGGCCGTGGGCGAGGATGCGAGCACGCTGGAGGATGTGCACGAGCCCTTCCTCGTCATGCAGGGCTTCATCAAGCGCACACCGCGCGGTCGCGTGGCCATGCCAGCCGCGTATCGAAAGCTCGGCCTCATCCCACCGACTACGGCGCAGAGCGAGCTGTTTGGCGCGTGACGTTTCAGCGCCGCCACTGATACATCCAGCGCTCCGAGATGACCTTGGAGCCGTTTTTCAGCTCGCACATGAGTTCGAGCAGGTTGGTCTTCTCCGGCACGTCGAGTTTGAAAAAGGCACGCCAGCCGCCGGTCTCGCTGTTTTTCATCACACGCTTGTCGAGCACCTTTGCCTCGCCGCCGCTGACCTCGAGCGCGATTTCCGGCGTCCAATCCTTCTTGTCCGGCACGGGATCGGCACCGGTGGTGAAATCGATGACATAAAGATGGTCATCGCTGTCCATCACAAAGCCGCGGCGCGTGCTGGTCACGCGGCACAGGCCCGGCGCCTCGTGCTGGTCCAGCCAGTGAAGGTTGTAGGCGACTTTCAGCGGCTCCTGTGGTGTGGCGGGCAGTTTTTTCGGGCTCCACATGGCCACGATGTTGTCCCAGGTTTCCTCACCGGTCGAAAGCTCGACCAAAGTCACCGTTCCAGCGCCAAAGCCGCTCTGCGGCTCCACCCACACGGCCGGCCGGCGATGATAGTTTGCCTCAAGATCTTCGAAGTTCTTGAAGTCGCGGTCGCGCTCCGCCAGGCCAAAGCCCTTGAGCTTGTCCGTTTCGAAAAGGCTCAGGCGCAGGTCCCGGCTCACATCCAGCGGACGCCAGATCGTCGGCCCGCCCTCGATCTCCACCTGCAAGCCGTCCGAGTCATGCACCTCAGGGCGGAAGTCATAAGGCTTCGGATGCGAGTTTTCGCCAAACCAGTACATGCTGGAGAACGGGGCGATGCCGAGCATCTTCACCGGCTTGCGCAGATGCAGTGTGGCCTTCACCTTCATCAGCGTGGTCTTGCCGGGCGTGGCCTCAAACTCGTAAGCGCCCGTGACGCTGGGACCATTGAGCAGCGCGAGCAGTTTGAACGATGAATCGCCCTTTTGCGGCTGCGTGAGCCAGAAATGCGTGAAGTCCGGAAACTCCTCCGCCTCACCGCCGATCGTATTCACCGCCACACCACGCGCGGAGATGCCGTAGCCGAGCTCCGTCGTCACCGCGCGGAAATAACTCGCGCCCATGAAGACCATGAACTCAAAGGGACGCTGCACCAGCGAGTCAGGCGCGAGGACCTTGAATCCAGCGTAGCCTTCGGGGTTTTTTGCCCCGGCGGGCAGCTCGAGGTCACCATACTTGAACTGAGCACGGTCAAACGGCACTGCGGTGGTCGTGCCGGCATCCACGCTGAAAAAGCTCACCGGCTTCTTGAACATCCAGCCCGGGTGGAAGAACTCCACGCGGAAACCTTTGTCCTCACCTCCATAGAGGGCCTTGTCCTTCAAGAACTGGATCTTGCGATGCCCGTCATACTTCAGCCCTTCAAAAAACGGATCGAGCTGCTGCGATGGAGCCACGTAGGGCTGCAAGGCGAGCTGCGCGGCTACTTTTTCTAGGTCGGCATGCGTGCGCACGTCCTGCAGTTTTACCTGGGCATGAGCGGCGGCGGAAAGCAGGGCCGCACCGAGTAACAACGTCTTCCGGGGGATCATCATGGGGGAAGTCCATGGCAGCAGAGCCCGTGCCAGTCAACTCAGTAGCCCGGTTGCGCCTGCTCCCAGCCTGCCTACAGGCTGTCCGCACATGTCCGAACGGCTCTTCCTCCTCGATGCGATGGCGCTCATCTACCGCGCGCACTTCGCCTTCATGAAAAACCCCATCCGCACCAGCGATGGGCTGAACACCTCCGCGCTCTACGGCTTCGCCAACACGCTGCTGGACATCATCCACAACCAGAAGCCCACGCACCTCGCCGTTGCTTTTGACAATGCCGCGCCCACCGCGCGCCATGAGATGTTCCCGGAGTATAAAGCGCAGCGTGAGGAGATGCCGGAGGACATCGCCATGGCCATCCCGAACGTGAAACGCCTGCTCAAGGCCATGAACGTGCCCATGCTCGAAAAAGACGGCCTCGAGGCGGATGACATTATCGGCATCCTCGCGACCCAGGCGGACAAACGCGGCCTGGAGACCTTCATGGTCACGCCGGACAAGGATTTCGGCCAGCTCGTCACCGAACACGTCAAAATCTACAAACCCGGCCGCGCCGGCGCGGACACGGAAATCCTCGGTGTGAAGGAAATCTGCGAACGCTGGGGCATCGAGCGGCCCGCGCAGGTCATCGACATCCTCGCGCTCATGGGCGATGCCGTGGACAACATCCCCGGCGTGAAAGGCTTCGGCGAAAAGACCGCCACCGCGCTCATCCAGCAGTTCGGCAGCGTCGAAAACCTCCTCGCCAACGTCGATCAGCTCAAAGGCAAGCAGAAGGAAAAACTCGAGGCCAGCCGCGAGGACGCCATCCTCTCCAAAAAACTCGCCACCATCTTCACTGATGCCTCTTTTGACGCCGAGCTCGACGACCTCGCCATCCAGACGCATGAGAATGACGAGCTGAAGGCCTTCTTTGCCGAGTTTGAGTTCAATGCGCTCGGCAAACGCGTGTTTGGCGATGAATTCAAAGCCGGCCGCGGTCGCAAAACGGCCGCGGAGGCATCCTCCGGCGAACTTTTTGCCGAGGAAGCCGTTTCGACGCCCACACCGACCAAACTGACCAGCATCGCCGACACGCCGCATGTGTATCATTTGGTCCAAAGCGCCGCGGAGCGCCAAAAACTGCTCGCCGCGCTCTCTGAGTTGAAAAGCTACTGTTTTGACCTCGAAACGACCAGCCTCGATCCCCGCGACACGCAGATTGTCGGCATCGCCTTTTCATGGGCGGCGCACGAGGGTTGGTTCGTGCACTTCCCGCGCGAAAAAGCCGCCGCAAAGGCCGTGCTGGAGGAATTCCGCCCGCTGCTCACTCGCGAAGGCGTGGAGAAGATCGGCCACAATTTGAAGTTCGACCTCAGCGTGCTCCTCGCGCACGGAATCGAGGTCCAGGGGCCATTTTTCGACAGCATGCTCGCACACGCCTTGATCGACCCGGATCAGCGCCACGGCATGGACTACCTCGCGGAGTCTCTTTTGAGCTACACGCCGGTGCCGATCGATCAGGTCATCTGCACGGAGAAGGACGATCTTTTCAGCACCACGATGGCCGAGGCTGCGGCGGTCGATGCGCGAAAAGTCGCCGACTACGCCGCCGAAGACGCCGACGTGACGTGGCAGCTCGCCGCGAAACTACGCCCACAAATCGCCACCACCGGCCACACGCGAGTTTTTGAGGAAATCGAGTCACCGCTGCTCCCCGTGCTCACGCGCATGGAGCATGTCGGTGTGAAAATCGATGTGCAGGCGCTGCGCGAATACGGCATCGAGCTGGAAAAAAAGGCCAAGGAGCTGGAGCGCCGCATTCACGAGGTGGCCGGCATGGCGGTGAACCTCAACAGCCCGAAACAGCTCGGCGAGGTGCTCTTTGATAAGCTGAAACTCAGCGACAAACCGAAGAAGACCGCCACCGGCCAATACCAGACCAATGAGCAGGTGCTGCAGTCGCTTTTGGGCACGCATCCGATCATTCAGGACATCCTCGACTACCGCGAAGTCACCAAGCTGAACAGCACCTACGTCGAGGCCCTGCCGCATGCCGTTTCACGCGTCACCGGCCGCGTGCACACCACCTTTCATCAGCTCATGGCCGCCACCGGGCGCATGGCCAGCAGCAATCCGAACCTGCAAAACATCCCCATCCGCAGCGATCTGGGCCGCGAGATCCGCAAAGCCTTCGTCCCCGGCCGTGAAGGCTGGGTTTTGCTCAGCGCCGACTATTCGCAGATCGAACTGCGCGTCATGGCGGCCCTCAGTGGCGACGCGGCGATGATCGAGGCCTTTGCACAAGGCCAGGACATTCACCAAGCGACCGCCGCGCGTGTTTACGGCGTCCCGCTCGATGGCGTGCTACCGGAAATGCGCCGCACCGCCAAGATGGTGAACTTTGGCATCATCTACGGCATCAGCGCCTTCGGTTTGAGCCAGCGCCTCGGCATTCCGCGGCACGAGGCTGCCACGATCATCGAGAACTACTTCAAGCAGTTCCCCGGCATCAAACGCTTCATGGACCAAGTCGTCGCCGATGCCCGCAAAAGCGGTTATGTCGAGACTTTGACCGGCCGCCGCCGTTCTGTGCGCGACCTCACCAGCGGCAACGCGACTATTCGCGGCCAGGCCGAGCGCGTCGCGATGAACACGCCCATCCAAGGCACCGCCGCCGACATGATCAAGCTCGCCATGATCCGCGTCGAGACCGCCCTCCGCGCCGCCGGCCTGAAAACGACGATGCTGCTCCAAGTGCACGACGAACTCCTCTTTGAACTCCCCGAATCCGAAGTCGAACACGCCCGCACGATCATCCTCCACGAGATGAAACACGCCCTCCCACTCCCCCACGGCGTCCCCGCCGAAGTCGAAGCCGGCACCGGCCTGGACTGGCTGAAGGCGCATTGACCGCCTGTTCACATGCCCAATTGACCATCCGATGCCTTTAATCTTGCCACCGGCGAAACAGGTCGCTAGTGTCGGCCCGCGCCTAGCGCACCTAACTCTCCCCGAGAACATGCCCAAACGCTCATCGACCGCCAAGAAAGCCGCCAAGCCCGCCAAAGCTGCCAAGCCCGCCCCGAAATCCAAACCGGCCGCTTCTTCCTCTGAGAATTTTGACCTCCGTGAGATCCGCGAAATCGTCGGTCTCATGGCTGAAAACGACCTGTCCTTCTTCCATCTGGAGCACCACAACGCCAAGCTGGAGATCCGTCGCGGCAGCGACATGGAGGCAGCCCGTGATCTGCTGAAGAACCTGCCTGTCTCCGCCCCCGCGCCGGCCGCCGTCCTGGCTCCCGCTGCCGCACCGGTGGCTGTCGCCGCCAGCGCACCGGCTCCTGCCGCCGCCGTCGAATCCGCCCCGAGCGGCCCTGCGGGTCCCACGATCAATTCGCCCATGGTCGGCACCTTCTACCGTTCCGCAGCTCCCGGCGAAAAATCTTTCGTGAACATCGGCGACAGCGTGGATGAAAACACCACCGTCTGCATCATCGAGGCCATGAAGGTGATGAACGAAATCAAGGCCGAGGCCCGCGGCACCGTCACCCGTATCCTCGCGGAAGACGGCAAACCCGTTCAATACGGCCAGCCTTTGTTCGAACTCAAAGCCTAGAGCAAAGCCCGAAGGGCCTGGAGTGCGAATCCAGCAACTCACTGAACCGCACTCGCACGGCCCCTTTGCCTCCGACTCTTCGCTCTACGCCCTTAGCCCTACGCCCTCTGCTCTGATGTTTAAAAAAGTCCTCGTCGCCAACCGTGGTGAAATCGCCCTCCGAGTCATCCGCGCCTGCAAAGAACTCGATGTCAAAACCGTCGCCGTTTACTCGGAGGCCGATGTCGATTCCATGCACGTGCACCTCGCGGATGAGGCCATCTGCATCGGCCCGGGCCCCAGCACGGAAAGCTACCTGAAAATCTCCCGCATCATCTCCGCTGCGGAAATTGCCAATGTGGACGCCATCCACCCCGGCTACGGCTTCCTCTCGGAGAAGGAGGAGTTCGCGGAGGTCTGCCAGAAGTGCAAAATCAAGTTCATCGGGCCCTCCGCCAAGGTCATCTCCATGATGGGCGACAAAAACGTGGCCCGTGCCACCGCGCTGAAGTCCGGCGTCCCCGTCACCCCCGGCTCCGACGGCCTCATCACCAGTGAGGAAGAAGCCCTCCACTGGGCGCGGAAAATCGGCTATCCCGTGATGATCAAAGCCAGCGCTGGCGGCGGCGGTCGCGGCATGCGCCCCGTGCTCAACGAGGCCACCCTCATCTCTTCCTTCCAGGCCGCCTCTTTGGAAGCCATGAAGTGCTTTGGCGACGGCTCCATGTACATGGAAAAGCTCGTCGATAAGCCTCACCACATCGAATTCCAAATCGTCGCCGACTCCCACGGCAACGTCGTCCACCTCGGCGAGCGCGATTGCTCCATGCAGCGCCGAAACCAGAAGATCATCGAGGAATGCCCCTCGCCGAAGCTGCCGGACAAGCTGCGCAAAAAGATGGGCGATGCCGCCGTCAAACTCTGCAAGGAAATCGGCTACGAAAACTGCGGCACCATCGAATTCCTCGTCGATAACGCCTGCGAGAACTTCTACTTCATGGAGATGAACACCCGCATCCAGGTGGAGCATCCCATCACCGAGGAAGTGTATGGCTGCGATCTCATCAAGGAGCAGATCCGCATCGCCGCCGGCCTGCCGCTCTCCGAGCACGTGCTCAATGCCAAACCCCGCGGTCACTCCATCGAGTGCCGCATCAACGCCGAGGACCCGGACCGCAATTTTGCCCCCAGCCCCGGCAAGATCAATCTGTGGTACACCTCCGGTGGTCGTGGCGTGCGCGTCGATACCCACGTCTATGCCGGCTACAGCGTCCCGCCGTATTACGATTCGATGATCGCCAAGCTCATCGTCACCGGTGCCACGCGTGACATCGCCATCCGCCGCATGCGCCGTGCGCTCAGCGAATTCACCGTCGAGGGCATCAAGACGACCATCCCGCTGCAAAGCAAGGTCCTCACCACCAGCGACTTCCAGAACGGCAATTACGACATCACCTGGCTGGAGAATTTCCTCCGCGCCGAAGGCAAGAAAGTCTGATCACAGCCTCCCACGCCGTCGCGGACATGGCTTCGCGGTGGCTCAGTAGGTGAAGAGGTCACTCACGCCCCATTCACGCTCCACCGTGCGGCCTTGCAGCCTCAGCGCGTGGTTCATGGCCTGTGCGATGCGGCGCTGCATGTGCGGCGTCAGCCGGCGACCTTTGCGCGCGCGTTGCACGGCCTTGTGCGTGATCGGCTCCGTGCTCGCCGAGACGAGGTCATGATTCCCGAGGGCCAGCTCCGTGAGGATGCCCTCCAGCGGCTGCACGCCCATGTTGCGCTCGATTTCTTCCTCTTCCATATGCGCCCACTCTGAATCAAAAATCAGGAATCCAAAATCTTAAATCAGATGCGCATCCTCCTCACCACCACGAGCTATCAAGACACCCCTGGCGAACATCATGCCCTCCTCGCCGCGCAGGGCTGGGAGGTCCATCGCGAGCGCGGTCCGCTCCCTGAGGCGCGGATGCTCGAGCTCGCCGGTGATTTCGACGCCTTTCTTTGCGGCGATGACGAGATCACCCGCGCCGTGCTCGAAAAAGCCGCCCCGCGCCTCCGCGTCATTTCGAAATACGGCATCGGCCTCGACAAGATCGACGTCGCCGCCTGCACCGAGCGCAAGATGCCCGTGCTCTTCACTCCCGGCGTCAATCACACCACCGTCGCCGAGCACACCTTCTGCCTCCTGCTCGCCCTCGTGCGCAATCTCGTCGATTCCGCCAACGCCGTGCGCGCCGGTCAGTGGAAACGCGTCACCGGGCACGAGATCTGGAACAAAACCATCGGCATCGTCGGCCTCGGCCGCATCGGCCAGGAGGTCGCGAAGCGCGCCATCGCCTTTGGCATGAAAGTGCACGGCCTCGACCCCTACTGGCCGGAAAAATTCGCCACGGAGCATGGCGTCACGCGTCACGAGCAGATCGAGACCATGCTCCCGCACATCGATGTGCTCAGCCTCCATGCCAATCTCAGCGAAAGCACGCGCCATCTCGTCAATGCCGCGCGCCTGCAGCTCTCGAAGCCCGAATTGCTCGTCGTGAACACCTCGCGCGCCGAGCTCGTGCACATGCCAGACATCATCGCCGCGCTCGATGGCGACAAACTCGGCGGTTACGCCACCGACGTGCTCGATGAAGAGCCCCCGCCCGCCGATCACCCGCTGCTGAAGCACCCGAAGGCCCTCATCACCCCGCACATCGGCTCCCGCACGTATGAAAGCGTCCCCCGCCAAGCCATGCGCGCCACCTTGAACCTCGTCAACCACCTCACCGGCCAGCCGGACGTGATCCAGGCGAACAAGTGGTGAGGTGCCGCGCCATGAAACGCCCGCTTCGGACTCTCGCGTTCATCCTCGTGCTCCTGTCAAAAGCAGGCGCGGTGGATGAGCCGACGCCAGCCATCATCGCCTTCGCGGAGAAGCTCAAAGGGGTCACTTGGGACCTGCTGGGAACCAACAGTCTGAAAAAACTCCGCTTTGACGGCGAAGCGATGCATCCGGTCAGCCAAGATGGCCGCGAAGGTGGGGCCTACGACACGTCGTTCATCGACGCAGGCATCGTGCGGCTCGATTTCACCGGACGAAACACCGGCTGGTACTTCTTCGATGTGAATCTCCGTTTCGTCACGCCCTGCACGGTTTCCACCGAGCTGGCTTTTGAACTCGGCGAAGGCAAAACCCCGCGCGCGGTGCAGCGCTTCCCGGACGATGTCACCGGCGTGGCCTACCAGCTCGCCAAAGATGAGCGCGGCCTGAAATCATCCCAGCTCCGCTGGAGCGGCTCCCAGCTCGAACTCGCTGTCCAGCAGCCCGATCAAAGCTGGCAGGTCGAAAAGATGGCTGGGGTCATCGCTGGAGATCGCGTGATCGAGGCGCAGCTTCATGGCAAAACCGTTTGGGCCGTCTTCAGCAGCGATGGGCG
>Ga0315904_10008538_pt1 | contig 13538 bp, 8 predicted proteins | sample LakEriMetagenome_6_FD_203529 | JGI IMG/M metagenome (GOLD analysis project Ga0315904, IMG submission 203529) | Freshwater fungal communities from buoy surface, Lake Erie, Ohio, United States - Buoy 12 MA120 | ecosystem: Environmental > Aquatic > Freshwater > Lake | place: USA: Lake Erie, Ohio... | reverse complement strand
CCTCCCGTCGGGCTCGCCCCGTCGGAGGCAGAAGTTCGCGGCTAGAAGCCTCCCGTCGGGCTCGCCCCGTCGGAGGCAGAAGTTCGCGGCTAGAAGCCTCCCGTCGGGCTCGCCCCGTCGGAGGCAGAAGTTCGCGGCTAGAAGCCTCCCGTCAGGCTCGCCCCGTCGGAGGCAGAAGTTCGCAGCTAGAAGCCTCCCGTCGGGCTCGTCCCGTCGGAGGCGGAAGTTCGCAGCTAGAAGCCTCCCGTCAGGCTCGTCCCGTCGGAGGCGGAAGTTCGCAGCTAGAAGCCTCCCGTCAGGCTCGTCCCGGCGGAGGCAGAACTTGCAGCTACCCAAAAGCTGCCCCAGCGCGCTTTCCTTTATCTTTCTCCAGCCCAAAGGGCGGGAGAAAGATAAAGGGAGAGCAAGGCAGTTGCAGACCATTCCGCCGGAGAGCTATACTCATCGACGATTACCGATCCATCTTTTTACACCCAAGGATTCAAGAATGCTCCCCTCGGTTCTTCTGGTAGAAGACGATCTAGAACTCGCCGAGATCGTTCGCGACTACCTCACCGAAAACGGATTCTCCGTTTTGGTCGAAACCCGAGGGGATACCGCCACACAACGAATCATCAGCGAAACTCCAGACCTAGTCGTGCTCGACGTCAACCTGCCAGGAATGGACGGGTTTTCCGTCTGCCGTATGGTGCGAGAACTCTACTCAGGGGCCATCGTCATGCTCACGGCCCGAAACGAAGAGGTCGACGAAATTCTCGGACTGGAATTCGGAGCCGACGACTATCTAACCAAACCGGTTCGGCCCCGCGTTCTGCTTGCAAGACTCCGAACCCACCTGAAAAAAATTCCCTCGGTAAACTCCGGAACGGAAGATGCGATCAAACTCGGAGGCTTGGAAATCTTTCCCTCGCGCCGCCATACGGAACTGCGCGGATCTCCCGTCGTTCTCTCGACCGCAGAATTCGACCTGCTGGTATTCCTGGCTGAAAGGGCTGGGAAAATCGTCAGTCGCGTTGAGCTCTACCAAGCTCTCCAAGGCGAGATGTATGATCCCCAAGACCGCTCGATCGATCTTAGGATCTCCAGGTTGCGACGCAAACTCGGCGATACCCAGAGCAATCCCACCCGAATCAAATCCATCCGAGGAGCCGGTTACCTGCTTTCGATTGAACCATGATCTAAACCATGATCCGCCTGTTCCTGAAATTCCTCCTGCTGATCATCTTGATCCTCTTTGCAACCAAGTGGTCCTTTGAGGCGATCCTAGCTAGTCAGCTAATCGCCGACCGGGAACGCGTGATCACGCAAGTCCACTTAGGTGGCATGCACTTGATCGCCAAAGAACTCCTCTTGGCCCCCGAGGATCGCGTCGAGTCGTTGCTCGAAAAAATCCGATTGCAGTTTCGCGCGCCGCTGGAAATTCGCCCACTGAGTGAATTGGCCCCCGATCAAGAGCGAAAACTCAAACTGCTCCGAGGACACTTTTACGAGTTTCAAAACACCAATAACGAGCACCTGGGTGTCTCCCTGGACGCCCAACACTACCTTCGACTAGGCCCATTTACCGATTACTCGGTCTTCGAATTCGAGGATTCTCTCTGGGGCTGGCTTCGGTTGTTGGCCTTGAAAGTCGATCCGTCGGACCAGTCCCAGCAGACCCTAGATGAACTCTCGGCTGAATTCGGTTTACCTCTCTCGATCCAATCCCGCGAGGGACTACCGAAATCTGCGATCGACCGGTTGGAAATCGGCCGTGAAGTCGTTTTTTACGCCGAGCAAGGTTCTTTTTACGCCGCAACCCTTCTAGTCGATAACACAAAATGCTTGCGCGTAGGCCCTCTCCCTGAATTCCAAGACGTTACCAAACGGGCCTCAAACACGACGTTGACAGGCTCGCTGTTGGTCTCGGCTATCTTGATCGGAGGTCTCATTGCGAACCTGTCGAGAAAGTTTCGCAATATCGAAAATGTCGCAGGATCGTTTTCTCGCGGAAATCTCGCTGCTCGTGTCGATGTTTCAAAATCCGGGGAAGCCAAACAACTTGCGATGGCCTTTAACTCGATGGCAGCCAAGACCGAGAAGATGATCCGCGCCAGGAGGGAATTGCTCCAAATGGTCTCCCACGAACTGCGAACTCCTTTAGCCAGACTTCGCTTTGCGGCCGATCTGATCGATGCAAACTCGGCCGACGCGAAAACCAATCGACGCATGGCGATCATCCAACATTCGATCGATGATCTCGACACCATCGTGAGCGAAATCCTCGAGTATGTTCAAAACAAAGAAGAGCTCGAACTCCGATCCCAAGAATGGGTCGATGTCCGCCGGACCATCGAACCTTTATCCCTGGCCCTCGCAGAGGAATCACCCCATCTGAAACTCGAATTTCTTCCCAGCGATCCAGACCAATCACCCATGATCTTCGCCGATCGAATCGCCTTTGTACGGGTCGCGAAAAACCTCATCGGAAACGCGCAACGCTACGCCAAATCCACGCTCAGAATTCGAGCGTACGACACCCCGCACCCCAGCGACCCCTCCAAAACCAGTACATGCGTCGAATTCGATGACGATGGCCCAGGGATCCCTGAAAGCAAATGGCTCGAGGTGCTCGAACCCTTTGTCCGACTCTCCGAAACCGGGCAATCCCGGTCTCACCCCGGGCAACAGGACCGAGCTTCCAATCAAAGCACACCGATTAGCTACGCGGGAATCGGACTAGGATTGGCAATCGTCAACCGAATCCTCAAACAACACAACGGTTCGCTCGAGATCACCCAAAGCCCCCTTGGCGGGTGCTCTGTGCGAACTTTTTGGCCATGCCCCAAGGATCGCATCCTCTAGGCTCAAAAAGAAACGACGAGTCTTTCTGCCCCCCTAAGGCTTAGCGACCTTGCTCGACTCCTCAAGCACCCGCAATACATTCCCGTAGAGCACCTTGTGGATCGCCTCTTCCTCATACCCACGCCTTAACAAAAGCTCTGTCAAAACAGGATACTTCGAAACATCTTCCATCCCCACCGGAAGTTTTGATATGCCATCGAAATCCGAGCCCAATCCTACATGGTCGATTCCAGCGACGCGAATCACATGCTCGATATGATCGACTAGAATCTCCGCCTGCCCGGCCGGATAAGGATGCTTCAACTGCCATTGCTTGAGCTCCCGCTCCTGCTGCTCTTTGCTCTCGGGATACTTCAGCTTGAGCTCCTTGCGATACGCCGATTGCTCCAGCAACACTCCCGCCGACTCGGGTACCACAAAACCAGAGAAGAAATTGATCATCACCACCCCTCCATTCTTAGGTAACTCCACGAGCACCTCGTCGGGGACGTTCCGAGGATGATCCGCAATCGCCCGCGCCGAGGAATGCGAGAATATCACCGGCGCCCTCGATACCCGCAACGCATCATGCATCGTCGCAGGGGAAACATGCGATAGATCGATCAGCATCCCGAGCCGGTTCATCTCCAAAACGATCTCCTCGCCAAACTCACTCAACCCATCGCTCCGCGCTACATCGGTCGCCGAGTCGGCCCACTCAAGCGTATCGGTATGGGTCAAGGTCATGTACCTGGCTCCCATCGCGTGCAACTGCCGAAGCTTACCGATCGACCCCTCGATGCTGTGCCCACCCTCCATCCCAATAAGCGAGGCGATCTTTCCCTCGCCCTGGATTCTCCGGACATCCTCCGCGTTAAGCGCCAGCTCAAATACATCCGGGTACCTCGCAATCATCTTGTGCACCAACTCGATCTGCTCTTGGGTGGTCTGAAAGGCGTTCCCCGCTGCGATCGTGTCGACCGGCACAAAAACTGACCAAAACTGTGCCCCTACATTCCCAACTCGCAACCGATCGATGTCGGTATGCAGACTCGCCTGCGGCTTCGATATGTCCAACTCGTCAAAACCCCGGGTCGCCTTGGTCCGGACCTCCCAAGGCAAATCGTTGTGCCCATCGAACACATAACCCCGAGCATGGATGTCCGCAGCCCGCCTCGAAATCTGGTAGCGGTTCTTGCCCCCACCCTGAACCTCAACCACCTGAGCTTCAGCCACCTGCCCTAAAGAGCTCCCCAAAGCCACCAACACAGCGACCGACCAACCACGGTTTGCACACCCCAACGGCCGCTCTGTCCTGTATTTCATTTTCACTTATTCCATCCTCAAGTACCTGAATCGACCGGGAAACACTGCCCAAACGAAGTTTACCATGAATCGACCTGCCTTAGCATCCGAGCCTGGAGTAAACTGAATATCCTCATGGACTACAACACTCGCTTGGTCATTCTCGGTTGCGCAATGCTCGGAGCCGCCTGCGGTCTCGTCGGGGTCTTCCTACTGCTGCGCAAACGCTCGTTGATCGCCGATGCGATCTGCCATGCTTCTCTCCCGGGCATCGCCATCGCTTTCTTTGTCAGCCTCGCCTACGGCGGCCAGGGCCGCCAACCCCTGCTCCTCCTGGCCGGTGCGGCCCTGAGCGGATGCCTCGGTGCTCTGGCCGTCATGGCCCTGCGCCGCTTCACCCAACTCAAAGAAGACGCCGCGCTGGGGATCGTCCTGAGCGTCTTTTTTGCACTCGGTATGGTTCTGCTGAGCCTCGTCCAACAAACCGAGTCGGGGAACGCTGCAGGACTCGAAGGATTCATCTACGGCAATACCGCAGGCATCGTCGCCCAAGACGCAAAACTTATCGCGATCGTCTGCGGAGCGGTCTGCGCCGGAGTTCTCCTGCTCCGAAAAGAACTCCAACTCCTGTGCTTCGACCCTACCTACGCTTCGGCACAAGGCTGGCCGGTCCTGATCCTCGATCTGGTCCTCATGGGCTTCGGACTGCTGATCGTGATCGTCGGTACCTCGATCGTCGGGGTCCTGCTGGTCGTGGCCATGGTGGTCATCCCCCCGGCGGCCGCTCGCTTCTGGTCCGATCGACTCGGCTGGAACCTCCTGACGAGCAGCTTCCTGGGCATGACCTCAGGAATCCTCGGCGCGCTGTGCAGCTATCGATCCGAACACCTCCCCTCTGGTGCCTCCATGGTCCTCGTCGCCGCCGGACTCTTCGCCCTGAGCCTCCTGTTCGGTTCGCGCCACGGGATCGTCTGGGGCTGGAGACAACGGTTTCAATCCCGATGGTTTGCCGACCAAGAACACTTGCTGCGCGGAACCTTCGAACTCCTCGAAAGCGATCGCAAAGCCCCAGCCATCCACGGCGATCTAAGATCCGAGCCGGTCGATAAACTCCGCCTCGCGAACCAATTGCACTGGTCGATAAACCACCTCGATCGCATCGCGAAAACTCTGACCCGAAAAGGTTGGATCATCGATCGTAACCCCAACCAATTCGTCCTGAGCCCAGCCGGTATCCAACAATCGCACCGAGCCGTCCGACGACACCGACTCCTCGAACTCTACTTCTCCCACTGGGCCGACCTCAGCCCCGATGCGATCGATCGATGCGCCGACTACACCGAACATTCTCTCGATGATGAACTCCTAGCAAGACTCGAACGCGATGCGATGGACCTGGGAAACCGAATCGACCCACCACCGAGTATCCACCCGGTTGGCTAATATCCCGCCCCCTGGATCAACATCCGTTGCCATGCCCGAGCGGCAACCATCTCCGAGTGGCCGCCAAAGTGGTTTCTAAAAATGAGCGCGGCCGACCGGCCACTTCGATGCATGGTTTTGTTCAGACTGTTTTTTTTCGTGCTCGTGCTCGTGCTCGGGCTCGTGCTCGTGCTCGTGCTCGGGCTCGGGCTCGGGCTCGGGCTCGGGCTCGTGCTCGTGCTGGAATTTGGTAATGGATAGGCTAATGGAGATAAGGAGCATGATCCGCGAGTTGGGGAACGGCGGTTTGTGGGCCGTAACGGAAGGCGCGTTGATGCCATGCACGCGAAGCGTTCGATTACGAGCACCGCTTCGCTGAGCACGAGCACGATGGGATCCTGTGGTCGCGTAGACAAGAAGATTCGTTTAACCCGTAGCCAACGGCGAGGGACTTTACTAAGCCCAGCTCAAACCAAACAGCCGGATCTCCACTAGCCCGCAGAACACCCAAAGGACTCCCGAAGAATCTCCGGACACAGCTTGCCGTATCGGAACGAATGTCCCGTCCGCAGATTGACCAAGGTGATCATCGCTGGCGCAAATAACCCAGGATCGACCTTGTAAAAATCATATTCATACTCCCGAAATGTCTTGGCAAACGGCTTCCCAAAGTCCTTGCTCGCCAAACTCGGGACCCGAGCTCCTAGCGTTTCGATCTGCGCGTCGCTCGCATCGACCCACAACGTCACTTGCCCCCCATAGAGAATCGCGTCGTTGGTCCGCCCAATCCCCTCCGCAAAGTCCTTGGCCATCGGCGGGATCGGCGCTGTGCCATGCGCCGAGAGGACCTGACGAAGATCAAAACCGAGCTCATGCAACTTATGCATCGCCGTCTCGATCGACCTTGCCACGACCTGGATCACCCCAGCCAAACTCCGAGTCGGTGCGACGCACAGCGTGACTTGCTCGACCCGAACCCCGCACTCGAGTGCGACCATCGCGAGGATCTCCTCAGAAGGGAGCTGATCGCATTCCAAGACCCCGACGGCACAATCCCCCGAATCATGGACCCCAAGATGCCCAAGCACCTCCTCGCGGCCACGCTTGGCTCGCATCGGTCCAGACCCCATCGCAAAGAATTTCCCCTGCGAGACTTTCCAGCCCGCATACTGCGCAGCCATGCAAGCCCACGTCGGATCGTCTGTCGTGACCTGCAACATCGGACCTTCCCACAGCCCGCGATCAGCCGGTACGACGCGGATGTCAGCAAGGTCGGCCATGCAGATCCGTGCCAATAACAACCCGGCCTGGATCCCCCCAGGTACCCCGCAGCCAAAGTCCAGAATGCGACCAGCGCCGCTGGGGGAACAATCCGCGATCCGCAAGGACCCGAGTTCAGGAAGAACGTGCTGGTCGATCAATCGCTTGGCCGACGTGTTGATCGAGTGGATGGACAACGACAACTTACTTGTCCTTTTCCGTCTTCTCTTTTTCCACCTTCTCTTTTTCCGATGGGTCCTTCTGCGGAGATGCTCCTCCAGCCTTCTCGAGAATCATCGCTCGCTTGACCATGATCGGCTCGAGCGGAACATCGCTGTTGCCCTTGACCCGACCTGTCTTGCTCTTGGCGATCTGATCGACGACCTCTTCCCCCTTGACCACCTTCCCAAATACACAGTACCCAAAATTGTCCTGCGAAAAACGTCGATCCAAAGACCGGTTGTATTTCAAGTTGATGTAGAACTGCGACGTCGCACTGTGAGGAGCAGGCGTCCGAGCCATCGACAAAGTCATTCGCTCGTTTTTCAGACCGTTGCCAGCCTCGTTGGCGATCGGGTCATCGGTGGGCTTCTCCTTCATTTCGGCAGTCATCCCACCACCCTGAACCACGAAGTCGGCGATCACTCGGTGAAAAACCGTCCCGTCGTAATGCCCCTTTTTCGTGTAGTTCAAAAAATTTGCCACCGTCACAGGTGCCTCCTTCTCGAACAACTCGACCTCGATGTCCCCTTTGGTCGTCTCAAAAAGAACATGCGGATTCTGAGCAAAAGCCACCGAACTTAGCCCAACGCTCGCCAAAACCAACCAACCAAATAACTTCGTCATGGACTTTCTCCTGCCGTTTGCCTGTGTATGACGTTACATGGTTCGTTATGATAGCCCCTACGGTTCACCCAATCGACAGCTAATCATCCAAAATTTGCTCTCGAAAACACCCTCCCGGTTGCTCTCTACCCACGCACTTGATCCCCCTTATGCTTCCTCAACGACCCCTTCATCGAACGGCTCTCTACCTCGCATCCCGACTCGCATTGCCAGCACTTGGACTCATAGCACTTGGGTTTGTCCCCATGGTCTGTGCCCAGCTTGCACTGGCCCAAGATCCCGCGCCGCGCGTGCGATCGCCTCTGACCATCGCGGAACGATCGAACTTCCTGGCCACCTCCCGCCAAGCCGATGTACTGGAGTTTTTCGAGAAGCTCATCGTCGGACAGTCGGTCGCCAAACTCGTTCCTGTCGGACAGACCCACGAACAACGTACCCTCTGGTCCTTGGTCGTCTCCAAAGAAAAAACGAACCCGCTGCCTCTTGCCCATGACGATCCGCGAATCGTTATCACCATGATCGGTGGAATCCACAGCGGCGAATGCGACGGCAAAGAAGCCCTCATGGCCTTGGCCCGAGATGTGGTCCAGGGTGCCAAGCCCGCTTGGCTCGAGAACGCTGTGCTGGTCTTCCTTCCGAACTTCAACGCCGACGGAAACCAACGGGTCGGGCCCATGCACCGACCGGGCCAAGAAGGCCCCGCGTTAGGGATGGGAACTCGCGAAAATGCGTTCGGACAAGATCTCAACCGGGACTTCGTCAAACTCGATACCCCAGAGGTCCGCTCTCTGGTCCGCTTGCTCGATGCTTGGGATGCCGATGTGCTGATCGATGCACATACGACCAACGGCTCGCTCCATCGCTACGACATGACCTACGGACTGCCTCACAACCCAGCCGTCGATCGGGATACGTCGGACTGGTTGCAAAAGGAGTTCATGCCCATCGTCTCGGCCAAAATGCAGCAACGCGACATCCCAGTCTTTCCCTACGGCAACTTCAACCGCGATCACACGGTCTGGGAAAGCTACGGCTTTGAACCCCGCTACAGCACCGAGTACATGGCGCTGCGTGGCAAAATCGGGATCCTCGTCGAGTCCTACTCCTATGCGACCTACCAACGGCGCATCGATGCATCCTATGCATTCATCGAAGAATGCATCGATGCCCTCAGCGCCAATGCACCCAAAGTCCACTCGCTACTCGACAAGCAAATCGCTGCACCCCCCAGCGGCTTGTTCATCCAAGGCAAAATCGAACCCTCAGAACAACAAGCCAACGTCGCTGCCTACCGGTGGCCCAAGTCCACTCCAACTGCCGAACCGAACTTCCCGTCACCCAAAGACCGCAGGCGCATCGGGGAAATGGAGCCCACCGAATACAACGTCAAACTCGCAGTCGATGGAGTCGGAACCCTCCGAGTCGACGCACCTGCCTGCTACCACATCCCCCGAGAATGCTCCTGGCTCGCAAGCCGGGTTCGACTCCACGGTATCCCGATGATCGAAGTCGCCGGAGCCGCCCAGTGCCGAACGCAGTCCTACCGCATCGCCTCGCGCAAGGATCTCCCGGAATTCCAATTCCGGAAAATGTCCAAATACGAAGTTTCGCTCGAAACGAACCAGGAAACGCTCGGACCAGGATGGCTCGTACCGACCGACCATCGCCTGGGCAAACTGGCAACCTACCTGCTCGAACCCCACTCCGAAGAGTCCTTGGCCATGTGGGGGTTCCTCGACCCGCAACTCAAGGCCGACTCGCTCTATCCGATCCGCCGATGCGATGCGATCCCCCCCTTCGAACAACAACGCCCACTCCCTCCCCTGGCTTGGATGGACCTCAAAGCCGCCGACATCCAAGGCGAAGAGCTCACCATGGAGAAACTCTTTGACCCCACCTCCAAAGTCGCGTATGCCACACCACCAAGCCCAATGCCCAAGTGGATGCCCCACGGGGAAAGCTACCTGATCCGAAAAGACAACCGCTGGATCCATATCGATGCGGCCTCCGGGGCCATGCACCCCTGGGAAACCCCTCTGAAACTCGTCGAAGCACTCGGCCGTTTGCCCGAGTTCGCCGACGGGGCGGCGACCCCCTACGGCCGGCGACTCGAGCTCTTCGACGACGGGCTCGAGCAAGCCCTCTTGCAACACAAAAAAGACCTCTACTTTTACGATTTGCCCACCGACCAAGCGGTCCGGTTGACCGAATCTCCCGACCAAGACGAAGAGCTCTACGAGCTGAGCCCCACCAAGCGCCACGTCGCTTTCGTCCGCGACCAAAATCTCTATGCCGTCGATTGCAAAACCCGCCAAATGAAACAGCTTACCCACGACGGTGGCGGCGAAATCCTCTGCGGAAAACTCGATTGGGTCTATCAAGAAGAAGTCTACGGCCGAGGTCAATTCAAAGCCTACTGGTGGAATCCCGAAGGGACCAAAATCGCTTACCTGCGATTGGACGAATCCCCCGTCCCGAACTTTGTCATCGACGATGCGATCCCGCCGGCTCAAAGCTTAACCGCACAGCGGATCGAGAACATGCGCTATCCCAAAGCCGGGCAACCGAACCCGAACGTCGAACTGAAAGTCGTCGACATCGCCACCGGGCTGATCCAAGACGTACCCCTGAGCATCGAGGACCCCGCCGATCGGCTCGTCGTGCGCGTCGGTTGGAAGCCCAACGCCGAAGGTCAAATCGTCTACCAAATCCAAAACCGAATCCAAAGCACCCTCGATGTGGTCCTCCACGATCTGAACACAGGAAAATCCCAAACCCTAGTCCACGAACAAGCCCCCACAGTCCTAAACAACGAAGTTCAAAACAACGCCGCCGACTCGCTCGGATGGGTCGATGTCCTCGACGTCCCGCGCTGGCTCCCCGACGGAAGCTTCGTCTGGTTGAGCGACAGCCAACAAGGACGCAGGCACCTGTTCCATGTCGCGATGGATGGGACCAAGCGACCCTTGACCCAAGGGGACTGGGACGTCAAAGACATCCTCTCGATCAGCGACTCGGGCAAGAGGGTTTGGTTCACCGCGCACCGCAGCGCACCGACGAACACCGACGTGCTGCGGCTCTCGCTCGAGAGCGGGGAGATCGAGGATATGACAGGTCAGACCGGATCGCATCGCGTGTCGGTTCACAGCACAGGCAGCTATTACCTTGACTCCTGGAGCGACCTGAGCAACCCGCCTGAGACCTGGCTCAAGGATCGTGCGGGGCAGCCCGTAAGGCTCGTCAGCGAGTACCGCAGCGATCGCTTCGATTACGTCCGGACCGCGCGTCCCGAGGCAGTCGAGATACCCGCTAGGGATGGCCAGAGACTCCAAGGGCTACTGTATCGGCCCGCAGGAGGTTTCAATCCGGCCTTACAAGGTCGCATCCCGGTGGTGATCTACGTCTATGCCGGGCCCGCTGCACCGACGGTCGAAAATTCCTGGACCCATCGCAGCGATCTGTGGCACCGTTACTTGACCGACCAAGGGATCGCGGTGCTCCTGTGCGACAACCGCTCGGCGTTGGGCAAAGGGAACTCCGACACATGGAAGATTTACAAGAACCTCGGAGCCGTGGAGCTCCAAGACCTCGAGGACACCGCCGCATGGCTGGCCAAAGAGCCCTGGGCCGACACGAATCGGCTCGGAATTTGGGGCTGGAGCTATGGCGGGTACTTCAGCGCCTATGCGATGACCCACAGCAAGCTCTTTCGGGCGGGGATAGCTGGCGCACCGGTGACCGACTGGCGAAACTACGACTCGATTTACACCGAGCGCTACATGAGCACCCCGCAAGCCAACCCCGAGGGGTACAAGACCAGTTCGGTCGTCGAGGCGGCCGGGAACTTGCACGGCAAGCTCATGCTCATCCATGGCGAGATCGACGACAACGTCCACATGACCAACACCCTGCAGTTGGCTTATGGGCTACAGAAAGCGGGCAAGCAATTCGAGATGATGATCTACCCCAAGAGCAGGCATGGGATCACCGATCCCCAGCAAGTGCAGCATCAATTCGAGATGATGACCGACTTCTGGTTCCGCCACTTAAAAACACCGAGCCCCCAGCCCTAACGCCCCCCTTATTCCCCCCGCCCGCTGGCTTTGAAGTTGCGCTATTCGCATGTTTCGGAGTTTCAATCGATTTTTTCCCTGGCTTTTCGTACTCGTACTCCGCGTCAGCAGTACTCGTACTCGTACTCGAAGATACGGCATCGAGTACGAGTACGAGTACCATTTCATTGAGTACGAGTACGATAAAAGTCAAAACAGCGAAACTTCAAAACCCGCGCCTGACAGGGGAACGGACCCCAACCTTCTTTCCCCCCCTCACGCCCACCAATCCCAATGCCCCCCAAAAACACTACCCTCCTAACAGCCATCTTCATCATCACCCTTTGTCGCCTACTGGCCAACGCGACCGAGCGCCAACAACCCCCGAACATCGTCATCATCTACGCCGACGACTTAGGGTTCGGAGATCTATCGACTTACAACCCCCAATCCGCCTACACCACCCCACGGATCGACCAGTTGGCAAACCAAGGGATCAAGTTCCTCGATGCTCACAGTCCTTGTACGATTTGCTCACCCTCGCGGTATGGACTCCTCTCAGGCCAATTGGTCTGCCGAACCGGTCGCAAGCCCACCGCGTTCGAGGGTCCCGGCGGCCCAAGCTACCTTGCGCCCGGAGAACTGACCCTGGCGCAAATGCTCCAGCAACGCGGGTACCGAACCGGAGTGTTCGGCAAATGGCATTTAGGGCTGACCTGGTTCGATCAAGACGGAAAACGTCTTGCGGGTGGTTTCGAGACCCCCTTGCAGATCGACTATGCAAAAAGCACCCCCTTGGTCGACGGCCCCAACGCAAGAGGTTTCGACGAATCCTGGATCACTCCAAACTGCCCGACGACAGACCCTTTGTACGTCTACATCCACAACGGCAACGTACCGGTCGGTGCGACCAAGCGACATCGCAGCGATTCGTTGCCGAATTTAGCGGGCAAGTGGCTCTGGGACAACGATGAGGGATGGATGGCAGAAGGTTACCGATTCGCCGACGCGGATTTGTTGTTCTTTGACAAGACCGCTGAGTTCATCCGCGCGCATCGCATGCAAACCCCCGAGAAACCCTTTCTAGCGATCCTCTCGACACAGATCGCCCATGCTCCGGTCCTGCCCGCCGAAGAATTCCGCGGCAGCACCCAAGCAGGCCCGCGAGGGGATTTCGTCCGCGAGCTCGATACACTCACCGGTCGATTGCTCGATTTGCTCGAGGAGTTGAGCATCGACGAGAACACCCTGGTGATATTCAACGCCGACAACGGAGCAGAGACACTCCACACGCACTGGATGCGGACCGATCACCGACACGATCCGGCCGGAGGATTCAGGGGGATGAAGCGTGACGGATGGGAAGGAGGCCATCATGTCCCAATGATCATGCGATGGCCCAGCAAGATTCCAGCGGGTCAGACGTCAGACCAGATGATCAACACGACCGATCTTTTTGCAACGTTGGCATCGATCATCGATTTCGAGTTGCCCGACGAAGTCGCGGTCGACAGCTACGACATGCTGCCGGTACTCTTAGGTCGCCAGCCCTCGGATCGTTCGGTAAGACCTTGGATGCTCACACAAAGTTTCCGAGGGGAATTCCAATTGCGAGTTGGGAAGTGGAAGCTACTAGCGCATAAAGGGTCGGGGGGTAACGACTACAGCCGGGGGGAACTGCGAAGGTACGAGTTGCCCGAGGACGCAATGGAAGCTGCAGGTCAGCTATACAACCTCGAATTGGATCCAGGCGAGACAAGGAACTTGTACAACACCGAGCCGGTTCGAGCCGAGGAGATGGTCGAGGCATTGAAGCGGATGACGGCGCCC
>Ga0315904_10008537_pt1 | contig 13539 bp, 12 predicted proteins | sample LakEriMetagenome_6_FD_203529 | JGI IMG/M metagenome (GOLD analysis project Ga0315904, IMG submission 203529) | Freshwater fungal communities from buoy surface, Lake Erie, Ohio, United States - Buoy 12 MA120 | ecosystem: Environmental > Aquatic > Freshwater > Lake | place: USA: Lake Erie, Ohio... | reverse complement strand
GGTCGGAGGGTGGCTGGTCGATTCCTGGTGGAAACTGAGTCCCTGGTGCTTGATTCTCGGGGCGGTTCTCGGTTTGGGAATGGGATTCTCCCGTCTCCTCAAGCTTCCAGGAGTCTCCGATTCTTCGGCCTCGAAACCATCGAATCGCGGTGGTTCAAAACCAGCGGGGAGTTCCATTCCTCGTCGGGTGGCTTTGTCTGAGCCCGAAAGGCCTGAGCTCAAAAGGCGGTCGGCCAACGGTGGTCGCGGTCCAGAGGTTGAGGAGTTTGGGATCGAGAGCGAATCGTGAAGTGGCGAGATCGGGGAGGGCGTGAGGCAGGGGCATTTGAAGGGTTTTTCTTCCGGTTGGGACGTTGTCTGTTCCCGCCCGGTTTGCAGGAGTGAGTCTGGAAGAGTTGGTCGTTGGATTGAGACAGGGAGTGTTGTGTGGCACTCTGTGTGTGAAGGTGTGTTCCCGGGATCTGCTGAAGAGGTGTGGACCTTGGGACTTTTCGGAAGGCCCAGGAGTGCGTTGGGGCAGATGAGCCTGCTGCTGGCCGTTTGTCTGGCAGTGTTCCTTGTCGTGGCACCCATCGCGGTGTGGCGACTGGGGGAGTCGGGGGTGGCAGTCGCATTCACTGCGGCTCTTTGTTGCCTCCTGCCGGGTTGTCTGCTATTCGTTCTCTGGAACAGCGGACTTTCTTCATCCTTGCAGTTGCCGTTGGTGCTGTTGGGCATGGTGATCCGTGTGGGTTGCTGCTTTCTGGGTGTCGTGGTGACGCGGGCGATGTGGGACGTACCCGCAGACGCAGTCCTGTTGGTCGCAGTCGTGTTTTACTCGGCGACTCTGGCGTGTGAAACCTGGTTGATGATGGGTCCGGTGAGTCTGAAGGGTGTGCGTTCGTCGCAAACCCTGGAGTTGCAAACCCTGGATCCGACCGGTCCTGCAGCATTTGTTTCGGATGACTTGGTTGACTGAGTTGTCCCAGGCGTGGAGTGTGTTGCGACCACTGGGAACGCGGAATTCGATTGCCAGGGCGAGTGTGGCGTGTGTTGAATGGATCAGGGTGACGGGGTTTCAGTCCCTGTCTTCACTGGGATGGATTTTGTTCCGAAGAGAGAAGACGCAGCGCAATGGCCTCTGGACACGATGACGTCTTTCATCACGTGCGGGATTTCACCTATTTCGAGATCCCGAGGTTTCTGACTCCGGACGGAAGCGGTCACCTGCACATTCCCCAGCCGTTTGGCAAGCTTTTCACGATCACCAAGTTCATGGTGATTGAGGTGATTGTGCTGGTGTTGGCCCTGCTGATTTTCCGGGGGCTGGCCCGGCGGGTGGCGAGTGGAGAACCCCTGCGAGGTCGGTTCTGGAACTTCTTTGAGGCGATCCTGGTGTTCCTTCGGGATGAGGTCGTTCGCCCCACCATCGGGGACGATCATGGGCATGGCCACGACGAACATGGTCATTCTGAACACGGGCATGCTGAACACGGGCATGCTGGGCACGGGCACGCTGGGCACGGGGCCAACTCCCACAGCCCGACGCCTTCGCATGGTCATTCCTCCGGGGGGCATGGCGGTCATGGTGCCGCACCAGTGGCGGCGCTTGCGATGAGTCATCCCGCCGACAAGTACCTCCCTTTCATTTGGTCGGTCTTCTTCTTTGTGCTGTTTTGCAACCTGCTGGGAGCTGTCCCCTGGATGGGATCCCCGACTGGAAACATCTGGGTGACTGGTGTGCTGGCGCTCTTCACGTTTGCCATGGTGATCATGGCAGGGACGGAGGCCAGCGGTTTTGTTGGCTTCTGGAAGTCATTGATTCCGGCGATGGATTTGCCGCCGGCACTGGCGATCCTTCTGAAACCGCTGATGTGGGTCATTGAGTTCATCGGCCTGATCATCAAGCATGGTGTGCTCGCGGTTCGATTGTTTGCCAACATCATGGCGGGTCATACCGTGATTGCAGTGATCCTGGGCTTCATTGCCCAGATCGGAGCCAGCAAGCTTGTGTACCTGGTGGCCCCTGCCAGCATTCTCGGGCAGGTCGGTATCGGCTTGCTGGAACTGTTTGTCGCGTTCCTGCAGTCGTACGTGTTTGCCTACCTGTCGACATTGTTCATTGCGGCTGCCAAGCATCCGCACTAGAGTGGCCGTCCGGCTGCCAGCGACTCGACAGGGTCGCTGGTTTCCCAGGCCAATGTGTCTGTGAGTGATCTGCGCGTCCGTCGCGAAAATGATCTGTCTGTTTTGTCACCGTCGAAAAAGAGAGAGGAGAGTTCCGTGAATCGTACGCTTCGCATGCTGGCTCTGGTGCTCAGCCTGGTGTTTGTGGCGACCCCCGCCTTTGCTGCTGATGGAGATGCGGCTGGCTGGGGTGTGTTCCCCGGCACGGCAGCTTTTGGTGCTGCCTTGACGATCGTGGGGGCCGCCTATGGCTTTGCCAAAATCGGGTCGGCAGCGCTGGAGAGCATTGCCCGCCAGCCCGAGGCGGCTGGTGACATCCGTGGCGCGATGATTTTCGCCGCCGCCCTCCTGGAAGGTGCGACCTTCTTCGCCCTGATCGTTTTGATCGTCAAGGGTTGATGACGACTCTTGCCTTGTTGCAAGAGATGTTGCGGGTGTTTGGCCCGGGTGTTGTTCTGTCTCGTTGTCCTCTGCGCGGATGCTTCCTTCCATGAGTCATTTCATCAATTGGTGCCGTTCTCTGGCGAGAACCGGTGTGTTGACATTGACCTGTGTGTCGGTGGTGTTTGCGGTCGTCAGCGTGGTCTCTGCGGAGGACGCTCCTGTGGCGGCCGAGCAGGATCATGTCGAGGGGCATGATCATCCTGTTGAGGGCCCGATGACGGCCCACAAGGAGGATGTTGACCTTGCGATCTTCACCTTGATCACCTTCGGCGTTTTCCTGTTCGTGCTGAAAAAGCTCGCCTGGAAGCCGTTGATTGAAGGTCTAGACAAGCGTGAATCCAAGATTCAGGCAGCCCTGTCGGATGCCGAGACCGCCCGGCTCAAGGCCCAAAAGCTGCTGGATGACCATCAGCACAAACTGGATCGGGTTCAGGATCAGGTTCGTGAGATCCTGGCCGAGGCCCGCCGGGATGCCGAGGTGACGAAAACTGACATCATCACCACGGCCCAGCGTGAGGCCGAGGCCAGTCGGAACCGTGCCGTGCTGGACATCCAGCGGGCCCGGGATGCGGCTTTGGACGAACTGTTCGATCACATGTCGCGTTCGGTCTCGCAGGCCACCCAGAAAGTCGTCGGGCGTTCTCTGACGGATGCTGATCATGAACGTCTGATCCGGGAGGCTCTGCAGGAGTTTTCCTCGCGGAAAGCCTAGTGGGCGGTCTTGCCTGCGGCTGCGAACTTGCGGTTCCGATCCGTCAGGATCGGTCACCAGATGCGGGTTTGGCTGTCCCGGTGTGATGAGAGTTTGAGGCACGTTTTTTCGGTTGGCACTTCCATGACACAACAGCAGCAACCCGCAGTGCGGATTCCCAGCGTAATGGAGGATCCTTCGGTCGATTCGATCGCAAGGGTCTACGCGGACGCACTTCTGGATGCGGTTGGAAAAGAGCAGCAGTCCGAACTGATTTCCGAACTGGAGAGCTTCGTTCAGGACGTGTTGCCCCGGAATGCCGAGTTCCAGCGGTTGCTGAACTCGGCGGCGGTGAGCCGGGATGACAAGTTGTCGTTGATTGAACGGGTGTTGGGAGATCGGGGTTCTGCGGTGTTGGTGAACTTTCTCAAAGTTCTCGCCCGGCATGGCCGTCTTGACATCCTTGGTCCCATTTGTCGCCAGGTGGGATTGCAGTCGGAGTTGCGTGCAGGGCGACGGCGGGTGCAGGTTGTGTCGGCGATTCCCGCCACACCCGCGTTGCACAAACTGGTGCAGGAGAGTCTTTCGAAATCCCTCGATTTCACCCCCATTGTCGAGTGGTTGGTCGACGAATCGCTGGTTGGCGGTCTGCGGATTCGGGTGGGGGATACGGTCTACGACGGTTCATTGCGTTCGCGATTGCGGCAGATGCAGCAGCGCGTGGAGCAGAGGAGCACACATGAAATTCAAAGCGGACGAGATCGCTTCAGTCATCCAGAAGGAGATTGAAGACTTTCGCGGACAGATCGAGACCAGCGAAGTCGGCCGCGTCCTTGAGGTTGGCGACGGCATCGCGCGGGTCTACGGTCTGGCCGGCGCCATGTCGGGCGAGATGGTCGAGTTCCCCAACGGAACCCGCGGCCAGGTCTTCAACCTCGAAGAAAACTCCGTCGGTGTGATCATCCTGGGGGATTACCTCACGATCGCCGAGGGGGACGAGGTCCGCACGACCGGAGCCCTGCTGTCGGTTCCGGTGGGCGAGGCGTTGGTCGGCCGGGTGATCGATCCGTTGGGCAATCCGCTCGACGGCAAGGGACCGATCGTCACCGCCCAGAGCCGGCCGTTGGAAGCGATCGCTCCGGGTATCGCCGGCCGCCAGCCGGTGACCGAGCCTCTGCAGACCGGCATCAAGGCCATTGACTCGATGACCCCCGTCGGTCGCGGCCAGCGCGAGCTGATCATTGGCGACCGCAAGACCGGCAAGACCGCCATCTGCCTGGATACGATCATCAACCAGAAGGGGCAGGACGTCATCTGCGTGTACGTGGCGTGCGGCCAGCGGTCGACGTCGGTCGCCAGCGTGGTCGAGGCACTGCGGGCCAATGGCGCGATGGACTACACCGTCGTGATCAGCGCCCCTGCGAGCGCCCCCGCTCCACTGCAGTACATCGCCCCCTACGCCGGGGCCGCGATCTGCGAACACTTCATGTACCAGGGGAAGCACACCCTGGTGGTCTACGATGATCTCTCGAAGCAGGCGACCGCGTATCGTCAGTTGTCGCTGCTGATGAGGCGGCCTCCCGGACGTGAGGCGTATCCCGGTGACGTCTTCTACTGCCACAGCCGGTTGCTCGAACGCTCGGTCAAGCTGAGCGACGAGCTGGGCGGCGGCTCGATGACCGCCCTGCCGGTGATTGAGACCCTGCAGGGAGACGTGTCGGCCTACATTCCGACGAACGTGATCTCCATCACCGATGGCCAGATCTATCTCGAGCCCGACCTGTTCTTCGCCGGTGTGCGGCCCGCCGTCAACGTGGGGATCTCGGTCTCCCGCGTCGGTGGCAACGCCCAGACGAAGGCCATGAAGAACAAGAAGGTGGCCGGTGGTCTGCGACTCGACCTCGCCGCGTTCCGCGAACTCGAGGCGTTCGCCCAGCTGGGAACCGAGCTCGACAAGGAAACGCAGGCCCGGCTGGACCGCGGCTACCGCATGGTCGAACTGCTCAAGCAGCCCCAGTTCCAGCCGCTGCACTTCGCCGACCAGGTGACCAGCATCTTCGCCGGGACCCAGGGCTACTTCGACGCCGTCCCGGTCAACCGGGTGGCCGAGGCCGAGCGGGAACTGCTGCGATTCATGCGGGAAGAGAAGTCGGAAGTCCGCAACGCCATCATCGAGTCGAAGAACATCAGCGACGACACCGAGAAGGCCCTGCGGGCGGCGTTGGATGAGTTCCGCAAGCGGTTCGCCGAGAGTTCGAAGTAGCTGTCCGCCTGAGTTTTCTGTTTCCGCTTCCCTCGCAGCCCTGCCGGCAAAGTCATGGCCAAAGCACGTGCCGTACTGAAACGCCTGAAGGCGGTCAAGAACATCCGCAAGATCACGCGGACCATGGAATTGATCGCCACCGCGCGGTTCAAGAAGGCGATGGACCGCGCCACCCAGGCGTCGGCGTACACCAACAAGATCGCCGAGTTGGCGTCGGACCTGGCGTCGTCGGCCACCGATTTTGTGCATCCCCTGCTGGAAGGTCGCACCGAGCAGAAGAACGGGATCCTGTTGATCCTCACTTCGAACCGGGGGTTGTGCGGCGGGTTCAACGCGGGGGTGCTGAAGGTCGCCATGCAGCGGATCCGCGACGCCAAGGCGGCCGGTCAAAACCTGCGGATCGAGGTTTCGGGGAAACGCGGGATCAATTTCCTGAAGTTCCAGAAGGTCGACTACGGCCAGTCGTTCACTGGATTTGAGGACAAGCCCCGCTTCGACGAAGTGGACCAAATCGCCTCCCGCTACATCGCTCAATACACGTCCCGGTCCATCGATTTTGTCGATGTGGCCTACGTGCGGTTCGTGTCGGCGGCGCGGCAGATCGCCACTCTCGACTCCCTCCTCCCCCTGGCCAAGCCCCAGGTCAAAGACGGAACCGCTGAGGCGGCTGTTGATTACGAGTTCCTCCCCAATCCCCGGGAGATTCTCGAAGAGATTCTGCCGGCGGCGTTCAAGGCGCGGCTCTTCAAGTGCTTCCTGGACGGAGCCGTGTCCGAACAGATCTTCCGGATGGTCGCCATGAAGGGGGCCACCGAGAACGCCGGCGAAATGATCAGTTCGCTCAGCCGGCAGTACAACCGGGCCCGTCAGGCCCAAATCACCAGCGAACTGAGCGAGATCATTGGCGGGGCCGAGGCGATCAAGTAACCCGGTCGTCCCTGTCCCCCCGCACATCCCGCTTCAGATTTCGCCCACCACGCAGACTTTCACGACCCCCACGGGTCTCCCGAGCATCCGGAACAGACACATGGTCACGGCTACCGGCTCCAAGAATATCGGCAAGATCACCCAGGTCATCGGTTCGACCTTTGACTGCGAATTTCCCGAGAACAAGCTTCCCGAGATTTACAACGCGGTCAAGATTGATTCGAAGCAGAAGGGGGTGGAGATTCACCTCACCGGTGAGGTGCAGCAGCACCTGGGTGGGGGACGTGTCCGCTGCGTGGCCCTGGGTTCCACCGACGGCTTGATCCGTGGGATGGATGTGGTCGATACCGGAGCTCCGGTTTCGGTCCCCGTCGGCAAGGGGACGCTGGGCCGTGTGTTCAACGTGACGGGCGATCCGATCGACGGTCGGGGTGAGGTTCAGGCGGAAGACCGCTGGCCCATTCACCGTCACGCCCCCGAACTGGGCAAGCTGAGTGCCAAGACCGAGGTGTTCGAAACGGGCATCAAGGTGATCGACCTGCTGACTCCGTTCGTCCGTGGTGGCAAGGCGGGTCTGTTCGGCGGGGCCGGTCTGGGCAAGACCGTGATCCTGACCGAACTCATCGCCCGTATCGCCAGTGCCCACGGTGGTTACTCGGTGTTCGCCGGGGTGGGCGAGCGGACCCGCGAAGGGAACGACCTCTGGCTCGAAATGCAGCACACCAAGATCGGACAGACCGGTCGCAGCGTCATCGAGCAGACCACCATGGTGTTCGGCCAGATGAACGAACCGCCTGGAGCCCGTCTGCGTGTCGCACTGACCGCGCTGACGATGGCCGAGTGGTTCCGGGATGCCACGGGATCGGACACCCTGCTGTTCGTTGACAACATCTTCCGGTTCTCGCAGGCGGGTTCTGAGGTCTCGGCTCTGCTGGGGCGCATGCCCAGTGCCGTGGGTTACCAGCCCACCCTCGGAACCGAACTCGGGGAACTGCAGGAGCGGATCACCTCGACCACGAGCGGGGCCATCACCTCGGTGCAGGCGGTGTACGTACCGGCTGACGACCCGACCGACCCCGCCCCGGCGACGGCGTTCGCCCACCTCGACGCGTTCATTTACCTGGAACGCCGGATTTCCGAGAAGGGGATTTACCCCGCCATCGATCCGCTGGCCTCTTCGAGCCGAATTCTCGATCCGCAGTACGTCGGCGAACGGCACTACAAGGTGGCTCGTCGCGTGCAGCAGATCCTGCAGCGGTACCGCGAACTGCAGGACATCATCGCCATTCTGGGTGTGGATGAATTGAGCGAAGAAGACAAGCAGGTGGTGAACCGGGCCCGCCGTATCGAGCGGTTCCTCTCGCAGCCCTTCCTGGTGGCGGAAGTCTTCACCGGCAAGGCGGGCAAGATCACTCCGCTGTCGGAGACCATCCAGAGCTTCGAAGAGATCTGCGACGGCAAGTGGGATCACCTGCCCGAGTCGGCATTCATGTACGTCGGTGGCGTGCAGGAAGCGGCCGAGCAGGCCAAGGCGATGGCTGCGGGCTGATTTTCAGCCTGTTCCCGTCGGTCTTCTGTGGCGTCTTCTGAACCTCCTGCGTTTCTTTTTCCTGCACGACGACCCGTTCCATGGCTCTTGGCAAGAACTTGCAGATTGTGCTGGTCACCCCCGAGACCACACTCCTGAACGAGCCGGTCGATTCGATCCGGTTGCCGATGTTCGATGGCCAGTTGGGTATTTACCCCGCGCGTGCCCCGGCAGTCGGTCGCCTGGGAGCGGGAGAGTTGCGGTTGGTTCAGGGGGGCAATACCCGCAGCTACTACATCGATGGCGGCTTCGTGCAGGTCAAAGGTCCGGTCGTCTCGGTTCTCACCAACCGGGCGACCCCCGTTGAGCAGCTCGATGCCCGGGTCCTGGAAGACGAATTGCAGGCGGCGAAGAAACGCGTGGCAAAGACCGATGACGAATTTGCTGCGAAGGCCGCTGAACTCGCCAAGGCTCGCAAACGCCTGGCATTGATTCGCCGGGGTCGGTAGCACCTCGATCTCGTGGTCTCGACCACACCGATTCACGAAAAGGGACCAGTTCCAGACTGGTCCCTTTTTTGTTTCCGGAAGGCGAATGTTCCGTCGGATGAGATGGGTTTCGATCAAGGTCGATCCCCAACCTTCCAAGCCGCCTGTTGGTAGGGACCGCGGAGGGAGCAGGCTTTGGGGGCCGGCGATTTTCGCCGAATTGCCATGTTGGGTTGGCGGGCTCTCCGCGAGGGGACTAAACCCTGCGGCCGAGATTCCTGCGGGACCGCTTCACCAGCCCCAACGCCAAGCCGATCGTCAGCAGCCCGAGCGACGTCGGTTCCGGAACTGTCGGGTAAGGGACTACGGACACGAAGTCGAGGATGGCGCCGGGATCATTGCCGTCCGTCCTGGCGACCAGTGTGAAGAGCAGCGTGGTCGTTGAGCTTTGTGCCACGAAGAGCCCCACGTACTGGCTGCTCAGGACTCCGTCTCCGTACCTGTCGGCATCCAGCGTGTAGTCATAGCTGGTGATCAGGTCAGACGGTGCGACCGAGTTGCCATTGAAGACCGAAGTGCGCACGGTCGGTTTGTACCACTCCTGTGTCTGGCCATAATTGGGGTCAATGATGTACCCTTGTCCTGGTATCGTTCCGAGGATTTTCTGTCGGATTCCGTCACCGACAGTCGTCAAGAGCACGCAATTGTCCGTTGCCGTAAAACAAGTATACGCCCCAAAACTGTTGTAAACGAGATTCGCCCCGCCGGCGCCCAATTCACTCCAGCCGAGTGGAGGGAGGGAGTTCAGGGCCGTCGGAACTCCCAGGACCCCGTAATCCCCAAACTCTGGATTTGTGACCAAACCCGCCTGCAGGGACGACTCGACGGCACCAATCGCGAGACCCCAGGTCAACAGGGACGCCCAGACGCAAAAACGAAGACGCAGAAACAACATGATTCACTCCTTGAATCAAATCGGTGTGGAGAGATACTCCTGCCGGACAGGCCGTCGGCCGACAACGGCTGACGAGGTCCCATCCGCTCCTGAACGTTACGTTAATTGCAAAAACTTGTGGAATCAACAAAAAACCGGGACGTCGCCAGGACCGGGAAGTCACGAGTGCCGGTCATGGCATTCCTGGGGTTCTGGAAATGGAGGATGGCGTGCCCCGGCGCATGTGGCCAGAGTTCGTTTCTCCAAAGCCGATCTCTCCAGAGCAACAACACATCTCGTGGGGGGGCCAGAGATCGCAGGCCGTGGCACGGCGGCGGATCGCCGTTCCGACACAAGGACCGCCGGGCTTCCGGAATTGACAATGCCAACTGGACTCAAGGGACCGGCAGCCGTGGAAGGCGCCTCGTCGAGACAGTGCCTGGATATCCCGGGCGAGTCCCGGGAGCGATCTTCATTTCCACGAAGCAGGGGCTCCTTCCGCCGGCTCAAGCCGGCTTGGCCGGGGAGATCTTGCGGGTTCCCTTGCCGGCCCGTGCCTTGAGGTCGAACAGGCCGAAGATTTCCGAGGCGTTCAGGCTGAGGCTGTTGTTGGTCGCCTCGCCCTCTCCCAGCACCCTGGCGAACAGCGCCCGCTTTTCGTCGAGCACGCGGTTGATCCGCTCTTCAATCGTATCCTTGGAAATGAATTTCGTGACGATCACCTGGCTCTTCTGTCCGATGCGGTGGGCCCGGTTGATCGCCTGGTCTTCAATCGCCGGATTCCACCAGCGGTCGAACAGGAAGACATACCCGGCGAACTGCAGGTTGAGCCCCACCGCGCCGGTCGCGTAGCTCATCATCAGCAGGTTGGCCTTGGGGTCTTCCTTGAACTGCTTGAGGATCGGTTCGCGCTTGGGGGTGGGAATCTTGCCGTGGTAGCAGAGCGGCTCAAATCGCGCGAGCTTTTCCTGCAGCCATTCAATGCAACTGACCCACTGGCTGAAGAGAATCGCCTTGCCTCCCGAGGCGGCGATTTCTTCCATGTCGGCCTCCAGCCGTTCGAGCTTGGCACTTTCGCCGGTCAGCGGGTCGTAGTTGGTGATCTGCTTCAGCCGCATCACCAGTTCAAACACATGCTGGATGGTGATGGAATCTCCCATCCCGTCGAGCTGGATGACCCCTTCTTTCTCGGCCACCTCGTACGCCAGGCGCTGGGCGGGAGCCAGTTCGAGAAACTCGTCCCGATCCAGCCGGGGGGGCATGTCCTTCATCACCAGGTCCTTCGTCCGCCGCAGGATGTACTGCTTCGAGAGGAGCTGGAGTTGACGCAGGTCGGGGGTGGCCCGGGGGGGGACCACCTCCATGAATTCGTACAGGGCGGCGAGTTCCTCGGGACGGTTCTCGATGGGGGTCCCGGTCAGGGCCCAGCTCCGCTTGCGGGGAATGGCGCGGGCCGTCGAAGACGTGCGGGAGTCGCGGTTCTTGATCCGCTGCGCTTCGTCGAGAATCGCCAGGTCGAACTGGGGGATCTGGTCGCCGAACGACTCCATGTCGCGAACCAGCAATTCGTAGTTCGCCAGCAGCACCGTGGTTCCCTGCATGGTCCACAGCATCTGCCGGCGGGTCCCCTCCCCCTCCAGGGTCACAACCGGAATCTCTTCGGCCCAGGTTTGGAATTCCCGCTGCCAGTTGGGAATGAGCGGCTTGGGACAGATCAGCAGCACCCGCCGCACCTGCCCGGCTCGCAGCAGCAGCCGGATGGCGGTGATGGTCTGCATCGTCTTCCCCAGTCCCATCTCGTCGGCCAGCAGGCAGGCCTGGTTCGCGAAGAGCCAGGCGATTCCCTCGTACTGGTAGGGGAACGGCTCAAACGGCATGATCAGTTCCTGCCCCTTCAGCCAGGTTTCCAGCGGTGGCTGGAGCAGGTAGAAGAGGCGGTCTTCGATCGAGATCGCGTCTGCCGGTGGCTTGATCCGAGTCAGTTTCCCGTCCGGGACGGCACCGGGGGGAAGCAGGTCGGCCAGCGTCGCGACCGGTGGAGAGAGGGGAATGTGCGGTGCGGGGACCCCCGAACCACCCTCGGCGGCCGCGCCTGTGGGGCCATCGCCGGCGGCAGGATCCCCCGCGGGGCGGTCGCCCGACGACGACTTCGCCTCTTTCGGCTGCGACGGAGCGGTCTGCCTGGGGGGCGGGTCGGGGGCTTCCGGGAATCGCAGCCCAACGGTCCTGGGGGTCGACCAGAGAGGCCGCCAGCGCTCGCAGACCAGTTCCAATGGCGAGAGCGGAATCGGAACTGTTTTCAACCGGGGAGCCCGCTGCAGGGCACTGTTCATCCCCGAAGCGAATACCTCCACGGTCGGCTGCGTCATCGCAGCGCTCCAGTCTTCAAGGTTTCCTGCAGGGCCTCACGGACCCGGTGGAACGGTTCCCGCAGGTCGGCATCGGCGGGAATCTGCTGCGCTTCCCGGTCGAGCCGGTCCTGGTCCGACGCATGGGCCTCGTGAAACCGAATGGTTTGCCGGCCCAGTTTCATCGTCCGTTCCCCGCGGACTTCTCCAGTCGGATCAATCAGCACAACCGGAACATCGATATGGTTCCGCAATTCGAGGATTTCCGGCTGGTCGGTCAGGATCAATTGCGGTTTGACCGACGATTTGTCGACGAGGGTGCCGCCGATCAATTCTCCCAGCAGAAATGGCTTGAGACTGGCGCCGTAGAGGATTTCCTGGGTCGGGTTGGCCCGCACCGGCGTCGTACACTGGAATTCCAGCGGACGCCCGTAGTGGTTCGTGACCAGCAACCCTCCCGTGACTCCCTTGTCGGGAACCTCGATGGCCGTCAGGAACCCAAGTCGTAGTTGCTCTGCTTTGCCGGTGGTCGCCATACTCCCCTACAAATCGTCCCGCCATCCGGGGGACTTGAAACGGCCAACATGGATCTGATGTCCCCCGGAAGTTCCCCCGTTCCCCCCAAGTTTGCCCCGCCTGACAAGTCTTCCCGGTTTGCGGGATTGGAAGCCTCATCCGGGTCGTGGCCGAAGGTCGTTCTGGTGGATCCCATCACCCTCGGTTGTACTCCCCTTCGGTCCGATCTGCGGGACTGGCAGTCGACCCGGCTACAGCAGTTGCTGAGCCGCATTGCGGGGACGAATTCCTTTTGGACTGACGTCTGGCGACGGGCGGGGGTGGACCCGGTCACGATCCGGGGAGTGGACGACCTGCCGCGGTTGCCATGCCTGAAGAAGGGGGAGATTCTGGCCGACCAGCAAGCCCGGCTCCCCTACGGAACCAATCTCACTTTTCCGCGAGAGGCCTATTCGCGGCTGCATCAGACCTCAGGAACGACCGGTCATCCGATGCGGTGGCTGGATACTCCGGAGAGCTGGGGCTGGATCCTGGACTGCTGGCGTCAATTGTTTGGCTGGATGGGGCTGACCCCTGCCGACCGACTGTACTACGCCTTCTCGTTTGGTCCGTTTCTGGGATTCTGGGCCGGATTTGAGGGCGCGAATCGGTTGGGGAACCTCTGCATCGCCGGTGGGGGGACGAGCAGTGAGGCCCGCCTGGCATCGATGCTGGACAATGACGTCACGATTGTCTGCTGCACCCCGACGTACGCCCTGCGGTTGGCCGAGGTGGCCCGTGAGAAGGGGATTGACCTCGCCGGGAGTCGCGTCCGGGGACTGCTGGTGGCGGGTGAGCCGGGGGGGAACATTCCCGCGACGCGGCAGTTGATTGAGCAGGCGTGGGGGGCACGGGTGTTCGATCATTGGGGCATGACCGAATTGGGTCCGCTCGCGATTGAGTGTGAGGCGGAGCGGGGAACGCTGCAGGTTCTGGAGACCGAGTGCATTGCGGAGGTGCTGGATCCGCAGACGCTGCAACCGGTGTCGGAAGGGGAAGAGGGGGAACTGGTTGTCACCAACCTGGGGAGGGTTGGCAGTCCCCTGATCCGCTATCGCACGGGGGATCGTGTGCGCGTGGCGCCCTGGAAGGTTTCCGGGAAGGGTTTTCTGCGGCTTGAGGGGGGGATTCTCGGCCGGGTCGACGACATGGTGACCATCCGGGGGAACAACCTGTATCCCTCCGCCCTGGAGAA
>Ga0315904_10008536_pt1 | contig 13539 bp, 10 predicted proteins | sample LakEriMetagenome_6_FD_203529 | JGI IMG/M metagenome (GOLD analysis project Ga0315904, IMG submission 203529) | Freshwater fungal communities from buoy surface, Lake Erie, Ohio, United States - Buoy 12 MA120 | ecosystem: Environmental > Aquatic > Freshwater > Lake | place: USA: Lake Erie, Ohio... | reverse complement strand
AGACCCGCCGAGGCGGCCAGAAAGAAGACCGTGAAGAGGCGTGCAAAGAGCCCCCAGTGCCGGGCCTCGCTGTCGGCGGCACTGGCCGCCGGATCCTGCATTCGCACCTGGGCGCGATGCCAGAGCATGGCTGCGATGGCACAGCACACCAGCACCGTGAGCGCCAGACCCGCCAGGGTTGCTCGCAAGCCGATCGCCTCGATTGCCCAGCCAAAAACCGGAGCCCCCAGCATCGCGCCCATCGGATACAGGCTCACCACATACCCGTTGGCCAGGCCGCTCATCGGGCTGATGGTCTGATTCAGACCCTGCTGCATCATGACAAAGGCCACCCCGCCGCCCAGTCCGAACAGGATGCCGTACCCAAGAATCAGATGTTCGATGCCCTGAGCGACGGACGCCACCCCGAGACCGGAAGCGCTCAGTGCGCCACAGACCAGCAGCAAGGGCACCGGCGCGAAGCGCCGGTAGAGAGCCGGTCCGACTAGCATGCCCACCGTGAGACAGATCGAAGCCATGGAGAAAACCATGGCCATCTCGGCCCGCCCGATACCGAGCAGGGCCTCCATCGGCTTGAGAAAGACCGAAAACGCATACACGGTGCCAAACGGCAAATTGACCACCGTAGCGGCCGCCAGCACAAGCGCGCCACGGCTGATGCCCCTCGAGCCCCTGGAGGTGGGTGAATCGCTCATCGCTGCCCCGCAAGACCGACCCGTTCACGACTTGCGAGAGCAGGCCGCTTTGGCAAGGCAGGATGGGGCATGGGTCGGGTTTTCATTTTCTTTTCAATGGTCCAGTGTATCCGACTGAATTAAGCGGGTATGCTTGGGTCTGGTGATGACGCCGGCACGACATGTGACGGTGGCCGCAAGATGCCACCGCACCAGGGAGATCGACATGAATAGCTGGACATCGCGAGCCGCAGCGCTTTTTGAACCCGAAAAGCGCTCTGCAACCGCCTCGCGCGGCATGGTGGTCACGAATCACCCGCTGGCTTCGGCCGCGGGTGCCGAGATGCTTGCAGCCGGCGGAAATGCAATCGATGCAGCGATCTCGGCCCTGTTCACGCTGACCGTCGTCGAGCCCATGATGGTGGGGATTCTGGGCGGGGGATTCGCCCATCTGAGATTGCCCAACGGGCACCAGACCGTGCTCGAAGGGCAGGGGCGCTGCCCGCAGGCGGTCGATGACCGCACCTATGAGCCCGATCCGCTGGCCCCCCCGGGCTCGCTCGATGCCATGGGTCGCCGCAATAGCGTGGGTCGATCGTCCGTGGCTGTGCCCGGTAACCTGATGGCCTGGTGCGAGCTGCTGGCCCGTCACGGCACGATGTCGCTGTCCGATGTGGTGGAGCCTGCCATCCGGCATGCCGCCCGCGGTTTCATTGCAACGCCCTTTCTGGCCGACTGCGTTCGTGACTGCGCGGCGGACCTGGCCGCCGACAAGGAAATCTCCAAGGTCTTCATGCCCTTTGGCCGGGGCATCGAGGCGGGCGAGCGGGTCTATAACGGCGCCTACTCCGACACCCTGCGGCGCATCGTGCTCGATGGTCCGGCGTCGCTCTATCAGGGGGCACTCGGGGAAGCCCTCACGCATGACATGGCCCGCAAGGGCGGCTACATCACCCGGGACGATCTGCTCGGCTACAGCACCAACGAACTGTCTGTGGTGCGTTCGACGTATCGCGGTTTCGAAATCACCGGGCCTCCCCCACCTTGCAGCGGTCCGATACACATCTCTCAGATGCTCAATCTGCTCGAGCACCTGGATGTCGCCTCCATGGGATTCGGAACGACTGAGGGAATCCATCTGATCTCGGAAGTCCTCAAAATGGCTTTCGCGGATCGTGCTGCAGCCACCGCTGACCCGGATTTCGTTGCGGTGCCGATCCAACGCCTGCTGTCCAAGGACTATGCACGCGAGCGTCTCGCGCAACTCGATATGAACCAGGCCCGCGCCTGGCAAGCGGGTGTTGCTCCCGATGATGGTGCTCACACCACCCACCTGACCGTGGCTGACCGTGATGGGCATGTGGTGTGCGCCACCCAGACCATCAACTCCCTGTTCGGGGCCCGCTACATGGTGCCCGGAACCGGGATGATTCCGAACAACTACATGTACGTGTTCAACCCTCGCCCGGGGCTGGCCAATTCGCCTGCCCCCGGCAAGCGGGTCACCTCGTCCATGGCGCCGCTCATCATCCTGCGCGATGGCAAGCCCTGTTGGGCTCTGGGACTGCCCGGTGGGCTGCGCATCTTTCCCTCTGCGTTCCAGGCCGTACTCAATCTCATCGATCACGGCATGAGCCTGCAGGAAGCGGTTGAAGCGCCCCGGGTCTGGACCCAGGGCTTTGCGCTTGAGCTCGAGCCCCGGATCACCGCTGCCGTGGAGCAGGCCCTACAGGCCCGCGGCCATGACACCGTGAGAGTCCCGAACGTGGCGGGCGGCATGTGTGCGGTGGGATTCCAGGAGGACGGCGACCTGGAAGGCGCAGCCTGCTGGCGGGCCGATGGCACCCCGATCGGGGTGAGCGGTGGGCTGGCCCGTGCCGGGGTGCGTTTCATGCCCGAGGCTCTGCGCGCGCCGGTCTGAGCGTCACACAGTAAGCTTCGGGTCTGAATCCCAGGAGACCCGAAGCGATGTACCCCGGCCCGCACGCCCTGAAGCATCCCGACCGTCCGGCCTTCATCATGGCCCTCACGGGCGAGACGGTCAGCTACCGCGAGTATGAGGCTCGCTGCAATCGCCTGGCGCATTTGCTTCGCGCCTTGGGGCTGCGTCGCGGTGACCACTACGCCCTGTTCATGGAGAACAACGCACGCTTCATCGAAAGCTGTGCGGCGGGGGTCCGTGCAGGCCTTTACTACACCGCGGCCAATTCCTACCTCACTGCCAGCGAACTCGCCTATATCCTGGATAACAGCGAGTCTCAGGTGCTCATCACCTCCGCTTCAAGGCTGGCTGTAGCGCGTGAGGCGATGGCCAAGGTCCCTCGCATCCGTTTGTGTCTGGTGGTCGATGCACCCGAAGGCCTGCTACCCGAGGGCCCCCTGGATCAGGCCGATGCAGGCGAGCGCATTCCCGTGCGTCACTTCGTCAAGGCTACCCAGGCTTTCCCGGACACGCCGATTGTGGATGAGTCGATGGGCGGGCCGATGCTGTATTCCTCGGGCACCACGGGGCGCCCCAAGGGCGTCTTCAAGCCTTTACCCGACATCGCCCCCGGCGAAATCACACCCGGGAGCCGGTTCTCCGACGGGCTCTGGGGTTTTCGGGATGACATGGTCTACCTCTCGCCGGCACCGCTCTATCACTCGGCGCCCAACAGTTCCGTGAGTCTGGCCATCCGGCGGGGGGGCACAGTCATCGTGATGGAGAAGTTCGACCCCGAACGCTACCTGGCGCTCGTGCAGCAGTACAAGGTGACCCACTCGCAGCTCGTGCCGACCATGTTCTCGCGCATGCTCAAGCTGTCAGAAGAAACCCGCAACCGCTACGACCTCAGCTCACTGGAGGTGATCATTCATGCGGCCGCCCCCTGCCCCGTGCCCGTGAAGGAACAGATGATTGCCTGGTGGGGGCCGATCATTCGTGAGTATTACGGTGCCACGGAAGGTCTGGGCTTTGCAGCCTGCAACAGTCAGGAATGGCTGGCCCACAAGGGGACGGTTGGCAAGGTGGTCTGGGGCACGTTGCATGTACTCGATGAGGCCATGCAGCCCTGCCCCCCGGGGGTCTCGGGCACCTTGTGGTTTGAGCCGCCCACCGAGTTTGAATACTTCAACGACAGCGCGCGCACCCAGGAGTCGCGTTCGCCCGATGGCCGGCTCGCCACCGTAGGCGATGTGGGCTATCTGGATGAGGCGGGGTATCTGTTCCTCACCGATCGCGCGACCTTCATGATCATTTCGGGCGGCGTGAATATCTATCCGCAGGAATGCGAGAACCTGCTGATCACCCATCCCAAGGTGGCCGATGCCGCCGTGTTCGGCGTCCCCAACGAGGACCTGGGTGAAGAGGTGAAGGCCGTGCTTCAAGTGATGCCAGGCGTCGCTCAGGATGCGGCCGTGATCGAGGAGCTGATCGCCTTTTGCCGCGCTCATCTGGCTGCCATCAAGTGCCCGCGATCGATCGACTTCATTGATGAGATGCCCCGCTTGCCCACAGGCAAGCTCTACAAGAAGCCCCTGCGCGAAAAATACTGGACCGGCCATTCGAGCCGTATTGTCTGAACCCCCCGTGAGACTGTCATGACCGATACCGCCGACTTCAAGACCCTGATCTACGAAATCCCCGAGCCAGGGATTGCCCGCATCCGACTGAATCGACCGGATCGTGCGAATGCCCAGGACACCGAGCTGCTTTACGAGTTGAACACGGCCTTCGATCGTGCCGCCCATGACGATGATGTCCGGGTCATCATTCTGGCGGCCGAAGGCAAGCACTTCTCAGCGGGTCACGATCTGTCGGAGACCGATTCAGCCGCTGCCATGCGTCGCCAGCGCACGGTGGGCACGATGTGCGGCTTCGGTTGTGCCGGGGCCGAGGCCCAGATGGCGCGCGAAGAGGAGATCTACACCGGCTTTTGCGAACGCTGGCGCGACATTCCCAAGCCCACCATCGCAGCGGTGCAGGGCAAGTGCATCGCAGGCGGACTGATGCTGGCCTGGCCGTGCGATCTGATCGTCGCGGCCGACGACGCCTCGTTTGCCGATCCGGTGGTGGCCTTCGGAGTGGGTGGCGTGGAGTGGTTTCACCACGTGTATGAAGTGGGCATGCGTAAGGCCAAGGAAATGCTCTTCACGGGCGACGCCATCAGCGCGCAGGATGCACTCACGCTCGGCATGGTGAACCAGGTGGTCGCACGCGATCAGCTTCAGGAGGCCACGCTGGCCCTGGCCCGCAAGATTGCCTCGAAGTCGCGTTTTGCCCTCAAGATGACCAAGCTCGCGCTCAATGGGGTGGCCGATGCTGCAGGCCGCGATGTGGCCATGCAGAATGCCTTTCATCTGCATCAGCTGGCCCACACCCACAACCTCAAGGTCTTCAGCATGCTGGTCGATCCGACCGGCCTGCCCGAGGCCACCCGCAAGGCCATGGCTGCGCGGCTGGCAGCCCAGGGGCAAAGCTGAGGCGCCAGGCCCCCGACAAGGCCCATCGATTCAGACTGGCCCGGTTGGATCAAGGCTCGGACGGTCAGGTCCGAACCCAACCGGTCAGGACGGCACGAAGCGGTTGGTTTTATCGTCGTGGGTCACCCGACCCTTTGCGCCGATGAACTCCTGCGCTTCGATCGCCTCGAGCAGGCTGCGATCCGAAGGCGTGGTGGCCATGAATCGGGTGCCATCGGGTCGGCGCGCAAACAGGATAGCGCCGGTCGGGCCATCGCGATCATGCATCACCGTATAGGTCTCGACCGTCCCCTCGCCTTCGGCGAACTCCACAAAGGGCGTATGCGGCTGCGCATCGAGCTCGGCCTGCACCTCGTCAGGATCGCGCGGCGCGAAGGCCGTTGCGGGACGACGGGTGCTGTAAATACCGATCGAATGCTTGGTCACGTAATTGCCGTTGGCCGTCACCAGCCCGTAGCTGCCGGGCGCGGCGCGCACCTGCTTCATCATTTCGGCAATCGAGTGGGTGACATAGTTGTTGCCCGGACCGCCAAAGAACGGCAAACCGCCGGTCACGGTGAGGCCGCGAGGGTCCTCGGGCGAGATCCCCATCTCCTTGCAGGCAATCTCGACCGCTGACGAAAAACAGCTGTACAGGTCGATCTTGTCGACCTCGTCAAAGCCGATGCCCGCCATGCGAAAGGCCTCTTCGAAGACCTTCTTCATAGCCGGGCAGGAGTGATAGTCGCGCCGCTCGCTCATGTGCCAGATGTCGTGACCGTCGGCGCAGCCATGCAGAAAGACCCAGCGATCCTCGGGCACACCCAGTTCGCGAGCCGCAGCCACACTGGTGACGATCACCGCCGCCGCCTGGTCGATGAAGGCATTGGAGTTCATCAGCCGCGTGTACGGAAACGAGATGTAGGGATTGTCGGAGGCCACCGTGGTGAGCCGGGCCGCATCGAAGCCATCACGCCGGTCGGCCAGCGGGTTGGCAGCCGCCACGGCGGCAAAGCGAGCCATCAGTTGTCCAATAACGGCCTGATGCTGCTCGAAACTGCGGCCCTCGCTCGCCCGCAGGGCATTTTCAAGCATCGGGTACATGTAGATCGCCGCGCGGGCACCGTGTCGGTCTTCGCAGTCGGACCAGCCCCGGCGGTCGACGCCCCAGACCGACATGCCGCCGCCGGGGTCTTCATTCCAGTCGAGCCTGATCTTGGCCCGCTCGGCCGCTTTCTGGGTGGCGAGCGCCTCACCGCCGACCACCATCGCTGCCGACACCTCGCCACGGGCCACCTGCTCGCTCAGACGATTGACGCTGTACTGGGGCATGTTGCCGCCCGGGTGGGTGTAGATATGCCGACGCAGGCGGCTGGCGCCAATGCGGTTGGCCAGTGACTTGGGGGGGTTACTGTAGGTACCGAACGGACTGGCAAAGCGGTGACTGGTATCCGAGAAGCTTCGGATGACGACCAGACTGTCCAGCGCCTCGATCAGACGCTGACCGGGGCCGGCATCCTGAGCCGCCTCGCGGGCCACCTGCGCCATGAGATCCATCGGTGAGAGTGCCTTGAGCGGGTCGCGTTCACGTTGCGTAACCTGCCCACAGCCAATCATGACGGGCGTGTGACGATCGTCCATACAGGGTCTCCTCGATCTGGGTGCGTTTTATGCGGCATCATCATAGCTGTTCGCTACTACGGCCCCCGACAGGGTTCGTCACGCGATTCCATGAAACCGCGAGCGCCTGCCCGGCTCGCCTTCCGACAAGAGACATGAGCACCATCACTTTCACGCTCAATGGCCAACACGTCACGGCTGAAGTCGCGCCGCAGACCCTGCTGGTGGATTTCCTTAGAACCGATCGGGGCCTGACCGGCACCCATGTGGGCTGCGACACCAGCCAGTGCGGCGCCTGCACCCTCCTGGTCGACGGCCGGTCGGTGCGCAGCTGCGCGATGCTGGCCGTTCAGGCCGATGGAACCGAAATCACCACCATCGAAGGCATGGGCACTCCCGAGGCACCGCATCCCATCCAGCAGGCCTTCATGCAATGCCACGGGCTGCAGTGTGGGTTCTGCACGCCCGGCATGGTGATGTCCACAGCCAGTCTGCTGCGGACCTGCCCCAATCCCACCGATGAGCAGATCGTTCATGGCCTGGAGGGCAACCTGTGCCGCTGCACCGGCTACGTGAATATCGTCGAATCGGTCCGCGTCGCGGCGGCCGCATTGAAGTGAAGGAGCCTCGCGAATGAATGCCCCCAATGAAGTCGGTCGGTTTGGCAGCGGCCATTCGGTCCGACGCATCGAGGACCCGACCCTGGTGTCGGGCACCGGCCTGTACGCCGATGACGCCCAGGCGGCCGGCCAATTGCATCTCGTGCTGCTGCGCTCGCCCCATGCCCATGCACGGATCGTGTCGATTGATTCAGGCGCAGCCCAAGCCATGCCCGGCGTCGTGGCGATCTACAGCGGCGCCGATCTGGTCGCCGCGGGCGTGAAGCCCCTGCCCACCGTCGCAGGCTTTCTGAAGCCCGGCGGAGGCCCCGCCGTCTCACCCCCGCGCCATGCGCTGGCCGTGGAGGTGGTGCGATTCGTCGGCGAAGCAGTGGTGGCAGTGCTGGCTCACACCCGTGCGCAGGCTCAGGCAGCGCGTGATGCCGTCATGGTCGATTACGAAGACCTGCCCACAGTCGTCGATGTCTTCGATGCGATTGCCGATGGCGCGCCTCAGGTCTGCCCTGAGGCACCAGGCAATGTCGCGGCTCAGGCCCTGCATGGCAAGGCTGCCGAGGCGGCAGCCGCATTTGCCCAGGCCGCCCATGTGGTCGAACTGAACCTTGTCAACCAGCGGCTCTCGGCCGTGCCCATGGAGCCTCGCGCGGCCCTGGCCACGCCCGACACAGCCTCTGGCCGGCTCACGCTGCGCCTGTCCAGCCAGATGCCCAGTGGCGCGCGCAACACCCTGTGCGACAACGTGCTGGGCATCCCCCAGGACCGCGTACGCGTGGTGGTGGGGGATGTGGGCGGAGGCTTTGGCATGAAGACCGGCCTGTATCCGGAAGACGCCGTAGTCGCCTGGACGGCCCTGCAGCTCCAGCGCCCCGTGAAGTGGGTGGCCGATCGCAGTGAGGAGTTCCTCAGCAGCTCGGCGGGACGTGATGTCAACACCACCGCGGCGCTGGCCCTGGATGCCCAGGGCAGGATTCTGGCCCTGCGCGTACAGTCGCTGGCCAATGTGGGCGCCTATGCCACGGGCACGGGCGTGGCCATCCAGCTGCTGATCGGCCCCTGGGTCGGCACCAGCATCTACGACATCGGTCTCATCGACTACCGCTTCCGGGCGGTGCTCACCAACACCGCACCCGCCGGGGCTTATCGGGGCGCCGGTCGCCCGGAGGCGATCTACATCATCGAGCGTCTGATGGACGCCGCAGCCCGCCGCATGGGCATCGATGGGGCCGATCTGCGTCGACGCAACATGATCCGGCCCGAACAGATGCCTTACACCAACCCCATGGGTCAGGTCTATGACACCGGGCATTTTGAATCGATCACCCGGCAAGCCGTGGCCCAGGCTGACTGGAACGGTTTCGAGGCCCGTGCAGCGCAGTCTCAGGCGCGGGGTCGCCTGCGGGGACGAGGGATTGCCAGCTTTCTCGAGTGGACCGGTGGCAATGCCTTCGAGGAGCGCGTCACCGTGAATGTCACGGCTGAAGGCACGATCGAGATCTTCACGGCCACCATGGCCATGGGCCAGGGGATCGCCACCACCTATGCACAGCTCGCCGTCGACATCTTTGGTGTGCCGATCGAGCGGGTACGCATCATCCAGGGCGATACCGACCGGGGCGTGGGTTTTGGCAGCGCTGGATCGCGGTCGCTCTTTACGGCCGGCTCGGCAGTCAAGGATGGCGCGCAGCGGACCGTCGATCACGCCAAGGAGCTCGCTGCCGATGCGCTCGAGGTCGCGCCCACCGATCTCGAATACATTGCCGGCCGGTTTGGCGTGGCTGGCACCGACCGAGGCATCGATCTGTTTGAACTTGCGTCGCGTCAGCCGACCCGCCGCATCGACGTGGAATCGGTCACCAAGGTGCTCGGGCCGACCTGGCCCAACGCCTGCCACATTTGCGAAGTGGAGGTTGATCCCGAGACCGGTGAGGTCGCCATCCTGGACTACAGTTCGGTCAATGATGTCGGGCGAGCGGTCAATCCAATGATCGTCATCGGTCAGCTCGACGGAGGCGCGGTGCAGGGCATCGGCCAGGCGCTGTGTGAGCAGGTCATCTACGACCGCAGCAGCGGCCAGTTGCAGACCGGCACCCTGAGCGACTACGCCCTGCCTCGGGCCGACATCATTGCGGCCTTCCGGACCACGCTCGATCAGAGCGTGCCCTCGACCAACAATCCCCTGGGCGTCAAGGGCGTGGGTGAACTCGGCACGATTGGCGCCACGCCTGCAGTGGTCAATGCCGTGGTGGATGCGCTGGCCCGCGCCGGCCAGGGGCAGGCCGCTGAGCAACTGCAGATGCCACTGACCCCCGAGCAGGTCTGGAACGGCCTGCAGGGTCGTTATCCCGCCCTGCCCCGCATCGAGATTCCGGGAGCCTGATGCCATGAATGCCTTCGAACATCATCGTCCTGCATCGGCCGCTCAGGCGGTCGCTGCCCTGAACGCCGCCGCTGACGGCCGCTTTCTGGCAGGCGGGCAGTCCTTGCTGCCGGCCATGAAGTTTGGCCTGGCCGCGCCATCCGACCTGATCGACCTCGGCCGTATCGCCGAGTTGCGCGGCATCCAGCGTGAGGCTGGCGCACTGCGCATCGGCGCCATGACCACCCATGCCGAGGTCGCCGAGTCCTCGCTGGTTCAGGCTGCCATGCCTGCGCTTGCAAAGCTTGCCGCCGGCATTGGGGACCCCGGGGTCAGACACCGTGGCACCCTGGGCGGCAGCCTGGGTCTGAACGATCCTGCAGCCTGCTATCCCGCTGGCGTGCTCGGTCTGGGCGCGACGATCCGGACCGACCGCCGCACGATAGCGGCCGATGATTTCTTCATCGGTCTGTACGAGACCGCGCTGGAGCCAGGCGAACTGATCGTGGCGGTGGATTTTCCGCTCCCCGAGAAGGCTGCCTGGATGAAGTTCAAGCAACCCGCCTCAAGGTTTTCAATGGTCGGGGTCTTTGTCAGCCGAGGGCCTGCGGGCGTACGGGTTGCCGTGACCGGAGCAGCTTCTTGTGCCTTCCGGGCCACCGCCCTGGAAGCGGCCTTGACGCAGCAATGGTCGGCACAGGCCTGTGCAGCAGTGTCGATTGACACTGCGAATCTGAACACCGACCTGCATGCCAGCGCACAGTACCGGGCTCACCTGGTTCGCGTGCTCACCCAACGGGCCGTAGCGTCGACCTGAGGGGTTTCCCCCCGACCCGACGGTCAGAAGAGTTCCCCCTGGCGGGGGTTCTCGGCCGCGCGGGGGCGCCGGGGCGCACGGGATCGAGTCTGCGAGGGCGGCAGCCCACTGCGCCGCGAACCGTGTCGCTGCTGGATCTGATCGGCCTCAAAACGCGTCTGTTGCTGCTGGCGCAGGCCATACATCACGGATTTGGCATGGGCGAGCGCCTCGCGCTCGTTCACGATCGGCGCCGGATAGGACGGCGTTCCCCACTCCGGTACCCACTGTCGGATGAATTCGCCGGCAGGATCCTGATCCGCAGCCTGCTTGGCAGGCGAGTAGATGCGCAGGGTGTTGATGCCCGTGGTGCCCGATTGCATCTGCATCTGGCTCCAGTGGATGCCCGGCTCAAAATCAAGAAACTGTCTGGCCAGGTGCAGCCCGGGCGCACGCCAGTGCAGCCAGAGGTGATAGGCAGCAAAGCTGACCAGCATGGCGCGCATGCGAAAGTTGAGCCAACCGGTGGCGTTGAGCGATCGCATGCAGGCGTCCACCATCGGAAAACCGGTCATACCGGCCTGCCAGGCTTCCAGACGCAGGCGAGCCGGGGCATCGAGTGCCCGGCCCGGACCCGATTCATCGCCGTCCCGCAAACCATCACAGGCGCGCATGAAATTGCGGTATTCAATGGCCGGCTCGTCCTCGAGCTTTTGCATGAAATGGCAATGCCAGCGCAATCTCGACGCAAAACCCGAGAGATCACGCCGCAGACTCAGATCCTGCGTGGAGCCCAAGGCCGCCCGGGTGGTCTGATAGACCCTGCGCATCGACACGGTGCCAAAGGCCAGATGCGTCGATAGACGAGAGCAATGCTGAGCCGCGCTTAACGGACTGGACAGCTTGCTGCGATAGCCCAGTGCATCCTCCCGCACGAACTGTTCGAGTCGCTGCAGGGCGACGCTCTCGCCTGCCGGTGGCTCTGGCTGTTGCTCAACATGACAATCCAGCCAGAGGCCGGGCAACCCGACCGAGGGCCCACGATACCGCTCCGGCACCGCCTGCAGGGGCTCGCGCATGCGGGTCTCCCAGCGGGCCGCCCACCCCCGTCGATCCTTCAGCCGTCGAATCACCCCGGTCTGCGGGTACTCCAGCCAGCGTACCCCCCGAGCAGCGCACCAGGCTGCAACGGCTTTGTCTCGTGTCCAGCTCCAACCCGGCCCCGTCTCCTCGTGGCTGACCAGAGTATCGAAGGGCCACCAGGCATGGATACGACCGAGCGCCTCGATCGCCTCCGCCTCCCAGACCATCACCGGAAGCCCGCGTCGGGAAAGTGCTTGAGCCAGAGGCCCAATCGCACCCAGCAGCCAGGACCGATGCCGTGGATCGAACGCCTCGCTGGCCACCCATTGCGGTTCGATCAGGCACAGGCCCAGCGCCTGCGCCGCCTGACTGGCCGCGACCAGAGGCGCGTGATCGTGCTCACGCAGATCACGTTTGAACCAGACCAGGGTGCGGGATGTCATGGGGGCATGAGCTTCGCATGCGACTCGAATCCCCCATCGAATGACCGGATAAGCGGGGGCCGCAGGGTTGCCGCGCCGTCTCTCGTTCAGGCACAGCGCTTGCCTGTTTGCAGACCAGGTCTCGGCGCGATGAAATGAATCATCGAGCCGTCCAGCTGTTTCGCCCGACCGGCATCGAGTCCCCGTTTCCCCCCTGATTTTTCACCAAGCGAGGCCATTCATGAGCATCCCCAATCCCGGCAGCCCCTCGATGAGCAGCTCCGGCATCACGACACTGACCCACACCCAGGAGCATCGGGCCCGTCTCGCAGACGAGTTCTCGCACGCCGTCGATGAGGCGCAGAGCCTGCTTCATCGGGCGGCCACAGAAGGCGGAGAGAGGGCGCGCGAGCTGCGCGCGGAGGTGGAAAACCGATTGCTCACCGCCCGTGACCGACTTCAACAGATCCAGGAGCAGGCGACAGACCGGGCCCGTGAAGCCGCCAAGGGCGCAGATCACTTCGTGCACGCCCATCCCTGGCAGGCCATGGGTCTTGCGGCAGCGAGCGGCCTGGTGATCGGCCTGCTGATGCATCGACGCTGAGCGCAAATCCCCTTGTCAAGCGCTTCATCATCGAACACCCCACCCGCCTCCACACCCGGAGCCGCGCCACCCACCGGCCTGCTGGGTGCCGGTCTGCGTCAGTTCACGGGCCTCATGATCGAGGCCCTGCAGGCACGGATCCAGTTGGCCGATCACGACTGGCGCGAGCTGCGGGCCCAGCTGTTGAGACGGGGCCTGCTGCTCGCTTTCGGGCTGCTCGGCCTGGCCTTTGTGGGCGTCGCCCTGCAGGCCTGGGTCGTGGTGTACTGGTGGGCCGCTGCAGGACCTGCGATCCTGCTGCTGCTCGCAGCCCTGTGGCTGGTCTTGGCATCATGCATCGGCCTGATGCTCATTCTCGATCTCAAGGCATCGGGCTGGGCGGTGATCCGGCGCCGCGGGGGCCGATGACCGGGTGCCCCGGTGCGAGTCGATCGAGGGCGACCCGGGCAAGGATCAGATCCGGGTCACCGGGCGATAAACGAGCCGGACCACCCACCGTTCACTGGCATCCACTGGACATGGGGGCACCATGAGCAGACTCTCGGTTCGATCACATTGATACAGATCGCCGCCGAGGGCCGTCATGCCATCAAGGATGAGACGGTCTGTGATTGACACCGTGTGCTGCGACTCGGTGTTGCCAAACAGGCGCGACAGTGGAATCAGCGAGGCACTGCCGATCTGAACATGCCGCAGCGACTGGCCCAGCAGCAGTCCGACCGAAACATCCCCCGAGCCGACGGGAACATGGACGACATACCAACCATCGTAGGAATGTCGCGCCTCGAAATCTTCCTGCGAGACCCGCTCGCCACGCATCAGGATGCCAGCCAGCTTCTCGGTGCGCTGAGTGGTCTCGCGCAGGGCGAGTTCAAGACCGAAGCGTTGCTGGGCCAACAATGAGAGCGACAGTTCCACGCCTGC
>Ga0315904_10008534_pt1 | contig 13541 bp, 10 predicted proteins | sample LakEriMetagenome_6_FD_203529 | JGI IMG/M metagenome (GOLD analysis project Ga0315904, IMG submission 203529) | Freshwater fungal communities from buoy surface, Lake Erie, Ohio, United States - Buoy 12 MA120 | ecosystem: Environmental > Aquatic > Freshwater > Lake | place: USA: Lake Erie, Ohio... | reverse complement strand
ACGCCTCCCGTTTCAGGCGCCTACTACATCTATCCTTCCGTGCGCAGCCTCGGGCTCGATTACTCCAAGCTGCCCTTCATCACGGTCATCGCCCAGGAACCCGGGGCAGGGGGCGGGGTCCCGTGATAAGGTTCTCCTTGCTGAGCTCAAAAGTCGTCTAAAAATGCGCGCAGAGACAGATCTGCTGCCCAAAGATATTCTCTGATATCGTCCGCGAGAACACTAGCAAACGAAGCGTTTGCTCGAGCACATTGTCCGAAGCGTTCACTTCCGATTGGCCGATCTGAAAGATTCTTCCGGCGCTGAAGACGCACAATCAAGCCGGCAAGGAGATGCGTTATGTCCTCAAGTGCAAAGGATAGAGCATCTGAGTACGTTAGGATTGCTTCCAGATATTGCTGACTTCCAGTCTCGCATTCCAGATGAGATCCCATCAACAACTGCTCGAAGTGCACTAACTGCAGCAAACGCCGATCGAGGAAAACAACGAAGTCTTTCGGAATTGAGAGTCATGCGTCCCGCTGCCAAAACTTCGAACTAGATCTCTTCTTTCGAGCAGTTCGCCAGTCCGACAATCACGAGTTCGGTGCGAGTGCATACCTTTGCCTTGCGCATGAGCGATTTAATGTAGACCTTCACGGTCGCTGGCGAAATTCCCAATGCGTAGGCGATTTCCTTGTTCGTTTTGCCCTCCATGACTAAAGCGAGGGTCTGGGTTTCGCGATTGGTTAGTTCCAGGCTGGCCTCACCGCCTTCAAAGCTGATTGCGACATTTTCATTGGTTGGAGCGGCTGGCTCGACCCCTGAGCGGCTGCTGTCGGCTGAGACGCAGGCTTTCTGTTCTGCGACGCATGTTGCGCCAATTATTTGGAAGCCGCCCAAGATCAGAACTAATTTTGCGTCGGCTGAAGCTTCTACAAGCTTCACAAGGTCGACCGCATCAATGGTCCGCCGATCGCTGATACTGGCGATAACGACGTCATTGCAAGAGCCTGCCTTGAGATGCTCGAGTAGATTTCCATTATTCGGTGTGTGCTGGACTACGGCATCTGGCCAATTCTGCTCGAAGAGATCGGCTAACCCACTTAAGCCTGCATCGCCATCGTCGGCTAGAAGCACTGTTTGTATTGCGCCGCCTTTCATAAGCTTTCTTTCCAAAAGTCTGCTGCCATCGATACAAATGGTACAGCCCAAGGTCGCAAGCTGGTCCGAATCCATTAATCCGTTCAAATACTATACTCTGCCATTCTGAAAGTGGGTTTCATCTAAAAGAGGGGGCGAATGAACTGCGCCCGCAACGGTCGAATAGCGAGATCGCGGGGGTCGGACCTATGGTTGGTCAAGCCCGCGAAAGTCTTCGCCGTGTCAAACTAGGACCTTGTCATTCGCGCCTGAACCGATCTTGATCGCTTCGAAGGGCGCGAGTTGGAGGCCTCTTCGTCAGATGGATTGGCCGGCCTTTCCCTGTGTCGCAAGCACCTTGAGAACGCGTTGCATGGAGCGAAGGGTTTGCTCGGACTCGGTTCTTCGAAGCCATGTCTGACATTCACGGCGCAAAGTACCGACTTTGTCTTTACATTCAGGTGCGAGCGTTTTGGTATCCTCGTAGAAGTCCATCAGCTCTACGTCCAGCGCGTCGGCTATGAGTGGAAGCAAACCAGCACTGATGCGGTTCTTGCCTGTTTCGTACTTCTGCAATTGCTGATGGCTCATGCCGATAAGTCCAGCCAGATCTTCGAGCTTCATGCCAGCGAGGACTCGAAATCTACGGAGCTTTGCGCCGACAGCTTTGTCGATTTCGTTTGGGAGCCTTGATCCTGGCGTGCGCGTTGAGGATACTCTCAAGATGACCTCCTTGTAGAGATTGAATCTAATTCTTGAGTTGGATTTTTGCCTGCTGCCTCAGCGCGTGTCGACCTATCCATTTGAGGGAGAATGTATCTCGTGTTTTACAGAGGTCGCTCTTGCTGAGCGCTATTTATCGGTCTCCCTAAAGAGGGAAGCTGCAACAATCCAAAACTGAAGCCATTGCCAAATGCAGACATGGTTCAACTGCCGCCAGACCCCGGCTGAATCATTTAGTGTGCAGATAGGAAATCTGCTTTTCGCAAACAGCGTAGAAGCCGGCTCTGCTCAGAATGCTAGCTACACTGAAAGCGCATAGGCGCATGCGCCGACGGCGTGGCGAGCGCGTTAGCCTTCGTCCGTTATTCCTGCCGAGTTGTTGAGACTTCTGCACCGGGTCCTTTCCGGATCAGGCGCAAAAAAAGCCAGCCCAGCATTGCTGGGCCGGCTTTGAGTTGGTTGGTGATTGTCAACTGAAGTGGCTCTGCATCCCTCCCGGGCGCGGTCCCACGCCTATCCCTGCTCATACGGAGCGTCGATCGGCAACCTATCCGCTTGGATCGCTATACTTTCGTGTTGCAGCAGAGCTTCGATTTGTGGCGGGCTTCACTTGAGAGCGACAGATAAAATCCGCAACGAGAAGCGGACGCGGCGCTCATCTTATGCCCAGACTGTCGGATTTGCAGAGGCCTATGGAGAACTAAGCATGAGGTCAGGCGCTCAATACCGCAATCAATTGCACTTAAGACGTCCGGTGAAGGCACGAGAACTTGACCGGGCTCGCTTAGCGGGGGTCGCCTTGATGGCCGCCAGTGGACTGGTCTCTGTATACCTTGTGGCTGTTGTCGCCGATCTATCACAATCGATCTTCAGGTTGGCTTGCCTGCTATTAGGTTGCTTTGAGGGGTAGAGGTGATTGCGCGGCTCATACAGGGAGTTGCGGCCTTGATGCGGCCTCAGGCCACTGCTGCTGTTCCGCCCTTTAAGGATGCTGAAGAGCGAAAATATTGAACATGGCAAGTCTCCAGTTCTCACTCAGAAGGAGGGCTGGTGCACCGCGGGCTGACCTGCTGATTTGAGTTCTGCGCGTCGGAATCGTTCGTTTGCCTGCAACGCAGTTGAGGACGAGCAACCGCGATAAATCTTGAGCCTTGAGCTCATCCGTAAGGGTAGGTGGAAATACCCGCTGGTCTATAGGACATTAACTAAGGAAGTCATGCGTTACCCACCCAGGTGGCTTCCGCAGCGCAAGAGCGTACTCGAGGCTTATCCCCTTTTGTCTCGAGGGCGCTCTTGTCTGCACATTGAAATCTCGGGTTCCTGTAGTCGGGATCGAGGTGCTGGCGAGCGAAAGCGCAATTCACAAACTTCAAGAATTTCGCACATCGCGGAAGAGGGGGCTGATGACGTTTGGTTTAAACAAACTCAACGCCGCATAATTCCCCGCGCTGCCATTGCAAAATGCAACGCTTCAGAACCGGCTTCGATGTATTGCCGTTGATGATCTCAAGATCAAATTTCTGTGGGCATGGCCAAGGAATAAAGAGCCGAACCTTGGCGCCGGAATCTGACATGTTTAAAATCTGTACGCTGAGGCTGGAGCGACCAAGATTGAATATGATCCTCGCCGACTTTAAAGTGCGTCGACGGAATGCTTTCCGAAGATAGGGCAGCGCTGAAACGTCTTGGGTGGAACCCTCTGCCATATCGTCCTGCCTTGGTTCAACAGTGCCGTTAGCTGCCAACGATTAGCAACGTACACGGAGCAGTCAATTTATCCAGATGGGTAGAGGTTGCCTTCGGCCAATCAACCAGCTTGAAATCCGGTTTAGCTTGGTTCCAGTGCCGGTTTGCCCTTCGTGCCGACCGGTCGATGTGCATTCCTCCAAAATTTGCACTCCGGGGAACCGAAGGCGCTCATGCAATCCTTTTGGACAGGTCCACCGGACCCATCGCTTCTTGTAGGCAAGACGACAGATGATTCGCTCAAGAAGCGACAATGCGATGGCTTTCTTGGCGGGCGAGGGCGAGATGATGATGCTGGGCCGGCAGACTATAAAGTGGCGAAACCTTAGCCTGGTCGCTTTCGGTTCTGCCATGTTCGGCTTGGCAACCGCCTTGGCTTTTGACGTTTTCTTTGCTGCAGTCGCGCTGATTGGAATGCAGGCGACAGGGTTTCCCATAACGGCTCTGGTCAGTCTGATCCTATCTGGTCAGGCCACCAGCCTGGGCTAGTGCTATCGGTTCTTGAAAGACAATCGTGCTGGCAGGAGGAGCTTTCTGACATCGGCGGGCAAAACACCGGCGAAAGCTGCCGCTGCATCTATGGTTTGGTCGAGCTGATCGTCTGGTATTCTTATGCCGACTTCGTGGGACTGAGCCGCGAGAAAGATTATCAGACTTGAAAACAGCTGCGCGCTGCCGTGTGCTATGAATGCTGAGGCATCATGGTCGTCCAGAACGGTTTTCAGCCATAACTCGGTATGCGTCTCGCTAGCGGGTTTGGCCCCCAGCATTACCGACTCGACCCGGGCCAGCTGCGGTAAGTGACGTTCAAGAAGTTCGTACACTGCGGCAGAAGCACGGTCCTGATCTTTTGAATCATCGTTCATTCTTTTGGTTCCTGCCGAGCCCGTGATTAAGTCCGAAAACAGCGAGCTCGGTGCGTGTACTGACGGCCGCCTTTCGCATGAGAGATTTAATGTAGACTTTGACGGTGGCAGGAGAGATCTCCAGTTCGCTCGCAATCTGCTTGTTGGAGCGGCCGTCGATAAGAAGCGTCAGAGTTTGGGACTCTCTGCGGCTGAAACGCGGAGCCCGCTCTTTGCCTTCGGATTGGGTTGAGAGCCTGAGCGTATCGGAAGATATTGGCTGTATGACCGCATCTATGGCTGAGAGTAGCGCCGCGCCTGACTGTCCCTTTTCCACAAAACGCGAGGCACCGTCAGCAATAGCCTGCTCTATGTCGACCTGATGCGCATCGCCCGAAAGAAGAATAAGCTTTGCCCGCCCTGATGCCTCGACAATGTGAGCAATTTCGTTTGCGGTAATTGGTTCCGGCATTCGAACGTCGGTTATGACGAGATCGAACGCGCGCTCGGTTTCCAACAGATTGATGAGGTCGAGATAACTCGCCGCGCGCCGGACGACGGCGCCTTTCCAGCGATCACGCAGCAATGCGCACAGTGCCTGCGAAAACAAGTCATGATCGTCAGCAATCACGATCCGAATGGGTGATCCTGCCTCCATGTCTCGCCAGTCTTCCCCTGCCTTGCTCCTGCCTAGGCGAAAAGCTCAGTGAGGCGTAACCCTCGCCAATTGGGTTAACCCAATTGGGTGAGTGCGGCTCTTGATTGAAGGTTAAATGGGCTGGCCGAACGAACCCGTCGGTCCACGCTTGAGGTTCAGGGCCGATTTCGAGGCAATTTATCCTTTCGGATAGGTCTTCTATTCGGAAGTATATGTTAGTTCGGCTGCGGTTGGACGGACAGAGCTAAGCAAGGAATGGCATAACGTGCAGATTTTTGCAGCAGCCTCAGAAAACAAGGATCCGGTTCTCGCGTTTGACGAACTTGAGGTCTCATTGTGCTTATCTGATCGCGGGCAGCCTCAACTCCTCTTCTTGGTTGTTGCGACGGGCGCCGACATTCCTGGCGTCTATGCAGAAGCCAAGCGGCGATATCAGGCCACGTCTGTTCATGGCTCGACAAGTTGCATGGGTCTGATGACAGAGAGCGCGTTGTTTTTGGAATCCGGCCAGGCTCTGGGTGCTCTCGCAATCTGGGACCTTGAGGGGGCTTACGGATCTGCTTCAAAGAACATTGGTGCAGATGCATCTTTGTCAGCGGCCGAGGCAACACGTGCGGCTTTGAAAAGAGCCAACAGATCCGGACAAGTTCCAGACTTGGTTTGGATGTCCGCTGCACCTGGACACGAAGAGGCGTCGCTCGTCGGAGTTAAGGAAGTGCTCGGAGATAGTGTTCTCATCGTAGGTGGGTCGAGCGCAGACAATGACTTGCGTGGAGACTGGGCCCAGTTCAGCCAAGAAGAACTCTGCGCCGAGGGTATCGTGGTTTCAGTGTTGTTCTCAGGCAGCAAGGTCTCGAGCGTTTTTCAGAGTGGTTATGCGCCTCGCGGGCCCTCGGGGCGTGCCACCAAATCTGTGGGAAGGCGACTTTTCGAGATCGATGGCCGGCCAGCCGCAGAGGTCTACTACGGTTGGCTGGGCCAGGAGTTGCCCGAAATTCCAGCTCACGAAACCGGCAGGTCGATTTTGTCTGAATCGACGCTCGTCCCGCTTGGTGTCATTCAGCATGAACTCGTAGACGTCCCGCTGCACTTACTTCTGCATCCTGCGGTCGTTCATCACGACGGATCGATCAGCTTGTTTTGCGACGTGAAGCAGGGCGACCAGCTTTATCTGATGGAAGGCACATCTCGACGACTGCTCGAGAGGGCTGGGAAGATTGCAAGTCAAGCGAAGGCGGATGCTGAAGCGCGCAGGCTTGAAGCGTGCGGAGCCCTTGTCGTTTACTGCGGCGGTTGCATGCTTTCAGTCAGGTCCGAGATGGAGCAGGTCCGAGAAGGGATCGCGGCGGCGTTGCCCGGCATTCCGTTCCTTGGATTGTTCTCTTACGGCGAGCAGGGTGCAACCATTTCCGGAAGCACTCAGCATGCAAACCTGATGATCTCCTGTACCATTCTTACGAATAGCATGCCGTTCGTGCCATGAGTCCAGATAATGAAGCACTTCGCGAGGCGTTGATTGAAATAGAGATGTTGCGTTCGCGTGAGGAGCGCGTGCGCGGCGAAAACGCTCTGCTTCTTTCCGTTCTCGCAGCGATCCAGGGTTCGACGAAGCTGGAGCGCGTCATACCGTCAGCGCTCAGCGCCTTGGTAACGTCCTTGGGCGGTGATGCCGCCCTTCTCGTGTCTGTCGATACAAGGTCTGGAAAAGTCCAAACGGTGTTCTCGACGGATGACGAGCTTGCGCAAGACGCCTGGAACGCGTTGACGCCGGTTCTCTCAAAATCAAACTTTTTTATCTCGCTTGAAGCCGAGGAGTGCGGGTTTGAGTGGCCGGCATCCATTAGACATTACCGAACAGCGCTCACTTCGCCTGCAAGCCCGGTAGGTGAAAACTTCGAGGCAATCATCTTTCTTGGGCGCACAAGAGCGTGTGCGACCGCCGAGCATATGCACCTTTTACGCCGTGCTGCCGCGTTGATTGGGCAAGCTCTCATTGCATTACGCCTGGAACGCAGAAACGCGACGCTCGCTGGCGCCTTGATGGGAGACCGCATCGCGGCTGTCGGTCACGAGCCGGATGGTCTGGATACGGACTTTCAGGCAATCAGTATCGCTTATGACAGGATGGCCAATGCGCAGACGCTGATCGTAGAGCTACTCGGCGATCTTCTGAATGTGCCGCTGGAGCAGATTGACGTTGCTCTTCAGCAGGCGCTTGAACGGATGGGGCGGGCGCTGGAGCTAGACAAGGTCTGCTTTTTTTTGAAGCATGAGCCTGAAACTTTTAAATGCCGCTATCACTGGGCTCCATCCAGACTGTCTGCGTCCGCTCGACCACCCTCGGACATCTCGGCCCTGGATCTCGATCGATATCGTATGGCCCTCGACGCAGGCAATTTTGTCGCCCTTGAGCGTGTTGCCGACTTGCGCTCGGATGACCCCCTAAAGGCTATCCTTGATTCAGATCTGGCTCAATCGGCTTTGATCATTCCGATGAAGACGGATCTCGGCTTGTTGGGCTTTGTGATTTTCAAGGCTATCGTCAAGCAGCGGCGCTTTCTCCCGGGAGAAGTCGCGCTGTTCCAGTCTGTAGCGAGTGTTGTTGGAAGCTTGATACAACGCCAAGCCGCTGCGGCAGTCATTGAGAGCAGTCAAGCTGAACTGCGTTTGCAGACGCGTCGCTTGAAAGCGACGCTCGACGCAATGCCGGACCTTGTTATAGAGCTGGATGACAGCGGGCGCATGACTGGGTTCTATTCCGATAGCATGTCTGGTTTGATAGACGCCCCAGATAGTTACATTGGCTGTGCGCCTGAAGATGTATTGCCCAGCGAAATCGCCTCGTCTGTCCGTGAGCTGTTGAAACGTGTCGAACTAGAAGAAGTGTCGTCGAGCGTCGTCTTTCCGTTGCGAATTAAAAGGCGAGAACACTGGTTCGAGTTTACAGTAGCAAAGCACCTTCCTGAAGAGGGGCGAGAGCAGCCAGGTTACATCGCAATCATACGGGATGTCTCGAAAGATCGTAGTCAGAATGAGGAGATCGTGCGCCTCAGCAGTATTGCGCGCCGGACGTCCAACTTGGTGATCATGACGAACGTTCGTCGCGAGATCGTCTGGGTGAATGAAGCGTTCGAAAAGCGAACTGGCTATGTGTTGACTGAGGTACTGGGAAAGCGGCCAGGCAGTTTTCTCCAGGGCGAGCACACAGATCCGGATACCATACTTCGCATAAACGAGGCGCTTGATCAGGGCCGCGGCATAATGTGTGAAGTTCTGAACTATGATAGGAACGGCGAGCCTTATTGGGTCGAAATAGATATTCAGCCCTCCCATGATGCTTCGGGAAACATCGTTGGGTTCATGGCTGTGAAGACCGATATCACAGAACGCAAGCGCCGCGTTGCCGATCTTGAGCGCGCGGAGCAACAGGCCCGCGCCGACCTCAGTGCGGCCGCTGATGCTTCGCGAGATGGGATTGCTGTGACCGACCGGAACGGCAATTACCTCTACATGAACAAGGCGCATCAAGAGCTGTTTGCTGTTCCGTCCGAAGATTTTATTCTCGGTCGGCATTGGAGCGAGCTTTATTCTCCGGAGAATCTCCAGTTGATTCAGGCGGCCGTTTTCCCCGTTTTGACGGAGCGGGGAAGTTGGAAGGGCGAAGTGGCAGGCCGCCGGTTCGATGGACAAACGATTGAGCAGGAAGTGTCACTCACACTGAAGCAAGATGGCGGGATAGTTTGTATAACGCGCGACATCGGGGAACGGCTGCGCGCGGAAGGAGAGCGAACGAGACTGCGCGAGGCGCTTCAACTGGCGCAGCGAAGGCAGGCTCTGGTACAGATGGCGGCAGGTCTGGCGCATGACTTCAACAATCTGATAGCGTCAATCGCTGGTTCTGCGACGCTCATACAGCGCACACCCGGGGTGGCTGCAAATGAACACGCAGAGCGGATACTGCTCGCCACCAACCGGGCATCTGAATTGGTCAAGAGGATGCTCGCCCGAGGAGAGCGAAGACTGGAGCGTCGACGAATTCTTGTGGCTTCGGCATTGAACGAAGCTGTGAATCTTTTGCGTAGTGGTCTCGATTCCAGAATTCAGGTGACAGTGCGCAATCCGAACCCTGCGCTCGAGCTTTACGCTGACCCCACAGATGTTCTCCAGGTGATCCTGAATCTTGCCGTGAACGCGCGCGATGCGTTGGAGTTTGGCAACGAGCGTGCCGAGATCAAGATTTCTGCGCGCCTCGCGGAACCGGCTGATCTGGATACTCGTTCGGTGGTCGGACGAACTATAGCCGATAGAGCTTATGTATTGATCGAAGTGGCCGACAATGGTGTGGGTATGGACGAGGAAACCTGTCGTCAGGTGTTCCAGCCTTATTTCACGACCAAGGGGGATCAGGGAAGTGGACTGGGCCTGGCTATCGTTTCCGGTATCGTAGATGCCAACTCAGGCGCCGTGTTGGTGAAGACCAGTCCGCGCAATGGCACCCGAGTTCAGATCCTCTGGCCTCAAGATCCGGTCCTTTCAAGTGCGGCGCAGGCCACGCGGCCCATGACAGCGGAGACCGTCAGGCTGGACGACAAGGCTATACTTATCGTCGACGATAACGAGGATCTATTGCGTGTGCTGAGCATGTTCTTGGAGGAAGTCGGTGCAGAAGTGGCCGCGATCTCTGAGCCGAAGGTCGCGCTCGAGTCGATTAAAGAAGACCCGGGAGCCTGGGATCTTCTGATTACGGATTTTGATATGAGTGATCTCAACGGTGAGGAGCTCGCGCAAGCGGCAAAGCTGGCCGACCCTGATCTGCCAGTGGTGCTTTTGACGGGTTTTGCAGATTGGCGCAGTCGAACTGCGATGGGGTCTCAATCGGTCTTTGATCGGATTATATCAAAGCCAATCGAACAGGACGAATTGATTTCTGTGGTCGGCGCTTCACTGAGAAAAGAATCAAAATGACATCTACAAACCGGTTGCGGGTTCTTTTCGCCGACGATCACGAGTTGCTGCGCGATACGCTCGTGCTCTACCTTCGGCAGGAGGAAGGGATGGATGTGACATCCGTTTCCAATCTGGATGAGGCGGCGAATTGTTGGCGGCACAATGGTCCTTATGATCTCACCTTGCTGGACCTTCGCATGCCGGGAATGGACGGATTGAACGGCTTGAAGCTTGCAGTCTCAGAAGGCGTCAGAGTGGCACTGATCTCAGGGCTTAGTGTTCGTCAGAAGGCTGAGGAAGTTTCGGAACTTGGCGCTGTGGGTTTCTTGTCAAAATCGATGCCTGCTCATTCGCTGGCGAACGCGATTCGCTTTATGGCAGTGGGTGGGAAGTTTTCGGCCTTCGATGTTCTGGGAGAACCCAGCACAACTGAAGCACACCCTCTGGCCCGTCTGCTCTCAAAGCGCGAGTTCCAGGTCCTGGAGCAGGTTTGCATAGGGCGCTCGGATAAGGAGATTGCCCGTGAACTGGGGATTCGCACGCCAACGGTGAAGCTGCACATGAAGATGATGTTTAGGAAACTTGGTGTCCAGAATCGAACGCAGGCCGCAATGGCGGCAAAGGATGCTGGTCTTTTCTGAGCTGACATTACCGAAGCGGCCCGCCCGAGCCTATGTAATCAGGGTGGTCTCTCATAGATCTGGGACCACAAGAGACCGACCTCTCTCGCGCGTGGCCTTTGCCGGATCCTGTCATCCTTCGCGCTCGGCTGCGCTCTCGCTGAGCTTGAGCGGCTCCGCCCCCAATTGGGAGAGGTCTTGATTTCGGGCCTGCGCAAACACGGCTCGCCGGAGATCGAAAGGTCGAAACGCGGTCCTAACGGCTGACCTCTCCGACATCGGTCCGCTCCGGCCTCACTCCCGGAACGTGCGGGAGACCGAGTCGGTCAGCGGTTTCACGAGGTAGCTGAGGACGTTGCGGCTTTCGGTGGTGAGGCTCGCTTCGACAGGCATGCCCGGGAGGAGCTGGAAGCCCGTGGAGGCGAGGGCGTCTTCGGGGATTTCGATCATCACTTCGTAGAAAGTTGCGCCGGTCGCCTCTTCGGTGATGGCGTCGGCGGAGACGGCGGTGACGGTGCCATCGACCTGCGGGGTTTCGTCCTGGTTGAAGGCGGAAAAGCGCAGGCGCGCCGACTGGCCGACGCTGATCTTGTCGATGTCGGCGGGGCTTATGCGGACCTTGGCGATCAGGCGGTCATTCTCAGGCACAATGTACATGATCGGCTCGGAGGCGCGGATGACGCCGCCGACGGTGTGGGCGCGGATGCCGAGCACGCGGCCGGCGCGCGGGGCAATAATGTCGAGGCGGCCGGAGCGGTCGAGCAGGCCGAGGCGTTCCTCGGCGAGCTCGTCGATCTGGGTCTGGATCTCGCGCAGCTCGGTCAGTAGGGTCTCGGTATTGTCCTGGTCGAGGCGGGCGATTTCGCTGCGCGCCTCGCCGATCTGCACGCGGGTGGCCGCGATTTCGGAGGTCAGCGCGTCCTTCTCGCCCTGCAGGCGGGCGCGGTCGCGCTTCAGGGCGAGGACGCGGGTGATGACGGCCTGGCCTCGCTCCATCAGGGTTTCGAAACGGGTGATCTCGTCATCGACGAGGGCGATCTGGTCGTCCTTCGCGGTGATTTCGTTCTGCATGCCGGCGATGCGGGTGTTCAGCTGGTCGATCCGTTGGCGGAGGATCGTGCCTTGGGTTCCGAGATTGTTGTTGCGTGCGGCCATCAGGGATTTCTGAGAAGCGAGGACGGCCTGGATGTCGGGACGGCTGGTGAGGCTTTCGAAGCCGGGGCGCAGGGTGAGCTCTGACGTGCCGTCGCGCTCGGCGATCAGGCGCGCTTCGGTGCCGAGCAGGCCGAAGAGGCGCGCTTCAAGGGCCTGCAGCGAGGCGCCGGTGGCGGTGGCATCCAGCGAGAGCAGCTTCTGGCCCTCGGTGACGGCATCGGCCTCGCGCACATAGATTTCGCGGACGATGCCGCCTTCGAGGTGTTGCACCGCCTGCTGGTTGGAGGCGACGGAGATCTGGCCGGCGGTCAGTACAGCGCCTTCGAAGGGGGCGAAGACGGACCAGGCGATGAGGCCGCCGAAGACGAGGGCGACGACGCCCCAGCCTATGGCGAGATATTGATTCAGGAAGTTGCCGCGCGCGGCCGGCTGGGCGGAGCCTGGAAGGGAAAGATCAGCCATGGCCGCCTTCTCCCGGACGGATGGTGCGGACGTTCGGGGCCTGCTTGGGCAGGACCTTGGCGAGGACTTCTTCGGCGGGGCCGAATTCGCGGATGCGGCCTTCGTCGATGACCATCAGTTTGGTGCAATGCATGATGGCGTTCGGGCGGTGGGCGATGATCACCACGGTCGCGCTGCGCGCCTTGGCGGCGGCGATGGCGGTTTGCAGGGCAAGCTCGCCGGGGCCGTCGAGGTTTGAGTTCGGCTCGTCAAGGATGATCAGGTTCGGGTTGCCGAACAGGGCGCGGGCGAGACCGATGCGCTGGCGCTGGCCGGCGGAGAGATAGGCGCCTCCGAGGCCGATTTCGGTGTCATAGCCATTGGCGAGGCGCAGGATCATGTCGTGGCAGCCTGCGGCCTGGGCGGCCGAAATGATCGCCTCGGGCGAGGCATCGGCCCTGAAGCGGGCGATGTTGTCGCGCACGGTGCCGGAGAGAAGATCCGCCTGCTGAGGAAGGTAGCCGATCTGGGGACCGAGCGTGTCACTGGGCAGGCTGGTGATGTCCGCGCCGTCGAGGCGGATATGGCCGGAAGAGACGGGCCAGGCGCCGGTGAGGATGCGGGCAAGCGAGGACTTGCCGGCGGCGCTGGGGCCAAGAACGCCGAGCACGTCGCCGGGGACGAGCTGGAAGGTGAGGCCCTTGAGCACGGGTGCCTGCGCGCCGGGCGGGCCGGCATAGGCATTCTCGACGCTGACGGAGCCCTGGATCGGCGGCAGCGGCATCGTCTCGGCCTGGGGCGGCACGCGGCTCAGCGCGGCTTTGAGCGCGGTCCAGCTTTCGCGGGCGGAGACGATACTGCGCCACTGGCCGACGATCTGTTCGAGCGGGCCGATGGCGCGGCCCATCAGGATGGAGGAGGCGATCATTGCGCCGGGGCTTGCCTCGCCCTGGATGACGAGCCAGGCGCCGATGCCGAGAATGGCGGATTGGAGGAAGAGGCGGAACGCCTTGGTGCCGGAGCTGAAGCCGGAGAGGATGCGGCCCGACCGGGCGAAGGCGGAATCGCCGCCATCGAACAGGCTACGCCAGCGGGCGCGCACCGTGCCGGTCATGCCGAGGGCTTTCAGTACTTCGGCGTTGCGGGTCATCTCGGCCGAGCGCATCGCGCTCGTTCGCTCATAGTCTTCGCTCTCCTTCATCAGGCGGGCGGACATGCGTTCGTTGAGCGCCGAGGCGGCGACCAGAACGACCGCGCCGAACACGGCCCAGGCGCCGAAAAGCG
>Ga0315904_10008529_pt1 | contig 13546 bp, 12 predicted proteins | sample LakEriMetagenome_6_FD_203529 | JGI IMG/M metagenome (GOLD analysis project Ga0315904, IMG submission 203529) | Freshwater fungal communities from buoy surface, Lake Erie, Ohio, United States - Buoy 12 MA120 | ecosystem: Environmental > Aquatic > Freshwater > Lake | place: USA: Lake Erie, Ohio... | reverse complement strand
TCAACATCTGAAGTGCCTACTTCCAACACACGATTATAGGCCCCAAAGCCATCCGGTAAACCACAAACAGATGGGACAATCTCGGCATCTGTATCCATATTTCCGTTGATGAATTTGTACAGCATATTCGCAAACTCGATTACCTCGACTGTAGCCTCATATACACCATCACCATCGGCATCTGTCATCGGTGTAGCCGATGCATTCCATCCCTGGAAATTCCCCATGACATGAACACCATTCGGTGACACCGATTGCTCCGACATGTTCACTTTTAATGTTACTGAAATTGTTGGTTCAGGAGCGATACAATCTGCACACTCGGCAAAGCATACAGTTGCTGCAGTTGTGTCGGCATTGCCCAAAACCAAGCGTCGAAACATCATACCTTGAACCATGAATCGGCAAGCGGTGGGAACGACTTCAGCATCGGCGATTCCCAATCCATTTTGGAAGCGATAATTAATCACTTGATTTGTATCAAAGGGAAGAGTTGCTGTATAAACGCCATCGCCATCACCGTCGGTCATTTGCTGCGAAAACGGAGAGTCCACTGCTGGTATACCCACTACGTAAACTCCATTAGGGTTAACGGTTTGCTGTTCCATGTTCACTGCAAAGGTGATATTCGCTGTTGGCGGTGGCGGGCAATTTTCACAATCCGCAAAGCACACCGGACCGTAGGTAAATGCGGGAGTTGTCGGGGTAAAAAAGCGATTGTAACCTCCTACGGTGTTATCTGTTCCGCAGTCTGCAGGAACCGTTTCATCTAATCCGGCCCCCCAGTTGTTGCCATTGATGAACTTGAATTGAATCGGAACTCCCGTAGGCACCGTGGTAGTGTATTCATAGATACCGTCACCATTGGTATCACTCATGGCTGTTGCGCCGGGCTGCCATTGCGGCGACTGAAACGTACCGGCAATGTGAACTCCGTTGGCATTTACCGTCAATCCTTGCATGTTGACCAAAAAAGTAACTGTCGATTGTGCTTGAAGCATCAAAGCAGCCAAGAAGGCTGTTGCGAAAAGAAGTAAGCTTTTCATAATGGGTTAATGGTTAATGGGACGAATATAAGTGTAGAAAATACACTTAGCATTACACAAACAACTTCTTAAAAGGTCTTTCGTTTTTTTGTGTGTTGGGACGACCATCTTTTGACGACCTTGCGAGCGCTCATGTCGAGAAGAAAATTATCTTGTTCGTTAGTAGTGTTGATGATGGCTTCATCAGCCGAACTGTTTGCTCAGCAGCCGACCGATACAACCAAGATTTACATTGAGGGAATGCTGCTCGATGAAAATGGTCAACCCATTTCGAATGCGATTATCATCAACCGCTCTACGAAAAAAGGCGCTTTCGGCAGACCCGACGGCAGTTTTTCCGTAGAATGTTTGCGCAAGGATACCCTGGCTATTACATCGTTGGGATTTCAAACACGCCTTATTAGTTACCGCGATTCGCTTGAGCGGAATTCATACCAACTGCGACTGTTTTTAGATACGAGAAGCTACATGCTTTCTGAAGTGGAAGTATTTGCCCCGCGTGATCTGGAACAAATTCAGGAGGACATCAACAAATTGGGGTATAATGAAAAAGACTATATGCTTAGCGGCATCAATGCCGTGCAAAGTCCTATAACATTTCTCTACCAGCAATTCAGCAAAAAAGAACAATCCAAACGGCAGGTGGCCTACATGGAAAATGAAGACCGTAAACGCGAGTTGCTGAAAGAGTTATTTCGTCTATACGTCGATTATGACATCATCAGTTTGACTGACGAGCAGTTCGACGATTTCATTACCTACCTCAACGTGTCGGATGAATTTCTCATCAACAGTTCGCAATACGACTTTTTGATTTTCGTGAAAGATCGCTTTCGTGATTACAAAATCCACGTGCGGCAGAATACCCGTATGCAATCGACCGACTTTGACTACGATAAGGATTAGTGCTAATTCTTGCGTTTGAGGGCCGTCACAAATCGTCCCCACGCTGCTGCATCCAGCAAGTTTCCTCCGCTTCGGAACCCACCATTGTAGCGCGCAATCATCGTTGCAGAAGCTTCTGAATAGGCTTCTGCTGAAAGGTCTCTTAAACCGTCATAGTTGGACACTGATGCCGCTGTTCGGTCAAATCGAAAATAGCCATCGCCCGGGAAATCCAAAGCCAACACTTCAGCCCTCAGTCTTGCCGGAGATGGATAGGGTAAAATATCCACCGTTGGCAACAAGACTTGCTCAGACTCCATCCATTGTACGATGGAAATATGATTAGAAGTCGCATCATCGGGAATGACGTAGAAGGATCGCTTTAACCCCAGAAAAATAAAGTTCAGTGTATCCCCTGTAAATACAGGCAACGTAAAATAACCGGTATGATCGGAGAATGTCCCGCGGTTATCATGCGACCGAAATACAGTGGCGTAAGGTACAGGCAGAAGAGAATCCGTGGCAACAACAACCCCTGACACCTGTATAATGCGGCGATCTTGAGCAGTCAACTCTCCGACTGCTATTGCCATGAAAAAAAGGACGGTCAAAAACTTACCCATGTGCGGCAAATGTAGCGGATGCACATCAATAGCCAATTGTCATTCGTTAAGTCCTGTGAAAGGTCATTGGTGCATGATGCCACTTAAGGCAGCAAATGCCTAAAAATTAAGAAACGTAAAGTTTTCGGGAGAAATAGACAACAGCAGTATGCTTATTTAGAATGAACAATCGGAATGGTATACGAGTCCTCCAACTTGACCATAAAATCATTCAAATCACCGGCGACATGTTCATCACGCAGCGTCACAAAATGGTTGTAACTCAGTGTTTGCAAGACATAGCTATGACCTTTCAAATAGTCATTGGAAAGCTTCAACTGATGTAAATGATCTAACTCCAGCGCCTCATTCAAATCGAAAGCAACATAGTGATCAAGCTGAATGTCATAAGATATTCCTGCTACGTGTCCACTAATATGAGTGACCCAGAAAGCCGGGACACGCACCAAATCGGTCCGCTCATGAATAAGATGACCTAGTGTATAGTAAGGATAAATCATCTTTTCCCATGATCTACCGGTGGCCTTCAATACGGCCTCGAGCTCATCCATTTTCCCGCGAATAATCGATGCCTTTCCTTCCTCAGCTGTCGCCTCAAGCCAATTCCAGCCATCCTCTTTATGAAGCCATTCACACGGACCAAGCTCAAGTTTATAATCAAATCCCGAGGGCAAATCAAGGACATACCCAGGGTAGTAATAGTCCAATCCTAAGCGCTTGGCCATATCGATTTCGAGCAACATGGTGAATGTCCCAAGACTAAATCGGGCATATGCGGGATCGTACAAGCAAAGGATGGACGCCATGCTGCTTTCGCCGGCATCGATGTAACTCACAGCAACGAGCTTTTCGCCATCATAGACACCTATTTCCATGGCATCAATCTCAGCTCCCATTCGGGGAGAGAGCAGAATATCTTCAAGGGTTTCATGCACAAACGCTTTGAAGCGGTGCATTTGGCCTCGGTACAATTCCTCACGACGCGCATCCACTCTGGGTGTTCCCACTCTCAGCGTAAACCGCTTCATGTTTTTGCGAAACAATTTCGCATGCGAGCGTCGCATACTAAATGACCTGACCGGAAACCTAATGTTGCGGATGCCGTATACCTGTTCGTCGATGCAGACCACTTCGCTGCGGTAGATGATGCCCGTGCCCCGAAACCACCCTTTGCCCAACAGGGCATCGTAATCGGTGCGGCGCAATCCGTGAATGGGAGCAGTTTGGACGAGCATTATGGCGAATATAACGCATTTGTATACAACACAAAAAACGATAATGTAACAGTGCTTAACGGTTCGTTCACGTCGGCTTCATACCCGCTTGAATTTACCTCGGGCATCTTTGTAACAACCAAACTGAATACCCATGACACACACCAACGTCATCCTGCAATTTCTTGAAAATGGCATGTGTAAAAACATCCAAGCCCGCATCCTGAAGTTGCAACGAGAACAGGAACAAGAGGTACTTTACACCCAGGACGGCCTGCGCATTCCGCTGGACAACATCCTTAGCATCAATGGGCTGAGCTGGCAGTAAGCCGATTCACTTAAAGTATTCGTCGAAATTTTGAATGGAATGTTGGACATTCCATTTTTTGTGTACATTTGCTTCCTTACTGAAATCTAAAAACATGAAAACAAAGTTGTCTGTACTCCTTGTACTCTCTAGTCTTTGTATCTATTCCACCGCACAAATTCAGGTTCAAACCTACCAACACGAAATCAGTTGTGACATTGATGCGTTGCAAGATTTGCCCACTATTAATGCTACCTCACCGAATGGAAAAGTTGCCATCGCTTATGACGAGCATATCTACTCCGGAGGTTGCCTGGGCACGCTAGTCAGAACGTTCAAGTACACCGATGCAAGCGGCAATACCGCGGAGGCGCAGCAAATAGTGCACATCACCGACATGCAACCTCCCAGATTACTCGGAGAGGCCCCAAACATCTCCACAACGCACGACATGATTCCTGAACCGGCGCAGTTCGCGGCTGTCGATAACAGCGGAGAATCCTTTGATGTCATCTTTAAAGAAGTAAAATCGGAAGGACGCATCACCCGCTCATGGACATGCACCGATTCTTGCGGCAACATTGCACGCAGAACCCAAATAATTACACTGGAATAAATCGTTTCACTTTATATTGAACAAGAGCAGTCAGGCCCTCGCTTGACTGTTCTTGTTTCTGTTTAACTTGCATCATCAAACAAAACTTAAGGTATGAGTCTCCATGAAATGGGAATTCCTAGTGTCGATTTGAATGATTTCATTCACGGCACTGCAGAGCAAAAGAAAAAGTTCGTTGCTGAATTAGGTCAAGCCTATGAAGGCATCGGCTTCGTCGCTGTTAAAAACCATCTTATTGCAGAGGCAACGGTCGATCGTCTCTATTCGCAGGTTAAAGCCTTTTTTGATTTGTCAGAGGAGACCAAGAAGAAATACGAAATCGTTGAGCTGGCCGGTCAACGCGGCTATACTTCCTTCGGACGTGAACATGCCAAAGGCAGCAATGCCGGTGACCTGAAAGAGTTCTGGCATTTCGGTCAAGAAGTGACCGATGGTGATCCGATTAAATCGGAGTATCCTGCCAATATTTTCACGGATGAACTTCCCGGATTTAATGAAGTGGGCATTCAAGCCTACCGTGATTTGGAAAACACCGGTCGTTATATGCTCCGTGCCATTGCCACTCACCTTGGGCTCGATGAGTTTTATTTCGATGATAAAATCAAGAATGGCAACTCGATTCTTCGTCCAATTCACTATCCGCCCATTACTTCAGAGCCGAAAAGCGCCGTACGCGCGGGACAACACGAGGACATCAACCTGATTACACTGCTCATTGGCGCATCCGCTGACGGATTGGAAGTGCTCAACAAAAAGAACGAGTGGGTAGCCGTAACGGCCCTGCCCGATCATATAGTGGTGAATGTGGGTGATATGTTGCAGCGTTTGACCAATGGCAAACTCAAGAGTACAACGCACCGCGTGGTGAATCCACCGCGCGAAAAATGGGGAAGCTCACGCTTCAGCATTCCGTTCTTTTTGCACCCACGCAGTGAAATGCGGCTGGATTGTCTGCCATCGTGTGTCCCGGCCGGTGAAAAGCCGCACTGGGAGCCTATTTCCGCAGGAGAATTCCTCGATGAGCGATTGGCTGAAATCGGTTTGAAGAAGTAACCGAATATGAAAGTTCGAATCAGTGACCAGTCACTGCGCATACGAATTTCACCGGCGGAAGCTCAGCAGTTGAGTGAAGGGAACACACTGCAAACCCACCTCCAACTCAATACTATCGATGTTTTTTCTGTTACGCTCCAAAGCTGGAACCTGTCCATCGGAGAAGTGCATGCAGAGGAAAAATCCCTCATGCTCTCTATACCGAATGCAGCCGCGCAAGACTTGGCCCATCAACCGGGTTATACCTTTTCCGGCGAGCAACAAAACGAACCATCGGCACCCTTGAAATTCAGTGTTGAAATTGATTTAGAAAAAGCACCCCAACCATGACCCCTCACCTACTCATGCTTATGCTCGAGATACTGGCCATCGGAGCTCTCGTTTCTGTAGTCATTTACTTATTCAATGTCTGGATTAAGCACCGAGAACGTTCTTGGATGTTTGTGCTGAAGCAGGATAATAATAAAGCACTTGCACCATTGCGCATTAGTGCCTACGAGCGCATTATCGTCATGCTTGAGCGCATCACACCGCAAGCGATGGTCATGCGTATTTCGGCAACTTCAACGAACGCGGCCTACCTGCACATGGATTTGACCAAGGCCTTGCGTGAAGAATTCGAGCACAATATATCGCTTCAGATGTATGTGAGCGACGAATGTTGGGCCAAGGTGAGGCGCGCCCGCGAGGAAACCGGGGAGCTCTACAAAATCGCATTCACCCGCGTAAAAGCGGATAGTTCAGCGGCAGAATACGCCCGCGAAATTCTACACCTCGAAGCAGCTGTCGGCAACAGTGCCATTCGCGAGGCAGTGGTTGCGGTGAGAGCGGAGATGGGGAAGCACTTCTAAGGGCGAAGGGCGAAGGGCGAAGGATGAAGGTATTTTGAAGTTAGCCAAGATTAGTCAAGTTGTTTACAACAGTCTTTTTGCGGTAAAGGCGCCATTGGTGATGACCTTAGTTTGGACGTCTAAAATGAGAATAAAATCGCCACTGAACGTGCCTGTATAGGTTTCGACTCCATTGCTAATTGACCGGGAAATCGTAACTGTGCCCGGATTAGCGATATAAGTGTTGTCATCGAATAAACGCAACTCAGTCTCCAAGGCCGGCGGAACGGTCAATGTGGTGTCACCTCCATAGAAATATGGAATCAAGAGTGAAAAATACGAACTGTCAGCTCTTGTGCCGCTGACACCAATGGAAGGAGTTCCCGAGAAGTTAGTGATAACTGCTGCTACATAGTCCGGCTCTGCCGCCCAGTCAACACCGTCTATGGTAGCCGTAAAAGAACCATTCAAGTTTAAGTTGTTGTTTCCACCTGTATTGGTATCATCATCCTCTTCATCTTTTCTGCAAGAAACCAATGAGGTAAGTCCAATAGCTAGAAAAAAAAGCAAAATATGTGTTTTCATGGCGTAATGATATAAGTGGTGAAGTAAATTGATGTGTCAAAATTATCGCTATCGCCTATTGCAAGACAATAGCACGTTTTTGTGATGCCTTGTTAAAGAGAAGCCGAACTAAAGACTCACCACTCGCCACTCGCCACTCGCCACTCGCCATTGAACATTCCGTATTATCTTTGCGCCCGGTTCAATGAATAACCAAACTCACACTTGACAATGACTCAAATCGGACACAAACCTGAGGGGGCCAATTTGGACTACCTCGGACTCAAACATGTAGCCACTGCCTACTGGAATTTACACCCGGCAGAGCTCGTAGAAGAAACCATCGGCCTTGGACAAGGCGTACTCACCGATACGGGAGCGCTGGCCATCGACACCGGCGAATTCACCGGACGTTCGCCCAAAGACAAATTCATCGTTGCTGATGACACCACCAAAGACACCGTGTGGTGGGGCGGACAGTTTAACCTCCCTTTTGACCCTGAGAAATTTGATCGTCTGCAAGCGCGCATCTGTGCTTATCTGACCAACCGCGATGTATATGTGCGCGATATGTTTGCCTGTGCCGACGAGCGCTACCGCATTGGCGTGCGCGTCGTGACCGAATACCCATGGAGCAACATGTTTGCCTATAACATGTTTATTCGCCCTACGAGCAATCAGCTCGCCAGCTTCACACCCGACTGGAACATTATCTGTGCACCGGGCTTCATGGCCATTCCCGATCAGGATGGCACCCGTCAGCACAACTTTGCGATACTCAATTTCACCAAGAAAATCGCCATCATCGGTGGTACCGGTTATACGGGTGAAATCAAGAAAGGAATTTTCACTGTGCTTAACTACGTCTTGCCGCAAGACAAGAATGTGTTGAGCATGCACTGTTCAGCCAACATTGGAGCACAGGGTGATACAGCCGTGTTCTTTGGTTTGAGCGGAACAGGAAAAACCACGCTTTCATCTGACCCGAATCGTCAATTGATTGGCGATGACGAGCACGGCTGGACCGACACCACTGTCTTCAATTTTGAAGGTGGTTGCTATGCCAAGACCATCGATTTGACGCGTGAAAAAGAGCCGCAGATTTATGATGCCATCAAGTTCGGAGCTATTCTGGAAAACATCGGCTTTGAGCAAGATGGCGTTACTCCGGATTATTCAAGCAGTGAGAAAACAGAAAACACCCGCGTAAGCTACCCGCTTACACACATCGATAATACCGTAAATCCTTCAGTGGGTGGCATTCCAAAAAATATCTTCTTCCTGACGTGCGATGCTTTTGGTGTATTGCCTCCGATTGCTAAGCTTACCAAAGGACAAGCGATGTATCAATTTATCAGCGGATATACAGCGAAAGTTGCCGGAACAGAAGCAGGAATTACCGAGCCCACCACCACATTCAGCGCTTGTTTCGGAGCCCCATTCCTTCCACTCCACCCTACCAAATATGCTGAAATGCTCGGCAAGAAGATGGAGGAAAGCGGAGCACAAGTTTGGCTTATCAATACGGGCTGGAGCGGCGGCGCTTATGGCACCGGTGAGCGCATGAAGTTGAAGTATACGCGCGCCATGATTACTGCCGCGCTTGAAGGCAAGCTCGACAGCGTATCCTATGAAACGCATGATGTTTTTGGCTTGCAAATGCCAACGACCTGTGCAGAGGTTCCGGCTGAGTTGCTCAATCCACGCAACACCTGGAAAGACAAAGCTGCCTACGACGCAAAAGCCAATGAGCTTGCTGAGAAGTTTGTCAAGAACTTCGATAAGTTCAAAGAATTTGCGAATGACGAAATTCTGGCTGCTTCACCTAAGCTCATGGCGAAGGCATAAGTCACTTTTCCAACAAAGACTTAACAACGCCCCGCACTAGCGGGGCGTTTTCTATTTTCACCAAACATTTTCAAATTTCCTTTGTTTTCTGCGCATGATCATCAATCACTCTCCTCTTTTCCGCCGCATACTCGCTACGGTTTTTTCCATCTGCAGTATTGTCTCTTTTGCGCAAACGACTTCCATCTCAGGTATTGTAACAGCCTTACCCTCCAATGAGCCCGTTCCCTTCGTGCCCGTAATTATTCAAGGCACCACCACCGGATCAACCACTGATGAAAACGGTAAATACAGTATCCCCAATTTAGAGCCCGGTTTGTACAACATCGAATGCGCCGCCATTGGGTACAAAAAAGCCATTGCATTTGAAGTCGAAGCAACCAAAGATCGTCCTGCAGTGGTCGATTTTCAGTTGGAAGAAGTGACCAATGAGATAGGACCCGTTGACATCGTATCCTCCCGTCGAACCAACGAGGACGAATCCCCTGTCTCGGTACGCTCCATTGGCGTGAATGAAATCAAGCGCAATCCCGGTGGTGACCGCGATATCTCCAAAGTGATTCGCACTCTGCCCGGTGTGGCTGCTATTCCTAGTTTCCGCAATGACCTCATCATTCGCGGAGGAGCAGCCAACGAAAATCGTTTCTACATCGACGGCATCGAAATACCGAACATCAATCACTTCGCTACACAAGGTTCCAACGGTGGTCCGCGCGGACTTATCAACGTTGATCTCATTAACGAAGTAGAGTTTTACTCCGGGGCATATCCTGCGGCTCGCGGCAATGCACTCAGCAGTGTGATGGAGTTTCAATTCAAAGACCCCAAGCGCGACAAGTGGGCCAGTAATATCATTGTGGGCAGCAGCGACATTGGTATTACACTGGAAGGCCCTACAAGTAAAAACTCAGGCCTGACTTTCTCAGCGCGCAGAAGCTACTTGCAGTTTCTGTTCAGTGCGTTGGGGCTTCCCTTTTTACCGGCCTACAACGACTACAACCTCAAGTGGAAATGGGACATCAACGATAAGAATAAACTCTCGGTTGTATCGCTAGGAGCACTCGACAATTTCACATTGAACCTCAAACTTGCCGAAGACACTGCCAATGAAAATTTCAACTTCAATCGCTATTTGCTCGACAATCTGGTCATCAACAATCAATGGAATTATGCCTTTGGTGTGAAGTGGGATAATTACGGAGACAAAGGAAAATGGACCGTTGTAGCGAGTCGCAACATGCTGCAAAACGATGCTTTCAAGTATTACAACAATGACGAAACACTACCGCGCAAGTTTGATTACAGCAGCAGTGAGCAGGAAAACAAGTTGCGTATTGAACGCAAGATTTCCGGTAATGGATGGAAATTGCTTTATGGTGTGGGCTATGAATACGCGCAGTATTTCAACTATTCCAACCTGAGTGAATACAATCCGATTATCGCCGATACGTTTCGCGTGAGTTATCGCACCACGCTCAACATGCACAAATACAGTGCATTCTTGCAAAGCAGCAAAACGATGCTGAACGAACGTCTTACGCTTTCGGCAGGTTTGCGTGCCGACGGTAATGACTTCAACTCGGAGATGAGTAATCTGAAGAACCAAATCTCTCCGCGAGTTTCGTTGCGCTATGCCTTTGCGCCGCAGTGGAGTTTCAATGCGAATGCAGGTATCTATTACCAGCAGCCAAACTACCTCTCGTTGGGTTACCGCATCAACGATGAGTATGTCAACCGCAACATGCGCTATGTGCGCAATACGCAAGCGGTGGCCGGTGTGCAATACAGCTGGGACAAGCGCAACACGATTATCTCCCTGGAAGGTTTTTACAAATACTATGAGCGTTATCCTATCAGCGTGAACCGTGGCATTAGCATCGCTAATCTGGGGGCGGATTTCGGCACTGTAGGTAATGAAGCGCTTACCTCCGATGGTTTGGGTCGAGCCTACGGAGCCGAAGTGTTGTATCAGCAGCGCTTCTTCAAAGGCATGTATGGTATTTTGGCGTATACGTATGTCATCAGCGAGTTTACCAATGCTGCTGGCACTTGGGCGCCTTCGAGCTGGGACAGTCGCAACCTGATAAGCATTACAGGCGGTAAGCAGTTCAAGAAAAACTGGGAGGTCGGATTTGTGTTCCGTTTCAGCGGTGGACTGCCTTTCACGCCTGATGATGAAACCGCCTCGATGAATATTCAGAACTGGAATGCATTAGGTGTAGCCATTACCGACTGGTCGCAACTCAACACGCAGCGCGCAAGCGCCTATCAGCAGCTCGATATCCGTGTCGATAAGAAATGGTACCTCAAGCGCTGGACACTCGACTTGTACTTCGACATTCAAAACGCCACCGGTTATCAAACACAACTCAAGCCATTACTCGATGTGCAGCGCGATGCATTGGGTAATCCTGTGGTCAATCCGAATAATCCCTCGCAGTATCTGCCCAACTCTATAGCGAATACGAATGGTACGGTGCTGCCGAGTGTGGGGATTATTGTTGAGTTGTAAGGGCGAAGGGCGAAGGGCGAGGGGCGAGGGGCGAAGGGCGAAGGGCGAGGGGCGAAGGGCGAAGGGCGAAGGGCGAGGGGCGAAGGGCGAAGGGCGAAGGGCGAAGGGCGAAGGACAAAGGGCGAAGGACAAAGGGCGAAGGGCTAGGCGTGCCACACCTGCCCTGCTCCCCTCTCCTGTGGAGAGGGGCTGGGGGTGAGGCCCGGAGTGCAAGGGCGAAGGGCGAAGGGCGAAGGGCGAAGGGCGAGGGGCGAAGGGCAAGGGCGAAGGGCGAAGGGCTCAATATGGACAGAGCTCCCGTTTCCCGAGCGGAGCCGAGGGACCGTCCAAAAGAAATCCTTAATGCCATTTTCCAAAAAAAATTTCCTCGGGGCTACGCCCCAAACCCCCTATACCAAATAATCAAATAATCGAATAATCAAATAAATTCAATCCCTGAGGCAACGAACAGAAAAACCGTTTCGCTTATAGCAGTCGCTCCTGCCGGCATTGCCATCGTCGTAATACAGGTAGCGGTACCACGCGGCGTTGGTACCGACCTCGGAAGAACTCCACCAGTTACCGTTGTCGCCAATGTAGTAGTAAGCTCCATTGCTGTAGCGGACGCCCCCGGGAGCCCCTGAAAAACCGCTGCTGTTGGTGGCTTCCGTATTTGGGCTGTACCATAAACCCGTTGCGGCTTCAATCGTGCCCGTGGTTTTCATTTTACCAGCTGCTACAGCCTCGCCGCCGAGATAGTCGGTTAGTACCGTCCATTCAGCGTCGGTAGGCACATGCCACCCTGTCGGGCACAGCTGGCGAGCATCGACACACGTATACCAATTGTACAACTTGCCATACGGACATGCGTAGCCCGCATCGTTGTTGTAATACGCCCAAGCTCCCGATGTAGTCGATGCCCAAGCCGCATTGTCCAAGTTAGTCGATATCGCATCGCCATTGCGGTAGATACTCGTATTGAGATTCTCTGCCATCCACTCTTGGGTGCCAATCACAATCGTTTTATACACGTTGCCCTCTTGGTCGGTCATGGTGCTATACGTGAGGTTCGGGTTGTGAATATTGGGCGTGCCACAGATGTGTGCACCTATGCCCGAACCACCACCGTTGTTGGCCGCACTGATGCCGGGGATGATGAGAAAAGTGCCATTGGCCAAATAAAGGGTATCTCCTGTGAAAGAGACATTGGAAAAACCGTTACTGGCTATCTCAGAACTAGCACTATACAACGCATACGGCACACTCAACAACTGCTGCGTTCCAATGTCGACAAAGCCACTACCAAAATCAATTTCCACTTGCATGAACTTAGCGCCATTCGACCAGTTCACAGTGCTCAGAGAAACACTGCTGCCAAGTTGAGCGGTAAATAATCCGAGCGCACTGGTGCTCACCGTTTGCAATTCCTGCCACACGCTGTTGCCTGTTGCAGTGCCATCATGAATCGTAAAACGCGCATTGAGCGTGCTGCTTGCCAATGGTTCACCGGCGGCGTTGCGGGCAATGGCTTGGTAGGGAATTAAAGCAGGTGCTTGGGCGGCCAGCAATGCGCTGATGAAGAGGGAAATGATGGCGAGAGTTGTGCGCATGGGGTTATGGTTTTAGCAAAAATACTGGCAAGTATCGGTTAAAATCTACCCAATGTATGCTACAACAAAAACCTACTCGTATCGTCAGCAATTAAAGTCAGCCCCTCCGGGGCTGGTTGGCGCGGTATGGTTCGTCTAGCTACTGAAGGTTGGCCCCTCCGGGGCCGTGAATAGGGCCGGAAGTGTTGACATAGAATGAGAATTTGAACAGCGATGTATCCGCAAAGGGTATTGTTATGACCTCGGAGATTGCCTGTGTGTATGGCCACAAAACACGCGCCTTTGAAGCAGCGAAGCCTTTTCCTTTGCCCGGCCCCGGAGGGGCCAACCTTCAATAACCATCTGCGCGACGTTCGCGAAACAGCCCCGGAGGGGCTGACTTTAATTGCGCCGAAGAAATGGTTTTAATGACAAATTACGACATGCCAAGTACCGACAACAAGGAGTTGCACATCAACA
>Ga0315904_10008527_pt1 | contig 13547 bp, 15 predicted proteins | sample LakEriMetagenome_6_FD_203529 | JGI IMG/M metagenome (GOLD analysis project Ga0315904, IMG submission 203529) | Freshwater fungal communities from buoy surface, Lake Erie, Ohio, United States - Buoy 12 MA120 | ecosystem: Environmental > Aquatic > Freshwater > Lake | place: USA: Lake Erie, Ohio... | reverse complement strand
AGCGACGCGGAAAGACCGCCGAACACAGCGAGGCTCATGCCCGCATGGACAACCCCTGTGCGAAATGGCGATGGCTCGGACTCGCGCCGGTAACCCATGGGCTCGACCTCTTGCAACGGGGCTGAATATCAGGACCCCGAACATCGCCCCACAGGGTTAACAGGTCGCAAACAAATTCCGTACGCCGTGTAACGGACCGCTAAGGATATGCAGCCTGAAAGGGCCGGATCAGCCGGCTTTCGCCGCCATCCGCGACGCGGTTGTCTTGCCCTCGCGCAGCATCTGGAGCGCCCGCTCAAGCTGGAAATCCTCGCCCTCGTAGCCTTCCGGCGGCTGCTCGTCCGGCATGCGCAATTCCTTGCGCTCCTCCCCGGATTCGTTCTGCAGGGCGTGGGGCAAGTCGGCCTCGGACCAGCGTTCGATCTTCTCGAGTTCTTCCTGCGTCAGGCGCACCTGCGTGATCATCAGGTCCGGCTCGATCCCGAGGGCCTGGATCGACCGGCCGGCCGGTGTGTAATAACGCGCCGTCGTCAGGCGGATGGCGCCGCGGTCGGCGCCCAGCGGGATGACCGACTGGACCGAACCCTTGCCAAAGCTGGTGGTGCCGATCACGAGCGCGCGCTCGCGGTCCTGCAGCGCGCCGGCCACGATTTCAGACGCCGAAGCCGAGCCGCCATTGATCAGCACGACCATCGGCACGCCCTTGAAGGACTCGCCCTTGGAGGCATTTCGCCGCTCGACATCCACCGGGCGCCGGCCCTGCGTCGAGACGACTTCGCCGCCGGACAGGAAATGATCGGCCACTTTGACCGCCTCATCCAGAAGCCCGCCTCCATTGTTGCGCAGGTCCAGCACGATGCCCTTCGGTTTCGGCCCGCGGCTGAGGCCGTCCAGCGCCTCTTCGAGCAGCAGCGTCGTGCGCTCGTTGAAGGTCGACACCCGGATATAGCCGATGTCGCCCGGCTCGGTGCGCCAGGTGACGGACTTCTGCTGGATGACTTCGCGCACCAGTTTGACCTGGAACGGATCGATCCCTTCCCGCAGGATGGTGATCTCGAGTTCTGTGCCGCGCTCACCGCGCATTTCTTTCACGGCGTCGTTCAGCGTCAGGCCGATGATCGGGTTGCCATTGATGGCTGTGATGTAATCTCCGGGCATGATGCCGGCTTGGGCAGCCGGCGTTCCGTCCATCGGCGAGATGACTTTCACGAAGCCGTCTTCCATCGTCACTTCGATACCGAGCCCGCCGTACTCGCCGGACGTCTGCACCTGAAGGGACTGGAAATCCTCGGGGTCAAGATAGCCCGAGTGCGGGTCCAGCGAGGTCAGCATGCCGTTGATGGCGGCGGACATTGCCTCCTGCTCGTCAATCGGCACCACATAGTCGCGCTGGGCGCGGGCGAAGATTTCCGCGAACAGCTCGATTTGCTGATAGGTGGCCGTGCGCGGATCTTCGGTCTTGCCAGCCTCTTCCTGCGGCCAGGCCATCGCAGCAAAGCCGACGGCAGCGGCCCCCAGAACCCCGCCAAGGGCCGTTCCGGTCAGCAATGAACGCATGTTCCACTCCATAATCATTTCAGCGACCCTCTAGTTGCCGCGAGACATCCACTCTGCCGGATCAAGCACCTTGTCGCCAAGCCTTAATTCCACAGTCAGTTCCGGCGCAGGATCGTCCCGGTCCGGCATGCGGCCGACGGGTTCACCGGCGGTCACAGACTGGCCTTCGGAGACGTAAATCCGGCTCATACCTGAGAGAATAACATTATATCCGTCACTTGTGCGGACAATCAGCATCATCCCGTACGTCCGGAAAGGGCGGGCAAACTCCACCACCCCGCCCACCGGGGCCACCACCTGGGCCTCGGCGCGGGTTGCAAACACGACGTACTCGGTCTTCGATCCGCTCGTGAGCGTCTTACCGAACCCGTGCAGCAAGGTGCCTGCCGCCGGCTGCTTAAGGCCGCCAAGCGCGGACTTGCCGAGCGGCGCGGCCGTATTCTTCGCGGGCGCAGCAATCGCGGCCGGTTTCGAGGCGCCGGGCTTGGGCGTGCGCAGCGCCGCCAGCAGCGGCCGTTTGCCCGGCTTCGCGCGCGGCGCGTCCGGCGCATTCGATTCGAGCGCTGCGAGCAGCTCGCGCAAGGTGCCCGCTTCCTTGCCGAGACGGTCTGCCCGGTCGCGCAGCCCGTCAAGGCTTCCGGAAATGCCCTCGAACGCAGCCCGCTTGCTGGCGGCAAGCCGTTCGATCTCTTCCTTTTTCAGGGCAATAGTCGCTTCAGCCGCTCCGAGGCGCGCCTGTTCCGCGTTGATGCTCGCCTCCAGCGTGTTGAGCTCGGCGATCTCCTTCGAGATGGCGGCCGCCCGGTCCGACAGTTTGGGATAGGTCGCCTGCATCAGGATCGCCCGGCGGATGGCCACGCTCGAATTGCCAGGGCTGACGACCAGCGCCGGCGGTTTGCGCCGATTCGCGGCGGCGAGCGCCGCCAGCAGGTCCTCCAGCGTTGTCTCGCTGGTCAGCAGTTCGCTCCGGGCCGCCTCGCGGCGCGCGCTCAAGGTGACCAGCGCGATCTCGGCGCGGCTCGCCTGTTCTTCCCGGCGGCGCGCTTCCATTGCGGTCGACAGCAGCGTCTCGTCCAGCACGCGCAGATCCACCACCGTCGTCTCGCCCTGCGATTCCAGCGCCGACAGTTCGGCAACCGCCGCGCGGCGTTCGGCTTCCAGCGCTTCGAGATCGGCGCGCGTGAACGTGTCCGGCGCCGCAGCGATCAGCGGCACAATCAGAAGGCAGGCAAGCAGGGTTGAGGCGCGGCGCATCGGCGAAGCATTGCCCGACAGGCGTCACTTTGACGTTAATCGGCGGGCATTTCCCGTAGCGCGGCCTCCAGCGCCTTGAGTTCATCGGCAATCAACGCCGAGGCGACACGAACCGGCGCAGGATCAAAGGCCGGCGCCTGCAGCACCAGATGTTCAATCAACGCGGTAGCCACGCGCATGTCACGCGCAAACGTTTCCGGTATCTCCACCGACAGGGCATGCACCGCGGCATTGCGCACATCGATCACCCGCTCCAGCGCGCGCTGGCGGCTGCCGGAGATTTCCACCCGCTCAGGCGCGTTCAGGAACCCGGCTGAACGCGCCCGCCGTAGCAGGAAAGCCACGGGTGCAATCCGCTCGGGCTGTGAGGGGTTCTGCACAGCGTCAATCGTCGCCGTCTCGTATCCTGAGAGCGCTGCAACCAGCGCGCCCTGCAGTGCACTGACGATCCCTAGCGCTGCCCACCGGAGCCGCGCGGGATCCTGCGCGGCTCCGTCAGCTTCGCGGCGCGCCAGCTTCAGCGCTTGCAGCGCCGCGTAGAGCGCGAGACGCACGCGTTCACCTCTGTCTTGCGGTACCGGCCCCAGCGAGTTGCCTGACGCCACGAACGGTCTACCGGCTGGCGCGGCGGGCGCGCCAGGCGTCTGCCGTTTGTCCGTACACGTCCCAGATCGTATCCTTGAATGGAGGCGGGGCAGTCGCCTTGCGCAGGTAGGCTGACCCCAGCCGCTCCGCCACCTTGATCGACGGCGTATTTTTCTCGTCGATGTTGTGGATGATCTCGGTCCAGCCCAGAATGTCCACGGCGTAATCCATCGCGGCAGATGCGCCTTCGATGGCGTATCCCCTGCCCTGCGCCGAGGCCAGAAGGCCCCAGCCGACTTCCGTACCCGGCCAACCTTCTGGCTGCCAGGGTCCGAGCCGGCCGACCCAGCGCCCCGTCGCCTTCTCCACGACCGAGAACATCGAGAAGCCGTTGATGGTCCATGCCCCCGACATCACGCACAGAGTCCGCCACACGACTTCTGGGGGCTGCACGCCGCCAATGAACCGGGCCGATACTTCATCCGCCATCAACTCGCAGAATCCGCCAAAATCCTCCGCCGACGGAGGACGCAGGATCAGGCGCGGCGTCTCGATGGCGATGTCTTTCAAGGCGCCGCCACGAACAGGAGGATTGTCTGACCGCTATCCTGCGACCACTCGAACCGCACCGGCTCGGTTGTCCCTTCCGGCAGCACAAGACGCGGCGCATCGGCGTCGCGGAAAAGGAGGATGCTGCGTGCGGGCGCGCCGGCCGACACATCGGTGTTCGTCAGCATGGTCCAGCCGTTTGCGCCGCACTCGGCGGCATCCGCCATCACGCCCTGCCAGACGGGCCAGGCGGCGTCTTCGGTGGCGCCGGGCTCTTGCTTGAATACACAGGCATACCCGGAAAATGTCACCGGCGTCTGGTCAGCACCGATCTTGATCACCTGGTCGGCCGCAGCGCAGCTGGCGCCTTCCCTGAGGGCGAAATCATCCGGCAGGCTCGCGAACGCAGGCGAATCGCCGCGCGCTGCGACAAGGCGTTCGAGATTCTGGCAGACCGGGCTCAGCTTAAGCGGCGCCTCTGCCGCATCTGCTGCCGCCTCAATGGCCGGGGCCTGCTCGGCCGTCTCCGGGGCCGGGCCGCCCCCGCAAGCCGCGGCGAGGGCGAGCGCAAGAAGGCCGGCGCCAGAACAGATCAACCGCATGCATTCCTCCTGTCATGGGGCGACCGGAAAGTCTGCGCGCCGCGCCACCCCGTCAATCTGCAAAGCCTAGGCGAGGGAAGGATCGATCGCCTTGCAGGCATCGATGAGGCCCTGCACGGATGCGACCGATTTCTCGAACATCGCCTTCTCGTCAGCGTTCAGGTCGAACTCGACGATCCGCTCGGCGCCGCCGGCCCCGATCAGTGTCGGCACGCCGACATACATGTCCTTCACGCCGAACTCGCCGCGGCAATAGGCGGCTACCGGCAGGACGCGTTTCTGGTCGGAGAGGTAGGATTTCGCCATTGCGATGGCGCTCTCGGCCGGCGCGTAATAGGCCGAGCCGGTCTTCAGCAGGTTGACGATCTCGCCGCCGCCTTTGCGCGTGCGGTCTACGATCGCGTCGAGCTCGGCCTGCGTCATCCAGCCCTGCTTCACCAGTTCCGGCAGCGGCAGCCCGCCTACGGTCGAGTGGCGCACCATCGGCACCATGTCGTCGCCGTGGCCTGCCAGCGTCCAGGCATGGATGTCAGCCACCGACACGCCGGTCTTCTCGGACAGGAAGTAGGCAAAGCGCGACGAATCCAGCACGCCCGCCATGCCGACCACTTTCGAGTGCGCCAGGCCGGAGAATTCACGCAGCGCCCAGACCATCGCGTCGAGCGGGTTAGTGATGCAGATCACGAACGCGCCGGGCGCATGCGCCTTGATACCTTCGCCTACGGCCTTCATGACCTTGAGGTTGATGCCGAGGAGGTCGTCGCGGCTCATGCCCGGCTTGCGCGGCACACCGGCGGTCACGATACAGACATCGGCGCCGGCGATCCCGGCATAGTCATTGACGCCCCTCAGGCCGACCGAGGCGCCATAAACGGGGGTCGATTCCGCGATATCGAGGCCCTTGCCCTGCGGCAGGCCTTCCGCGATGTCGAACAGGATCACGTCTCCGAGTTCTTCACGCGCGCACACATGGGCGAGCGTGCCGCCGATCATGCCGGAACCAATAAGGGCAATTCTGTTGCGGGCCATGTGGGGTCTCCTCGGAATGGGCCTGGGAACGATGTCGCGGGACCCCTAGCCGAGGCCGCGCCCGCGTGCAATGCGGCCCAAAAGCGAACGCCCCGTGAGCAGGGCTCACGGGGCGCGCAGTCTGTTATGTTATTGGCCGTCCGTCATTCGTTGCTGGACAACATCGACATCAGGATCGTGAAGATGTTGTAGAATGAGATGAAGAAGCCAAGCGCGCCGAAGTTCGTCATCACCGCGAGCGAGCGGGTGTCGCCTTCGTTCTGGAAGTAGCCTTCTTTCAGGTTCTGCGTGTCGAAGGCAATCAGGATACCCGATACAGCCAGCACGCCGACCATGATCGCAACTTCCAGGAAGCCCGAGGGCGGGAAAAGCAGGCTGAGCAGGCTGACGCCCACGATACCCCACAGCGCAAACACGGCGAACACGCCGATTGGCTTGAGGTTCGTCTTGGTCATGTAGCCGAACAGGCTGAGCGCGCCGAACGCCGACGAGGTCAGCAGGAAGGCTTTCGCCATCGTGAAGAGGGTCGGCGAGATGCCGCGGCCAGCGCGCGTTTCAGCGCCGGTTCCGGCCAGCGACAGGTAGACCCAGATCGACAGGCTGAGGCCGAGCAGGGACACGATGGTCCAGTAAACGATGCCGGTGGCCAGCGGCGACGGGCGTTTCATCAGGAAAGCCGAGCCTAGGATCAGCACGATCGGTGCAAACTGGATGACCAGCCGCAGCGGCGAAAACAGCACAAGCTGCGTCAGCGCCGGCACCATGTTGGAGCCGACGAGGAAGGCGAGGCCGCCTGCCAACGCAATACCGAGGGCTAGCTTCTGGTAGACCCCCAGCATGAAGGTGCGCAGGCCTACGTTGACGGAGGTGTCGGCAGACCGCGCATCGATCCCTCCGAAAGTCCGGTTAAAGTCATTCATCGGTTGTTGAACCCTTTCCATGATCGCGGACGCCCACCGGGCGCCGTTTAAACGATATATGGGGGCACTCGGTCCTGCGTGCAACAGAATCTATAGTGGATGAGCCTCAAGTTTTGCATCTTCAGGTTCCCGGCCCGCAGGGACTTTCACCTCTTCCGCGAACGCAGTTCTTGGTTAATATTTGGTTACTCGAGCATAGGTTCAGCGAGTTCAAATACTTGTATGAACGGCCCGAATGGCCTCAGAAATGCGCAAAATGCCGTATCCAGTGAACAGCTAATCACTGTTGACTTGGGTCGTCCGGACCATAAACTCCCGCTTGACTGAGAATTCTATCTTTAGCAGTAAACCAAGTCACGACTTATGGGGGAAGACCATGGCTGACGCCTCGGTGTATGCCGAAAACATCAGAAAATATGCAAAAGGGTACAACAAGGCAGCCGCTGAAAAGATCGTCGGGCATTTGGGGATTGCACTGCGCCATAAGGACAGTTCCATCGTTGCCTGCAGTGATGATGGAGAGCTTGACCGGATCCGGGATAAATGGTGCCGCGCCAGGCTTGGCCTCGCGCTCAATCAGCAGGAGCTCGATGCCGGCATCGCGAAAATCTGCGACCAGATGAAAGCCGAAGGTGGCCTGAAGTGCCGCGTCGCTTTCTACTATCTCCTCGCGGAGCATTTCGGAAAACTGGACCATCTCGCCAGCTGATCACGTCTGAACCTGCAAGCCCAAAACCCGGCCCCGAACGGCCGGGTTTTCTTTTGATCGCCGCCGTGAAAAAACCGCTTCCATGCTTCGCCTCTTCGCCGCTCTGCCCGTGCCACCGGAGATTTCCCGGCCGCTTCGCAAACTCCAGAAGGACCTGCCCGGCGCCCGCTGGCGGCCAGAGGAGAACTTTCACGTCACGCTCTGCTTCTTCGGTGAGCTGCGCCACACCCAGGCGCGCGACCTTGACGAACTCCTCGGCGAAATCGAAGCGCCCGCCCCCACGCTCAGCCTGGAAGGCGCCGGCTGGTTCGGCCGCCGCGAGCCGGCCGCCGTCTGGGCCCGGGTGCGCGAGAGCGACGAACTGCGCGGCCTCGCCTCGGCCTGCGAGCGCGCCGCCCGCCGGCTGGCGATCCCGCTGGAACGCAGGCCGTTCACGCCGCACGTGACGCTCGCCTATTGCCACGCTACCCCGCTGGGGGACGCCCGCGCCTGGACCGAGCGCCACCAGGACTACCGCAGCGAGCCCTGGCAGACGGTCGCCTTCCATCTCTATTCCAGCCAGAAGCGCGACGGCGGCCCCTCCCGCTATGTCGCCGAAGCCGACTACCCGTTGCAGGGGCCGCTGGCCGGCTTCACTGAGCCTGAAGGAATGTATTGACCGTCAGCCGCCCGGTGCGCGGATCGCCCGGTAATGGGTGGCCCGCCGGGACCAACCCGGTATGCAGCGTCCAGCCCCGGTAGATCACCAGCCGGTTGAACGCCGCCTCGACGCGGTAGGTCTGCTCGAATAGGCCCGTGTCGCCGCGCATGTACCTCGGCTCCGGCGCGCCGCGCTGCGCGAGCTCTGCTTCCAGCATGCCGCAATAATCTTCCATCCGCGACGGGCTCACCGTCTCGAACCCCGTGCTCCGGTGCCGGTAGAACCCCGTGCCGCCTGCCTCCGGCCCGCACAGGTAATGCAGCACCGCGATCCGCCCCGGATCGGCCGCATCGAAATGCGGCAGGCGCTGCGTCAGGCCGAGAGACTCCGGCGGCGTTGTCACCAGCGAGAAATTGCACTCCAGCAGGTTTGCGCCGTCTCGCAGACCGAACACATCCGCCAGCAACCGCTGCAAAAGGTCCATCCGCTCTGACAGATACTTTCCGGCCAGCGGCGCGCGCACGCCGGGATAGTGCGGACCAAGCGGCGTGAAGGCGCGCGACGCGGCGTCCTCGACCAGCGCATAAGGATTGGAGCTGAAGCCATCGATGACGACAATCGGCTCACCCTCGTGCCCGAGGCGGCCGATCGTCGGTGACGGCGCGATTATCATGCGGATGGCCCTGCCCTTCGCGCCGAACATCCAACGGACACGGCAGGTGATCAACCGCCAAACTCAGTTGCCCGGTTCAGGCCAGACCAGCACGCGCGTACGCCGCACGATGCGCCGGGGCTTGGTCGGATAGGGATTGCCATCATTCGAGAGCAGCACGGCCAGCCACCGCGTTGTCTTGAATTGCGCAAGGATCGCCATCGCCGCCACCGTCAGCAGCGTCGACAAGAGGATAAGCGGTTTGCCGCAGCCTTCGAACACCATCACACTGAACAGCGCCGGCATGAAGATCGCCACCACCCCGCCGATAATCGGCACGTAGCTCGCCGCGCAGATCAGGAAGTCCCAGAAAATCGGCTGCGGCGGGCCAACCAGCGCCATCACCGCCCAAGAGGCTCCCGCGATCATCAGTCCGGTTGTCGTCTGTACACTGACATAACTGGCCACCGCCTTCTGGATCCGCGCAATGATCTGGTCGACATTCAGCGCCCCTTCGTCCGTCGGCTTCAGTATCATCAGCTTCGCAGAAAAGCTGCGCTGCGAGACCAGCAATTAGTTGCAATCCGGAAAGCCCGGGGCCAACCTGGCCGGGGCTTCCCGCCCCTCCTGAAAGGAACCGACATGCGCAACCTGAAAATCCTTGCTCCTCTCTTCCTCGGCGCCTTCGCCCTCGCGGCCTGCGGCGACAGCGCCGAAAAGCAGGGCGAAGAAATGGACTCCGCCATCGAGGAAACAGTCACCGGCGAAATCAACACCGATGACGGCCTGCTAGAGAATACCGGCGAAGCCATCGACGAAGTCACCGGCAACGAAAACACCGACGCCGTCGGCGACGCCGTGGAAGAAGCCACCGAAGACGCGCCGGAATAAGCCCCGAAAACCGAAACCCCGCCGGAGCGGGGTTTCGGTATCATATGGTGCCCCTGGCCGGACTTGAACCAGCACTCCTTGCGGAAGCGGATTTTGAATCCGCCGCGTCTACCATTTCACCACAGGGGCCTCTGCAGAACCCGGTTCCTGCCGCACGGGCCCCGCTCCTGTCAATCACCGGATGGCGGGCGACGCTCCGCCGCATTGCGGCCCGGGCCCTCACCGGCACAATGGTCCCCATGACACGGTTGACGAACCTGCTCACCGGCTGGCGCTGGCCGGTCCTCGCGCTCACGGCTTCGGCCCTGATCCTCGCGGCGGCGCATGCGTTCGAGACGTTCGGTGGCCTGCCGCCCTGCCCGCTCTGCCTGCGACAGCGGGAAGTCTACTGGGCGTTGATCTTCATGATCGCCACCGGCCTCACCATCTGGCGCTTCGTGCCCAAGCGCCGCTTCCTGGTCGCGCTCAACGTGCTGATCGGCCTCGTGTTCGGCGTCGGCGTGGTCGTCGCGGCCTATCATGCCGGCGTCGAATGGCAGATTTTCCCGCCGCCCACGGGCTGCTCCGCGGGCGGCGTCAATCCGCTGGACGTGGGTGATCTCAGCGGCGGCCTAAACCAGCCGATGAAGATCGCAGCGTGCAACGCCGCTCCCTTCCATTTCTTCGGCCTGTCGATGGCAGGCTGGAACGGGGTGATCTCGCTGCTTCTCGCGGGCACAAGCTTTGCCGCCGCGGCGCTCACCTTCCGCAGCTTTCAGACGAAGTAGACCGCCCCGCCTGCAAGCAGCGCCGCCGCCGCGCCGAACGTGCCTATCGCCCTGAGCCGCCCCATCCAGGCCGGCAGGCCAGCCGCGCCGGTGTCCCACACGCCCTGCAGCAGATGCGCCCCGGCCGCCGCCGCAAACACCTGCCAGCCCAGCGCGCCCAGCACGCCGTAAAGCACCAGCGCCCAGGCTGAGAGTGATCCGAGCACGGACAATCCCAGCACCTGCGCGCGCGGCGCCTCGTTCCCGGCCACCTCCGCCCCCCAGCGCAACCCGCCGACGAAGGACAGGATCACCGCGCCGTAGACCAGTAGCGCAAGCCCGGACTGCGCCTGCAGCACGGGATCAGCCTGCGCCGCCCACATTACGCTGGTGCCCGCCGCAAACGGCGCCATGCCCGCCAGCGTCAGCGCCAGCGGCGCGCCCGGAATACCGAACAGTTTCATGCCCTAAAGCCCCAGAACCTTGCGGGCGATGATGTTCTTCTGGATCTCATTCGTGCCGCCATAGATCGATTGCGCGCGTCCGCCAAAATAGCTCGCCACATCGCGCGGCGCGCTGGCGGCTGATGGCGCGCGGTGCCCCACGAAGGGTCCCGCCGCGTCGAGGAACAATTCCGTGATAGCCTGGTGCGTCTCGGTCGCGAGGATCTTGACCGTCGAGGACGCGTCCCCGACCGAGCCGCCAGACACCTGCGCCGAGAGGATCCGGAACACCGTCATCTCCAGCCCGTCCACGGCAATCTCCGCCTGGGTCAGCCGCCCGGCAAATCCGGCATCATCGATCAGCCGTTCGTTGGCGCCTTCCGGCATGGCCGAGGCGAGCCCCCTCACATGCCGCAGCATCGCGCGCTTGCCGCCGATCCGCGCATAGGAGGTGCGCTCGAAACCGAGCAGGTATTGCGAATAGGTCCAGCCCTTGCCTTCCTCCCCGATCCGGCAATCCTCCGGCACCTGCACATTGTCGAACAGCACTTCGTTGAGCGCATGCGCCCCGTCGATGGAAATGATCGGTTTTACCGTCACGCCCGGCGCGTCCAGGGGGCAGCAGATGAAGCTGATGCCCTCCTGCTTCTTCTCGCCCCGGCTGGTGCGCGCGAGCAGGAAGATCCAGTCAGCATGCTGCGCGGCGGAGGTCCAGATCTTGTGGCCATTCAGCGTGTAGACGCCGTCTTTCAGCACGGCGGAAAATTCGAGGCTTGCGAGGTCCGATCCTGCGCCGGGTTCCGAATAGCCCTGCGCCCAGCCGACCGACCCGTCCCGGATGCCCGGCAGCCATTGTTCCTTCTGGGCCTTCGACCCGAACGTATAGAGCACCGGCCCGACATAGATCACCCCCATCGGCGTCACCGTCGGCACGCCGGCGCGCTCCAGCTCCTCGTCGAACACATACTGTTCCTCAAGGCCCCAGCCCGGTCCGCCATATTCCTTCGGCCAGGCCGAAGCGAGCCAGCCCTTCGCCCCCAGCGCCATCTCAGACTTGCGCACGTCCGCCGTCGTCAGCGGCGTGCCCGCCTTGTATTTCGCAATGATGTCCTTCGGGAATTCGGTCTCGAACCAGCTGCGCACGTAAGCGCGGAAGGTCTCGGTCTCCGGGGCAAATTTCAGGTGCATGGGAAAATGTCCTTTGAGCCGGCAAACCGTATGCGGATGCCCTAAGCTGGCAAGAGGTCACGCGGGGAGAAGGGGGCTGCCCCCCGCTCCCGTAAAACGCCAGAGAGGCCGGGGATAAGGGGCCTTCCCCAACAATAACAAGCCCTCCCCGTGTCCGGGAAGGGCTCTGTGTCATTCTGCGGGCATTTACTCCGCAGGGGCGGCCGCTTCGGCTTTTACGATCCCGATCCACTGGTCCACTTTCCGGGTCAGCACGTCGAGCGGCAGGGCGCCGCCGCCGAGCACCGTGTCGTGGAAGGCGCGGATGTCGAATTTGTCGCCGAGTTCAGCTTCGGCTTTCGCACGCAGCTGCTGGATACGGATCATGCCGATCTTGTAGGCCGTCGCCTGGCCCGGCATCACGATGTAGCGCTGGACTTCGGAACGAGCCTGCGCCTCGGTGATGGCGGAGTTGGCAAGGAAGTACTGCACAGCCTGCTCTTCAGTCCAGCCCTTGGAGTGAAGGCCGGTATCGACCACGAGGCGGATGGCGCGCCAGATTTCTGAGCCCAGGCGGCCGAAGTCCGAGTACGGATCTTCAAACGTGCCCGGCATTTCGGACGCGAGTTTCTCCGAATAAAGACCCCAGCCTTCCGAATAGGCCGTGAAGCCCGCCTGGGTGCGGAATTTCGGCACGCTGGTCAGCTCCTGCGCGATCGATATCTGCATGTGGTGGCCCGGCAGGCCTTCATGATACGCGATCACTTCCAGCTCGCCCTTCGGCATCGCCTTCATGTCCGAAAGGTGGGCGTAATAGATGCCCGGGCGCGAGCCATCCGGTGTACCCGGATAATAGTGCTGGGCGGCGCCTGGCTGCTCGCGGAAGGCTTCGACGCGTTTCACGACGAGGTCGGCCTTCGGCAGGATGCCGAAATACTCGGGCAGCTTGGTCTTGATATTGTTAATCGCGGCGGTTGCATCCGCGATATAGGCTTCGCGGCCTTCATCCGTGTCCGGATAATAGTGCTGCTCGTTGTCCTTGTCATCGCGGATGCTCGTGAAGAATTCCTGCAGCGTGCCGGTAAAGCCCACTTCGGTCTTGATCGCTTCCATCTCAGCCTGGATGCGGGTCACTTCTGCAAGACCCAGATTGTGGATCTCGTCCGCGGTCATCGAGGTTGTCGTCTGCCCGGCCAGCATGAAGTTGTAATAGGCTTCGCCGTTCGGCTGGAGGTTGGCACCCTGCGGGCCGGCGGGGTCCGGCGAATTCGCCATGTCAGCGGTGCAGAAAGCGATCAGGTCATTGTAGAAAGTCAGGAACGGGCCCTTGAGAGCCGTCTCCGCTTCAGCCGTCAGCGCCGTCGCAGCCTCAGGCGTCATCTTGCCGCCTTCGACCAGTTTCTGCACGTCACCCTTGAAATCGGCCCAGATCGCCGAATCCGGGCCATCCGTGAACGGAGCGCCGGTGATGATCTTCTGCGACTGGTCGATCACCCCCGCATAGGCAAACTTTGGCGCATGCACGCCGTTCGCCGCGTTTGCCTTGGTGATGGCCAGCGCGTCCTGCAGCGCGGTCGCCGCGGCCGAGATGCGGCTCACATAGGCGCGCGCATCGGCCTCTTCGTCCACCGTGTGGAACTGCATCAGGAAGGTCGGCGCAAAGCTCTGCACACCGCTCATCTGGTCGAAGATGAAGCCGTTGCTGCGGTAAGCGACGCTGTCTGCGGCGCGCTCGTACTGGTAGACCCAGAGATCGAAGGAATCCTGGTCGGCCGGCGACAGGCTGTCATAGTCATAGGTCGC
>Ga0315904_10008526_pt1 | contig 13547 bp, 8 predicted proteins | sample LakEriMetagenome_6_FD_203529 | JGI IMG/M metagenome (GOLD analysis project Ga0315904, IMG submission 203529) | Freshwater fungal communities from buoy surface, Lake Erie, Ohio, United States - Buoy 12 MA120 | ecosystem: Environmental > Aquatic > Freshwater > Lake | place: USA: Lake Erie, Ohio... | reverse complement strand
CCGCCGCCTCCCGCGCGAGTCCATTGAGGAAACCGTCGCCGCCGAGTGACGAATGCGCGCATGAGGTGCTTGTAGCGGCGGACTATGTCCGTCGAAGCCAATGCGCCGCTCCAATCATTTCATCGGCTTTATTCTCTTCCGCCTCGCGTGTTTCCCGGCTATGCCAAAGGCATGAAGAAAACCCTCTTCTGCCTGTTCTTCGCGCCGCTGGTTGTTTGGGCCGATGATGATACCTTCGCCGAGCGCTTCGCCGATCCGGAAACCCGCGAGGCCGCGTTGACGGAATTGATTCCCGGCACCCGCGATGCGTTTTTCCACACCGCACTCGCCCACCAGCTTGCCGGGCGTGAGGAGGCATTCCGCCGCACCATGGCCGATTGGAAATCCGCGATTGCCGACAGGAAGATCCGCGTTTCCCCAGAGGGCTTCGACGTCTTGGAAAACCGCCAACTCCTGCTCGGTTACCAACGCGATCCGCAGGCGTCTCTAACCGAATTGATCCGCCGCCTTGGCCTGCGCTTCGACGACTCTCGCCCGGACGCCGCCGCCGAGGCTGCCACGCTGCCCACACGGCTCGATCCTGCGCTCATCACCGAGGAAGCTTTCGAAAAAGCGGCAGTGAAGGCCAATCCGCGCTCGCCCTACGAAGGATACTCGGAACAACGCCGGCTGCGCGAACTCGACCGCGTGGAATCCTTCGACGACGCGAAAATCCGTTGGTTTCTCGACCGTCTCGATCGCGCCGACCTGCCGGGCGTGGTTCCGCTCATCGACCGTTCGTTATCCATCGAAGACCCCGTCGCGTTCGGCGCCAGACCCTTGCATGCCAAGCTCACCGCGAAGCAGATGGAGTCCTTGCTCGCGCTTCACCCGTCACTGCGTTCGAACGAGGCGTTTGCCACCACTTATCTCACAAAACTGCTGCCCGGCGCGGAGACCGACTTCGAGCGCGACCTCGCGGCGCACGCGGATCACTTGCGCCGTTGCCGGGATTTCGCCGTCACGCTTGCGCCCGCGCTCACGCCGCTCAAGGCCCATGTGCTTTTCCACCACCTGCGGCTCCAGCGCGAGTTGGGCAACCATCCCAAGGACGACTTCATCGCCTATCTCGCGCTGCCACGCCGGGGGCATTATCTTCTGAAGATTCCGGAAACCGTTCCCGCCGATGTCGTGGACACGGAGCGCGATTACTCGAAGTCCACCGGCTGCCCGCCGATTGGCGAGGATGTTCCGCTCATCGGGCATTACCTCACGCATTTCCTTTTCGCCACCGATGACGCCCGCGAGTTCCGGCCCTTTATCGAGGAGGGCGAGCTGAACCAATTCCACGCCCGCGCCCGCCTGCTAGGTGGTGCCGATCCCGCGCGTTGGGGGCGCTTGCTCGATCCCGAGGCTTATCGCGAACTCCAGCAGAGCGCCGAGATTTCCTTCGCTCCGGGCGCGCCGCGTCTGCTTGATGCGGACGTGCCGGTTTCGCTCGCGCTCGATCTGAAAAACACGCCCGAGCTGCTGGTGCGCATCTATCAGATCGACCTGCCCGCGCATCTCTCGCGCCACCGGTCGGAACCCGGAGTGAACATCGATGTGGATGGCCTCGCCCCGCACCATGAGCGGCGCATGGAGTTTCCGCAACCACCCTTGGTGAGGCATCGGGAAACCGTCGCGCTGCCCGAACTCGATGGAGCCGGAGTGTGGCTGGTGGAGCTGGTGAGTGGACAGGTTTCGGCGCGGGCGCTCATCCGCAAGGGGACGCTTACACCCTTTGTCGAGCGCGCCGCCGCCGGGCAGTTTGTGCGCGTGTTCGATGAGAAGGGCCGCGCGGTGAAGGATTTCGCTGTCACGCTCGGCCGCGAAACCTTCCGCCCGGATGTCGAAGGCCGCGCCGCCATCCCCGACACGCCGAACCAACCGGTGACATCGGGGCTCGTCACCTCGGGCCGACTCGCCGCGCCTCTAACCGTCCGCCCGCGTTCGGAAAAACCCGAGCTTGCCGCCCGTTTCCACCTCGACCGGGAACAACTTCTCGCCGATCACCAGACCAGCCTGCAACTCCGGCTCCGCCTTTCCAGCCACGGCGTGGAACTGCCGCTCGACCGTATCCGCGATGCCGCGCTTGTCCTCAAGGCATCCCTGCTCGATGGCGTGACCGTCGAACGCGTGATCGCCGAGGGCCTCGCGCTCAAGCCCTTCATGGAGATCCCGTTCCAGGTGCCTTCCGATCTCCTCACGCTCACTTTCACCCTGCGCGGCACCGTCACACCCGCCACCGGTGGCGAGCCGGTGAAGTTATCACAACACGCCGAGTATCGGATCAATTCCGACCTCAAGCTCGCACGTGTCGGCACCGCGTTCTTCACTCCCGTCTTGGGCGGGCATCGCCTCGAAGTCCGCGGCAGAAACGGCGAGCCGCTACCTTCGAGACCGCTCACCATCACCTGCACCCGTTACGACTATGATCCGGAAATCACCATTCAGGTCCGCACCGATGACAAGGGCCGCGTCGATCTCGGGCCGCTCGATGCCATCGACTACCTCGAAGTGACGGGCACCGACATCGCGGACACGCTTTACGAACCTTCTCCGCGCGTGCTCGGTTACGCCTCGCAACTCCACGTTTCCGCCGGACGTGACATTCGCATTCCGCTGGAGAAACCGGCGAAAACACCCTCGCGCATCGAGCTGTCACTACTCGAGTCCATCCACGGCCAGCCCGCGCGCGATCACTTCGACAAGCTCTCCATCGACAACGGCGATCTCGTCATCCGCGGCCTTCCCGTCGGAAACCATCAGCTCGTCCAGGGTGACAGCACCACCGAGATCCGGGTTTCCCCATCCGCGGAAACCGCCGGGCTGCTCGTGTCCCCCACGCGCATTCTTCCCGCGCATCTGCCGGTGATGCCAGCCATCGCTGCCGCGGAAACAGCCGGCAAGGAACTCGTCATTCGCCTGCGCAACCATGGCCCGCAAACGCGCGTCTCGCTCATCGGCCGCCGCTATCAGTATGACGAATGGTCGCCCGGTTCCGCGCTTTATCCCTTCGCGCCCATACTGCCGGATTCCCTCGACACCGGATTCCATGGCTGCGGCTATCTCACCGACAAGCGGCTCAGCGACGAGGTCCGCTACATCCTCGACCGCCGCGCGGCGAAAACCTTTGCCGGTTCCATGCTCCCACGTCCCGGACTGTTGCTGCACCGCTGGTCCGAGGACGATCTGGAGCAAACCGATCTCACAGGCCTGGACGGCGAGGCGGGTGCCAAGGTCGGCGAAGCCATGCGGAAAGCGTCCGCCGGTGGCGCACCCAAGCGTGAGCGGCGGGAAGACGGCTCCACCGAATTCGCCACCGTCTGTGATTTCATCGCTTCGCCCGCTGTAACAAGGATCGACCTTACGCCGGATGCCGATGGCTCGCTGCGCGTTCCGCTCGCCGACTTCGCCGCCTGCCAGTTGGTGGAGGTGATTGCGGCGGACCAGTTTGCCGATGACTCGGTGATCGTTCCCTTGCCTGCGAATGAAACTCCCTTGCGCGACCGACGCCTCGCGCGGGCCTTCGATCCGAAGGTGCCCTATCAGGCCAACCGCAGCGCCGCCGTGCTGGCCAAGGGTGCCACCGCCTCCATCGAGAACCTGCTCGACGCCGACTGGCGCGCCTTCACCACGCTGGCCGAAGCCCACCAGTTCCTCTACGGCATGATGCCGGACGACCGCCTGCGCGAGTTCGTGTTCATCACCGAATGGCCGGACCTCGATGAGCAACGCAAACTCGAATTCCTCGCGAAACACGCCTGCCACGAACTCCACCTCTTCCTCTCCCGTAAGGACGCCGCCTTCTTCGCCAAGCACGTCAAACCGATGCTCGCCGCGAAACGCGAACCCACCTTCATCGACGACCTGCTGTTAGGCCGCGATCTGAAAACCTACCTGCGCCCCTACGCCTGGCAGCGCCTCAACGCCGCCGAAAAGGCCCTGCTCTCACAAGCCCTGCCGGACGCCCGCAAAACCATCGCCCGCGAACTCTCGCTGCGCTGGGAACTCGAAGCCCCATCGCCCGATATGGAAACCGCGCTCTTCACCCAAACCCTGCGCGGCACCGACCTCGCGCTCACCGACAGCCTCGGCCTCGCGCGGAGGGACTTGATGTCGGGTGATGAGTTGGCCGGTGTTTCCTACCTGGATGAGAAACTCCTCCGCATCGTGATTCCACGAATTGACTTCGAAGACGTTAGTCTCGGGGAGGCCGTTGATTTTCTCCGCCTTCGCGCGAAGGAGCTTGATATGATTGAACTCGATCCGGGGAAAAAGGGAGTCAACTTTGATATCCGGCCGCAGCTTGCGAGTTTCCGCATCCCTGAACTGAGGCTCAACAACGTTCCTTTGAAGGTCGCTCTCAGATACCTTTGTGATGCAACCAAGTGCCGCTTCAAAGTCGATGACCGCGGAATCACCATCGTTCCCATCACCGAGACCGGCGAGGACATCTTCACTCGCACCTTCCAAGTGCCGCCGGATTTCGCGGAATCATTGCAGGGAGGTGGCGGGGGTGGAGAAGTCGATCCTTTCGCGGAATCCTCCGCTCCCCGTGTCGTCAAACCGCGTAAGCCGATCACGGAGCTGCTGAAGAACGCGGGCATCGTGTTCCCTGAAGGATCTTCTGCGGTGCTCACGGCCAATGGCATGCTGCTTGTGACCAACTCGGCAAGCGAACTGGACAAGATCGAGCAGTTGACGGCAACGTTCGCTTCATCCGAACCCGCCGCCGGATTGGACGCGGCGGCCCCCGGTTTCGAAAGCCGATTGATGCTGAATGAATATGAGCCACCCGAGTTGCCGAACTCCGTTGGCGGCGGCATGGACATGGTCGATCCCTTTGCCGCGCCGGCATCAGGAGGTGTCGCTTTGCTGGCCCGCAAAGCCGCCCTTCCCGTTCCCCGCCTCTTCCCCGAGCGAACCCGCCTGTGGCGTGAGTCGGACTACTGCCGCCACGCGGGCCGCACGGACGAATCGCTGATTCCGCTCAACCGCTTCTGGCTGGATCTCGCCGCGTGGGATGGCAAGGGCGCGTTTCTCTCGCCGCATTTCAACGCCTGCCACAGCACCGCCAACGAGGCGTTGATGTGCCTGGCGCTGTTAGACCTCCCGTTCAAGGCGGAGCGGCCGGAGGTGGCGGTGGACGGCACCGCGCTGCGCGTGAAGGCGCGCGAGCCGATGCTGTTGTTCTACAAGGACACCCGACGCGCCGAGGTGGTGGCGGAAAACTCGCCGCTGTTGCTCCGCCAGGCCTTCAGTCCGCTCGGCGAGAAGTTCCGCACCGTGAACGGCCGCGAGGTGGACAATCTGGTGACCGGCGATTTCCGTCCGGGCACCGCCTACACCATGTCGCTGGTGGTGACCAATCCCACCGGCACCGGCCGCCGCATCGATGTGCTCGCGCAGATCCCCGCCGGTGCGATTCCGCTGGAAGGCAAGCCCGCCACGCTGGCCAGCACGGTGGAGGTCGAACGCCATGGCGTGTTGAAACTCGAACAGGCGTTCTATTTCCCCGCCGCAGGGGAGTTCGCGGTCTATCCGCTGGTGGTGAGCGAGGCTGGCGTGGTCATCGGCCGCACCGATCCGCGCGTGTTGCGCGCCACCAATGATCCCGCGCCGGTGGACGCCGCGTCGTGGTCGGTGGTCGCCGCCGAAGGGAAGTCCGATGAGGTGCTCAACCGCCTGCGCACAGAGAATCTCGGCGCGATCGACCTCAGCGCCATCCGCTGGCGTTTGCGCGACAAGGCCTTCTATCAGAAAGCCACCGCCATCCTCCGCGAGCGGCTGCGGCTGCCGGTGCAGGTGACATCGTTCGGTTTCCTCCACAACGATCCGGCGCTGATCCGCGAGTATCTGGAAAACTCCGATGCCGTCCACCAACTCGGCCAGTGGCTGGACAGCCCATTGTTGGAAGTCCGCCCGCGCGTGCATCACGACTGGCGGACACTCGAGTTCGATCCGCTGGTCAATCCGCGCGCGCATCGTTTCACCGGTGCCTCGCGGCTCACCCACGAGCAGGCGCGCGAGCATTATCACGCCTTCCTCGCCCAGCTCGCATGGAAACCCGCGCTCGATGCCGCGGACCAACTCTCCCTCACCGCCTGGCTGCTGCTCCAGGACCGCGTGGAGGAAGCCATCGCCCGCTTCGCGCGTGTGGATGCGGCGAAACTCGCCGACCGCATGCACCACGACTACATCAAGGCCGTGCTGCTCTTCCATCAGCAGCGTTGTGATGAGGCGAAGACCCTCGCCGAGAAATGGCCCGGTAAGCTCCCGCCCGGTCCGTGGCGCGACCGTTTCCAGGCCGTGCTCGACCAAAGCGCCGAGGTGCTCGCCCTCCAACAGAACGGCGATCCCGCGCGTGCGGATGCGGAAAAACCGACACCGTTGCTCGATCTCTCGCTCACCGGCGATGGCAGGCTGCGCGTGAACCACCGCGCCATTGCCAAGGCCGAGCTGCGGCTCTTCAGCGTGGATCTGGAAATGCTCTTCTCTAACAATCCCTTCCTGCGCGACGATCAGGGCGGAGCCGAGCCGTCGATCCGCCCGAACCAGACGCTGGACCTTACCCTGCCGGAGAACGTTTCCGAAACCATCGTCGATCTCCCGGAAACCATGCGCCGAGGCAGCGTGCTCGCCTCCGCCAGCGCCGGGGATGTCAAAGCCCTGCAAGTGCTCGACTCCCGTGCCATCGAAATCCGCCACCAGCCGCTCGACCGCGCGGTGCGGATTCTCGATGCCGCCAGCGCCAAACCACTGCCCGGCACCTACATCAAGGTCTATGCCGAGACCCGCGATGGCGAAATCCGTTTCCACAAGGACGGCTACACCGATCCGCGTGGCTCCTTCGACTACCTCAGCCACACCGGTTTCGATGTATCCACCGTCCGCCGCGTGGCGCTGCTGGCATCCCATCCGGAAAAGGGTGTGAGAACCATTATTCTCGACCGATGAACGGGCGCTTCGGCGCATGCAATCGATGGGGCGGCAACATGCTTCTCCTGCCGTAGCCAACAGGCGAAGACTGGCGGAACGAAACAGACGCCGTGATTCGCCTGGTCATCAACACGATGAAATGACCTGGGCAGCGGCATTCCGTCAGCCGTCTCGCATGACTCCGCGATTGGATGATGATGGTCAATTCCGCCGGGGAGAAAAATGGTTGTTCATCGGCAAATTTAGCGCCCATCCTCGCCGCATGCGATCCCATTCACGGCAGATTCTCACCGTCGAGGAAACCTTCGGCGCGAACGGCTGGCATTGCGAACTGGTGGAAGGGCGGGACGTGCTGCGCGCCGGATTCGAGGCGCATCACACGCGGGTGGACCTGATCGCCCAGGCATATCCTCAATTGAATGCGTTGAGCATCGTTTCCGAAACGCCGATGCACCTTGGCCCCGAACACCTGCCGGTGGTGCTGGAACTGCTCGCACGCGCCAACAAGCCGCTGACGCTCGGCGGATTCGAGTATGACATCGACCGCTCGATGCTCGTTTTCCGCGTGACGAATCTCTTCGAACGCGAGCGCTATGACGCGGATATCATTTCCTCGATGGTCCATTGCGCGATCGCCGAGCTGGACCGCATTGTGCCGTATGTCGCGATTGTCCGGAACACGCCGGCCGACCTGCTCGCGGATCTTGATGTGCGGCGGCTGCTGGCGCGTGAGGATGTAATTCCGCCGGTGCCGGGCATGGAGGAGGAAGAGGAGTATTGAAACCGACGATGCCGATGAGAACCGCGCTGATTCTGTTAGGTGGTGCCGCGATGGCGTCCGCTTCGCCGGCGGACTCTTGGGAGTTCACGCTGGAAAGCGGCTACCTGTGGCAGGCGGGCGACAACACCGATGCCGACTACGAGATCATCCCCACGCAGCTCACGCTGCGCTCGCCGGTGGTGTGGACGTGGTGGAAGGATGAGAACGGCGCGGAAATCGTCGTCCGCAACCGGTTTTCCGCATTGGTGGAAACCTTCACCCAAGGACCGGAAGACTATTATCTCGGAGCGGCGGCCGCGCCGTCCGTCGAGTATTGGTTCCCCTCCGGGAAAACCTCGGCGTTTTTCTCGATCGGCGGCGGCGCGGGCTGGACCAATAGCGCGGGAGGCGCCGATGGCCAGGGGCAGGATCTGTCGTTCAATTGGTTCATGCAGCTCGGGCTGCGGCGTGAGATCGCCGAAAACCTGTCAGTCCTGGCCGGGGTGTACTTCATCCACCACTCGAACCTTGGCATGACCGATCCGAATCCCGGAATCGACGCGCTCGGGTTCACCATCGGCATTGCCCGCCGGTTCTAACAGAAGCGGAATCAGCGGCCGAGTTCGCCAATGGTGGCGGCGAGTTTCTTCTCGGCTTCCTGATACCAGTTCAGCGCGTTTTCCGCGTCCTTGAGATTGACCGGTCCGGGTTTGGTGGCGCGCAGTTCGGTGGCCGCGCGCCGGCCCCCGTTTCCGATCTGGCCGAGGATGCTGGAGATCTGCTTGCGGATGTCGTTTTCCGAAACCCGGACCTTCTGGGCGGTCAGGCTGTCGTTCAGCTTGAAGAGTTCCTGCACCACGGGAAGCTGCTTTTGCGCGTCGAAGACCTGACGCGAGGTCATCATGCCGTCACCGGCGGAATTGTCGATCCCGAGGCCGGTGGCGGTCGGGTTCAGCGCCGCCGCGGCGTGCATGAGGCGGGTGTGCTGGTTGAGTTCGGCAATCTTGCGGCGTTCGGACAACACCGCGCCAATGTTGCCGGGTTTCCAATCGATTTCCCGGTTCAAGCGTCCCGCGCGGGGCAGGGTGGATCCCGCTGGCATCGGCTGGCTCCACAAGGTGGCGGCAGTCGCATCCGGCAGCGCGATGCCGATCAGGGCTCCGGTCTCGGTGTGAAACAACGGACAACCCACCGAGGTGGCCATGGAGTAGGCGTTGAACTCGACCTCGGTGGCGGTTGCATTGCCCGCATACGAGTCCTCGACCTTGGGCGAGCCTCCGGCATTCGGGATGGCGGCAAAGAGCAGTCGCTGGTTCGCTTCGAGCGCCGCTTTGGCATCCACCGGAATGCGCACGGCAACCTCCTGCTTCACCTCGAGCCTCGCGATGTCGCCCTCGGCGCTTACCTGGAATTCGCCGAACTGTGTGACGGTGGCACCGGCCGCGTCCTTGACGACGAGTTTCGTGCCGCCGCCCAGCGCGCGGGCCGGCAGGTAGAGCCAGGTCTTGCCATCGGCTTCCGCCACGAATCCCCGCGCGTCAGTGCCTTCACCCTGAATCTGCCAGATGGCGGGAAGCAATTCCTGCACTTTCTTGCGACCCTCGTCGCCGGGTCTTACGGAGGCAACCGCGCGGGCGCGCTCGCGTGCCTGTTGTTCGGCCCGGCGCAGCATTTCGATCTCCTTTTGCGCGTCGATCAGCTTGCCCTCGGACTGGCTGGCGGTCCGCTGAGCCTCGTCGAGTTCGGTTCGCACCTTGTCGCGTTCCTCGTTGGCGCTGCGCAGCTCGGTGGTCAGGCCTTCGATTTCGCTGACACGCCCGGCCAGTTCCTCCTCAAGTTCCTTGATGCGTTTCGCTTGCTCCTCGTCCTCGCATCCGGTGGCCAGCAGGGAAATCGCCAGCACCGACGCCATCATGCCGAATTTCAGGGTTTTCACAGCCGGAGTTTTCTCCGGGAGGGCACTCTTGGCAAGGAGGGAAGTTCACTCGCCGGAAGCGCCAAGGTGGCCGGACGCCCTCGCCCGGCGGCCATAGACGCGCTCGAAAACCGGAGTCGCCATCAGCGTGGTGACGATGGCCATGATGACGAGGATGGAAAACAGCGCCTCGCCAATGATGCCGCGCTGGAGACCGATGTTGATGATGATGAGTTCCATCAGCCCGCGGGCGTTCATCAGGGTGCCCACCGCCATCGCGGTCGCATTGTCCTCACCGTGGAGCCGGGCCGCCGCCCAGCAGGCCACGCCCTTGCCGAGCACCGAGGCAATGAGAATGACCAGCGCGACGAGCAGAAGGCTTGGCGGATCGACTAACACATCGAGCTTGGTGTTCAGTCCGGAGAATGTGAAGAACATCGGCAGCAGGAACACCACGGCAAACGGTTCGATCTTGCGCCGGATGTCATCGGCGAACACCCCGCGCGGCATGGCGATGCCGAGGATGAATCCGCCGAACACCGCGTGCACACCGATGATGTCCGTGTACCAGGCAGCCATGCAGAACAGCGCGAGCGTGACCGCCATCAGCGGTTGGGAAACCCCGCCGTCGCGCTCGGCACGGCGTCCGAGGCGGGACAGCCATTTGCGACCCACTGTTAGAGCGACGGTGCCGTAGAGAATCGATCCGCCGATGGCCACGACCTCCGCGCCGATTTTCAAGCCGCCGATCTCGAGCGGTTGCGAGGCTCCGAAGGTGGCCAGCACGATGGCCAGCACGCACCAGGCCGCGGCGTCGTCGATGGCCCCCGCCGCCAGCGCGAGGGTGCCGAGTGGAGTGCCGGAAAGTCCGCGCTCGGAGATGATGCGCGCCAGCATCGGGAACGCCGTGATCGCGATCGCCGCGCCGAGGAACAGCGCCGCTTCGAAATAGCGTATCTTCGGCGAGAACAGTCCCGGCATATCCAGCAGCCACAACACCAGCAGCGCACCTAACAGAAACGGCACCGCCATGCCCGCGATCGAAACGGTCGCCGCACTGCGGACGCGGGATTTGAAATGCTCCGTATTGAACTCCAGGCCGACGAGAAACATGTAGAGCCCCACTCCCAGCTGCGCGCCGGTGAAAAGAATGCCCCGCGATTCCTTGGTGAACAGCCACTCCGTGCTGCCCGGCCAGAGCAGTCCCAGCAGCGATGGGCCAAGCAACACGCCGGCGATCATTTCCCCGACCACCTGCGGTTGGCCGATGCGTTTCGCCAGCAAGCCGACGACCCGGCAGGCGATGAGGATCACCGCCATCTGGAGGAAAAAAGAAGCGGCCAGAGCGTGCACGGCGCGAAGCTCTAGGCGCATGGCCGCATCCGGCAACCCGAAACCTCGCTGCCCGCCCGAATTTCCCGCTTTTCTACCGGTCCGGGCCGTTCACTCTCCCCGGCGATGCGCCGCACGGCTACCGTCCACACCCGCCACCAGTCGTTGGAGATCTGGAAATCCGACCTTGCCACCGAGTTTCGCGTCGAAGGGGCGGTCCACGCCTTTCACCATCGGCGGCGTTTCCTCACCGGCCTCGCCTGGGACATGATCGCCGCTTCCGCGCTGTTAGGTTCGAACGCGCGACCCCGCTCGGTGCTGATGCTCGGTCTCGCCGGCGGCACCGCTTTCCGAGTGTTGCGCCACCTGTTGCCGGATTGCCAGCTCACCGCCGTGGACATCGATCCGGAAATCGTCGATCTCGCCCGCGAGCACATGGATCTCGATTCGCTCGGCATCGAGGTGGTCATTGGCGACGCCTACGCGTGGCTCGCGAAGAACCGGCGCCGCTTCGATGTGGTGATTGATGACATCTATCTGGCCGGCAAAACCGACGTCTTCCGTCCGCGCGAATGGGATCCCGCGCTGTTGGATCATCTCCGCCGCGCCATCGCCCCGGGCGGGGTGCTCGCGGTGAATCTCGTCACCGGCAAAGGCCATCGCACCATGCAGTCGCTCACCCGCCGCATTCTTCGTGAAAACTTCCCCGCCGTGCGCGCCCTCAAGTCCGCCGAAGCGCAGAACGAGGTGCTCGTCGCCGGAGAAGCGGTTTCTAACAAACGCCGCCTCGCCGGATTCGCCGCCGCGTTTTCCGACTGGCGCGACCACATGTATTGGGACCGCATCGAAGTGACGAAGGTTTCCTGACAAGTCCATGAGCGATCCGGTCCATGCCCTCTACGAAACCCGCGCCTATCCGGCGATGAGCCACCCGCTCTCGGACCCGGCGGTTTCCTCCGTCGCCGCGCTGCTCGGAGGATTGCGCACCGCCCGGCCGTCGGCGGCACGGATTCTGGAAATCGGCTGTTGTTCCGGCCTCAACCTGATCCCGCTCGCGCTGCGCTGGCCTCACAGCCGCTTCACCGGCATCGATCTCGCCGAGTCATCGATTCTCCAAGCCCGCGAGCTGGCCGAAACCGCCGGGGCGCGGAATGTCGAGTTTCTCGCCGCCGATCTCCGCACCTTCGATCCCGGTCCCGAGCCCTTCGATTTCATCATCGCCCACGGCTTCTTCTCGTGGGTGCCGGACGAGGTGAAATCCGCCTTGCTCGACTTCTGCGCCCGACGGCTCGCGCCCAATGGCATCGCCACCGTCTCCTTCAATCTCGAAGCCGGATGGAAGCCGAGGTTTCCAGTCATCGAAAAAACCCGCGCCATCCTCCAAGCCGGGGCAGGGGATCTGATGTCCGCGCTGGCCATCCTCCGCACGGTGACCGAGCCGGATTCTCCGGAAGTCGCCATCATCGATGACATGCTCGCCAAGGGTGAGGAGATCCTCGCCTTCGACGACTTCGGCCCGGTCAACGATCCCTGGCCGCTCGACCGCTTCATTCACGCCGCCGGTTCCGCCGGGCTCCGCTGGCTCGGGGAATCCGACCCCGGACAAAATTTCCCACGCTCGCTGGATGACTCCACCATCGACGAACTGCGTCGCCGCTTCCCCGATCCGCTCGCGTTTCAAAACGCCGCGGACGCCGTGGCCGGGCGCACGTTTCGCTCCGGAGTCTTGTGTCGGGAGGATGCTCCGGTCGAAGCGAGGGTCTCGATGGAGCGAATGTTTGAAATTGCTGTTCGATTCGATGCTTCTGCTGGAGACAGCTTGGAGAAACGAATGATTGAAATGAGTGATCTTGCATCATTTGATTATGTACAAGTTGAACGTCTCAAGGAGGTTATGGGAGATTTTACGTCCCAGGAGTTGGCGAGGCGGCTCTATGACGGTATCCAGGCAGGTTGGGTTTTGCCACGGATCGAAGCCGTGAGTTTCGAGCGTCAACCGCCCGCGACACCGGATCTGGGTGCCTTCCGGTTGGCCTGCGCGCGGCGTGGCTTGCCCTTGGTGGACATCTGGCATCGGCCCTGTTCGTTTCCGCGGCAGCACTACCCGCTGCTCGGTCGGATGGATGGCACGCGGACACGGGCGGAACTGGCGGATCTTGCACGAACCGCCTGTCCGGAATTGGCCTTTGAGCCATGGCTCGCCCACCTCGCCGGGAGGGGGATGTTTGCCGACTACGCCTGAAGCCGCCTTGCCTTACTTGCTGTAGTCCACGGATCCGCTGTCGGCGGACGGGCTCACGTTTTCCGGCAGGCAGCGGGAGCTGGGCTTGAAGGTGTTCGGATCGAGCGGCGTGGTGGTCCGGCAGGAAACCGAAAACAGCGCGATCACGGCGGGGACGAGCAGCAGGATTTTCATGGGTGTGAACGGGTGAGGGGAATCATTTAGCGTGAATTGATGGAAAAGACCAGCAAACTTTCCGGTCGCGCCGCTGTCCGGTTGTGACAACCTTCGGAACACGTTTCGACGCATGGGCCCCGGGAAAACGCCGTGATTGCCGCGTGCGCCAGCATTTCGCT
>Ga0315904_10008524_pt1 | contig 13549 bp, 9 predicted proteins | sample LakEriMetagenome_6_FD_203529 | JGI IMG/M metagenome (GOLD analysis project Ga0315904, IMG submission 203529) | Freshwater fungal communities from buoy surface, Lake Erie, Ohio, United States - Buoy 12 MA120 | ecosystem: Environmental > Aquatic > Freshwater > Lake | place: USA: Lake Erie, Ohio... | reverse complement strand
GTGAGCGGATAAATACCAAGGAGTAGAAGAGAACACAATAGTCCCAACCATTGCACCTTTGCTGACAATAAATTCCAAGGCTCGTATCCATTCAAGCCAAGGTACACCGCGCAAACTGTAAAATATCCCTGGAAGAAAGAGGTGTAGAAAAGGCCTAAAATGGGATACTTTTTGATTCGTGTGGAGGGATGGCTATAGGCTCGAGACGCGAGGATGTAACCGGCCACAAAAAATTCAAACCAAATGCTGATGCGTAAAGCCAAAACAAGAGCCAGCACATCGAGGATCAGCGAAATATAATACGACAGCTTGGTTACCGGGGGTGGCACTTTCAAGCCACCAATACTTTTTTGATCCTTATCGAAATAACTATTGAAGGAGTTAGACGCCGGATAAATCAAAAAATGCAAAATTAGGAATACTAAACCAAGGCGCTTGTCATCAAAATTTGGTGAAATGCACAATGGCGCGAGAAAAAAAGGAAGCAAAAACCAGGAAAAAGGTAAGCGCAGATGTAAAAAGGCAGATTTAATGGCTTTCAACATGATCGTGGATTCAAATTTTTGGCATCATTTTTATACTGATATCACCAACAGGGTGGATATTCGCCGATGTGAATAACGCTTAAATAGTATTTATAAACCAAATACATCAACCATGAACCGTATCAGTCTTATAAAAAATGGAAGTATCGTCTTACTGACAACTCTTTTTTTAGCCTGCAGCAGCTTACCAGGTAAGAGAGTTCAGGAGCCATTCAGTGGAAAGGCTTTTGAATCTAATAATCGGTTTTTCAGAGGTACCGGAAAGGGTGAAAGTATTCAGGATAATATTGCCAGAAGCAAAGCGGATCTGGAAGCCAAAGCGCAACTGGCCGGACAGGTTAGCACGACCATGAAGCAAGTTGCCGATCAATACCTTGGACAAACCGAAAATGGAGCAGGCGCAGATGTCGCCGATAAATTTCAAAGGCTGGTTCGGCAGGTTATGGATACCAACTTAGCCGATCTCAGAAAAATTGGAGAAGAAAAATTCTACAACAAAGACGACAACAAGTACATTGTCTACATCGCCTACGAAATCAATAAAAACGCGATGTTTCGTTTTATGAAAAAACAGGCGCGGATTGATGGCAAGCTTACTGAACGACAATTGGAGTGGATTGATAAAATTCTTGATGAGGAGATAAAAAAAACAGAGCAGGATATCTAACCTGCTCTGTTTTGATCTGGTCCTGAACCACAGATTATTCCCAAACTATTCGCTCCATCACATCATACCAATTCTTGTATTTGGGGAGATGGATTTTTTCAACCTCATTTCGCTTCACTTTTAAGGTAGGCGTCATCAGATTATTTTCAATCGTCCAGGAATCCTTCATAATGACGGCTTTTTCCAGTCGCTCATGATGCTCGAGTGTTGGATTGATTTCATTCAAAAGACTAGCAAGTGAATCTGCAATTTCGTTTTTAGGACGAGCCTTTCCTGAAGCCGATAAAACTACTAAGGCAATCGGCTGTGGTATACCCATTCCAACCACGCATACCTGTTCAATGTCGGTATTTCGTAACAACTGCATTTCAATTGGAGCCGGAGCTACATACTTTCCTTTATCGGTTTTAAATAAATCCTTAATGCGACCGGTAATGGTCAGAAAGCCATCGGCATCTACCGCGCCCTGGTCACCCGTTTTCAGGAAACCATCGGCCGTAAACATTTCTGCGGTTAGGTCAGGAGCTTTATAATAGCCCAACATCGTTCCGGGATGTCGCGTTTGAACTTCTCCCTCATCGCTTAACCGGGTTTCAATACCAGGCCAAGGTCGACCAACTGTTCCAACCTTTATCTTCTCGAGATTGATGTGTGAAACAGCGCAGTTCTCCGTCATTCCATAAACCTCCCGTATGACAATGCCGAGTTTGGCAAACCAGTTGATCAAATCAACCGGAATTGGCGCGGCTCCGGACAAATTGATTCGACTGGCGCGAAGTCCAAGAGCTGTTTGAATCTTTTTCTTGACAATTCCGCTGATAATCGGAATACGAAGCAGGCGATCCAATTTTTTCTGCGGCATTTTCTCCAGAATTTTTTCCTGGAATTTGGCCCAGATGCGCGGAACACCAAAGAACAACTCCGGTTGTGTGTCGGCCAGATTTTTTCCAAAAGTATCAAGTGACTCAGCAAAGGAGATTACACCACCTTCATAAATACCGAATAGTCCAATGACCATCCGCTCAGCAATGTGCGATAAGGGCAGATAGGAGAATAACCTGGGATGGGGAAATGTTCCAATTGTCTGATGGATGCGCTCAATCGCCAATGAAACACTGAAGCTTAAACTCTCGAACGTCATCATTACGCCTTTTGGAACACCGGTAGTGCCGCTGGTATAAGTGATGCTGGCCAGATCCTGAAGCCCGGGAACGAACTCACCGGCAAGTGGTTCGTGCTTGGCCAACAGATCATCCCATTGCAATCCCTCTCCTACTCCATAAAAGGGAAAGGTGATCTTCGTAACGCCATCAGGTATTCCTGCTTTTTGACTCGCATAATCATCCAGCTTTCCGACAAAAATGGCTGAAGATTCGCTGTGTCTTAAAATTTGTTCAATGGTACCGGCGGTAATTGTTGGATAAAGCGGCACCGTGATATTGCCAGACATCCAGATGGCTAAATCAGCCATGAGCCAATGAGCACAGTTTTTGGATAGGAGGGCAATCTTGCTGTGGGGAGGAAGGTTAAGATCGTGTAAGGCTCTCGCCATTTTCCGGATTTCCTGCCCGGCCTGACGAAACGTATAGGTTTTCCATTCACCATTAATTGGCTGGCGAAGAAAAATATTCTCAGGAGTGGTCTTCTCCCAGTGATAAAATTTTTCTAAGGGTGTCATCATATGAGGTTGGTTTAGGTCTCCGGATTCAGTGTAATACCGCGGATGGCCGCAGAATTGATAAATGACTGCTTCCGGAGAATGGAAAATTAATCAAATTTACAAGTTGTCCAAACCGCCCATGAGTGCTGAAAAAACACTGTTTTTACTAGATGCGTTTGCCCTGATTTACCGGGCCCATTTCGCGTTCACCAAAAATCCTCGCATCAACTCAAAAGGACGGAATACTTCCGTGCCATTTGGTTTCACCAATACGCTCCTGGAGGTGCTCCAAAAACAAAAACCAACCCACATTGGAGTAGCCTTTGATACTTCTGCCCCTACCTTCCGGGACGAGATGTTTGAAGAGTATAAAGCCAATCGCCAGGAGACACCTGAGGATATACGGTATGGAACACCGATCATCAAAGAGATTCTTAAAGCGTTTAACATACCCATTCTGGAACTGGACGGTTATGAGGCCGACGATTTGATTGGAACACTGTCCATTCAGGCAGCAAAAAAGGGTTTCCACGTCTACATGATGACCCCCGATAAAGACTTTGGACAAATCGTGGGTAAAAATATTTGGCTCTACAAGCCAGCCTTCATGGGTAATGGTGTGGATATCCTTGGTGAAAAAGAAGTTTGTGAAAAATGGGATATTCAGGACGTGTCTCAGGTTGTGGACATGCTCGGACTTCAAGGAGATACCGCCGATAACATTCCGGGAATTCCTGGCTTTGGGCCAAAGACAGCTGCTGCACTTTTAAAAGAATACGGCAGCGTAGAAAAAATTATCGCCAACAGCAGTAAGCTTAAAGGAAAACAAAAAGAGTTGGTAGAGAAGTTTGGTGACCAGGCTCTGCTGTCAAAAAAGTTAGCAGCCATTAATATAGAATCACCGGTTGAATTCAACGAAGAAGATCTCAAGTATACCGGACCAGATCTCACCAAAATAAAAACCATTTTTGATGAATTGGAGTTTCGGTCAATGCTTGCCCGCGTTTCCGGATCAGCAAAAACGGAAGGCAAAGAAGTAAAGCCGGCACAACTCTCCATGTTCGAGTCGGCGGCGGAAGGCGAGGCAGCAGATTCCTCCGATCAGCGAACAGCAAAATCTTCAGGAGCTACCTACACCATAGCCGACACTGATTCCGAACGAAAGGCATTAGCTGAAAAATTAAAAGAGGCTGGACGTTTCGCAATAGAAATTACTTCGAGTGGTGACTCCACTTTTGACGCACACCTGACGGGGGTTTCCTTTTCGTGGGCAGAGGGTCAGGCGACCTATGTTCCCATTAAAGAAGGCCATGATCCAGAGACGGTTCTCAAATCATTTCTGCCACTCTTAAAGGACGATCAAATCAAAATATGCGGACATAATCTTAAGCCGGCACTCATACAATTTCGTAAACTGAATATCTCACTTGCCGGAGAACTTTTCGACACCATGCTGGCTCATTACCTTATTGAGCCAGAGGCTGCGCACGACCTTCCGGCCATTTCCGGACTCTATGCCGGATATCGAATGATGAGCCCGGAGGAGGGAAGTTCCACCGAGATCCTTTGTGAGCGCGCCGATATTAGTCTGCAAATCAAGTCTGCACTCGAAACGGAGTTGGAGAAGCGGGGACACTCGCGATTGCTACGATTTGTTGAGTTACCTCTGATGCGCGTTTTAGCCGATATGGAATATGAAGGGGTAATGATTGACCAGAAGGTTTTGAGCACATTATCCGAGGGGCTTAAAAAAGACCTTGAATCAGTCCAGGAGGATATCTTTAAACTGGCTGGAGTAAGCTTCAACCTGAACTCGCCACGACAATTGGGCGAGGTTCTGTTTGAAAAACTCCAATTGATGGATAAAGCCAAAAAGACCAAGACCGGTCAATATGCTACTGGTGAAGAGGTGTTGGTCAAGTTAGCTGATGAGCATGAAATCGTTCGCAAAATTCTGGAGTTCCGGGAATACGATAAACTCCGCAGCACCTATATGGAGGCTTTACCAAAAATGGCGAGTAAGTCGGACCACCGAATTCACACCGACTACCGACAGGCTGTAGCCGCCACCGGCAGATTAAGCTCCAACAATCCAAATCTTCAAAACATTCCTATCCGCACAGAAAAAGGAAAGCAAATCCGTAAAGCATTTGTTCCGCGTGGCAAAGACTTCTTGTTCATGTCGGCCGACTACTCGCAAATTGAATTACGAATTGCTGCCGTTTTTGCGCAGGACCAGACCATGATGGATGCGTTCAGGCATGGAAAAGATATTCACCGCACCACGGCAGCCAAAGTGTTTAAGGTTGATGTCGATCAAGTCACTGCCGATATGCGCCGAAAAGCCAAAGAAGTGAATTTTGGAATTCTTTATGGTAGTTCTGCTTTTGGCCTTTCGCAAAATCTAGGCATTTCCAGAACAGAGGCTGCTGCCTTGATTGATAATTACTTCAAGGAGTTTCCCGGCATTAAAAAGTATATGGACGATTCCATCAATCACGCGCGGGAAAAAGAATATGTAGAAACCATTCTGGGAAGACGTCGCTATTTACGCGACATTAACTCCCGGAACATTACGACACGTGGTTTTGCCGAGCGGAATGCCATCAATGCACCCATCCAAGGTAGCGCGGCCGATATCATCAAAATAGCCATGATTCACATCCAACAGTGGATGAATCGGGAACAATTAAAATCCCGAATGATTCTGCAGGTCCACGACGAATTGGTATTTGATGTTCATAAAGATGAAGTTGAGCAGGTAAAAGAAAATGCGGTACATCTGATGACCAATGCCATTCAGCTTGAAGTACCCATGGTAGTGGATGTTGGAGTTGGAAAAAACTGGCTCGAGGCTCATTGATCTAAACCACTGTACCTTGAAGCTCGCCGTTATTCTGAATGGTTCAGCGTCCAAGAGAAATCGATACCAGTCGGGGTATCATCAGCTACTCGCATCCCGTCATGTTGTTACTGTTTTTGAAACCCGCCATGCTGGCGATGGAGGTTATCAAACCCTACTGGCTCTTGCGCAGAAACCCGATGCTGTACTGGCGGCCGGTGGAGATGGAACCTTAAACCAGGTTATCAATGCACTTTTGGAAACAGAAAGTAAAGTTCCTGTTGCCATTGCTCCATTAGGGACAGGCAATGACTTTGCGGCAGTGTGCGGAATAAAGAATGTCCATGATCTGCTTGAAAAACTGTCCGGACAACCACTCCCAACAGATGCAGGAATAGTGAGCGGTCAAAAGTCAACAGGCGAGCGGATTCAAAAGTATTTCATCAATGTAGCCAGCATCGGACTGGGTCCGGATGTAGCCCATTATCTGGAAAAATCGAAGCGTATGCTTGGACCCGATCTAACTTATGTCCTCAACTCTGTTCGGGCCTTTTTAAGGCAAGTCCCCTTTACCGTAGAGGCACAGTCAGAAAGTTGGAATTGGAGTGGAAAAATTCGCGCACTAGCCATAGCCAATGGAGTACGCTTCGGCAGCGGATTGCATATTGCACCAGGTGCAAAGATCGACGATGGTTTATTTTCAGTTTTTGTAGCCGGCGACGTTCCGCTGCATGAGTTTCTTTATTTTTTGATCAAAATTAAAGGCGGACAAAAAATACGTCACTCAAAAGCTATCTACAATTCCTGCCAAAACATTATCCTTCATGGTCCCGAAGGAACCTGGCTGGAGACCGATGGAGAATTGGCTCTTCAGCTGCCCGCAGAATTACAGATAAAGCCAGGCGCATTACTTTTTTTTCGCTAAGCAGAATTTCGTGCAGCGTTTACAATCCCGAACATTGTGCGAATGACAAGCTTACGAAAAGACTCCATCTCCGGATCTTGAGCGTGTCCACGTAATCGAATCAACCCAAATTGCTGGATCGCAATAAGTGGTAGAACAATTCTCTCCCGCAGTCGGATCGATTGCCTTCCTGCCGGACTACCGGCCATCAACTGATCCATGCCGGAAACCGTTAATAACATTTTGGTGGTTAAGCCATGCTCTTCCAACATAGAATTCCAAATACGGCCATATCGGGAATCGTTTTTCAGGTGGGAGGATGCCGGATAATAGGTTTTAGTGAGCGACATCATACTATTACCAAGCAGGGTTCGGAAGAACAAGGAATTTCGGTAAAGTACTCTGAGCTTTTCTTTATCTCCACGGTCTTCCAGTTTTTGTAAGGCACTGCCCACACCAAAAAATCCAGGAATGTTTTGCTTCATCTGTGCCCAGCTTCCAACAAACGGAATTGCACGAAGATCCTCAAGTCGCAATTTGGCCTCTTTCGATCGCTTAACAGGTCGCGAACCAATGTTGGTTTCACCAAAGAAAGGAAGTGGTGTTACCTCCTCCAGGTAAGGAACAAAATCCGGATCGTGTTTGAGGTTTAGATAAGACTCATAACCAAGTTTAGCGAGATCCTCCATCAGCATTTTTTCCTCCTCAGAAAAAGAGTTTCTGGAGCCAAAGACATCCTGATCGATTCCAGCAGAAAGTAACTGCTCCAGGTTATACGTACAGGAAGTCCTTCGACCAAAATTAGAACTGATGGTCTGGCCCTGAATGGTGATTTCAATTTCTTTAGACTCAATAGTCGGACCCAAGGAGGCATAAAAATCATGAGTATTACCGCCACCACGCGCTGGGGGACCTCCCCTGCCGTCAAAAAATACAGCCGTAATTCCATGCAGCCTGCAGATTCTCGTAAGCTCTTCCTTTGCTCTGAAAATAGACCAATTGGCTCTCAGGTATCCGCCATCTTTAGTGCCATCCGAAAATCCGAGCATGATCACCTGACGGTTACCACGAAAACGGGTATGATCACGATAAGCCTCTACGCGGAATAGTGCATCCATCACATGATGAGCCTCGGCCAGGTCATCAATACTTTCAAATAGCGGAATGATGTCAAGGTTCAACACACGTATCCCATCGGAAGTTGTAACCGATGAATACTTACGGGCCAAAGCAAAAACGTTCAACACATCAGTAACCGAACCACAATTGGAGATGATGTAACGGTTACACGCCTGCTCACCAGACAGCTCCTGAATTTGTTGAATCACTTTAAAGGCCGCAATATCCTCTACGACGGCTGGATTGGTGTCGCCTTCAAATTCAGTCTCTCCAAGTACCCGATTTATTTTCTCAGACTCAGAAAATTGCGGCCATGCCGGAATCAATGTATTCCAAACGGCCGAATGCTTATCAGCATGTTGTCTGATCTCAATTCCGGCAAAGTGAAATCCGAAAATGGTTACTTTCAGAATGACGCGATCAATCAGATCGGCAAACAATCCGTCGTGGTGAGTGATCAGAATCTCTCGGGCTTCGCGAAGATCACTTAACAATTCGTGGTGATCGTGGTATCCTTCCGGCCGGTTTTGCATATTGGCAATAAGCCGCTGCTCCAGTTTTCCAAGAATCTCATCAACTCCGGGAAAGGTAAGTCTGCGTTTTAACGCTCGAATCTCGTTGAAATAATTCCTGATGATCCGGGTGCGCAAATGAGTGGCCACTTCATAGGTTATTTCGCTGGTCACAAAAGGATTACCGTCGCGGTCACCTCCTGGCCAAAAACCTACCGTAAACAGACGCGCATTTTTCCAATCGGATAGATTGAGAGAAAGCCCTGCGCAGAGCTTTTCAATAATATCGGTGATGGAATGATAAAAAACATTTTCGAGGTACCAGCTTAAGCTTACGGCCTCTTCAAATGGAGTTGGCTTAGATTTTTTAAAGAACCGCGTTTTTCCAAGTTGATGCAGAAGCATATTCACTTCCTGAACATCGTTTCTTCGGATGGCTTGTTCCAAATCGGTGAGGATAGCCAATACCGATCCGGGATAAAACTGAGTTGGATGTGCTGTTAGAACTACTCTTACGGAAAAGTTTTCAAGCTTTTCACTAAGGAGTTGCGTTCGATCTTCTGCCTGTGTACGTAGGAGCAGCGCATTGACTGTTCCTGTTCCCTTCACATCATGAACTTCTGAAAAAGCCGCATCTTCAACCGAATCAAATAAGACCACCTGGCGTTCGACGTAACGAACAAAATCAAAAAGCAAAGCCAATCTTTTCTGCTCATCCATCCCAGGCGCGTAATCGCGAAAAAAGTGCTCGATTATTTCATCCGGTCGTTTACCCGCCTGAAAACCTTCTTCACAATGCTGAAGCAGCAAAGGCAGTAGCGTCCCTGTTCTGGTAATGCCATGAAAAGGCAGCTTCAGAAACAAGCTGTTGTAAATGTGGTAACGGTTACCAACCGCCTCATCAAACACCTGATGGCGGATCTGCACGTTAGGATGGGTATGAGGCATGGTTTCTGGTTATGTCTTACTTTTGATCTATGAAAGACAAAGTCGTCGTCATCACAGGTGCAACCTCCGGAATTGGTAAAGCACTTGCCCACACATTTGGCCTTCGGGGTTCAAAAATATTTATAACCGGAAGAAATCAGCAGGCTTTGGATGAAACAGTTGCAGAATTACTTTCAAAACAAATCGTCGTTAGGGGTTGTCTTGCCGATGCAGCCTTAGAAATGGACAACCAAAGGATGATTCAGGAAGCTTTGCAGTCTTTCGGTCAGATCGACATTTTAATTTGTAATGCGGGCATCAGCATGCGCGCGCTATTTGAAGATATCAGTCTCGACACCTTTAAAAAGGTGATGGATATCAATTTCTATGGGATGGTTTATGCGGTCAAAGCTGCGTTGCCTCATATCCTGAAAACACAGGGATCCATTGTAGGAATTTCATCCATCAACGGAAGAAGAGCAACACCGGCCCGCAGTGCTTATTCGGCATCGAAATATGCGATGGAAGGATTTTTAGAGTCGCTACGCACCGAAGTAATGAAACGAGGTGTGCATGTACTTTCAGTATGTCCCGGATTTACAGCATCGAATATTCGGAACAAGGCTTTGAATGCAGAAGGTCAGTCCCAGAAAGAATCGCCACGCGATGAACAGAAGATGATGTCAGCGGAGGAAGTCGCTGAAAAAGCCTATTGGGCTGTAGTTGATCGTAAAAGAGATTTGGTACTTACAATTCAAGGAAAACTCGCTGTACTCTTGAATAAAATTATTCCAGGCAGGATGGATACTATGGTATGGAACGTGATGAAAAATGAACCAGATTCTCCAGTGAAGTGATTCAGGCCTTGGACGTAAATTCCTCCAGATCCTTTAACGAAAGGATGCCTTCGTAGAAAGCTTTTCCAAAGATCACAGCAAACATTCCCATTTCCTGAAACTTGCGGATGTCATCAACGCCGCGTACGCCTCCACTGGCCAGAATTTGTAAGTCGGGGAATTGCTTCCTGATTTCCTGATAAAATTGAAAATTCGGACCTTCCAGCACGCCATCTCGGGTAACATCCGTGCTTTTGGCATACTTCAATCCGCGATCATTAAAGTATTCCAAATGGTCGAACAGATTTTTTTCGCTTTTGCGCTGCCAACCGCGAAAAGCAATTTTCTTAGTGATGGGATCAGAAACGTCAGCGCTCAGTGTAATTTTTTCCCGTCCGTACGACACAATCCAACTGCTGAATAACTCGGGGTCAGTCACGGCGATACTGGCTGCAGTGATGTAGTCTGCACCGCACTCAAAAGCTTTACTAATGTCACCGTCGGTTGATATACCCCCTGTGAAATCAACTTTGAGATCGGTATAACCGGCGATGCCTTCCAGAACATGATAATTTTTAGGAGTACCGGCCTCTGCACCATCTAAATCAACAAGATGAACCACTTTAATTCCGTGGTCCTCAAAACGCTTAGCCAGGTCAATAGGATTTTCGTCATAAGCCTTTTCGCTGGTAGGATCGCCTTTGCGCATCTTAACAACCTGGCCTTTACGGATAGCAATTGAAGGAATGACCTGAATCATACGTGTCAGAATACCAAAAATAAGGACTGCCTGAACATTATGGTATAAAGTTTACCCTATAATCTGAAATTTTTTGTGGTTCCTGCCGTAGATTGGTATTACCCAGCCGCATCATGTATATGTTAAAGCATTTGGTTTGCCCCCTGCTCCTGATCGCACAAATGGCCTTAGGTCAAAATACGGTTAGAAAAATGGGGCTTCCATTGAATCACCCCTCATTAAATTACTGGACCCCTTTTATTAGTCTGGATGGAAACGCACTCCTGTTCCAGTGCGACGACACGGAAAACCGTGTTCCGGGTTTATTTTTCAGCACCAAAGTTGGAGTAGACTGGAAAGACCCGATTATTTTACCAAAATCCATCAACAGCCCCTTGGCGTACCTTGATGGCGCCACACTTTCCGCTGATGGAAAAGAAATCTGGGTTCCCGCTCAACGGAGTGGAGGTATAGGTGGTTACGACCTGATCGCATTTTTAGTTAAGACGGATGGGTTTTCCGAAGGAAAAAATCCAGGACTTCCACTCAACAGTAAGGAGCATGAAGCCAGTGCCGCATTCAGTCCCGACGGTGGAACGATTTATTTTATGCGGTGTACGAGCATGAATACTGTTCAGGCTGATGGATGTCGGCTCCTGACTGCTAAGAGAAAATTAAATGGGACCTGGGAGACTCCTACAGAACTCCCTCCAATTATTAATAGGGGAAATTCTCAGTCACCACGATTGTTGGCAGATAATGAAACACTAATCTTTCTATCGGACAAACATCAACCTCATATAGGAGGGCTTGATTTTTACATGAGTCGTTGGGATGGAGTACAGTGGAGTGAGCCGGTTGCTTTAGGGTTTTTAAATTCTGAAAGAAATGAACGGCCAGTCAGCATCACCTCAATAGGACGTTCAGTGCTTACAGCACTGCAAGGAGTAAAAAAATACGAGTTAGCAGATGTGATCTTCCCTGCCGAATTAAAACCAAAGCCAGTTCTACGAATAAATGGCAGCACGGCCTCTGGAGTAGATCCTGCCACGCTCTACATTTCTGTTTACGATAGTGCCTCAGGAAAACAATTGAGATCGATACGGCCAGATGCTACAGGAAATTTTTCAGTTTTTCTTCCTTACGGTAATGCCTATAGATTATTCGCCGATCCTGCAGATGATCGGCTTCCCTTTTTCAGTAAGCGGTATGACTTGACCTCAGGACAAGGGCAGGTTATTGAAAAGCTTAGTGTTGATCCGGGCGTACTTGGTTCCGGATTTAAGTATGACCTGGGGGTCATTCAATTTTTGGAGAACACTGCGCCAACACCGGCTTCGCTTCCAATACTCAATCGAATGGTTCGATTGATGCAGTCCAATCCTCAAATGACTTTTCAGTTGATTTGTAATGCCGATACGTACGATCTGATTTTCCGTCACCTGCGAAAAAAGGGTGTGACCAATGAGTTGGAAATTTTAATTCCGGAGACGGTAAGCGGAACGGTTATACTTGTGGTAAAGTGACGAAATAAAAAAGGCAGACTATTGCCTGCCTTTTTTTATAGCTGAGAAGATTTTAATCTTTTAGTCCGTCGGCAAGAACGATTACCTGATTGCTAAGAACCTCAACAACACCACCGGTAATAGACACGCGCTCAGTCTTTTCTTTGGTTCGGTATTCAATAGCTCCATCTTTAAGTAAGCTTACAAGCGGAGCGTGGTTATTTAATACCTGAAAAGAACCGTCTGCTCCTGGGAAGGTGGCAGCGCTTACTTCTCCTTCAAATACCTTTTTTTCCGGTGTCAGTATCTCGAGATTCATGTGGCTTAATATTAAGCTTGTTGTGCCTCGCGGATAAGTCTTTCTCCTTTTTCGATCGCCTGTTCGATGGTACCAACCAGGTTGAAGGAGGCCTCAGGGAGGTGATCAAGCTCACCATCCATGATCATAGTAAAGCCTTTGATAGTGTCCTTAATATCTACCAGAGCACCTTTCAAACCGGTAAAGGCCTCAGCCACATGGAAAGGTTGTGACAGGAAGCGCTGTACACGACGTGCGCGGTGCACGGTTAGCTTATCTTCATCACTCAATTCATCCATTCCAAGGATGGCGATGATATCCTGAAGCTCTTTGTAACGCTGCAGAGTTAACTTAACACGCTGAGCACAGTTGTAGTGCTCCTCGCCTATGATGTCGGCACGAAGAATTCGTGATGTTGAGTCGAGTGGATCCACCGCAGGATAAATTCCAAGCTCGGCGATTTTACGGCTCAATACGGTTGTCGCATCCAGGTGAGAGAATGTTGTAGCTGGTGCCGGGTCAGTAAGGTCGTCAGCCGGTACGTAAACGGCCTGCACGGAAGTGATGGAACCATTCTTAGTTGAAGTGATTCGCTCCTGCATAGCGCCCATCTCTGTTGCGAGTGTTGGCTGATAGCCCACCGCTGAAGGCATACGTCCAAGAAGTGCAGACACTTCAGAACCGGCCTGTGTAAAGCGGAAAATGTTGTCAATGAAGAAGAGAATGTCGCGACCTTTTCCTTGGCCATCACCATCACGGAAATATTCCGCTACGGTAAGACCGGAAAGTGCTACGCGTGCACGTGCACCAGGAGGCTCGTTCATCTGTCCGAACACGAAGGTTGCTTTTGATTCCTTCAATTTGTTTTTATCTACTTTGCTCAGATCCCAGCCACCTTTGTCCATGGACTCCTTGAACTCATCGCCGTAGTCCACGATACCAGCTTCAATCATTTCGCGAAGCAGGTCGTTTCCTTCACGGGTACGCTCACCTAC
>Ga0315904_10008521_pt1 | contig 13551 bp, 10 predicted proteins | sample LakEriMetagenome_6_FD_203529 | JGI IMG/M metagenome (GOLD analysis project Ga0315904, IMG submission 203529) | Freshwater fungal communities from buoy surface, Lake Erie, Ohio, United States - Buoy 12 MA120 | ecosystem: Environmental > Aquatic > Freshwater > Lake | place: USA: Lake Erie, Ohio... | reverse complement strand
AAAAAAAAATCGCCCGCAGCAGAGAGCTGCGGGCGACTCATTTGCGGCTTTGATTTGCAGCTCGCGGCGGAAATTCCCGACCTTCTCAGGCCCGGATGCCACCACTTGCTGTAGGAGCCGTCAGTACGGATGGTCGCCTGAGGGCAACCCGCCGGTTCAACCGTCAGGCGTGACCACCCCGACTAGAACAGTCATCAGAAAAACTCACTGAACCACCTCCTTTCTACTAGAAACCCGTCTTGGGGAAGACCTGATTACAAGACAGCTTCCCCAAAACCTCCAGTCCATTGCACTGCGTAGCGTGCAATCCGATGTCACTATTGTGGCTGGTTGCCCGACAAAGGCAACACCAGAACTCAGGAAACGCCTGCGAGGATGCCGGCCTGCGGCTCGAAGCGTCCGCTGGAATCGTCCATTTGGGCAGAATGCGGCTGAAAGACTCTCGGCAAATCGTCCGCAAAGTCGATAAGTTGCGATAAAAACCGCTGATTGGTAAACTTTTACCAATGTGGTCGGTCCCGGTCCTTTTGTCTTGCCCACGTTGTCCGTCCGGCATGTTTGCTGGTTGAGTTTTGGCAAGTTCTGCGTTGGCAGAGCCTGCATTGAGTCCCTCTTCCGGGAAGGCAAGCAACCTTTATGCAGTCAGTTGATCCCACAACCGGTCAGTTGACTCGAAAGTCAGTGTTTCACTCATGGTAAATCGCGTTTTGATTCGTCAGCTCAATGATTCGTCGATCGACGAAGAGCTGGACTCCCTGTTCTCCGAAGATCTCGCTTCTCTCTACACCACCAATTCAGACGGCGACAAAAAGTTCGCTGTCAACGAGATCGTCTCCGGCAAGATTGTCAAGGTTGATGACGAAGTGGTCGTTGTCGACGTCGGCTTCAAGAGCGAAGCGACGATTCCGCGTGGCGAATGGGAAACCCACGCTGATCAACCCCAAGTCGGTCAGGAAATCCGAGTTCTTATTGAGGAACTCGAAGACGAGAGCGGCACGGGCGAAGAAACCCAAGGCCTGATCTCGGTCAGCAAGAAGAAGGCTGACCATATTATCCACTGGAAGGATGTCATCTCGAAGGTGAAGGAAGGTGAAATTGTCACCGGTACCTGCACCCGGAAAATCAAGGGTGGTTTGCTGGTCGACATCGGTGTCCCCGTATTCCTTCCGGCCAGCCAGGTCGATATCCGCCGCCCAGGCGACATCGGCGACTACATTGGCAAAGTGGTCCAGTGCGAAGTGTTGAAAATCGACGAGCAGCGCCGCAACATCGTTGTCAGCCGTCGCTCGCTGATCGAAAAGGAACGCCAATACGCCCAGCAAAAGTTGCTGGCCGAGTTGGAAATTGGTCAGGTCCGCAAAGGCGTGGTCAAGAACATCGCCGACTTCGGCGCGTTCGTCGACCTGGGCGGTATCGATGGCCTGTTGCACATTACGGATATGGCCCACACCCGGATCGGTCACCCGTCGGAAATGGTCCACCTCGATCAGGAAGTCGAAGTCAAGGTTCTGAATGTCGATCGGGAGAAGGTCAAAATCGCCCTCGGCATGAAGCAGTTGCTCCCGAACCCATGGGACAACGTCGAGTCGAAGTACCCCGTTGGCAGCGTCCACAAGGGCGAAGTTGTCAACGTGATGAACTACGGCGCTTTCGTGAAACTGGAACCGGGCATCGAAGGCTTGGTGCACATCAGCGAAATGTCGTGGGTCAAGCGGGTCAATCACCCGAGCGAACTGGTCAAGATTGGCGATGAAATCGAAGTCGCCGTCTTGGGCATCGACAAGAATGGCGAGCAAATGTCGCTCGGCATGAAGCAGACCCAGAAGAATCCCTGGGAGCAGGTTCAGGAACGCTATCCGATCGACAAGGTCGTCTCGGGCAAGGTCCGCAACCTCACCAACTACGGTGCGTTCATCGAGTTGGAAGAAGGCATCGATGGTCTGTTGCACGTCTCCGACATGTCTTGGACCCGCAAGATCAGCCACCCCAGCGAGATGCTGGAAAAGGGTCAGGAAGTCACCTGCCGTATTCTGGCAGTCGACACCGACCGCCGGCGGATCGCGTTGGGCCTGAAGCAGATGTCGCAAGACCCGTGGGCCAGCGACATCCCCAGCCGTTATCAACCTGGCCAAGTCGTCCGGGGCAAGGTCACCAAGATCACCACGTTTGGTGTCTTCGTCGGCCTCGAAGATGGTCTGGAAGGTCTGCTCCACATCTCGGAACTGGCTGACCACAAGGTCGACAGTCCCGAGTCCGTGGTCAAGGTTGGCGAAGAGGTCGAAGTCAAGGTCTTGCGAGTCGATACCGAAGACCGCAAGATCGGCTTGTCCCGCCGTCGCGTTGACTGGAGCACCGAAGAAGAAGCGGCCGCCAACAAGACTCAGGCTGATGCCGATAAGGCCCAGCAGGAACTTAAGGGCGGTCGTGGCTCATCTGGTCCACTGATTGGTTAAGCAGCCCCGAGGTACTCGCTCGCCGCCCGGCGAGTTCAGTGCTTCAGCGAAGAAATTCATCCAGCCCGGCTCGGCAACGAGTCGGGCTGTTTTTTTGGCCAAACACATGCGAGAGCTACATGTCGCCGTGAAGCATGTTGCAGCAGAAAATCCTCTTCCGCTCGGAGCCCCCCAACCGCTGCGAATTCCGGAGCCCAATTCAGGCCTTCTGGTGCCCGGGCGATCACGAGCCAGCCCCAAATGCGAATGGAGCCCACTTTCAAGGGCAGCGAGGAACAGAGCCCAATGAGAGACCGCGAGAGCTTCAGTCCTGCCAACTCACTTCGAGTTGGTTATCTATCGTTCGCACGCCATCGATGGTGCGGAGCGCTTCCTGAGCCATCTGCTTTTCGAAAAAACTTTTGACGCGGCCCTGCAGGACCAGATGCCCCCCGTCGGCCCGCAAAAATACCCGACGCTGGTGGAGGTGCGGGTGACGAACAATCAGTTCGCTGGCAAGAGTTGCCAATTGGGCAGAATTTGACGATGTTTCCAGCATGAGAGCACGCGCTGCCTGAGACGGGGGACTTATCCAGTAACATCGCCCCGAATAGCGAAAAGGTCAAAAAGTCTTGTCGCGCCGCGGTAAATTTTCACAGCCCTGCTGGCAGCCGTGAGCAGTTTGCCGAATTTCAGGCCGCTCCCTGGTCGGCAGGTAGCGCACCAGATTCCACTGCAACACGCAGCACAGCGGCTGGGTACCTACTCGCCCCGCGTGGCCACTGGCGGTTCTTGCCCAGCCCTCAGTCGCCGCAGTCGCAGTTCAAGGCTGGGGTGCAGCAAAGTGCTACGGCGAAAATGCTCGGGAAAGCCAGCCCCCAACCGGAGGAGAGCAGACAGCAACGCGTCCGTTCGCTCGGGACAGGGCAACCCTGTGTCGGGGTCGATTGTCGCCTGGCGGTCAGCATCGTATTCAATCCAGTGGGAAAGCGGGCGAATCACTCCCCAAGTCCATCCCCCGATGGCGGCACCCAGCAAAAGCAGTTCGACGGGATTGAATCGGGCGCCCATCGACAAGAGAAACTCCCACGCAGGCAGTCCCCAAGCGGAGCAGGCCAGCAGGACCAGCAGCGGTCCGGCGATCGCCAGCGACCTGATGAACAAATGGCCTCGCCGGGCATGCGCGACTTCATGCCGCACGATCGCCGCAATCTCAGTTAGCGGAAAATGCTTCACCAGGCCGTCCGAAACAAAAACGGTCTGCCAGCCCGGAATCAGCCCTGTCACCAGCGCGTTATAGACGCGCAAATTACTGTGCCATTTGCGGACTTCCAAACCGCGGACATCGGCTGCGGCCAGCGGCAGCGTCAACGGCTCCGAAGGAAGTAGCCACTTGAGATACAAGGGATAGAAGAGGACGACGGCTACCAACCCCGCGGTTCCTGCCCAAAGCACAGACTGCAGAGAAGCCCGCTCCCCCCCACACAGGTCGCGTATTGCGAACAGCAAAAGCAGCGGCAACAGCGCCAAGCCAAGCGAGTGCTGGAACTTGTGAAGCGTCACCGGGAAGGACTGCAAGAGCGTTGCCCAAAACTCGGAGCGAGGCTGTGACTCCACATCAGAGCCGGGACTGGAAGCACTGGGAGCCTGCAGCGGACGGAGCGCCCACTCAAAAACCAGCCAAGAGGCGAGCAGCGAGAGTAGGGGAGGCGCAATCACCAGCAATTCATCAACCAGCAGCCAGCCCCGCAGCGACCAAGTCGACCGGACCAGCGTGGGCCACTGCATTAACCATATCCCGGCGAGGCTGGCACAGGCCCAAGCTGCAAAGTGAATGGCATCCGCCTGTCGCACAGCGCGCCCTTCGAGTTCCGGCTGAGGACCGGCCAGCCGCCTGCTTCGCACCAGTTCTAGTCCCTGCAACCAAGCCAGGACCACGGGACTCGCCGTCACGAGCGCGACGGCAAGCAGAACTCTTCCCGGTGAAACCGTGAGACCGTCTGCTCCCTCGGCCAGAAGAAACAGTCCAAAGATCAGGCAAATCAGAAATTGCATCGGAGGGAGCCTGCCGAAACCGAGCCAGAGGCCATGTCAACACGAGACCAACACTGCACCAAGACTGCACAGGCTTCAGCGTAACTGCCCGGAGTGGGTAGAAAAAAGGGGCGCACCTCGACGAGGCCTTGTTTGGGTTCAGTTCACGTACGGCCGTACCGATTGCACCAGGCGTAGGCCTGATAGAGAGGCTTATTAGAACAGCTCAGGAAAGAACTCGGCCGCCGGAAGCTCAATCATCCGGGCCGAGTGGATTGCCGGATGTTGGCTGAGTTGGCTCAGGACCTTATCCGGGGCAGCTGAGTCGAGGTTGAGCACGCCGACGGCTTCGCCTCCCGGACGGGCCAAGGCTCGACCGACCGACATTTGAGCGACATTCACATCCTCTTGAGCCAGGAGCGTCCCGATGTGACCGATAATCCCGGGGACATCGCGATGCGAGAAAACGAGCAGGTGCCCATCCATGTAGGCGTCGAGCGGAAACTGCTGCAAGCGGACAAGCCTCGGCATGTTTCGGCCAAACACGGTGCCAGCGGCCTTTAACTCTCGCCCCTCTCCCGCGACAACAACAGCAATCAGGCTGTTGAAGGTCTCGTTGTCCGCTCGGGAACTGCGGACCAAATCAATTCCCCGCTCCCGGCAGAACAATTCGGCATTGACCAGATTCACATCGCTGGCAATTCCCGAGAGGAGTCCGGCTGCGAAAGCCCCGACCAGCAGGCGGGTATCTTCACCTGCCACCTCGCCCGCAAAATTCAGTTCACAGCGATCGATTGCGCCGCCATGCCACTGGGCCATGAAGGCACCGAGGCGATAGGCCACGTTCAGGAAACCGCGCAGCCGCTGCAGCGTTTTCATGTCTACGGCGCCGATGTTGACCGCCTGCTTGATTTCGCCAGCTTTGAGAAAACCGATCAGCAACTCGGCTGCTTCGACGGCAACCTGCCGCTGGGCCTCTTCGGTGCTCGCCCCCAGGTGGGGCGTGCACAAGGTCCGCGGAGACTGAAACAGGGGACTGGTCGTGTTGGGTTCGGTCTCAAACACATCGAGCGCGACCCCGCCGATTTGCCCCGACTGCAGTCCTTCCAGCAGGGCCTGCTCATCGTAAATTCCGCCGCGAGCGCAATTGATCAACCGGACTCCGCGTTTCATCCGGGCGATCTGCTCTCGTCCGATCAGATTCTGGGTGTCGCTGTTCAGTGGGGTGTGGACGGTCAGAAAATCGACCTGCCCGAGCAATTGGTCCAAAGAGTCCGCTAATTGAATTTCCAACTCAGCGGCTCGCTCGCGGGGGAGGAACGGATCGAGCCCGCAGACTCGCATCTCGAATGCGCGCGCAAGTCTGGCCACGCGGAGTCCAATTCTGCCCAAGCCGATGATCCCCAACTGCTTGCCGCGCAGCTCCACGCCTTCAAAATTCTTCCGATCCCACTTACCGGCAACGAGGCTTGCGTTTGCCGGAGCGAGATTCCTCGCCAAACCCAGCAGCAAGGCAAAGGTGTGCTCGGCGGTGCTCACGGTGTTTCCCGCCGGAGTGTTCATGACAATCACGCCGCTGCGCGTTGCCGCTGCCTTGTCGATGTTGTCCGTCCCGACACCAGCCCGCACAATCGCTTGTAATCGCTGGTTCCCGGAGAGGCAATCGGCCGTGATCTTGACACCGCTTCGACAGATCGCGCCGTCAAAATCCCGCAGTGCGTCCCGGAGGGCGTCGCCCTTCAGGCCAGTTTGCACCACGACATCAAAACCAGCTTCGGCCTGGAGCAGCCTCAGCCCTTCCTCGGCCAAATCATCGAGGACAATTACGCGGGGCATTGAAGACACTCTCCACAAGGCCGGGGCAGGGCAGGGGTGTTCCGTGAAACTCACGCCACGAATTTCAGGCAGCACGTTTTGGGCAGCGCGGTTTAGGCAGCGCGGTTTAGGCAGCGCGGTTTAGGCAGCGCGGTTTAGGCAGCGCGGTTTAGGCAGCGTGCGTCCGGCGCCGCTAATCAACCATGCCGAATGGCAAAATCATTCATAAACTGGGCCAGGGTTTGCACTCCCTCCAGCGGCATGGCGTTGTAAATCGAGGCTCGAATTCCTCCCAACACGCGGTGCCCCCTGAGATCGCTGAGCAGATGCTTGCGAGCTTCCGTCACAAACGTCTCATCCATCTGTGGATTTGGGGTGAAGAAAACTGCGTTCATCAGCGAGCGGGCGGAACGCTCGGCGTGACCGCGATAAAAACCGGAGTGTCGGTCGAGCACGTCGTAGACGACTTGGGCCTTTTCCTGATTTAAACGTTCCATTTGGGCCAAGCCTCCGACCTCTTCCTGCAGCCACTTGCAGATCAAGCCCGTAACGTAAATCGGGAAAGTCGGCGGGGTATTGAGCATCTTGTCTGCTGCGTCGGCATGCTTCTTGTAGCTCAAATACCCAGGCACGCGGTCTCCTCCGCGTTCGATCAAATCCCGGCGGATGATCACGATCGTGCAACCGGCAATCCCGGAAGTCTTTTGGGCACAGGCATACACCGCGCCAAAGCGGGAAATATCCAGCGGTCGCGACATCAGTTCGCTGGAAGCGTCCACAACCAAAGGCACCGCCCCCGTTTCAGGAAACTGCTGGAACTGTACGCCATGAATCGTCTCGTTCGAAGTCATGTGCACGTATGCGGCAGTCGGGTCGAGCTTGAGTTCGCCCGGCTGAGGGAGGCGGGAATAGTTGCATGACTTGCCGTCAAAAGCCTTGTTCAGCCGACCAAAGTGAGGGACGTCCTCACTGCTGGAAACACCCCAGAATCCGGTCAGGAGGTAATCCGCCGATTGCCCCGGGCCCGTGATCAAGTTCATCGGCAACATCACGTTTTGCAAACGGCCACCGCCCTGCAGCAACAACACCTCGTATTCAGCCGGAATGCTCAGCAACTGCCGGATTCGAGCGGCCGTGTCTTCCATGATTTCGATGAACGTCTTCCCCCGATGGCTCAATTCCATCACGCTCATGCCTGTGCCACGGTAGGACATCAGGTCAGCCTGAATTTCCTCCAACACGGAAAGGGGCAACGTCGCCGGACCAGCAGAAAAATTGTAGACACGCGTATCGACAGTCGTACTCATGGGCAAACCCTGACCAAGCTGAGGGCAGATGTTGGGAGATCCAGAGCCAGCTCAAAACAATCGAGCAATCCTTCGGCCCGCACACGGCCGGAGGTCTGGCCATGGGACAAATTAAGTTTAACCGCGACCTCGGCCCTACAGTAGACGTCAGCTGGCCAAAAATCAGGCCGCCAAGGCTCCGGGGGCGGCCGGCATAGATGCCTCCGCCCGCCCAGTTGCATCCGCCTACGACAGGACGCGTCTCCGCAGCTTGCGCGAACCGTTGGACCACACCCTCGAGTTCACTCCCCTTAAGCCCTAGCGAGGGGGCGAGGTTTGGCCACTGGCATACTGGCCCGCCGGCAAGCCGGCCAGTTGCGTGCGCAAATCGACGATCCGGGCTGCAACATCAGCTTGCCGCGGATCGATTTGGTAGGAGCGAGTGTAATTTTCCAAGGCCATGGCTAACTGCCCCTGCCGCTCACGCACGTGCCCCATCGCCTTGAGGGCTGCCGGATTGTTGCCGTCGACACGCAAGGCATCGGTCAGGTAATTGGTCGCCCGATTCGAATCACCCAACTCCTGAGATAAACGGGCCAACTCCAGGAGGGGAGCGGGATTCGCCGGATTTCGCTGCTGCCAGCCATTCAGCAGGTCATAAGCGTACTGAGTTCGCCCTGTCTCGACCAAAAGCGCTGTCAGCGTGCGATGCGCGTCACCGCTTCCCGGGTTCAGGGAAATGCTCTGGCGGAGCAACTGCTCGGCCTGATCCGTCCACTGCGGGTTCCTCGTTTGCTTGCCAATGGTGTAATACGTCGCGCCGAGATTGTAGTACGCCTCGGCATTCCGATTATCCTGGGCGATGGCCTTTTGAAACTCGGCGATCGCTTGTGAGTACTGACCTTTCTCAAACGACTCTTTGCCGACCATGTTGTAATTCCGAGCCGCCACCGTGCAGCCGGTGCTCAACAACAGAACAAACAGCCCCAAGCTGCAGCAAAGCCGAGAGGCGATTGATAAGATGCTCCGCGGCAGGTTGAGTTCCGTCCGGTCCATGGACGACAGGCTCCACAAAAGTGGGATAGGCAAAATGAGAGTCGACTGGCAGTGGCAGCGCTAAGGCACTCGGTTCCGTAAGCAAACCGGCAACTCCGACGGCCTTCCGAGGCGCCGGGATTGGTTCCACCAGCCGCCGAAACGTAGGTGATTTGCCCTGTTGCAACAAGTCCAACCGAACTCTGCTAGCAAAGTTCTGAGGGTAAGAATGGGCCAGGGCCCGCTTCAATGCGGCGACTTGCCCCCAACGCCAAACGAAAACAGGCAGCCATCACCAAACGGGGAGGGTCTGCCTGTCCATTGCTCGGATGCTTGTCACCTGGCGTCTGTTGCCAGCCGGTTACGGGCCGTGGCTACCAGCGGCGTCTCAGGACAATTCCAGGTTGGAATGTCCGGTCAAGGCCTCGTTGTCGGCAAAGACCACCGGAAATTGACCATTTCCGCCAGCCTGTCCGTTCTTCCGATAACCCAGTTTGACCAGCACTTCGAGGATCTCGCTGCAAGTCGGAAACATCCGACCGCTGGTCCGCTTGTATTCATCCAGAGCGTGCATGAACTCAATCTCGGGGTCGCTGTACTCCCGCTCGCAAGTTGTCGGGTCGATTTGCCGTCGACGCTGAACTTTTCGCCGCTCTGACGCGACGGGAATTTGATTCTGACGACGCTCAGCCTGCTTTCGCTTGCCGGTTTCATTCAGTTTGGCTTGATTCGACTTGGACTGATTACTGGTCTTCGGCATAAACTGCCCCTCGTTCGTGGCGGTAAAACAGGTCGAGTTTTACGACGAGGAAAAATAGACCAACTTTCGGGGTTCGCCCTGAAAACTTGACTGCGGGGCGGCAAAAGAACGCCAAAACCTTCGAAAAGGTAGCGGCTTTATCAGTGATAACGAAGATGCGGTTTATTCCGCGACCCGGAGATGCCGCTCCCGGCAGGCAGGACGGGCGCCAGAAAGCCAATGCGGGGCCGACGTTCCGCCCGGGATCCAGAAACCGCGATCAAGCCTGGTAGCAGGCCTCGACCATCAGGGGGTTCAACCCAAATCCGCGCTCATGGTACCGGGCGTCTGGTTCCCGATTCGGCGCGAGACGGAAGTAATGTTGCCACCAATCAAGCGCCACCCAGATGGACGCTTGCAACGGTTTGACCCCGGGTAATTCCGAGGTCAACTCATAACACTGCTCGAGTGAGCGATAAGATGCAACTGGATGAAACCGCCCGGCTATCTCAACCAATTCCCCATCTCCCGACTCACTCGAGAGAACACTGGCGACAGGCACGAGGGCGGTTCGCTGGGTTTGCTGCTTGACGGCGGCGATGCCGACAAGGCCAAGCGCAAACAGAAGCACTGCCGCCTGCAGGTAGCGTATCACTCGGGTTCGCTGTTCGCAGCTGACCGGATGCTGACGGAGAGACTCGGCCGTCGTCAGCGAAGCAGAACGACTCGAAAAGGTGCTCTCCGAATGCGGGCCTAAGCGTGATTGGGCTCCCAACCAATCGGGGCCCCTGTGCGAATTGGTTTGGCTGAAAGGTTGCGGCTTGATGTCACCAGCGGCCCGCCCCGATCGCAGTGCTGATTCGAGAACGAGAAAATCGGTGAGCAAGCGGGTGCAAGGACCGCATTCACTCGAGTGTCGTTCAATCGCCCGGTCCCCTCGGGGGTCTTGCCGTTGGTCGAGCAGGTTTTGCAGCCGCTCCTCAAACTGGCCGCAAGTCAAACCGGAAAGGCCAAAGGGGATGCCTTCCGAACAAGAGCGCGTATCGAGCGGACTGTTGCCCGGAACAGCTGAACCGGCAACTCCGGAAACGACATCACCGCGTGAGCCGGAATCACCGCGTGAGCCAGAATCACCGCGTGAGCCCGGTAACCGATTTTGAGACGGGGCGAAATCATTCATTCAGCGTGCCGCGCTCCTGTAACTTCTGGATCAACTCCTTACGGGCCCGATGGACCCAAGTCTTCACGGTTCCCAAAGGAACATCCATTCGCTCGGCGATTTCCGCATAGGAAAGCTCTCCCTGATAAAACAGGGAAAAAGCGTCCCGAAATTCGGGGCGGACTGTTTCCAGAGCCAAACCGAGTTCTTCGGACAAAAGCGTTGCGGCAACCTGCAGTTGGGAGCGGTCCTCGGGAGCCTGCTCCAAGTTCACTAACCGCGGTTTATTGGCGAGGCGGGCCAGACGAGTCCGACAGCGGTTCCCGGCAATCGTCAACAACCAAGGCTCGAATCGCTTGCTCCGATCCCAGCGGTGGAGATTCCGCGCGACGCGGAGAAAAGTCTCTTGTGTTGCGTCTTCTGCTTCTTCCCGATGGCGGAGCATCCGCAGACACAGTCCGTAAACCATGCCGCGGTAACGCGCAAACAACTCTACAAACGCCGGTTGCTGCCCTTTCAGGCACTGGGCAACCAAGCTCCCAACTTCTGGATTCAAGTTCCGCCTCCTCTACCCCGGTTTCTACCCCCGCGGACGGTCGAGGGGTTTCAGCAGGCAGTCGCCAAAATGGTGAAAATCTGGAAATTTCTGGCCTGTCAGTGCCAGCCCGCCAGGTTGGCGAATCAAGTTTCCCAACCAGCCCCCCAGCGACGCCTCGCAACGGGCCGCCTCTTGAAGGGCTACCTTACAGCGAGATTCCAAGGCGGCGGGATACGCTCACCATTGGAACCATCACCTGCCAGGCTCCGTCCGCGACTGACTCCGAGATTGTTCGGGCTCCGGGGGCGAATATTGGCCAACTAACCGGTTCTCAATCAGCTTTTTCGGCAGACAAAGGCCGAGCCACCCCAAAACCCAGTTGCTCAGTGAAACACGCTGCTCAATCAGCGACGGTTGAAGAACTTTCGCAGAACATCGTCAGCCGCGACCTTGGACGAATCGTGTGAAAATTTGGGGCGCGGAGGGAGCTTACCGGGGCCGCGCTTTTCCTTGCTGTCAGCTTCTCGGGAATCGGTCGTCAGTTGCCCAGAGTCGGACACCTTTCGTTCTCGCTCCTTTTCCAGAGCTTTCCGTTCGGCTTCCGCCAGAATCGCCTTGGTATCTTCCAGTGACAACTGTCGAGTATCCTGCAAACGCTCGCCGTTGACTTCTTCGGTCAACCAACTCGAAATGCTGTCCTCAATGTCCCCCCCCTGACCGGCTGAACTGCCGGCGGTCCGGGCGGCCGCTTCCGCCACGCCTTCCACTTTGGGTCGCTTCATGCTCGGCTGGGCATGGTCGATGAGCAGTTCGAACTGCAGCCGGCCGACTCGAAGCACATCGCCGACCTTGGCTTCAATCGGTCCGGTTATTTGGGTTCCGTTGACAAATGTTCCATTGCGGCTGCCCATGTCTTCGATCGTGACCTTGCCATCGCCGATCCTGATGCAGCAATGCTGCCTGCTGATCAAGTCGCTGCTCGGCTTGAGGTGCGCTTCGTCCCCACGGCCAATAATGAACTCGGGGACCGCAATTCTAATTTCGCGGTTATCGTTTTTTCCACCGATAACTTTCAGTCTGACCTGCATCCCTCTCTCCGTCCTCTGTTACGATTCCAATCAGGTGAGAATCTCCCTGCGCGCCAAGCGTCGGAGCCACACCACCACTCGGTAGGATGGCCCGGCTTTTGGCAAGACGGCCCCATGACTTCCACCCTTCCTACGGCGTCCAACCATTCAGGGTTTGGACTTAGGTTTGGTCCAAGCGAGGGCCAGCGGGCGCAGCACAGACAACCGACTCCCATCGTCCAACACCGAGTTCCCCAAGACATCGCAGACCAACGGCCATTCGTCATGTCAGCCGAACGATTTGCGAAATCGTGCCGTGTTCTCCCAAAACAACGGCCACTGGAAGCTTACCGGTTTGGCGTCTGCCAAGCGCCCTCAGGTATTCGAGGTCTCCTCCACTCTCACCCCCCATTATAGACAAGGGGAACGGAAAGAATCAAATTTCGGGCCACTTGAACCGCGAATCTGAACGTTTCCGCCAACCTCGCGGCCTCTGGGGAAAAAGCCGAATACCGGGAACCGGCCTACGCTTTTCCCGCCGCGGATTGCACAGTCAACCGACACGGTTCAGCGACCATTCCGCATCAATGGCTCGCACGCCTTCGCCAGCTGATCCGCATCGACTCCCTCTGTGAGACCTCGGAGAAATCTGCCACGAATACCGTTCTAGCGATTTCGATTCCAGCCGTTGGTGGTAAAGGTGGCTTGTTCCACCTCACCAGCCCTCGCCGCCAACAGCGCCGAAAAAGCCGATGGACGAAACTGCAAATCCAATTCCCTTTGTAAATGCACAAGCAATTTCTCGCCAAAACAGTGCGGATCCAGCGGTTTTCCGCTCAAATCTTCAATCCCGGGCAATTCGGGCGCGAAGTCGGATTTTCGCAACAATATGCTGCCGTGCTGCAACAGGGCCTGCTTTCCCCGCCGCTGGGCACTGCCGCCGATTTTGTAGCCGTCCAAAATCACATCTCCGGCTGATCTGCGCTCAAAACAGAGAAACCTCGCAGCAGTGCTCCCAGCCCCACAACCGGCAAGCTCGGACGTTTGTCCTATCCTTGGGTCAACCGCCGATTTCCCCGCAACGGGCTCACCCGGGACAGGTCCCGCTCCATACAGTGTCGCCGCAATTCCCTCTTCCGCCAAAGCAGACAAGATCGCTCGATGCACTGCGTCGTACAACTCTCGGTTAGCGCGGCTCCAGCGTTCCACGCTCGGCAAACAGAGGCTATAGGTCAACTCCCGGTCGTGAACAATCGCTCCACCGCCGGTTGCTCGACGGACCAAGTCCAATCCCGAACTGGGCAGATGCGTCTGCCGCTCGGCGTAACGCTGAAAGTAGCCCAGCGACAAGGTCGCCGGGCTCCATTGATAAAGCCGCAGCGTCGCCCGCCCGCTCCCCTCGCAATGCTCGAGCAACGCCTGATCAACAGCCATATTCCACGACCC
>Ga0315904_10008520_pt1 | contig 13552 bp, 10 predicted proteins | sample LakEriMetagenome_6_FD_203529 | JGI IMG/M metagenome (GOLD analysis project Ga0315904, IMG submission 203529) | Freshwater fungal communities from buoy surface, Lake Erie, Ohio, United States - Buoy 12 MA120 | ecosystem: Environmental > Aquatic > Freshwater > Lake | place: USA: Lake Erie, Ohio... | reverse complement strand
CCGCGAGACACCCCATCTGCTCCTGGCCGCGCGAGCGCGTCAGAAAGCCGTCTACTGACTTCCCCACATACGAACGCAAGAAACGCTCTGTGTGCGCGGTGTCGTCGTTACTCACTGCAGCTAGCTGCGTAGCACGAAGAGATCGATCTTGATTCTCCACAGCGCGCAGGAGTCGTAACGCGGCTTGAGTGCGCCGCTCCGAAATAACTGGCCATCTCCCCCCACTCTCTTTCATAGCCTGGTGACAAACTGTGAGTAGACGATAAAGAAACTGGATCCCGGATTGTGACACGCCGAATTCAGATAGTGCTGCGATAAATGAGAGCAGATGCGGCTGCTCGCGAAAGAGCATCGCCACTCGCGCCTCGAGTCGAGCTCGCGTGAGTCCGGCAAGCTTGCGCTCGGCTGCGGTGATGTGACCTTCGAGAATCCGACTCATAAGCAGAAATATAACACAGAGCATCTCCAGGGTTTGACTGAAGAGAAATCAGAATTGGTGTCATATAGTGATTGACAGAAAATCGAAGCGAAATGCCCCCGCACAGGGTGTATCTCCACCCAACTCTCCCTAGCCCGCATTTTTATAAAGCTGCGTCGCGAGAGTGTCGAGAATGGTGATTTTTCGGGCCCGGAGGGCGCATTCAAAGGGGCGCTTACCCCTAGCAACTGTATGTTGCTGCGGACTTTTGGAGAACGCTAAACCCTTGCCAGTCTTACTGGCACGGACTTTTGCAGATCAGTGTAGACCTGCTTGAATGATCTTACTTAAGAGCGTATTGCCCCTGGCAGCCAAACTATGATGCGCGCGCGAGCACACTCGTGGGGTCAACAGGAGAGCCGTTTTTTCTCGTCTCAAAGTAGAAATTTCTCCCCTTTGTATCAGGGGCCGAGGTGAGCCCAACTGGATCTTTCTGCCCGACTACATCGCCCTTCTGGACCAAGCTCTTCCCTAATCGACCGTATAGCGAGTAGCTGCGAGAGCCGTGGTCTATAATCACCACCGTGTCATACCCTGGCATGACGCCAGCAAACGCAACCTGCCCCCCCAACACTGCTCGCACCTGGCTGCCCTCTGCGGTTTTAAACTCAAGACCTTTACTGAAGATCATATCCGAAAAGTCTGTGACCTTCGCTTTACCAAATCTCTGCAATACATCACCCTTAACCGGATACACCACTCGCACACTCCTTCCAAACAGCCCTTCAGGGTGCATAACGTCTTGTAGCCGTCTCCCGCCAACTCGTTCAGGGATAACTTCTCGTTGCGGAGTCGGCTTGACCTCGACCGTAGGTTGAGGCTGAATTATTTGATCAACTTCCTCTTCGAGGTTGGCTGAGCTTTCGCCGCCAGTGAGCGACTGCATGACCCTCTCAAGCTTGGCGGCTTCAGACCTCAACAGAGCCAGAGATCGTTTAGCTATCTCTTGCTTCTCCTTAATCTGCTGCATCACAAGCTTTAGCTTCTCCCTCTGGCTCTCGGCCTCAATGCGCTTGGCGTGCAATCCATGCTGCACGCCTTTAGCCTCGCTAAGCGATCGATCGAGGCTCTGCCTTGATGCGATCAGCGCTTCCACTGCCTGCTTTACGCTCCGGAATCGAGATTCATCGTAAGTCCGCACGCTCCGTGAATAAAGAGCTAGGCGCTCAGAATCAAATTGCGCTGACGAAGACAGGAATATTCGCGGGCTCGATACTGCCTTATTCATGTACAACACGCGCAATCGCTCACGGATTAAAGCTTGCTGTCGAGTAACGGCCTCCTCAGCGGCTCTGACCTTTCCAACTAAACTCTCTTTCTCCCGCACAAGCTGCTCGCTGCGAGTAACAAGGGCCTGCTCGTCTGCCCCAAGCCGGAGAATCGCCCCCTCAAGCGTCTTTTCGTCTTTTTTAAGCTTCGTAAATTCGGCCTTTAACTGCTCAAGACTCCGCTCGGTTGATCCAACCTCAACCTTAATCTTCGCTAAACGCACCCCTACATCGTTATCATCCGCCACCGCGGGCGCTGCTATCAGCACAAGAAAACTCAGCACTAGCGCCATCCATCCGGCACATGCAGAGCTCGCCAGCTGATTGTGTAGGGGCTGAGGCTCTCTCATCTGCAACTAGCTCTCCGCCAGGAATTTTCGCACTGCAAGGAAGCTGCCTACCACACCAACCAACGCTCCACACAACAGGATCCCCACAATGTACCCATTCGGAATAAAGCTAAAGCTTGGCAGAATTGCTTGCAGGACCTCTGAATTAACCAAAAATCCGCGGGCTAACAGAAACACCAGGAAGACTCCGAGCAAGCCAACACCCGCGCCTAGCACACCTTGAACCACCCCCTCCAGTAGGTACGGCATACATATCGCCAAGCGCCGTGCCCCAACGAGCTGCATGATTTCAACTTCGATGCGGTGGTTGTAAAGAGCGAGCTTAATTGTATTGGCTATGATAAACCCTGCAATCAAGAAGAGAAAAACCATCCCCACAGCACCGACAAGCTGCACCAGCCGCAGCATCTTCTTGATCTGCTGCACACTGCCTCGGCTGTACCTAATGCTCTCAACTTTCGGAGCTGCGCCAACTTTAGCGACCACCGCTTGATAAACCTGGTCTGCCTCGGTAGCCGCACGTAGTTGCACTTGCAGCGAAGCCGGCAGCGGATTATCGGCATCGAGGCCATCAAGCATGCGCGCATCCTCGCCGAGGGCGTCACGGAAGTACTGCAGCGCTTGACCCTTATCAACGTATGTAATTGATCTCCCGGGCGCTGCCTCCTGAAGCTGTTTTGTCAGAGTCTGCACATCAAGAGATCCAGCACTATCTTTGAGAAAAACCATCACCGCCATATCGCTGCGATCACTCGCCACTGAACTTGAGGCGTTGTGCACACCGAGCAGAAAGATCCCCAACAGAAAGATCGCCACGGCGATAGTAATCAGAGTCAACAGCGATGTGATCACCGAACGCCGCACGTTTTCCAGCGCCTGTCGCACACAATGAGTCAGGACCGCCACAACGGAAACGCGATCAACCCCATCCCCCTCGCTCCAGATAGACGTTAATCCTATCGATGATCGCTCCTCAAGCCGATGCCTCATATCGACGCCCCCACTGCACCGCGAGCATGCGAAAAATCTCCGATCATCTTTCCGCGATCGAGCACCACTGTCCGTTTATTAAGCTCTTCGATGATCGAAAGGTTGTGCGTCGCCACAACCACAGTGACCCCCGCGGCATTCGCCTCGAGCAGCAGATCAAATACTCGCCGCGACATCTCCTGATCCAAATTACCTGTGGGCTCATCTGCCAGGATAAGTTTCGGCTTGCGTATCAGAGCCCTGGCGACAGCAACTCGCTGCTGTTCACCTCCGGATAGAGTCACTGGGTAAGCGTCTGCCCGGTCTTGAAGCCCCATGGCGTGCAGCAATAACATCGCGAGCCTCCTCCTCTCGCGGATACCAACCCCTAAGACCTCCAAGCCATAGGCCACATTATCGAGCACACTGCGACGCGGTAGAAGTTTGTAATCTTGAAAGATGACCCCGATATCTCGACGTAGCTCAGCTACGCCATCCCTTGATATCGACGAAAGGTTGCGCTGTCCGACCAGCACCTCACCTGATGAGCTTTTCTCGGCCCCGAAGAGAAGCTTTAAAAGAGTGCTCTTTCCGGCCCCACTAGCCCCTGCTACGAAGATAAACTCGCCATCAGCGACCTTCATATCGAGCGCCCGTAGTGCAGCTTGGTCGGGTGGATACAATTTCGACACCCCATGCAGATGAATCATGCCAAAACCCTTCTCCTGACGACTAGTTATCTACTACAATATACACCGACTACTGCGCATACACCTGTTGCGCCAGCTTTTACCACTACGGTAAGGTTACTCCCGTATGGATCTAAAGATGTATCCCGTTTTTGGCCTTCGGGCCAGGCATTCATTTCTCGTTTTAACGATGCTCTGCGCGGCTGTCTGGGGGTGCTCATCAAGCCCTTCCCCAGTCACGGTCCCAATCGAGCAGACCGCGCTCAAAAGCGGTGATTGCCAGCGCCTTGCCTCAGCAGCAAAGCCCTCAGTTGTGTATTCTTGCAAAGGTGATACTGGACCGGTGTTTGTTGCCACACTCAAAGATTGCTCGATCCCAGAGAAGCTATCGTTTCAGGCCACTACCCGCCAGCTACTTGTTGGGCTGACCGGAATGAAAGTAGTCAAGCAGGAACCTGTACCGGTTGGATCAGTCAATATGCTTCAATCCGTCGTCACCGGAGCAATTGATGCCGATCCAGTGATGATGTCGACCTTCACGTATCGCGATAAGAGCTGTGTAAACGATATTATACTTTGGCAAGGGATGCAGTCAGCTCAAGAGCCCTCTCAAGCCACTATCGCTGCATTTAGCGAGTCATCAAGAAAGATCGCCACCTCGCTGCTTAACGACAAATCACTGGTGCACGATGTTACCCCTACCGAAGGTTAATGCGCTACTCAAGGCACTCGGTGCCTACGCGAATCTAATACGAGATGTACTACGCGACATACGCCGTCACGGACTCGATGTGCGCGAGACTTCAAAGCATATCGTCGCAATCGGTATCAGCTCTCTGCCGATAGTCCTGCTGACTGCCGTTTTTACAGGCATGGTATTAGCGCTACAAACCGCTTACGGCCTGCAACGTTTCGGAGCCAAGAACTACGTGGGAAACCTGGTGGGATTGGCCCTCGCCAGAGAATTAGGCCCAGTGCTCACGGCGGTAATGGTGTGCGGACGAGTTGGAGCCGGCATTGCTGCCGAATTAGGTTCGATGGTGGTCACGGAGCAAGTCGACGCCATTAGAGCCCTGGGCGGCGATCCAGTGCGACGCCTGGTTACCCCACGGATCGTCGCAGGAACGATCTCGATGCCACTTTTATCAGGACTAGCACTCCTGATCGGGGTGTGGGGAGGTCTTGTTGTGGCCGTTGGAGAGCTCGGCATCACCACTCACCAATACTACCGCTCGTATCTGTACGCAGTTCAGATCCGCGATGTAATCGATGGTTTAATCAAAAGTATCGCGTTTGGCCTGATCGTCTCATCAATAGCATGCTACAAGGGCTTGTCGTGTCGCGGCGGCACAGAGGAGGTCGGTAAAACAACAACCGCTGCCGTAGTTACGGGCTCTCTAGCTGTTTTCGTTTCAAACTTCTTCATCACAAAGCTTCTCATTATACTAAACTTCAAATGAACGTAGACTCATCACCCACTGTAGAGTTTATCGACGTACACACTGCGTTCGGAAACAACCATGTCCATCGCGGGCTTAACTTCGCTCTCAGGCCAGGTGAGGTCACGACGCTGCTTGGTCCAAGCGGCGCTGGAAAGACTATTATTCTAAAGCTGATTATGGGTCTTACCTGGGCTCAGAGTGGAACAGTGCGAGTGTTGGGCCGCTCCATGGACACCATTAAAGAGCAAGAGCTACGCGACCTGAGAGTTAATCTTGGGATGCTCTTTCAGGGTGCTGCGCTATTCGATTCGCTGACTATATTTGAAAACATCGCATACGGATTGCGTGAGCGGGGCGAGACAAATGAAGGGCTGCTGAGGGATGTGGTCGCTGACCGACTCTCAATGGTGGGACTCTCTGGAATCGAACAGAAGTATCCGCCACAGCTGTCCGGCGGTCAGAAGAAGCGTATCGGTTTGGCCAGAGCATTAGCTTCTTCTCCGCGGGTTATGTTGTATGACGAGCCAACAACGGGGCTCGACCCTACCTCCACTCGAAAAATCGATGATTTGATCGTAAAGTTCGCCAAAGAGTCCGGAATAACATCTCTGGTGGTAACACACGATATTCAGAGTGCCCGCCGTGTCTCGGATCGGTGGATGCTGCTTAGTAAGGGGGTTATCTGCGCCGATGGACCGGTCGCACAGATATCCCAGGAGAATGAATTAGTCGCCGATTTCGTGTCGGGAAGCTGGAAGGATGATGTATGAAGATGCGAAACGAGTTAAAGGCCGGTGTTTTTGTGCTGGTGAGCTTCGTGCTGGTTGCAGCTTTGATCCTCGTTATGGGTCGAGAGAGGCAGATATTCGCCAAACAGAGCGAGTATTACGCACTGTTTAACGATGTTAAGGGACTCTCTGCCGGTGCACCTGTTCGTATGGGAGGTATCCCAGTTGGCCGAGTCGAGAGAGTCGGCTTCTCTGCGGACCCAAAGGACCTTCGAGTACACGTCAAGCTACTGATCAACACCTCATATCTCGATCGCATTCGCAGTGACTCCAAAGTCTCAATCGACACACAGGGGCTACTCGGAGACAGGTTTGTGAGTGTGACCAGCGGCTCTGAATCAACCCAGTTGCAGCCTGGCAGTCGAATTCCCTCTACTGAGATCTCAGATCTACAACAGGTTATGGCTCGCGCTCAAACCGCGGTCGACAATACCAGTCAGATCACTGAGCGGATTAACAAAGCGCTTGAGGGTCTATCACCTGATACGGTTAAAGACTTCACCGCCGCAACCACAAACATCGCTGAGATCTTTAAAGCGATTAAGACTGAAGAGGGATTTGCGCATCGATTGATCTACTCAGAGGCTGAAGGCAAGAAGTTAATGGAGAGCGCCTCATCAACCGCCAAAGACATCAGCGATCTCTTGCACGAGGTCCGAACCGGCAAGGGAGTGCTGCATGCCTTGGTCTACTCAGATCGCGGAGACAAAGCCGTCCAGAGATTGTTTGAAGCCAGTGACAGCGTAGCCGTTGCAAGCGACAACCTCTCAAGCCTACTCGCTGCGGCTCGAACCGGGAATGGACTTCTACACGATCTGATCTACACCGACGTTGAACCTGGTGTAGTCGCCAAAAGGATCGAGCAGGTCTTAATCTCGCTCGCCAATACAGCTCAGAATTTAAAAGTAACCTCGGATGCTCTCGCTCAAGGCACCGGGACACTTGGAGCGTTAATCCTCGATCCGAAGCTGTACGATAATCTAGTTGAAGTTACTGATGGAGCGAAAAGAAGCTTTATTCTTCGGCAAGCTATTAGAAGTTCGCTGAAGCAGTAAGGGTGTCGCAAAGCGGCCAGAACTACGGATTTCGGGGATTCTGGACAGAAACCTGCTAGCCCTGGACTGTAATTCTTGGACCGTAATTCCTGGAACGTGACATTTCGCTCCGATTTTCTGTCAATCGCTATAGCCCCGCCGTTTGGTGCAACAGGCTATCTTGCCATTTGTGCGTTCTACGAAAAGAGCAGCTCCAATCCCTGAATCCCGCCGTAAATTACCAGGGTCCAGTACAGCTGAGCTGTCACAAAGCTTAGGGCAAAGATGCCCCAGTCACTTCTGCTCAGGCCGTTAAAGGATGATGCGGGGTCACGCAGGAGCGTCGTCACTATAAATGCATTAAAGCGCAGCGAAAGCAGCATTACCTGAAGCACCTTAGGAGTTTTAGTGAGTACAAACTTCACCAGTCTGCGCACCGGATTCCTCCCCGCGTAACCCTTATGCGATCGGATAAACTCAACCGCCAACCAATCACGCTTGGACCAGTCATAGAAACGAATCGAACCGATGTCGACGAGAAGAGTTAAAACGAGCATGATTAAACCACCCCAGATTGGGCCAAACTGCCAAACTACTGCACCAAAAAGGGGATAATCAAAGAGCCAAGCAAAAACCCAGTATGAAGAGAAACCAACTGCAAAGGTCTTTACATCGCGCAGAGTGAGCACGTCAGAGTTGGCAACCACTCCAGCGACCGTCTGCTGTGCACTTCCGGGCGCCACGCTCGTTGTCGAATCCTCGCTGGTCGCCTCAGCTTGCATACTTCAGCCCCACCTGTACGCCGACCACACCCAGCTTTAACTTTCCAAAGCCGGCTCCATATTCGTAACGCACCCGCAGCTTAACCACAGAGTTCTTTTCTACCTGCAAGGGTTCAATCGGTACAACCACCGGAGCGTTCATCGCTAGAGAGTCCCAAACTCTAACTGATGTGCTTAGGAATGTCTCAGATGAGAAGCAGACGCAGTTGACCACCCCCGACTCTGCTACGCTTAACGTGACAGTCTGGTCGACGGTTGGTTGAATAAGGCAGTTAAAACTCTCTCGTGACAGCAAGCACGTATCTGATACCGGAGCATACCTCTCGCGATCCGGAAAAGGCACCCAGAGGTGTCGCACCATCTTCATCTCAAAACCACAAACCGAGAAGTCCATCGCCCCGAGCTGAACATATGTATCCACGCGGCCCGGGACAAAGATAGTTTCGTGATTTACTAATCGATTCTTGTGGAGGTTGTTGGATGCTGCCACCTGGGCTTCATCTATCATCCCAGTGGTGAGTAGCTCCATAACAACCAGGTCGTATGGACGCTCATTCAGCGGAAGGGTCCACTCTGAGGCGTCACGCTCAACCACCGAGACGATGTGCTGTAGTTTGTTCTCCTCGATGTTCCTTCGGGCAGCCTCAGCCACTAATGGGTCTAACTCAACTGCCAACACCGACCGCGCACCCGCGCGAGCCGCCATCATTGCCAACACCCCCGAGCCTGTGCCGACATCGAGGACACGCATTCCGGGCTTGACAAGCTCCCTCAGCGCTCGGTCGAACGCGCGAGTGCGCTCCTCATCAGCCATGCACTGCACTACCCAGTCGATGTTGCTAAACGCCTCACCTTCAGATGTCATGCCCCTCCTATACTAAACAGCCAAGGATCAGTGTGCCGGCGACCCAATCGCTAGTCAAGTAACGTCTGCCCTGCGGAATGGAACGCAGTTCCAGTCGGTGAGGTAAAAAAAGAGCTTTGGTATCGCTTGTCTATTCAACCCCCTCTTTTATCTGGTGCGTATTGCGTGCGTAAGGATGGAGATGCTCTGCCTCCGTACCCGCCTGGCGAGTGTGGTTTGAGGATATAACGGTAGTCCAGAGGGAAGGGGTCTATAGCGCGATTTTCCATGAATCTGCGGCATCTGAGCTTTAATCCTACCGGGGTATGCGGTACCCAGTTAGTTTCATTTGCGCAAATAAGCAGAACGCGAGAGCCAACCCTTACTATAGCTCAGCGCGGCTTTGAAGGTCTTGATACCATGAATAACTCTTTTTTCGGCGGAATAAGACAACAGATTGTCGGCCTCTTCGTCATTATGTTTTCAGTATTAACAGCTGCCTCATACACTCTGTTTGAAGTTCATCTCTTTGGCGACTTTAAACAGGTCGAGATTCAGCGTGGTCAGCAGAACGTCATGCGAATTGAGAAACTTATAAGTTATATAGCCGAACGATTCCGTCGAACTGTTGCCGTTGACTGGGCTCAATACGATAAGGCGTTTGAGTACGTCACGGGAGTTAACAAGGATTTCATCGAGCGCGATCTCTCGTGGGAGTCGGCACAGCTCACTGGCTTTTTACATTTCGTTGTAACCGATCGAGATGGAGTCGTGCTTGGCTCCGGAGAATATGTAGACACCGACCAGTCGGTCCAGACGCTCAAAGCAAGCGCACTACAAGATATAATCGGAAACGCAACCATCCGTGAATTCATGAAGCGACCAATCGCGGGGAGCCTCGCAGGTTTAATCAGGGTGGAGAGACGACCCCACTTTGTAGCTATCTCACAGATCCTACCCACCAGTGGCGAAGGCACCCCCGGCGGGTTTCTCCTCTTTACCAAACCTGCCGACGACAAGACTCTTGGCGATCTTTCCGAGCTGTCTCAGCTCAATGTCTCTTTTAGCGAACCCACCGATACGCAGCCTGTAACTTCTACAGGCAAATACGATTCTTTGCATTTTGACGGTGGCAACCTTACAGGAAGCATAGATATCCTTGATCTTAACCAAGAGCCGATTTTGCGGGCTCAATTTGACTACCCCCACGATATCCTCTCTAAAGGCTACAAGACCAAATCAGCTCTGCTGTGGGCGATCGCATCCTTCCTGGTCATCGGCAGTATACTCCTCTGGTTGGCCCTCGATCACGTTCTGCTCCGCCCCCTCAACACGATGGCTAGGCAGCTATCAACTCTAACTTATGCGGAACTCTGCTCACACCGACTCGATGAATCCCGTTCAGGCGAGCTCGGAGTTCTTGCGCGAGTGTTCAACCGACTAATGAGCTCTCTATCAACTTCATACGAAGAGCTAGTAAGAGCCAAGAATCTCGCCGAAGCCGCCAGCACCGCCAAATCATCTTTCATTGCCAGAATTAGCCATGAACTTCGCACCCCGATTCACGGCATCACCGGGATGCTACGCATCCTGCTGCGGGAGGAGCAGACTAGCTCTAAACGTAATTACATCATGATGGCGCGCAATGCCGCCTATGTACTACTGGAGACTATCAACGAAATTCTGGATTTCTCAAAGGCAGAGGCAGGTAAACTGGCCTTGGAACGGATTGAGTTCTCTCTGCACTCAACTGTACGCGAGGCGCTGCAAATAGTCGGGCCACGCATCGAAGAAAAGGGCTCGCTTGAAGCCATTGCTGAGATCCCACAAGGGCTACCAGACAAGGTCTACGGCGACCCTCTGCGCCTGCGCCAAATATTGGTAAATCTGCTCGGTAATGCCGCCAAATTCACCAAACAGGGGCATATTGGTCTGAGGATATCAATCTGCGAGCAGAGCAAGGAGCGGGTCTCGCTAACGTTCACAGTGTTCGATACCGGCATCGGCATTCCAGCCGATCGCCTCGATAATATTTTCGAACCATTTAGTCAGGTCGACGAGTCGGTCTCGCGAATGTTCACTGGAACGGGGCTGGGACTTACAATTGTTAAGCAGATAGTTCAGAGCATGAACGGTCGCATCCGAGTAGAAAGCCAGTTAGGTGTTGGCTCGCGCTTTATCTTAGATATCCCCTTTGATTGCGCAGCAGATGCCAAACCGATCGTTTGCAAACCACAACTGTCCTCCTCACGTATCGCCCTCGTCGATGGTGACAGCATCACGATTCGACAATTCGCTCAAGAGCTAAAAGCAAATGGATATACCCCTCAGATCACAAATTGCGCACAAGCTAGTGAGGTAGTCGCGCTTACGCAATCATTGAACGAGTACGGATTGATTATCGTTACTAGCGAGGCTCTCAAGCGCTCGCGAGTGTTTGATATGATCGTTGGGGCTACTGGCAGCCAGAACATTCCAATCGTGGCAGTTCTGTCTCCGTTTGAGATATCGGTGCGAGAGCGTCTACTCGCTCTCCGGGTGCCGTTTGTAGTTACCCGACCTACCTCGGTGCTCGATATACTCGGAGCGATGAGTGGAACACTATCGATTTCTGGCGAGACGTGGGATGAGGCTCAGGAGTGTTCGCTACAGTCAGCTCGACCTCTTGAAATTCTGGTCGCAGATGATGCTCCGACTAATCGCATCATACTCACCGAGCTACTACGCGATGCCGGGCACAACGTAGTTTGTGTCGAGAATGGAGTTGAGTTGGTGTCGCGAGTGAAGGACTCGCTGAACGGCGTACCAGGCACCCCGTCTTTTGATATCATCCTGACCGATGTACAGATGCCCCTGCTCGATGGACTCAACGCGACTTCACAGATTCGCGCGCTTGAGAAGGACTTGGGTTTGCAGTCCGGACTGCCTATTGTGGCGGTCACCGCCCACGCCATGACCGAAGAGACCAGTCGCATGCGTAACTTTGGGGTCAACGACGTAGTAACCAAACCCCTCGATCCACTTAAGCTCGGAGAGGTCATTCAAAGACTGACTGGCCAACAAGCCGACGTCGTGGACAAGGGTGCCGCATCGGTCGCTATTGCCAGGAACCTAAGCGACTCTCAATTTGTCGAGATCGGTCTAGCGGTCTGGAATAAACTTGCTCACCGAGACCAGAGCTTTTACCAGCTCTTTGAGCTCTCAAAAGATCGCTCGGATCCTGAGAATTTTCAGATGGTGCTCGATCTTGCAGATGTGCTTGAAAGAAGCGGTGATTCAGTTCGACGCTCCCTGCTCATCTTGCGCGGCTTCCTAGACTGCTTCCACGAGCAGTTGCAAGCACTCAACCAAGCTAAGCAATCAAATAATGCAGAAGATTTACGCTTCGCTGCGCATGCCATTAAGGGCTTAATGCTCGATATAGGAGCGCACTCATCAAGCAAGCTAGCCAGCAACATCGAACAGATGAGCAAAAACCAGGAATGCGCTCAAGCCTTTTCTCTGGTGGGGCAACTCACCAAGCAGGTGCTGGTCGTATCACGGCTGGTAGATCAGATTGAGCAGTTGTCGACGGGCTCAAAAATCAGCCAACATGAGGAGCCAGTTGATTCGGATTTCGTTTGAGCACCCGCCGAGCGGCTTAATCAGTCAGGCCAGCGCCTAGACAAGATGATGTAGAGCAAAAGCCTTGCCAGTTTTACTGGCACGGACTTTTGCACATCACTATAGCCAGCTCTCCACAATTCCCTGGCGAAACCTCAAGCTTTTAGAGAGCGCTATCGATTCGCGGATGCGAATCAAAACAACAACCTATATTGATGTAACGCAAAAGCCTTGCCAGTTTTACTGGCACGGACTTTTGCACATCACTATAGCTAGTTCTCCACCCTTGGACCGTGACACTTTGATCGTGGCATTTCGCCACGATTTTATGTCAATCGCTATACACACATCGCGATCAAGGCTACCTCAACTTAAGCGAAGTCAGTGAGATTATCGCCAATACAATCGAGATAATCCAAAAGCGCACGATAATCTTCGGCTCGGGCCACCCGAGTAGTTCGAAGTGATGGTGAATAGGAGCCATTCGAAAGACTCTGCGCTTGGTAAGCTTGTAGTAGTAGCGCTGAATTACTACAGAGGCTCCTTCGATAACAAATACCCCTCCTGCAATCACTAGAATCAGCTCCTGCTTTACCAGAACAGCGACAAACCCCAGGGTTCCACCGAGCGCCATCGATCCGGTGTCTCCCATAAAAACCTGCGCCGGAAATGTGTTGTACCACAAAAATCCGAGCCCAGCGGCGAACATGCTGGCGAGAATTATGGTTATCTCCCCTGCTCCGCTCTCGAAGTGAATTCCGAGGTAATCAGCATAAATCGCATTTCCTGCCAGGTACGCAAATACACCGTATGTACAAGCCACTGTCATAATCGGTCCGATAGCGAGCCCGTCTAATCCATCAGTAAAGTTGACGGCATTAGAGGTTGCAGTCAGGACAAAGGCAGTAAAGAGAATAAACCCCACTACTCCCAGATGGATTGTGGTGTCTTTTAGAAACGGTACATACAGGTCGGTTGAGCCACCAATCAGGCATAAGATCACCGCCGAGCCAGCTCCTAATCCGAACTGCCACAGCAGCTTTCCACGCTCAGAGAGCCCTTTCGAGTCCTGCTTCTCAATCTTCTTCCAGTCGTCGATAAATCCGAGATATGCAAAGCCAAGCATCATCGCCAGCGTCAGCCACACCTTAAAATTCGTCAGATCGGCGAGTAGCAGGGTTGACAACAACACCGCCGTCACCACAACAGCACCACCCATAGTAGGAGTGCCGCGCTTACCTTCGTGAGCTTTTGGGCCATCATCACGGATCGGCTGACCGGCCACTCCACGATTGCGCAACCAGC